>Ga0265314_10005526_pt1 | contig 11375 bp, 6 predicted proteins | sample 4126metaG_FD_203106 | JGI IMG/M metagenome (GOLD analysis project Ga0265314, IMG submission 203106) | Rhizosphere microbial communities from Carex aquatilis grown in University of Washington, Seatle, WA, United States - 4-1-26 metaG | ecosystem: Host-associated > Plants > Roots > Rhizosphere >... | reverse complement strand
ATGCTGCCCTCCATCCAAAAACCGTCGAACATGAAACTGTTTTCAAAAATGCCCCTGACTCTTCGCGCCGCGTCGTGCACGTAATCGGGTTCCCCAACAACCCGGCCCAGCACAGCCAAGCCCCAGTAAATGGAAGGACTGGCATTGCTGTAGTTCTCAGGGTAGGTACGCACGTGGCGCACGGCTCCGCGAAAAAACTCCTCTTCGATACGACGCTTGACACCGACGCCGCGGTCGCGGCTCAGCGTTTCCAGTTCGCCGCTGTCATAGATGAGGTCATAGGCCTGAATGAGGAACCTGGGCATCTCATCGTAGTACCAGCGGCCCCACTTGCCGCCCTGCGTCTGGTAGGGAGGATGGACTTGAAATCCCTGGTCGCTTTGCTGAGACTCGCGAACGACGATGAACCCGGGATATAACTGGGCGAACCGGTCGAGAACGAGTGCTACTTTGCGAGCCAGCGGTTTTTCGCCACTGAAGTAGTACAGCTCGGCAAGTTCGTAACCCGAAACGTCGAAATAGTCGCGCTCCAGTCGCCAGCGCCGCGCCTCGAAGTAGTACTTCAGCCCGCTGGCGTCCTGGTAATAACGGTATCGTTGCATTCGTCCCAGGGGATCTTCTACTTCTGACACCTTGTCGTCCGGATACTTCTGGCTGGGATAACGATGACCGCAATACCGGCAGGTGAGCACCTCCGGCTCATCGATGCTCCACTGCAGTTGGAATCCCTGGGCGCCCTGATCGCAGTTGGGACAGTCGCAGCTGACAAAACCGGTCTGGACGGGGATGAGACCCAGGAGTCTTTTTTCATCCATGGCGATCAGCGTGCGCAGATTGGCACGTAGGGCTCCCACCTCCGCAGGACTGATCTCAGGTTTAAAAACGGGGTGGGCAGCGGACGACAATAGCGCCTGCGCCAGTGCCTCCGGCCGTGCCAGCAACGGAGCTAGCGCTGTTCCCACTGCAATTTTGGCGAAGTCTCGCCGGTTCATAAGGCACCGCCCTCGTGCTGCACAATCCGCTTCCTTCTCGATTCCACTTTGCGGAACAAAATTCCACATTGTTGTATCACTACGAGTGGCGGCTGTCTATCGAGTTTCTTGGCCATGGCGGAGACAACGCTGCCGAAAGACCGCGCAACGCCAACGTGGTGGTTGCGTCACAGGGAACCTGAGCCAGCGAGGATCGCGTGTGCGTGTTGGACTTTCGCGGCATCAACTACACCGTCTGGGTATGGCCTCTCGGGGGTGCGCACGGCATCGCCAAAATGGAATTCGGCAATTCCGGTAGCAGCCAGAATTTGCGGAGCGCTCTCGAAGCTGAGGCTGCTGACCACAATGCGCGGCTTCGCCCCGAGCACTTGCAGATACGACTGCAACCGCGCGATGCGTTCTGGGATGCTCAGTCCTCTGCCACTCATCAGCACGCGGTCTACGCTCCGGAACTGTTTCAGCGCCCTGAGCGCTGACAGCGGATCCGATGTGCGCTCGATGGCGTTGTGCACAGTGAAGTTCATTGCCGGCGCGCCTGCCATGATTTGTCGCATCGCACCGAAATCAAGCTGGCCGTCCTTGACCCAGCCCAGAACGATGCCATCCACATTCAAGGCAGCCAGCTCTCGCGCCTTGCTTTCAAGGGCTTTGAATTCAGCGGTACTGCCGATGCTGAAGCCTTTATTCTCGCGCAGCATAACGCGCTGTCGCAGGTTGGTTCGGTGAGCAATCTCTTGCACGAGTTCCAGCGGAGGTGTCAGCCCACCTTGATCCAGGCGGACGGCCACTTCGAGTCGGCTCGCGCCACCCCGCAGAGCAGCCAACGCATCCTCAACCGAGGAGGCAACAACTTCAATCAGAACCTCAGAGCGGTTGTTCCCTACAAGGCGGGTCGGCAGCAGTGGCGCCAATGCGGCGGCTGCCGCTGCCATAGCAAAGTCTCTGCGGTTCATGCATTCCTCAGGAGGTCTTTGCTGCAGCCCTCAAACGATGGGCAGGAACTGTACGTGGCGCAGCCTCAGTGACCTTCGCTGACGTAGCCCAAGCCCTGAGAGATTTCGAGGGACGCCTTCTTCAGTTCGCGGACAATCACGGGAATACGTTTTTCCGTGATCCTCAAGGTCGGACCAGAAACACTCAACCCGGCGATGACGTTGCGGTCCGGGCCGAACACGGGTACGCCCACACACCTGCCCCCCAGCATGCTTTCTTGCTCGTCGATGGCATAGCCCAGGGTCTTCACCTTCATCAGTCCCGTTCGTAAGGTGGCTTCGTCACCGATAGTTTTGCGCGTGATCCGTTTTAGGCCATGCCTGCGGACGATGTCCTTGACGACACTTTCGTCCAGATAAGCCAGAATTGCCTTGCCCACGGCGGTCGCGTGAGCTGGATCGCGGGCGCCAACATAGGTAGCTACACGGAACGGTTGAGGGCTCTCGAGTATCTCCACGTACGACACTTCGCCATCGAGGAGTACCCCAAGATTGATCGTATCCTGAAGTTTCTTGAGCAGCTCCTGCATCGGCGCAAGCGCGATGTCACGCAACGACTGGCGCCGCTTGACGGCACTGCCCAACTCGGCGAGTTTGACCCCGAGACGGTACTTGTAGCGCTCCGGGTCTTTCTCGATGTAGCCCTGTAACGACAAGTTGTGCAGTAGCCGGTGGGCAGTCGTGCGGGCAATGCCGGTGTGATGGGCAATCTCATCCAGCGATAGCGGCTCTTCCTGCTGCTGGAGCACTCGGAAAATCTCGAACGCCTTATCCAATACAGCGACCGAGTACTTATTGGTTCTGCTCCCAGTACGCCGTCCGCGCCGAGTAACATTAGTCTTCATGGGTATTCCCCTTACAATCGATCGCACGCGGCTCGCTTGCTAACAACATCGTAGAACTGTGCGGTTACGAAATTCTATTTCGTACGGTGGAATGGCACAAGGTCCAAATCCTATTTTCACGCCACGCGGCCGTCGACGCGAGCTCAGAGCGCGATGAGTTGTTCCCGGCCAACGGCCTATCAGACCCGCAGTAAATTTCCCGGATCGTTCGGACCACATCCCATCCGGTCCTCCGATTGACAGTCATCCTAGTGAATGATACAACATTATGAAACACAATTCCATTGTATGGAATATAGACGTGCAGTTTCCACTCGTCGATGCGGCCTCATAAACCGGAGGGATTTCGGCTGGACGCTTCTTGGAGCTGCGGTTGTTCCCCCGATTTTCCGGGCGGCGACGCTGGCCCAGGACTTATTGTCGCCGACGCACCCTGTCTTTAGGACCTCGATGACTGCAGCCGGCGCGGAGAAGCTACGTGATCGGTTGCGCACGCTGATCGCGATGGAGGAAAACGAACTCCTGGCGCTCATCCCCGTCCAGACCGGTTTTATCAGCTGCGATTGCCCCAACTGCGACGAAGGCACCCAGGGCTCGCAACTGGAATGGAAAATCGAAACGCCAGAGGTCCTCACCTGCCGCTATTGTGGTCATCGTTATCCCAGCAAGAAGTATCCGGATGACAAGGTGTTAGAGGTAAAAGATCCCCTTGGACGGATACAGCTATACCACTATTACCAAGACGCTAGTGGGTTGAAGTACTTCTTTGAGGCGCGGCGCTGGCGGCTGGAGCGCGACTATCTTGAGATTGCGAGCTACGAACTCGCGGATCTGTACCACTTCACCGGCGAAAGACCGCTGGCGCGCAAAGTAGCACTCATTCTCGACCGGTTCGCGCAGTTGTATCCCGGGTTCATCGTCGTCCGCGAATCCCAGCAGAGCGACCAGGGATTCCAGGACCATCCTCCCTACCAGACGCAGGGCGGGAAATGGGGCCGCTGGTACTACGATGAGGTGCCCACCTCGCTGATCCTCGCCTATGACTTGATTTACAGCAGTGGCGAACTGGAACGACTAGCGGGGGAAACCGGTGCGCCGGTAAAGCGCCGCATCGAAGCCGACTTCTTCCGCGGCGTGGTAACGCACATCCGGCTTTACCCGGAATACTACGCAAATCCCAGCCCGCGAATCTACGAAGGCATGGCTGTGCTGGGGCGAGTGGTCGCCGAACCGGATTTCGTGCATGACGCCGTGCGCCGAATCCGGGGAATATTTGCCAACAGTTTCATGTACGACGGCGTGTGGAAAGAGGGCACTTTCGTTTACCACAACATGACCATGGAGGGCCTGCAACTCGCGCTGGACGCGGTCGAAGACTATTCCGACCCGCCGGGCTACACTGACGCCAACGACCACACGCGCTTCGATCGGCTCCATCTCCGAGAGCAAATCCCAATGTTTCGGGCGGCCGCTACGGCAATGGACCGTTTCTGCTATCCGGACGGTCGCCCGCTCCCGATTCACGATTCTTGGGCGCGACTGCACGGAGAGTATGTGAAACACGCCGCGCTCGCGTCTTCTTCCCCCGCCCTCTGGCCCGCCGTAGGTCACGCTTACCTGGGTCGCGGCAAGGACGCTGATCAGATGCAGGTGCATCTCCACTTCGGCGGCGCCTACGGCCATGCTCACGCCGATAGCCTTAACCTGATTCTGTTCGCCAAGGGCGAGGAACTGCTCCCGGACATCGGCTACTCCCATACCCGCTTCCGCCAATGGACACACAGTACGCTAGGCCACAACACGGTCCTGGTCGACGGTGAAGAACAATACATTGGCAGTGCGGCGGTCGAGCACAACGAGGACTGGGACAGAAGTTCCGACGGCAACTTGCTTATGTTCGGCGCCGCAGGTGACGACTTCCAGGTAGTCGAGGCTTCCGGCGAGCGTGGGTATCCTGGCCGTGTGGACACGTATCGGCGAGCAGCGATGCTGGTGGGTGTGGACCAAGCCAACGCTTACGTCGTGGACGTTTTTCGGGTTGCGGGAGGCCAGCGGCATGAATGGATACTGCATGGCAGCGCCGATCGTGACACTGCGCTGGACCTGGACACATCCCTTTCCCCATACGGGGAAACCTTGTTGCCCCCCGGAGTCAAGTTCACTGAGCCCAAGATGGAGACGGAGACTGGCTTTGCGGGCGGACACAATCCGGCTTATGGTTTTGTGCGGGACGTGCAGCGCGGGGTTGCACCGCCGGTGCTGGTTGCAACTTTCAAGCCCAAGCTGCGCGACGGGGCATGCCTGCGAGTTCACACTCTCCCTCCGGTCAACAGCGAGGTACTCACCGGCCGCGCACCTTCCATCCGTCTCGCTGATGAAAATGACGCCAAGGTCGATCAATTCTGGACTCCCATCCTTGTGATACGTAAAGACGGCAAGGATCTGCGTGAGACGTACTTTTCCGTGATTGAGCCCTGCGGCTCCCGGCCCGTCATTCACGGCATCGAGCAGCTGCAAGTGAATGGCGGTGGATGCGGGGCACGCATTTCGGGACCCGATTGGACAGATTACGTTGTTTACCGCGACGAAGCCGACGCGGCCACCGAGGCCGTAGCCGGTGAGCTACGCTTCCAGGGTCGGATGGCCTGGGTGCGCGAACGCCACGGCAACGTGGTGGCCATGGCATTGGTGGGCGGCACAGAATTGCACTTTGGAAACCGGGAACTCAAGTCTTTCGGTACCCTTACCGGCCGCGTCAAGAGTGTGCTGCGCAAGGAAGCAGGTCAAGCCGTAAACGCGCTGGAGGTGGACGGCCAATTCCCCGCTGCCGTGGAACTGGCTGGCCGCACGGTAATTGTTCATCACCATGGCAATAGCAGCACCCATGGGTACTGCGTCTCGGAGCTGCGAAGCGAACACGGACGCACCCTGCTGGTTCTCGCAGGCGAGCCCGGCTTCGAACTCGACGCCAATGGCAAGTCGCAGTTCCTGTTCTTTCCCAAGCGTGAGATCCAAGGCCAAGTCAGCTATTCGTTGTCTGACCTGGTTTTCTTCCGCGCATGAAACTGTAAGGAGGCTACATGCTGACATACTCGACCGAAGAGCTTCTGGAATTCGTAGAGGAAACGGTCCCCACTCGCGATATTTACAAGGATGAATTGCCCACTCCGTCGCTGATCCTCGATCTAGATGTATTTGAGTCCAACGTGCGGACCATGGAGGGATTCTTGCGTGCCGCGGGTCAAGGTATCCGGCCGCATGCCAAAACGCACAAGTGTCCCCAGATCGCGAAGTACCAGGTCAAAACTGGGGCGTCCGGAGTGTGCGTGGCGAGAATTGCCGAGGCTGAGGCCATGTGCCGAGCCGGTGTTCCCGGAGTGTTGATCAGCAGCCCGGTGATCGGCAAGAACGCCGTCAGCCGGCTCATGCGCTTGGCCGCGAATTATCCCGAGCTCATGGTCGTTGTCGATCACCCGGTTGGGCTTGCGATGCTGTCCGATGCGGCTGAGGCAGCCGGAATTGTCGTGAACGTGGTCATCGATCTCGATGTGGGCCTGAAGCGAACCGGGGCCTTACCCGGAAAACCCGCGTTGGAACTCGCGGAACTGATCATGAAGAAGCCTCACCTGAAGTTCTGCGGGTTGCAGGCATTTGCCGGCTGCACGCACGTGCCGGGATTTGAGAATCGCCGCTCCACTTCGCTGGAGATGATGGGCCGCGCCGTGGACACGCGTCGCTTGCTGGAGAAGTCAGGGATCGAAGTTCCGATGCTGAGCGGCGGCAGCACCGGCACCTACAACATCGACAGCGAACTCAGCGGTGTCACCGAGCAGCAGGTTGGGTCCTACGTTTTCATGGACGTCGATTATCGAGCCATCGGGGGCAAGCGGGGCCCAGTGTTCAACGACTTTGGGCCAGCTCTCTGGGTCATTTCCACCGTAGTCAGCCACACGTACAAATACCAGGTCACCCTCGATGCTGGCTTGAAGTCCTTCGCGACCGACCGCCCTTACGTCCCGGAGGTTAGGGGCATCGCGGGCGTGCGCTACGCCTTTGGCGGGGACGAACATGGGCGTTTGTACCTTGAGTACCCCAGCCAGGAAATCAAGCTCGGCGATCGGCTGGACCTGATGGTCACCCATTGCGACCCGAACGTGAACCTGTTTGATCGAATTTTCTGCCTGCGCGGCAATCGGGTAGAGACCGTGTGGACGATCGAGGCGCGAGGAAGGTCCTGAATGACTGCCGAGGCACCATCGGCAACTGAGTTGTAAGGAGTTTGTGCGAAGGGAACAAAGCGAAGCCTGCGGTACAGCGTTGCAGTTGGGAGGATTGGCAATGAAATTCCCGCTCATCTCCGTGAGCATGCTCATGATGGCGCCGATCCTTTCAATGGCCGCCCCAGTGAACTCCGACGCAAGGCCCGAGCACGCGGTCATCTTTATTATCGACGGCCTCAGTTACAAAGCCATTGATCGCCTACCGCTGAACAATCTCAAGGCTTTGATTGCCAGGGGCACTTATTACGAGAAGTCATACAACATCATGCCGGCCCACCCGAAGACCGGTGAATGGGCCCAGTACCACACCTCATCTATACCGAATCCAGTCATCTTGGCAGGCACTGTGCTGCTGCGTCCTGACCAGAAGTTCGTACAACAGTCCTTCTTCCCCACCCGGATCACCGCACACGCAGCGAACGACATCGATTACCAGCGCCTGAACGTGGGCTTCAACCTGACATTTATGTATGGCTCGGATGACAGCCCGGTGGACGATAGCCAAACCATCGCTTGGGCCATTCGCTTTCTGCGTGAAGCCAAGCCAGCGTTCATGAAAATCCATCTGCAGGACACCGGCAACGCGGGCTCTATCAGCTATGAGGGCACGGATGCCTCTGTACCCTGGCATCACAACATATGGGCGGAGGGGTCACCGTATGTAAAAGCGGCGCTGAAGGCCGATGAGTACCTGGGCCGCTTTCTCGAAGAGCTGAAAGCACTGGGCCTCGAAGACAAGACGCTCTTGTTCGTAACCGCTGACCACGGACAATCCGATCGAGGTTGGCACCCGTTCGATGACCGGGATGGCTGGGCCATGCCGCTGGTTGTCGTCGGACCTGGCATCCGGGCCGGCCAGCGGCTCAACTATGCCGAGCAAACTGACATCGTACCCACGCTGTGCTACCTGATGGGAGTGCAGCCGCCGGTGAACGCTGATGGACGGATCTTAGCGGAATCTTTGCTCGCCCCTCCCGGGAATGTCCCTGCCGAAAAGAAGCTGCTGCCGCAACTCAATGAGGTGCTGCTCGCCGGCGAGGCCGCGTTGAACAAGTTACGCGAGGACGCGCAGAGAACGCCTGCCCTGCGCGCAGAACTGGCGGCCGCCGAACAGGACTTCTATGGTATTGAGCGTATTCTCCAGTGGCACCGCTTCGGAACAGTCGAAGAACTGATTGCGCACAACCGGGCCGTGTTGCAGAAGATGACAGCATCCCATGCCAAACAGTAGGAAAGCCAAGTTCGGTGCATTACTGATCGCCCTCCTCTGGGCGGCGTGGGCAGGCGCAACGGATACTGCCCAGCCTCGCATTACGCACCTGGCGCTGCATCTGGCGATTTACGATCAGACCAAGTCCATCGAAGGTACAGCGGAGTTCCAGTACATCGCTGCCGGTGGAACCGTGGATGCGTTCTCTTTTGCCCAGAAGGACCTGCAGATAACCAAAGTCGAGGCCGAACCACAGCCTGTGCGCGATTACCGCGTGGAGAAGGGAATCCTGAACATCACGGTGGCGGGCGGTTCCGCCGGAAAAGAGACTCGGCTGCGAATCCATTACCGTGCCCAGCCCAAGGAAGGTTTGTTCTTCCACCGGACGTTGACCGAAGCCGGGGTGCCGGTGGAACAGGTCTGGCAATTTGAAGACTGGGACTATTGGATGCCGAAGCCCGCCGACCGCGACCAGCTCATGGATTGGGAGTTAATCGCAGAAGTGCGGCCAGATTGGCAGGTGGTCAGCAACGGTGACCTGATCTCCGTGGAAACAACAGCCAACCGGCGCGTATTTCACTGGCGACAACCGATCCCCGCTCGCTTTGACGGCTTCACTTTCGCCGCCGGCAACTTCGAGATCTACGAGCAGCGAGTTGGCTCACGGCACGTGGTCGATTACGTCCCTGCAGGGGTAGCGGACGCGGGCACGGTGGCACGGTCTTTGGGACGCGCACCGGAGATGCTGGATTTGTTCTCCCGTGAATTTGGCGAATATCCGTTCGGGAGCTATCGGCAGGTCATCCTGTGGGACTATCACCCGCAGGGTACCGAACACCTTGGCTTGGCCTGCCTGAGCGAGAACAAGCTGTTCGAAGAAAACGCGCGGCCCGATGCAAACGACTACATCGTTGCTCATGAGATGTCCCACGACTGGTGGGCAATCCTGGTGGCCGCCAAGAGCCCAGCCCATCTCTGGCTCACCGAGGGCTTCGCGGTCTACTTCGGATACCAGTCTTTCGAAAGCGCGAATGGCCGCGACGAGTTTGAGTACTGGCTCAAGCGTCGCCTGCACACTTACCTGGATGAGGACCGCAGGTACCGGCGGGTACTCGTGTCGGACAATCCGGTGCCCGGGGGTCTCGACGAGCATATCTACTCCAAGGGTGCCTATGTCCTGCACATGCTTCGCCGGTATATCGGCGACGAGAAGTTTTTTGCCGGATTGCACCGTTTCGCGCAACAGCACGCGTACGGTCGCGCCGATTCGGCTGATTTCCAGCTCGCGATGGAAGAAGCGTCCGGCCAAGAACTCGACTGGTATTTCCGGCAATGGCTGTATGGAAAAGGATACCCGGTGTTCGATGTCACCCAAACTTGGGACGAAAACACGCACAAGCTGACGCTCGCGGTCCAGCAGATGCAAGACGCTTCTGCTGGACTGTATCGCGTCCCGTTGCGCGTGCAGCTGGTTGACGACTCAGGCGAGCACACGTATGAGGAGACATTCAGCCATGCTGCCGAGACACGCACCTATCCCATCAGCGGCGAACTTCGATATGCGCGCTTTGACGCAGACAACAGTTTACTGGGCGTGGTCAAGTTTCCACGCCCGGCCAATCAGCTGATCGCGCAAGCGGAATTGGCAGGTGACGCAATGGGCCGGGTCGAGGCCATCGATGCCTTGGCAACGATCTCGGGACCGGAAGTGGCCTCGGCGCTCCATCGCGCCCTGCGTTTCGACCTGTTCCACGGCGTACGCTCCGCGGCGGCTGCGGCGCTATCGCAACACGGCGCGGAGTCGGTTCCGGTACTGCTTCAGGCCCTCGCGACTGAGACTGACTCGCGCGTCCAACAGAGCATTGTGGCAGGGCTCGAACCTTTCGTTGCGAAGCCTGAGGTCGCAGATGCGTTGAAATCGGTTGCGGTGTCGAACTCGCATCCATATGTTCGTGCCCGCGTGCTGCTGGCGCTGGCTCATGGCAAGGTCCCAGGCACGCGCGAAATCCTCGTGCAAGCCCTGAAGCAAAATTCCCATCGCGATGTAGTTCGGGTTTCCGCCTTCCAGGCATATGCCGAACTGGGCGACAAAGGCGCGCTGCCCGAGATCATCCGGTATCTGGAATCGGAACGCACCACGCGTTTTGGTCGCGAGGCCGCTGTGGATGCCCTCGGTAGGCTCGGCAGGGATGATGCCCACGCCTTGGCGCTGCTCGAGCGACTTAGCAAGGAAGATTTTTGGCCCGGCGTACGCGAGAGTGCTGTCCGCGCGCTGAAGTCACAGTAGGGTGGCCAGATAAGGCCTTCGCGGGCAGGAATCACGTTTAGAAGACCTCGATTCATCGCAGATCTCGGCGTGGATGTCGCAAGCGGGTACTGAGAGAAGGAGAATCACGTGAATACATCGCGGCTTCGAGCAATCGGTTTTCTGACGGCGCTCACGATCATCTCTACCGCGGCGTCGGCGCAAAGCACAGCTCTGTTGACGGAGAAGGAATACCGGGCCCTGGTCAACGAAATCTCCGGCGACACCGCCATGGAACATATCCGGGTCTACTCCGATTACCACCGGCCGTCGGGATCGCAGGGGTTCGAGGCGGTGCTGCAGTATTTCTGCAACAAGGCGAAGGAGTACGGCCTGCAGGACGTTCGCATCATTCGGCAGTCCTCTCCCAGGCCGAGTTGGACGGGGAAGAAGGCGGAGTTGTGGATGGTCGAGCCGCAAGAGCTGAAGATCACCAGCCTCGATCAGGTAGCGCTCTCGTTGGCGGACTACAGCCGCAACACAGATGTGACCGCCGAGTTGGTTGACGTCGGCCAGGGAGACTCCGACGCCGACTACGCAGGCAAGGACGTGAAGGGCAAGATCGTGCTCAGCGGCGGCTCAAACGATGCCGTGATGGAACAGGCAGTCTGGAAGCGAGGGGCCTTGGGCAACGTCTCTTATGACACGAACCGCCAGAATCCAGCCGATCACCTGGATCAGGTCGCCTGGCAGACGATTCCCGTCAAGAGCAAAGACGGAGTACCAGGAACGTTTGGCTTTGTCATTTCGC
>Ga0265314_10005525_pt1 | contig 11375 bp, 5 predicted proteins | sample 4126metaG_FD_203106 | JGI IMG/M metagenome (GOLD analysis project Ga0265314, IMG submission 203106) | Rhizosphere microbial communities from Carex aquatilis grown in University of Washington, Seatle, WA, United States - 4-1-26 metaG | ecosystem: Host-associated > Plants > Roots > Rhizosphere >... | reverse complement strand
CGCAGTTTTCACGGTGATTCCCAGTTTGCTGGCCTCGAAAGCAGACGAAAAGATGCGTACGATCGGCGTCATTGATGAAACGGATTCGCTCCTGCCCTATTTGAGCCAGCGCATCGCGAAATTTAAACTTCCAGACAGCTCCGCGAATTATGAGCTTGTGAAAATCACCGACGTTGACCGTTCCCGCGAGCATCTTAAAATTCTCGCTACGGCGAAGATCCTCGACAACGAGATCGAAGGATACTTTCTTCTCCCTTCGGACGTCATGGAGACAGGAAAAATCGATTATCGGTCTGAGAACGTCGGCAACATCCGGGATCAGGAACGGTTCTCGAAAATTCTCGAAGACGTCATTATCGAGCGAAGGCTTGAAGCCAGGGGGTACAATTCCAAAGAGATACGGGACCTCTCGACCGATGTCGACGTGAAAACAATCAAAGTTTCCTCGAAGGGTGAAGAAAAGGAATCCGGTTTCCTCGAAACGTTTTTTACAGGCTATATTTTTATCATGATGCTGTTCATGCTTGTGATGACAAGCGGGCAAATGCTTATCCGCAGCCTTATCGAAGAAAAGTCTAACAGGATTGTCGAGGTGTTGATGTCGTCGTGCTCTTCGCGGGAATTGCTTACAGGGAAAATTTTAGGCCTCTCGCTTCTCGGGTTAACTACGATTGCATTTTGGCTGTTGATTTTGGTCGGCGTGAATTTTTCTATGCCGACGCCGTTCGTGTCGTTCGACCATATAGCACTTCTTCTTGTATACTTTGTCCTCGGATATCTCTTATATGTGGCAATTTTCATCACTGCGGGGGCGCCGGTTTCAACTGAACAAGAAGCGCAGCAAATGACCGCGTACGTAACGCTGCTCGTTATGTTTCCAATCGCGCTTGCGGTTCCCGCGATGCAAAACCCGGATTCGATGATGGTAAAAGTATTATCACAGATACCCCTTCTTACGCCGACGATGATGGCGCTTCGGCTGTCAATACAGGCGCCCGATCTTTGGGAGATCGCGCTGTCGCTCGTTACGTTGTCCGCGTCAATCGTTGGGATGATGTGGGTTGCCGCGAAAGTATTTCGGATCGGAATTCTGCTTACGGGCAAACGCCCGAACTTAAAAGAAATGTACCGATGGATTACGACGAATGTATGAACTTACGGAGGTGAGAGTGAAAGCTATACTGCTCTGTGTACTGTTCTTTTTCCTTCTTATGCCTTCAAGCTTATTTTCACAAGTTAGTATTCAGGGGAACCAACAGGCAGAGAACCTTGGCAGAAATGTTTACGGTCTCGGCATCTCCGTCGGGCCGGCGTCGGGAGTAGGGATCAGTTTTCGGGACCATCTCCCGTCGAAAATTTCATTTCAAATTGTAGGCGGCATTATTAAGTCCGGAGACAAAACTTCCGCATCGATCGGCGCCGAGTTCCAATATGATCTCGTCCGCGCAAAGTCAACACGATTATATGTTGGTCCCTCAACAAGTTATTTCTACAGCGGTTCCGGCGGTAATACGTTTGACGGCCCATTTCGATTGGGCATCGGTGTGGGGGGCGAACTGAATTTGCAAACTGCCGTCAATATTTCGCTCGAAGGCGTCTTCGTCTATTTCTCCAACGGCGATATCGCTCCTATGCCGCAAATCGCCTGCCACTATTATTTTTACTAAGCCGACCGTATTCTGAACTTTGCTTGATTCTGATGTGTTTAATAATTGAAGAACTCATGCCGCGCATGGCATAAAAGCTATGCCACAAAGACTCCAAGACACAAAGAGCTCTGAGTGAAAGCAGTGTTCAGCGATCGTAACAAAATCGGTTTTTCCCCTAGTGCCTTTGCGACTTCGTGGCGGTTTTAAATGTTTTTTGCATAACGTGAGTGAAGAATATTCAAAGGAACGCAGTGCATGGGATTTTTTCGCTCTAAAGTGGCAGGTTCAAACGAGCTGAACTATTTCGACAAGCCGAAATATCCTCCCGGACAATATACGACTGAGAAATTTCCAGTCCTCACCTATGGCGTGACCCCCAAAATTACACTTGCTGATTGGAGGCTAAAAGTATGGGGGGCAGTTGAAGAAATTGTAACGTTCACATGGGATGATTTCATGAAACTGCCGCAAAAGAAATTGAAAGCGGATTTTCATTGTGTGACGACCTGGAGCCGCTACGATGACGAATGGGAAGGTGTCATGTTTTCCGATTTACTCAAGACACTCAAGGTAAAACCCGAAGCGAAACATGTGATGCAGCACGCGTACGGCGGTTATACAACAAATCTGCCGCTGGAATGGATGGTGACCGAGGATGTCATCTTCGTCCACACAATGAACGGCAAACCGCTTGAACGAGACCACGGCGGCCCGATGCGCGTCTTTACCCCGCGCCGTTACGCTTGGAAAGGAGCGAAGTGGGTGAACGGACTGGAATTTATGAACGACGACCGTCCCGGCTTCTGGGAACAAAACGGATACAGCAACACTGCCGACCCATGGAAAGAGGAGAGGACATGGTGAAGCTGGTTGCTTCGCCGGTATCTTCCCTCCCCTTATAGGGGAGGGTCAGGGTGGGGTATTAATTCAATTCATTCCGTTCCCTAACTCTCTTGCCGTCGCTGGACAAGCTGTTTCATCTCCTGATCAAACTCTCCCGCTGCCGTGGGACAGACTGTTTGGGAACGAGTTGAAAGCCAATCTCGCTACACTTGAACGAGCGGTGAAAAAGTTGGATAAACCTAAAGAAGGAGAATTGTAACGAATCGGTGACATCCCGGAAGAATCAAACGGAAAGCCATTGCATAGCGAGTTTTTTTTATACAAACAGTTTTTGTGGTCATAGCTTAAATATGAAGCGCAAATATTACAAAGCGCAAATATTTTTGAATAAATAATTGACACTTATTTCTTTTTTTACGAAGTTTGCCTTGGGGTTGGCGGGGATACATTTCTTAATTACCTACGATCCCTAAAGCAAGGATAACGGATGAAATCAGTTTCATCGTTTCCAACAATGTCATTGGACAGATTGATGCTACATTTCTATTCCTTAGAAGATCGGCTTTGGAGAATTGTTCCAATAGATATCGTTATCTTTCAGGAACACTGAGAGGGATTTTATTATGAAAAAGCTCACCGCAGTTCTGCTATTTATCTGGTCGCCTTCCATTTTCGCCCAGTTCAATTCTCTCATCTTCGAATATGATGGCTCACCCTCAAAGTTCGGAGTGGTTGCATTGGGAGACCAGAACGGCGATGGGTGTGACGATATCCTCATTTACGATTGCAAGGCGAATGAAGCGATGATCTTCTTCGGAGGGAATCCAATGAGCACGACGCCCGTTTGGCAAGTTCATATTATTGCAAGGTCAGTTGTTGCATTGGATGTGAACGGGGATGGCATCAAAGATATTGTCATAGCATATCAGGATACGATGGATTCAAATCAGATGGGGAAAGTGAACATTTATTATGGCGCAAGTCACCCTGATACTATTCCCGACATTCATTTCGAAGCACCTCAAGGCAATGGTTCTAATTTTGGATACAATATGTATGTGCTCAAAGATTTTGCAGGTGATCACAAAAGTGAGTTGATGATCTCTGACCCTCTTTATCCGTTCAACAATATCAGCGTTTACGGGATATTCTATATTTTCAAATCAAATCCCGTATTTGATACAATTCCATACAGAACGATAAAAGGAGATACATTAAATAACCACCGGCTTTATGATTACAATGTGACCACAGGGGATTTAGACGGTGACGGGTTAACTGACATTGCAATAACCGGCGGCGCGTATAGCGGCCCGGAGAATGAATTCATCAGCTTCTACAAAGGCAACAGCCAATGGAACATGACCCCGTATGTGACTTACTACAAAAATCAGCATACCTTTGACCCGACTTCGATGAAGATCATCCAAGATATCAACGGAGATAAAAAAGACGACATCCTGATTAATTCCTATGGAACCTTCTATCCGTACTACTATTTGAATTCTATTCTGTACGGAAACTTCCCGATAGACACCATACCAAAGATCGGGTTGAATACACAGAATCAAGCCATATTATATTTGCAGTCACTAGGAGATGTTAATGGCGATGGATACAATGACCTGTTAACTGGAGTAACCTTTGGAGCAGGGCCTGAACAGGCACGGTTGTGGGTAGGTGGAAATCCTATGCCGGATTTACCGAAGCAATACTGGGGTGGAGATGATAATGGATTTGGAAGATTGATCGGCGCGGTCGGAGATGTGAACGGAGACGGATTGGCCGATATATGTGTAGGGCAAGCGTTTGATGATTGCATTGCGAATGGCTTTGTGAGGATATTCAAAGGCGACACATCGTATAAGCAGCCTATGGGAGTCAAGCAACCGAATAACCTGCCAGAAAAGTTCTATTTAGATAATCCGTATCCGAACCCATTCAACCCTACGACAGTCATCAGTTATCAGTTAACGGTAAAAAGTCATGTTTCATTGAAAGTGTATGATCTTCTAGGGAAAGAAGTTGCAGTATTAGTTGATGAAGATGAGGCTTCCGGGAAACATGAATCAAAATTCGACGCGTCAAAATACCGCATCTCTAGCGGAGTCTATTTTATCAAGCTCACCTCAACAACACAAGAACAAACCTCTACGGCCACCAAAAAAATGGTGCTCACCAAATGACAATTAAATGGGGATACAACAATGAAAACACTTCTTCTTACACTAATTATTTCAGTTAATTTATCGGCACAGATTAACTTCAACACGCAATTCCCGAAGATCGGGTACGGAGACCATTTTTGGACGAGCCAGTCTCCGCTATACTATGGCAACCAACCCAACTCTCAGGTTTATAGCAATTACCTGGCCAGCAATTTTTATTATCCTCAGTTGCAAGATTTGGGCCTTACACACATCGTAACTTTCGGCGGCTCATACATGAGCTATCCGGATATTCCCCTTGAGCCGGCATACAATCCAACCCTGAAAGTACTAGATATTTATTTCACAATGAGGTTGAGCCGCTATAATGGTGGTAGCCCATTTTGGGGCGGCGTGTACGCCGATGGCCAAGGAAATATGTTGAATTGGTATCCTTACGAAGTTGGCGGGGCAATTGCTTCACTTTCTTTAGCCGATAGAAACGGTTTCGGCACTGCAAATAAAACTTCAATATGGGTACAAGCACCGCTGGGAATTTATCAACAAAGTTGGCCCGACGGCAGCAAAACTGTATTTCTTGCCTCAGTCGGAGCAGCCCCGGGCAATCTATTAGTCGCGGATCTCCCTTACTATCATCAAGCGAGATATCCCCAGGTTTCCCCCGATGTCGATTCTGTAAAATACCGGCTTGTGCTCAACGTCCGTATTGACGGCTACACAAACCCGAGCGACAATGATACCGTGGCTCTTGTGAAGATATATGAGGCGGATCTCCCATTACACCAAACGAGACTTCAAAAGAGTCATGCGTTTTTCGCAACCGAAAATGCCCTTGCTCAACCATTAACAATCGATACAACAACGTATCCGTTACTGGTGAAGGATTTCCAGGGGAATGGCTACATAGATCTGGTATCTCCGTACTTCCTCAAAAAAGACGGGGATGGGAAGGATTTGAAGATTATAGTTTACTGGAGGAATAAAAAAAATCTTTACATTGATCACTTTGTCGTATACGACAATTACTATGAGAAATTGTTTGTCACAAGTGATTCGACGACAACCTACCTCACGTTAAAAACACAGCTTACTAACTTTTTCAGTTCGGAGGTGAGCAAATCACTCTATGAGCACTTCTATAACGACGAACCGTGGCCAAATTCCTACAGGTCGGTAAAGAAGTTAAGCAGCCTTGCGAACGACACGCTCCCTGTGCCTAATAAATATGTTAACGGCGCCGCAGGAGATTACTACAATTACATGCTCCAATACGGGAATTCGCAAGGGAGGCCCCCTTATATCATGACCGATAAGTACCCTTTTTGGTACGATTATGATACGGCATCAACATGGGGCACGAAAAGCGTTCAGGTCGCGCTAGATGCATTGGTTAGTACAAATGGGCTAGCAGACTCGGCGTCGGGACTACTCCCTGCAATAAAGATTGCACAAAATTATACACCAGATCGAACCGACGACATTCCGCTTGTCTGTTCGATCCAAGTGCATGGAGAAAAGAAGCTATTGAATGGAGCAGTCACTGATTGGAGGTTTAGATCTCCAACACCCAACGAGATAAAGGTGCAGGGTTTTCTTTCCATGTGTTATGGCGCAAAAGGTTTGATGTATTACTCTATAAATACGCAAACGCCGCCGTATACTAGCACCGAATATACGGCAACATACGGTTTGTTCGATGAGTATCACAATGCCTACACGGATTACTATAACAATTTTCAGCCATCGGGTTTGGTCCAAAATCCTGCCAATCCGCAAGTTTCAAACGCGAGGTTTAATGCTGTGAAATCTTTAAATGCAGCAATCGATAAAATTAGTGGTACACTCCTCCAATTGACATGGCAAAATGGCTACAGCATCAGTCATGGACAGCCATCGGGAACCTTCATCACTTCAGTAACAACAGCAGATTCTGCGCAACGAACTTTTGTTGAGCTCGGTACATTCAAGGACACCCTAGGCAATAATTTATTCATGCTTGTAAATCGGAGAACGTTGACCGCGGAGAGCAGAGCTATCACCGTAAACTTCAATTTGGGCGGCGTGTCGTGGGAAATTACCGATGTTGGTTCTGGAAATGCATGGATTGTTACGCCGAGTGGAAGTATGACAGACAATCTTAATCCTGGCGAAGGGCGATTATACAAAGTTTCTCCAGCTACATACGCCGCTACTCGTACTATCGCTTTAGGTACGACCCTAACTGTAAACGCGGGAGCGACAGCAAAATTTGCACAAAACGCCAGCTTAACAATTAATGGAAAATTAATTGTCAACGGCACATCAGGGTCGAAAGCCACATTTACTCAGTCTGGATCAAGCGGCTGGGTTGGCATTGCACTGAACCACGACAGCTCGACGATTCAGAATTGTATTATCTCTTATGCTTCCTCTCCTTTAACGATCACTAATGTCAATTTAGCTACAATAACCAGTTGCACTATAAACAACTCGGCGTTTTCTGGGACGCAAGCGGTCTCGATCTCGAACTCCACGCCTACAATTACCGGCTTAGAAATCGACGGTCTATCAGGTTCATCGAACGGTGTTCGTTATACAAATGGAAAGGGTGGAGCGCTGAATGAATCGATAATCCAGAACTGTGGCGCTGGCAACGGGATTGTGATCCAAGGAAATCCCAACCCTACTATTTCAAATTGCTCTGTTAATAATAACTATTATTACGGCATCATTTTTATCGGCCCCACAACCGGTGCTCCACTTATTTCATTGAACGAGTTTTCAAGCAACGGTACTCATGGCAGCAGCAGAGTATATTTCAATCTGTACTTTTCCTCGTATTCATGGGGAACCGTCCAAAATAATGTCATCACCGGCAGCCTCATCGGTGTTGGCTCTTACGGCGGTTCCTCCCCGACGGCGGGTGACGCACAAATGGGGAAAAACACCATTACAGGAAATGATTACGGATTAATGTGTCGCGGTAGCGGAAGCTCAATGGGTTTTGGCTATTACAATGTGGGAAAGAACCAATACTCCGGAACGTGCAACAATATTAACGGAAGCACATATTATGACGCATATGCAGACGGAGGAGCTAACATTGTTGCTGAGTACAATTGGTGGGGCCAGTCACCGCCGAATTGGAGCAAAATCTATTATGGACCAGGCTCCATCATTGACTCCACGCATTGGTTGACATCTCAAGGTGGTTGTCCGGGAGGAGGTGGTGGAGACATGATTGTTCAGGGAAATGGTGTGGTGACGACGGCCGTAGACTCGTCGGAGTCAATCTCGCAGGTTTATCAACGTGCGACAAATGCTCTTTTCGTCAAAGATTACACAACATCATCAATTCTATCTCAATTTATTCTTAGAAGTAATGCATCTATCTTGGAAAAGCAACGTGCGATGGTTCGACTGTTATCCGTTTTTCTCCAATCCGGCGACTCTACGATCATTTATGATTTGAAATCCTATTTCATCGGCACTGACAGTCTCTCACAAACGGCAGAAGAACTTTTGGCTAATGCGTATGCGGCAACCGGGAAGACAGCAAATGCAGTATCTCTCGCTAACGACCTCATCACCAAAAATCCGGGAACTGAGATCGAGAAACGGGCGCTCCTGCTTCTTGCCTCACTTAGATCATACGATAAGAGTGCTGAATCAATATCATCCTCTGCACTGGCAGCTTTAAAAACGAAGTTTGGAGCTTCGCTGGACCTAGGGCTCATTGCAGCGCTAACCATCGCTAGTGATGTAGCGGCAACGAGTGCTTCTTCGAATAAGGAAAGTGTTCAAAAGGTCAAGGCGAAAGTCATACTCGATAGTGTAAGCACTGGTGTAAAGGAATACAGCATTGAGAACTATCCGAATCCTTTCAATCCGACAACCACTATTGCTTATCAGCTTCCGAAGGACGGCAGGGTAACGATAAAAATATTCGATGCTATTGGCAGAGAAGTCACAACGCTGGTCGATGAGTTCAAACCGTCCGGTCGATACTCGGTGCAATTCGATGCGTCTCGTCTTTCGAGCGGCATCTATTTTTACTCGCTTAGGTCGGGGAGTTTCAGTATTGTAAAAAAAATGTCTCTGATTAAGTAACTTAGACTTGTGCTAGTTTTTGAACAATCCCCGAAGCAGAAAATGTTTCGGGGATGTTTTATTCTTCGCGGATCCTTTAGGATGGCAGAGTGTTTTCGACAAAAGGGAATGCTCTCGGTGCAGATAGTTTGTGGCTTTATTAGTATTGGAGGATGTTACATTTTGGTTAATCGAATGTTCAACTAAAATAACAAAAAGCCCCGAACGAATGTCGGGGCTTTTTGTTGAAATCCTTTTTTTCTGGTTCGCTGAGAGATTGTTTCAGACCAGACGGAGATCGTGCAGTATCTTCTTGAGCGCCTTTCTATTTTTTGAGCCCATCGGAACCATCGGCAGCCGATAGACTTCGCTGATCATTCCCATCATCGCAAGGGATGCTTTTACAGGAATTGGGTTTGTCTCAATGAAGTTGGCGTTCATCAGAGGCAGGAGTTTATTGTGGATCTGCAGCGCCTTCTTCCAATTTCCAGAAAGTCCAGCCCGCACCATGTCCGAAAAATCTTTCGGGAGCTGGTTCGCCACGACCGAAATGCATCCATCGCCTCCAACCGACAAGATCGGCAGTGTAATCGCATCGTCGCCGGAGAGGAGCGAAAAATGCTTCGGCCTGTTGCGCGCGATTTCCATGATCTGTGAAATGTTGCCTGAAGCTTCTTTCACAGCCATTATACTAGGAATTTCCTCTGCCATCCGCAGCGTTGTTGAGGCGGCAATGTTTCCACCTGTTCGTCCGGGAACATTGTACACTATCAATGGAATATCAACTGCCTCTGCCACCGCTCTGTAATGTTGAAAATAACCCTCCTGCGTCGGTTTATTGTAATAGGGAGCGACCAGAATTGCAGCGTCCGCTCCGAGATCCTTCGCCAAGTGAGTCAATTCGATAGCTCTCTTGGTATAGTTGCTTCCGCTTCCCGCAAATACTTTTATGCGGCCGCGCGAGCGCTCAATAACAATTTCCAAAATTCGGCGATGTTCATCGGAAGAAATGCTCGGGCTTTCTCCGGTTGTGCCGATAGGGATGATGGCTTCAACACCGCCTGCGATCTGATAGTCAACTAATTTCCGGAGCGCAGCTTCATCAATCGTTCCGTCTTTTTTGAACGGAGTGACGAGTGCAGTTCCGGTTCCGCGAAATTTCTTTAGACGTGCCATAAGGATACTATGATTTACAGGTTGGATGTGACTTGCAGACGTGAATACTACTATGTTTCATAATGTGGCGATGTTTTCGAAAAGTGTTTCCTGGGGCAAAGGCTCAAAGAACTCTTTGTGGAGGCGCTGGACTGCTTCGGTGACATTATGATTATCGATGACGAGGCTGATGTTCAATTCGGACGCCCCTTGCGAAATCATCATCACATCGATATCGCCGAGAGACCGGAAAATTCTGTCGGCAACTCCTACGGTGGAGTGAAGCCGCTCTCCGATAATACTGATTATGGCTTTGTCCTTGAAAACGACGACGTCGGAGAATTGTTCAAGTTCCGGGACGATTGCGTTCAGCAATTCAGTGTTGCTTATCGTCAGCGATGCGGATGCGACAGAGGTGTTCACTAAATCCACGGACGTGTGGTACCGATCGAACACTTCAAGGATGGATTCCATAAATCGATTTGCAGAAAGGAAACGTGTCGCCTGAATATTCACAACGGTGATCCCCTTCTTGTTGGCGATCGATTTTACCGAGACGTTCGATTGGGGAGGATTTGCGACGACGCGAGTCCCCGTTGAATTCGGTCGGCGTGAATTCAATACCACAACCGGGATATTCTTTTGGACTGCTGGGCGAATCGTACTAGGATGCAATACCTTTGCTCCGAAGTACGCCAGCTCAGAGGCTTCCTTGTATGAGATTGTTTTTAATTTCTTTGCCTTTGGCGTGATCTGCGGGTCGGCGGTAAGTATGCCGTCAACGTCTGTCCAAATTTGGATTTCCTCTGCATTTAATGCTGCGCCGATAATCGCGGCGGAATAGTCCGAGCCTCCACGGCCAAGCGTCGTCGTAATGTTCTTTGTTGTTGCACCAATAAAGCCCTGGGTGACGACAATATTGTTTTCATTAAGAGTCGAGCCAATGACCTTGCTTGCCTTCTCGTCGATTTCCTTGAAAAGCGGAGTTGCGTTCCCATAATGATCGTCCGTCACCATAAAAGCACGCGCATCAAGCCAGACAACGGGGTATTTCTTTGCCTTCATCGCTTCTGAAAAAATCAATGAGGACATCAGTTCCCCCATTGAAGCTATTGTGTCGAGCGATCGTTTTGTGAGTTCGCCGAGTATTGCAATGCTTTGCGAAAGGTTCTTGAGTTCCTCGAATCGGCTGCGTAATTGAAAGATGAGCTGTTGAACTGCCGAACGTGAGTCGATAAGATTTTCAGCGATAAGAACGTGTCGTTCGAGAAGGTTATTCAAAAGGAGAGTCGCTTCGTCGAGGTGTTCGGCGACCGACAATTCGGCCGATTTCAGAAGGATATCTGTAGCTCCGGCGATGGCGGAAAGAACTACAACCGGATGATGATCTTTTTGACGTGCGACGAGAGCAATGGCATTGTCAATAGCGCGGGCATCTTCAACAGACGTCCCGCCAAATTTCATGACGATCATAGAGCAACATTTTACTGCG
>Ga0265314_10005518_pt1 | contig 11383 bp, 8 predicted proteins | sample 4126metaG_FD_203106 | JGI IMG/M metagenome (GOLD analysis project Ga0265314, IMG submission 203106) | Rhizosphere microbial communities from Carex aquatilis grown in University of Washington, Seatle, WA, United States - 4-1-26 metaG | ecosystem: Host-associated > Plants > Roots > Rhizosphere >... | reverse complement strand
CGGCCGGTGCGCCGCTGGGAGTATGTCGCCGGAAAATTCTCGGGTGTGGCCGGTGTGCTCGCGATCTTCACGGCGACCCTCGGCCTGCTGCTCGCCGGCCTGCTGGCCGGCCGCGCGGCGCAGCTCGGGCTGCCGTCGCCGGACCTGCGTCTCCTGCTCGGCGCCTGCGGGGTGCTGTGGTTGAAGAGCACGCTGGTGGCGGCCATGACGCTGCTGGTCTGCAGCTACGCCGGCTCGGCGCTGTTCGCCAGTGGGGTGGGACTGATGCTGACGCTGGTGGCGCATCTGCGCCCGCTCGCCCACGACGGCGGCATGGGCTGGCTCCGGGTCTGGCCCAACCTGGCCCTCTTTGACGGCGAGTCGCTGCTGAACGCGGGGCAGCCGGTCTCCGCCGCGTGGCTGCTCGGGCTGACCGGGTATGGCGCGGCCTATGTGCTGCTCTTTGGGACGGTCGCGGCGCTGGCCTTCAGGCACCGTGAACTCTAGGCGGTTCATGACGGGTCTGTCGCTCGCGGCCTTGTTCGCCGGCGGCGTCTGCCTGCAGCCGCTCGGAAATCACCTGCAGGCGCTGGCTGCAACCCCCGCCGGCTGGCACGCCGGGCAGCTCGACGCTTTGGCCGGGAGCGGAGGCCTGCTGGCGGCGTTGGGCGGCATGCGTCCGGCGCTGGCGGGATGTTTCTGGCTGCAGGCCGACCTGGCTTGGGAAAAACAGGATCCCGCGGCGACCGCGGCCCTGCTCCAGCTGACCGTGGCGGCGGATGATCGTCCCCTTTATTTCTGGCTGAACGGGGCCCGGATGCTCGCCTACGATCTGCCGGCGTGGGAACCGTTGGCGGTGCGGCGGCAGCGGACCGACGCCCACTCCCGGCTGGCGCTGGCATTTCTGGAACAAGGCCTGCGCTGGCACGGCCCGGATGCCGCGCTCTGGGTCGAGATGGCCAACATCCATCTCCGGCGCACGGGAGACATTGAAAGCGCGGCGCGCTGTTACCGCCTCGCGGCGGAGGCGCCGCACGCGCCCTACTATGCGGCCCGCATCCATGCGGAACTGCTGCGCGCCCTGGGGCGAAACCGCGAGGCGTGTGATTGGCTGCAGCGGCAGCTGCCCAAATTGCCGGCAGATGATCCCGCCGCCTGCCGCGACGTGGTGCTGGCGCGGATCCGTTCGCTGGAGCGTGAGCTGGCGGCGCAGTAGGCGCGTGCTCTCCGCCAACCGGGGCCGTCCTCACACCGGCACGATGCAGTCGGGGCCCTCTTGGCGGACGCTGTTGACGCGGGGATCGACACGGCAACCGGTCATCACATCTGCGGGCAGGGGCCGGCACAACCGGGCCAGCAGGGCGGGGTCGAGCGGCTGGTCGCCGAGCCAGGCCGGACCGCTGTTCGGTCCCAGCATGACCGGCAGGCGGTCATGGATCGGCTGCAGCAGGGCGTTGGCCGTGGTGGTGACGATGCAGAAGGCGGCGGGGGTGTCGTCCCGGGCCGGCTCCCAGATGCCGGCGAAGAAGAAAGGCCGGCGGTCGCTCAGGGTGAAGTAATGGGGCAGCCGCTCCGCGCCTTTTTTTTCCCATTCATAAAAACCATCGGCAGGCACGAGGCAGCGCCGGTGTCGCGCGCCTTCGCGAAAGGCCGGCTTGGCCAGCAGGGTCTCCGCCCGGGCATTGGCGAGGATCATCGGCTTGCCGGCGGGCGGACGCGGCGGGAGGACAAACCCGAAGCGCATCGTCTCCAGCGTCAGCGCCGGCCGCCGCGTGATGACGGGCATGGGGTTCGTCAGCGCGACATTGTAGCGCGGCTGCCAGCCGGCCACGGCGGATTCGTCCAGCTGTTCCGCAAGCGCGGCGTAGAAACTTTCGACCACCGCCAGGCTCTTGAGCGTGTACCGGTAGCACATCGTCACACCGCCGGGGTCAGCCAGCGCGCCAGGCAGTTGCGCAGGGCGTCGGAGCGGATGGGCTTGGTGACAAACTCGTCCATCCCCGCGGCGAGGCAGGCGGCACGGTCCTCCGCGCGGGCATTGGCGGTCAGGGCGACGATCGGCACCGGCCGGCCGGCCAGCCAGGCGCGGGCGCGACGCGTGGTCTCGAACCCGTCGATGCCGGGCAGCTGGCAGTCCATGAACACGAGGTCCCAATCGCCCTGTTTCAGCACGTCCAGCGCGGTGAGGCCGTCCTCGACCACGTGGCAGTCGAGGCCCACGCGCTCGAGCATGAGCTTGATGACGCGCTGGTTCACCGGGTCGTCCTCGACCACCAGGATGCGGCCATGGAAATGGAGCGGGTGGGATGCGCCGAGGGCCCGGGACGCGGGTGCAGCCTGGTCGGCGGCCAGCGGCAGGTCCATCGTGAGGGAAAACACCGAACCCTGGCCGGGCTGGCTCTTGACGGTGATTTTTCCGCCCATGTAGTGCATGAGCCGCTGGGAGATGGCCAGGCCGAGGCCCGACCCGCCGTAGCGCCGGCTCATCGAGCTGTCCGCCTGCATGAAGGGCTGGAACAGGCCGGACTGCGTGGCCGCGCTCATGCCGATGCCGGTGTCGCTGACCGCGACGGCCAGATGGAGGACGGTCGGGGCCGGCAGGGAGGCGGTCAGCCGCAGCTTGATTTCGCCGCGCTCGGAAAACTTGATGGCGTTGCCCACGAGATTGAGCAGCACCTGGCGCAGGCGGGTGGGGTCGCCCAGCACCTTGGTGCCGGCGGCGGGGTCCGAGACGGCGGTCAGGGCGAGCGACTTGGCGGTGGCGCTGGGCCGCAGGAGGCCGGCGACCTCCTCCGCCAGGACGGCGGGCACGAAGGGGATGTGCTCGAATTCCAGGCGGCCGGTCTCGATCTTGGAGAAATCCAGGATGTCGTTCAGGATGCGCAGGAGCGAGTCGGCCGAGTTGGCGGCGGTGTCCACCTGCTCGCGCTGCGCGGCGTTGAGCGCGGTGCTCTTGAGCAGGTCCAGCATGCCGAGCACGCCGTTCATCGGCGTGCGGATCTCATGGCTCATCATGGCGAGGAAATCGCTCTTGGCCAGGCTGGCGGCCTCGGCGCTTTCCTTGGCGGTGCGGAGCTCGGCCTCGATCTGCCGGCGCCGCTTGATCTCGTCCGTCAGGCCGCGGTTGAAGGCCTCGGCCTGGAGCTTTTTTTCCTGCAGCTCGCCGACCAGCACCGCGTAGTCGAAGCCCAGGCGCAGCGAGTCGCTCAGGCTGCGGCGGAAACTGCGGGCCATCGTCATCAGGAACACGAGATAGAGCGTGGCCAGCACACCCATCACGGTCAGCACCACCTCCGCGCCGGTGAAGAACCGCAGCACCAGCGGCAGCAGCGCGAGCAGCTGGAAGGACCAGCAGGCGGCCAGCACCGGGCCGAGCGAGCGCGTGGCCCCGGCGGTGATGCCGGCGAGCACCAGGATGAGCAGGGAACGCTCCGTCTGGTCCATGATCGGGAAAAAGGCCCAGCCGGCGTAGCCCCACCCGGCGGCGGTCAGCAGGGCGCCGAGCACGAACCAGCGTTCCCACGCGGCGGTGGAATCCTTGGTGCTGGCGCGACGGTACCAGGCGACGTTGAGCAGCCGGATCGTCGTCAGGATGCCCAAGCCCAGCAGCCAGAGCCAGGGATGGACGGATGCGTGGGCGCGGGACATGACCCACGCGAGCCCGGCTCCCACCAGCAGGGTGGCCAGCAGCCCGGCGGGCAGGTCATTGTAGCCCAGACGCAGCAGCTCGGCCCGTACCCGGGGGGCGGTGTCCGAACCGGCGGTCGGAGGACTCGGTTGCATGCAGTGAGTTATGCGGCGCCGGCATTTAACGAAAAGCTTTATCCAGCCTAAGTTCAGGTGGGGCGGCCGCGGCGCGGGCCGGCTGGCATCCTTCACTCTCGAAATGCTCGGCGCAGGATGGTGGACCTTACTGGACTCGAACCAGTGACCTTTTCCATGTCAAGGAAACGCTCTAACCAACTGAGCTAAAGGTCCAATCGGGTCGGGTACCAAACACGAGCGCGGGCCGACCGCGCAAGGAAAATTATCGAAACTTGCGCCGGCCGGGGCGCAGCCAGGTTATTCGAGGGCGGCAGTGACTTCCCCCTGGTCAGCCTTGTGGTCCGGATGGCGCATCAGCAACACTAGCGGCAGCGCGGCCAAAGCGATGATGAACATGATGTAGAAGTCGCCGAGGTAGGCGATCAGGGCCGCCTGCCGGGTCACAAGGGCATCGAGCATCGCGCGGCCGGTGACTGTCACCGGATCCAGCATGGCGGGCAAATGTTGCATGGGCGAACGGAACGGCTGGATATAGGCGCTCAGCGACGCGTGCACCTTGTGGGCGTTCTGGCCGAGCAGGTAGATCATCACGGAAATGCCGATGCTGGAGCCGATGTTGCGCGACAGGCTGAACAGCGCCGTGCCCGAGGTCCGCAGGTCGTGCGGCAGGGAGGCAAACGTGATGACACTCATCGGAATGAAGATGAATCCGAGTCCGAGGCCCTGGATCACGCCGGTCGTGACCATCATCTTACCGGTCACATCGAGTGACCAGCGGCTCATCTGCCACAGGGCCAGGGCGGTCAGGATGAGTCCGAGTGCGACCAGCCAGCGCGCGTCCACCCGGGTCATCAGCCGCCCGACAATCATCATCGCCACCATCGTGCCGATGCCGCGGGGCGCGAGGAGGATGCCGGCGTCAAGCACCGGGTAACCCAGCAGGGTCTGCAGGAACGGGGCCAGCAGCGCCAGGGTGGCCAGCAGGATCACGCCGATCACAAAGATGAAAATGATGCCGGTGACGAAATTCCTGTCCCGGAACAGACGCAAATCCAGGAAAGTGCGCCGGGCGGTGAGTAGGTGAACCACGAAAAGGTAGGTGCTAAGTCCAGCGCACGCGGCCTCCAGCATGATTTCCGGCGAATCGAACCATTCCAGCTGCTCGCCGCGGTCGAGCATCATCTGCAGCGCCCCGATGGCCAGCGCCAGGGTGATGAAGCCGAACCAGTCGAAAAAAAGCCCCGGTGTCGCCGCGGTGCGCTTCATGTAGGCGGAGAGACCGACCATCGTCAGCACGCCCACCGGCAGGTTGATATAGAACACCCAGCGCCAGTTGTAGTATTCCGTCAGCCAGCCGCCGAGCATCGGACCGAGGATGGGCCCCACCATCACCCCGACCCCCCAGAGCGCCATGGCGGAGCCGTGCTGCTCCCGCGGGTACTCGTCGAGCAGCACCGCCTGGGAGAGAGGCACAAGCGGCGCGCCGAAGATGCCCTGCAGCAGGCGGAACAGCACCATCTCGTCGAGGGAGGTGGCCAGGCCGCAGAAGACCGAGGTAATGGTGAAGCCGGCCACGGAGAGCAGGAAGAAGTTCTTCCGGCCCCAGCGCGACGCCAGCCAGCCGGTCGCCGGCATCATGATGGCGGCCGTCACGATGTACGAAGTCAGGACGAGGTTGATCTGGTCCTGCGACGCGGACAGGCTGCTCTGCATGTACGGCAGCGCGACATTGGCGATGGTCGTGTCCAGCGCCTGCATGATGGTGGCGAGCATCACGCAGACGGTGATGGCGCCGCGATGCGGCGAGACCGGGAAGGGCGTCGGCGCTTCGGCCATGGTCAATTCTGGCCCGTGGATCCGAAGAGGCCGCCGAGCGAACGGACATGGCCGGTGTTGATCTCAACCACGGCGCTCATGCCGGCGCGCAGCGTCCGCGTGACGTCCGGATTGTCGATCGAGATGCGGACCGGAATGCGCTGGGAGACCTTGACCCAGTTGCCCGAGGCGTTTTGCGCCGGGATCAGGGCAAATTCCGCCCCGGTCGCCGGGCCGATCGCCAGCACCTGGCCGTGGAATTTCCGCCCCGGATAGGTGTCGATTGCAATCGCCACCGGATCGCCGGCCTTCACGTAAGTGAGCTCGGTTTCCTTCAGGTTGGCCTCGATCCACAGCTTGTCGTTTGCGATCAGGCTGAAGGCCGGCTGGTTGGCGGCGAGAAATTTGCCCAGCGGCAGGTTGCTGACGTTCGTCACGATCCCCGCGGTCGGCGCTCTCACGCTGGTCTTGCCCAAGTCGCGGTCGGCCTCGTCCAGTTCCGCCTGGGCGGCGGCGATCCGGGCGCTTTTTCCGTCGGGCAGGTCCGGGTCGCCGGAGAGCGAGGCGAGCACGGTGGCGGCGTCCTGCTCGAGGACGTCCAGGTGTTTGCGGGCATAGTCGACGGCGTGCCGGGCGTGGTCGACCGCGGCCTCGGTCCCGGCGTGACCGGAGACGAGGGTTTCCTGCCGGACCAGTTCCCGCCCGGCGAATTCGGTCTGTTCCCGCGCCTCCGCGACCAGGGCGAGCTTCTGCCGGTAGGTGGCGCGCAGGGTGGCGAGCTCGGTGCGGACCGATTCCAGGCGTGCGCGGGTCTCCGCCACGCGGATGCGGTAGAGCGAGTCGTCCAGCCGGAAGAGCAGCTGCCCGGCCTTCACCGGCGCGTTGTCGGGCACGGCCACCTCAACCACGCTGCCCGCCACCTCGCTGGTGACGGTGAGCTTTTCCGCGTGGATGTAGGCGTTGTCGCTCGTCTCGATGCGGCCACCGTGCAGATAAAGATAGAGTCCGGCCAGCCCCAGCAGCAGGGGACCGGCGAGGAGCAGGGCACGACGCAAGACCGGGCGGCGCGGCTTTTCATCGTTCGCGGAATTTTCGGGCGGAGGATTCATAAGGGATGGGCGGGGAGGGTGCGGTTGGGCCGGATGGGAAGGGTCATTCCGGGACGGACGTCGTACCGGTGGCCTGGAACAGGCGGGCCACGCTTACGGCGTAGTCATGCTGCGCCTGCGAGAGGTTGGAGCGCGCGTCGGTCAGGGCCGATTGCGCGGCGAGCACCTCGAGCTGGTTGGCGGTGCCGGCGGACAACCGGACCCGGGCGAGGCGCAGGCTCTCGGCAGCCTGGTCGACGCTCTGCTGGGCGGATGCCAGCAGGTCCATGGCCTCGCCGACGGCGCGGTGGGCGTTGCGGACCTCGAGATCGATCCGGAGACCCAATTCCTCGCGGGCGGAAACGGCCTGCGCGGTCCGGGCCGTCGCCTGCTGCACCCGGGCCTGGGTCGCGTGGCCATCAAAGACGGACCAGTCGACCTGCGCGCCCACGGTCAGGCCGTTCAGGGTCCGGCCGAAACTGTCGAGGTAGGTGGACTTTCGGAGTTCGTAGCCGCCGACCAGGCTCACCTGCGGGCGCCGGCCGGATTTCGCCAGCTCGATCTCCTCGCGGCTGGCCGCGATGAGTTGCTCGCCGGCGACCAGTTCCGGCCGATGCTCGCGGGAGGCGCGGATGGCGTCCGCGAGCCCGAGCTCGAGCTTGGGCATCGCGAGCCGGCCCAGGACATCCAGATCGGTCTCGCCGTCATCGGACGCCTCGGCGCTCGCGCCCAAGGCGGTGCGCAGGGCGTCCTGACCGGCCCGGTAGGCGTTGCGGGCGCGGACCAGTGCGGGCCGGGCGTTCGCCACCGCGACCCCGGCCCGCAGCACGTCAAAATCGGAACCCGTGCCCGCCTTCAGGCGCACCTTCGCCTGTTCGTCCTCCTGTTCCAGGACCCGCATGGCTTCCTCGTGGACCTTGATCTGCTCCCGGGCGAGGAGGATGCCGAAGAAATCCTCCTCGACCTCGAGGATCGTCTGGTTGACCGCCCCGGTCAGGATGCTGCGCGCGGCATCCAGCCGGGCCCCGGCGCTCTGACGGCGGGCGTCGACGCCGCCGCCGGAGTAGACCAGCTGGTGGATCGAGACCCCCACCTGCCAGGCGTTGGGGTCGGGCAGGGGAATGCCAGCGAATCCGGGCAAACCCTCAAACTGGCGCGGCTCGCTGTAGGAATACGAGGCCCCGACGCCGACGTCGGGCAGGCGGCGCGCACTGGCTTCGAGCAGGACCCCCTCCTGCTGCGCCAGCTTTTCGCGGACCTCGCGGAGGGCGGGGCTGTGTTCCAGCGCGTAACTGACCGCACCAGCCATGGTCAGGGGCCGCGGCAGCGGTGCCGCCGGCTTCAATTGGGCGAAACCGGGACCGGTCAGCAGGAGCGTCAGGGCGGGCAGCAGCCGTCGGATTTTGACGTGGACTTGGGATTGGGCAAACATGGCAAGGGAGCGGAGTGGATGGGATTGATGGCGGATTCGGCTCCGTGGGCCGGTAGGCTTCTCCCCGGCAGGAGGAGGATTCTGCGGGTGATGCCCGCCGGGACCGGCGCGGGAGGCGCGATGGATTCAGGGTGGCGGCGCGGCTCCGCGCATGATGAGGTCGACGACGGCGTCGAGATGGGTGGCGGCGGTATACTCGGGCTTGACGTGGGAAACGGTGCGCCGGAGCACCCCGGTGAAAATCATCCCATTGAAAAGATCGGCGAGCATCTCGGCGTCAGCCCCCCGGTGCACGCGGCCCTGAATGATGGCCTGCTTCAGGCAGGCGACCAGTGCCTCGCGCAGCGGACGGAAGATGGCCTTGAAAACCTGGCGCTCATGATCGCCATGATGATGAATCTCGCCGATCATTGTGCGGATCAGGGGCAGGTTATCCTGGAGGAGCAGCTCGTAGCAGCGGGCGTGCTGCGCGAGGTCGGTCCTCAGATCGCCGGTATCTGTCGGCGCGGGCGACTGCGCTGCGACCGCCTGCTGGCCGAAATTCTGGCCGATGACTGCCGCGATCAGTCGCTCCTTGTTCTGGAAGTGCCGGAAGAGGGTGACCTCGTTCACGCCGGCCTCGCGGGCGATCTCGCGGGTGGTCGAGCCGGCGATGCCGTCGCGTGCAAACACCCGGGCGGCGCCCTCGAGCAGACGCTGGCGCGTGGCTGCCGGCGGGTGGGGAGGAGCAGGCGATTTCATGCAAGCAACTACTTGCACACAATCGGCGCGGCGCAAGCGGATTTGCCGCGGTCCGCCGCAACGGGTGGGCAAAGCTCTGCCAAGCAGGGTGAAGAAAACGTCATTGCCGGCCACACGCCGCTTGAAACCCGCGGGCCTTTTGTGCCCTTATCCCCCCATGCTGCAGTCGCTCCGCATCCGCAACCTGGCCCTCCTCGAGGAGGTCGCGCTGGATTTTGACGCGGGCTTCACCGCCGTGACCGGCGAGACGGGCGCGGGCAAGAGCATCCTGCTCGGCGCGCTCGCGCTGCTGGCCGGCGCGCGGGCCGACAAGGGTGTCATCCGGCAGGGCGCGGCCGCCACCGAGGTGGAGGCGGCGCTTTTCTTCCCCGACAGCCGCAAGCTCGACGCCGCGCTCGCCGCGCTCGACCTGCCGCCCTGCGACGACGGCGTGCTCATCCTCAAGCGCAGCCTGCCGCGCGACAGGGCCCCGCGCATCTCCGTCAACGGCAGCCTGGCCACGCTCACCGCGCTGCAGGACCTGGGCGGGCACTGGATCGACTTTCACGGCCCGGGCGAGCCGCGCCGCCTGCTCCAGCCGGCCTGCCAGCGCGAGCTGCTCGACCTGTTCGCGAAGAACGGCGAGGTGCTGGGAAAGTACCAGCTGCATTACCGCGCCTGGCGCGAGCTGGCCGAGGAACATGCCCGCCTGGCCGGGGCGGAAAAACTCACCCCGGACCAGATCGAATTTCTCCGGATGCAGCTCGGGCAGATCGACGCCCTCGACCTGACCGAGGACGCCGTCGCGGCGCTCGAGCGCGATTTCTCCCGGCAGCAGGGCGCGCAGGAGATCAGGCAGCTCGCCGCGGGGCTGAGCGACGGGCTCAGCGGCGAGGACGGGCTGCTCGGCCGGCTCGCGGCACTCCTGCGCGCGGCGCGGCAGCTCGAGTCGCTCGACGCCGCCAGCAAGCCGCTGGTGGACCGGCTGCTTTCCAGCTCGGTCGAGCTGGGCGACCTCGACGGCGAATTTTCCTCGCTCGCCCAGTCGCTCCACTTCGATCCCGCGCAGGCCGAGGCGCTGCAGGCGAGGATGAACGCCTGGCTCGGATTGAAACGGAAGCACGGGGCCAAGGTCGAGGCGGTCGTCGCCGCGCGCGACGGGATGCGGCGGAAGCTGGAGCTGCAGGGCGACGTCGCGGGCGCGCTCGCCCGGCTGGAAAAGGAGACCGCCGCGGCCAGGCTGGCGGTGGGCCGGCTCGCGGGCGAGCTGCGGCTCTCGCGCGAGCAGGCGGCGCTGCGGCTGGCCCGGGCCGGGGGCCGGGCCATCGCCCAGCTCGGGTTCAGGAAGGCGGATTTCTCGGTGCGGCTCGTGCCGCTGCCGGAGCCGGGGCCGAAGGGCGACGTCGGCGTGGAATTCCTGTTTGCCCCGAACGTCGGCGAGCCGGCGCTGCCGCTGCACCGCATCGCCTCCAGCGGCGAGCTCGCGCGCGTGATGCTCGCGCTCAAGGCCGTGCTGGCGGAGATCGACGAGGTGCCGCTGCTGGTGTTCGACGAGGTCGACGCCAACGTCGGCGGCGAGATCGGCCGGATCGTCGGCGAGAAAATGGCCGCCATCGCAGAACGGCACCAGGTGCTGTGCGTGACCCACCTGCCGCAGGTGGCGGCGCAGGCGCAGAACCATTTCCTCGTGACGAAGGACCAGGGCGGCGACCGCGCGACCGTGGCCATCGAACCCATCCACGGCAGCCGGAAGACGCGCGTGGGGGAGCTCGCGCGGATGCTCGGGGACCGCAGCGCGAAGAGTGCGCTCGCGCATGCCGAGGAACTGCTGAAAGGGTAGGGCGAAACCTCCCCCCGTCGCCAAGGCTATGGCGGACAGGCCGGACGAGCCGTGGCGCGTCGGGACCACCCGCCCCGCCGCCCGGCGCCGCTGCGGCGTTGCCATGCGTGCGCCAACCGTCCAGCCTCCGTCCATGACCCATCCCATCAACCGGCGGCAGGCGCTCGGCCAGATCGGCATCGGCGCCGCATTGCTGGCCGGAGCCGCGACCGGGGTCCGGGCCGAAACCGGCGCGACACCCATGACCATCCGCTCCGGACGCCTGCGCCAGTCGGTCTGCCAATGGTGCTACAAGCAGATCCCGCTCGACGACCTGTGTGCGGCCGCGGCCGCCATGGGCCTGCAGTCGGTCGAGCTGCTCCCCCCGCAGGATTTCGCCACGGTCAGGCGGCACGGGCTCATCTGCGCGATGGTCAGCAACCCGACGGCCCCTGCGGGCGACGTCATGGTCGGTGGAATCACCCAGGCGTGGAACCGGCCGGAGCATCACGACGCGCTCGTGCCGGCCTATGAGGCGCACCTGCGGGCGACGGCGGAGGCCGGTTTTCCCAACCTGATCTGCTTTTCCGGGAACCGCGCGGGGATGTCCGATGCGCTGGGGCTGGAGCATTGCGCGGCGGGCCTGCGACGGATCCTGCCGCTGGCGGAAAAACTCGGGGTGACCGTCTGCATGGAGCTCCTGAACAGCAAGGTGAACCACAAGGACTACATGTGCGACCACACCGCGTGGGGCGTCGCGCTGTG
>Ga0265314_10005517_pt1 | contig 11383 bp, 6 predicted proteins | sample 4126metaG_FD_203106 | JGI IMG/M metagenome (GOLD analysis project Ga0265314, IMG submission 203106) | Rhizosphere microbial communities from Carex aquatilis grown in University of Washington, Seatle, WA, United States - 4-1-26 metaG | ecosystem: Host-associated > Plants > Roots > Rhizosphere >... | reverse complement strand
TCGTAGAAGGCAAGCTCTTGAGCGAGAACCCTCTGGAGATTCATGAAGCCAAGCTTCACGCGGCGCTGAGGAAGCTGAAAGATGACATTACGGTCGCAGAATTCTTGCGGCGGCAATTTGCCGGCTCCGACTACGACCGGCTACGGCGGTCCGTCGAGCGAATGGTGGAGGGTTACGACGCTGCTGATCCGGAACAGGCCAGTACATTGGCTCTTCGCGACGAATGGATGGACGACGGGCGGAGCACGCAAGTCCGCATCGCCGGCGGCTACGGCGGCCTTATCGATTTTCTGGTGAAGAGCTGCCGCAGCCACGGCGCGGAGATTCAACTCGGGACAGTCGTGAAAGCGATCGACTACGCCGGCGTCGGAGCTATCGTCCGCTGTGACAGCGGCGACGCGCACGAGTGCGGTGCCGTCGTCCTTACGGTGCCGCTGCCCCTCCTGAAGGACATCGCACTTCCTTCGATGGAACGCGAAAGGGTCGCAGCGGCCGCGCTCATCGGGTTTGGTAACGTCATAAAAATTCTGATGCGCTTTGATACCCGTTGGTGGCTCGAGGGGCTAAAGGATCTCGCCGATCTGACGTTCCTGCTTTCTGAAGAAAGGATTCCGGTCTGGTGGACGCAGCATCCTTCCGCCCTTCCGGTGCTAACGGGTTGGTCCGGCGGGCCGAAAACGGCCTTGATGGACCAACTTAATGAGCAGGAACTTATCGAAGCGGGGCTCGCATCGCTGGCCGACATCTTCGGTCGCGATCCGAAGCAATTGATGCGGGGATTGGTCGCGTCCAAGGCGATCAATTGGGCGAAGGATCGTTTCGCGAGAGGAGCCTATTCGTACGCGACAACCGAAACGCGCGCAGCGCAGTCGGTGCTTTCGACGTCCACCGGCGGGGCAGTTTTCTATTCCGGAGAGGCGCTCTACCGTGGACGAGACATAGGCACGGTGGAGGCGGCGCTGGCCGGCGGCCTGGCGACTGCGCGGACAGTCCTTAGCACCTAGTCGTGTAGGCAGTGCCAACGATCCAGAACGTCGCCGCGCCGACGGAACGGTCACTTCTGGCTCGGCGCCTGGGCTTTCGCGTTGTTGGGATCGGGTTTATTGGCTTCGTGATGGCCGATAACGCAGCCGGCCGCAGCGCCCATTTTTCCGTGACCGGCCATGTGCCCGGCAAGGCCGCCGACGATAGCGGCCTTGATGCATCCTTTTGCATTGGCGCCGGACAGTGACATTACCGAGATAGCAGCTGCGCAAGCCGTCGCAAGAATCCACTTCATGGGGTGTTCCCACTTCCGACGAACGATTCGGTAAGGCAAAGACGGTTCCGCCCCGGCCTTCAGATGACGATGCGATCAAGATCGGCAGCTACCCGGCTGTTCGGAAAGATGCTCTTCGCCTCGGCCAGTATTTCGTCGCCGGTGTAGCGGCCGGAAATGTGGGTGAGAATGAGTTGCTTTATGTTGCTTGCGGCCGCTAATGCTGCCGCTTTCGCCGCAGTAAGATGGCCGTAATCGAACGCCATCTCTGCATCCCGATCGAGAAACGTCGCTTCGATGACCAGTGCGTCGGCGTCTCCGACGTGCTGGGACAAGCCTTCCGTGGTCTCGGTGTCGCCCACGACCACAAGTTTCTTGCGCTTGGTCGGCGGCCCCAGAACGTCCTCGGGATCAATCGTCCTGCCGTCTTCGAGCGTCAACGGCTTGCCCTCAGCCAAAGTTTTGCGCGCCGGTCCGTCGGGCACAGCGAGGTCCGACAAGCGGTCGGGCTGCAGATGGCGGCGTGCCCGGCTTTCGAAAGAGAACCCGAAACTGTCGGTGTCGCGGTGGCGGACCCGAAAGCAGTTGACCGTGAATTCGCCCGCGTCGATGACCCGTCCTGCCGACAAGGGAATGAGTTCCAGCGGCACCGGCGCCCTTCCTTCGCCCCAGAGGCCCGCGAGCATCCGGACGACGACCTCGAGAGTGCTCGGGCCACCGTAGATCGTCATTGTATCGGCGCTCTGCTGAAGTCGTAACGTCGAGAAGAGCCCGGGAATACCGAGCACATGGTCGAAGTGGCCATGTGTCAACAGGAGCCGATCGAGCCTGCGGAAGCCGGCTCCGCTTCGCAGCAATTGGCGTTGGATGCCCTCTCCACAATCAACCAGGATGCGGTCGCTGCCCGCTTCGACGAGAAGGCCGGGATGGTTACGTTCTGCAGACGGAACGCTTGCCGACGTCCCTAGAAATGTCAGATCGAACATGCTTGACAAGAACCTCTGCTCTCGAGGCCGGCGATGGTTCACGCTTCGCCTCGGCTTCCGGCCTAGACATATTGTTCTCGATTATCGCGATCGACGTCCTTCCTGCGCCAGCACATGGATGGATATGCAGCACGACCATGCGGCGCCAGGCGAAGGCCAATATGCCCCCATTGGCTTTTCGCAGATAGCCAGCGCCGGTCCGCCGAAGAACGCCAACGCCGCCGCGACCGCACCCCTTGCCTTGGCGATCCGCTCCCAGCGCCGCATCAGGCAGAAAACGACGACCAGGATTGGCGTGGCGACTGCGTAGCGGATGAAAAGCAGATCCAGCGGTTCGAAGCCGACGGAGAAGCCGTGGCGTGCGGCTGCGAGGCCCACGCCCCACCCGAGGGCGGCCAAAAGGCCGTAGGCCAAACCGGAAACCACGCCGGCGCGCCGCTGCGGCTCTTCGGACGGCAACTGGAAGCGGCCTTTCGCAACTACTTTGCCGTCTGAGGGGTCTAAGAGGTTGTTCAAAGATCACCTGCACTATCGCGAAGTCGCCACGACCGGACCGGCTACATTTTCCACCTTCAAATAACCCCGAAAGTACGTCGATCCTGGCTTCGCTTCGTCACGAAGGCGTCATCGCAGCGAGTGGTTTACCGGCTCCTGCGTCGGTGCACAGAGGACTTCGACGTCAGTCCGGTCAGCCGGCCCCGTCGGGTTCGATTACGACGCGCTCATGCGCTTGTTCTCCCCCACGAAAGTCATCGATCGCGGCGCACTGGCTACCGGGTCGAAAAAAATTTAAGATCCACGATTGGTAGGCCGTCGTGCTGGTCTGGCCGTCGCCGGCTCCTGTTCGGCTTCAGCGACAGCCGGCAACCCCCGTTACCAACACTGAGACCGCGATCGAGTTTGTGTTTAATGGTATTTCTGATCCGGGTGACGTAGAACCGCGACCCGCTGGGCGCTATCTGAAGACCAAGATGGCGCAACTGCATCACCATCGCTGACGACGAAAAAATCGAAACCGGCCAAGATCGGAGTCCAGCAACGCGCTGGATGAGTTTCGATGGATGCTGTGTCGGAACACCCGGGCGGTTCGCTCGTTTCCGTCGGACAGCAATGGAGATCGTACATGGCAGACCAAGTTCGTCGCGGAATGTTGAAGGGTGCTGCGGCCGCTACCGCATTCGCCGTCGGCTCCGCTGCCGCGCAAGTCCGGTCGGACACCAGTCCTCGGGAACTCGATGGCAAACCGATGCCCGAGCCGCCGGTGGATCGAAGCGCCGGGCCGATCCGGCCGGGGCGGGGTTCCCTGCTTCAGGATAAGGTCGCCGTCGTGACCGGCGCAGCGCGCGGCATCGGTCGGGCCATTGCACTGGAGATGGCGGCCAACGGCGCCGACGTCGTCGCGGTCGACATTGCCGGATATGTCTCGCCGGCGTCGAACGCGGTTCCCGCGACGGCGGAAGAACTCGATCAGACCGTCCGGATGATCAAGGAATTTGGACGAAGAAGCGAAGGAATCAAGGCGGACATCCGCGACATCGGTGCGCTTCGCCAGATCGCGGACAAGGTCGAGCACGATTACGGGAAGATCGACATCGTGGTCGCCAACGCGGCGATCCAACGCTGGGTACCGCTCCTGGAAATGCAGGACACGGACTGGCGCGACGTGATCGACAACAATCTGAATGGGACGGCCAATACGGTACGAGCCTTCGCGCCGAAAATGGTCGCCCGAAAGAAAGGTCGTTTCATCCTGCTATCTTCGATGCAGGGAAAGCACGGGACAAAGGACGCGGCGAGCTATTCCGCGTCGAAATGGGGCATTCTGGGGTTGATGAAATCGGCCGCCATCGAGTTCGGTGAGCACAACATTACCGTCAATGCCCTCATCCCCGGTCTCGTCGATACGGCTCTCACACGCTATGAAAAGCGCTTGAGTGAGAGCATGGGAGAGCAAGGACAGAAAGTGGATCACCCGACACCTCAGCAGGCATGGGACAATCGTGCGCCGACCGTTCCGTTGAAGGTAGGCTGGCTGCAGCCGGATGACATCTCGCCCGCCGCGGTATTCCTCGCATCCGACGCCGCGAACATGGTGACCGGCGCCGAGTACGAAGTAACCGGCGGTGATAGCGCTAAAGATATCTGACGCGTGGAAGACGGCCTTGGCCAAGTTCGAAGATTGAGTTGGCGGAATGTCAATAAATCGTCGGACGTGGTACGCCACGGCAAGCTCGCAGAAGAAGGCCCGCCGGCAACGTTCTTGAGGATGTGCTATGGCGCCCTCGACGGACGCCCCGAAATGCTAAGGCTGCCGTTTGAATGACCGGGCAAGGAACGAGGCTGTCCTGCTCTCTGGCACGGCAATAATTTGTGCAGGAGTGCCGGAAGCGACCACCCTGCCGCCTTCGTCTCCAGCCCCTGGGCCGATATCGATGATCCAGTCGCTGCCTGCAACTAGGTCCATATCGTGTTCGACGACGACGACAGTGTTGCCGGATTCCACGAGCCCATCAAGCTGCCTCATGAGCTTGTCGACGTCGAACGGATGCAGCCCAGTGGTGGGTTCGTCGAGCACGTACAAGGCCGCGCCCCTCTGCGCTCTCTGAAGTTCGGTCGCCAGCTTGACGCGCTGCGCTTCGCCGCCCGAAAGCTCGGTTGCGGATTGACCGAGGCGGATGTAGCCCAGCCCGACTTCGCGTATCACGCCGAGCGAGCGTTGAAGCGGCGCATCGCCCGCGAAAAACTCGAACGCGGCATCCACTGTCATAGTCAAAACGTCTGCGATAGATTTGTCACGGATCTTGATTTCCAGTGTCTTTGCATTATAGCGCGCGCCTTTGCAGGTTGGGCAGGGCGCGTAGACGCTCGGAAGAAAGAGAAGCTCGACACAGACGAAGCCTTCGCCTTCGCAAGTCTCGCAGCGGCCCTTCGCGACGTTGAACGAGAATCTGCCTGCGTCGTAGCGACGGGCTCGCGCCTGTTTAGTCGCTGCGAACAGCTTGCGGACGTGATCGAACAGCCCGGTATAGGTCGCAAGGTTCGAGCGCGGGGTCCGTCCTATTGGCTTTTGGTCGACCACCACCAGCCGCTTGATGCTTTCATATCCTGTGATTTCGCCGGCCACGGTCTCGACACCTGCGTCTAGTGAATCACTCTCTTCGTCGACAATTTCGGCGTGCTGGCCGAGTTTTTCGGCGAGAGCCTCGACCAGAAACTGGCTGATCAGACTGGACTTGCCGGATCCGGAAACACCAGTAACGCTGGTGAGCACGCCAAGTGGAATTTCGACGTCGAGCCGATCCAGATTGTTGCGTGTGACGCCGCGCAACTTCAGCCAACCTTGCGCCCGATGGCGCTTCCTCCCGTCGCCTCCGCGGCGATCGAACAGATATCTCCGTGTCAAAGATGCCGGGACATCGGCGAGGCCGGAGAGCGGGCCGCCATAGAGCACTTGCCCGCCGTGTTCGCCGGCACCGGGGCCGACATCGACGATCCAGTCGGCGTGCCTGACGACGTCGAGTTCATGCTCGACCACGAACAGCGAGTTGCCGGCCGCCTTCAGCCGATCAAGAGCCCTCAATAGTGCTTCCGTGTCGGCCGGGTGTAGTCCGGCCGACGGTTCGTCCAGCACATAGACCACCCCGAACAGGTTGGATCGGACCTGTGTGGCGAGGCGCAGTCGCTGCAGTTCCCCCGGCGATAGCGTCGGCGTGCTGCGTTCGAGGGTCAGGTAGCCAAGTCCGAGATCCAGCAGCACCGCGAGCCGGGCCAAGAGATCTTCGACGATGCGATGGATGACAATCGCCTTTTCCGGATGTGCCGCGGAGCTTTTGTTTTTCTTGCCGAGATATGGCTGCAACAGTGCGTCCATGCGCTTCAGCGGCAACCGGGAAAAGTCAGCGATATCGAGGCCGGCGAATGTCACGGACAACGGCTCGGGTCGAAGGCGCTTGCCGTGGCAGGCCGGGCAGTCGCTGCTGGTTAGGAACTGCGCCACCCGGCGCTTCATCATCGCGCTCTGGGTAGTGGCGAAGGTCTGCAGCACGTACTTGCGGGCACCCGTAAAGGTGCCCTGATAGCTCGGCTCCTCCTTGCGCCTCAGCGCCCGTTTGACCTCGGCCGCGTCGTAGCCGGCGTAGACGGGAACCGTGGGCTGCTCGTCCGTGAACAGGATCCAGTCGCGGTCCTTCTTGGGCAGCTTCCGCCACGGAGTATCGACATCGTAGCCCAGCGTGACCAGAATATCCCGCAGGTTTTGGCCCTGCCAGGCGGTCGGCCACGCTGCAATCGCCCGCTCGCGGATGGTGAGGCTGTCGTCCGGAACGAGCGAATGCTCGGTGACTTCGTGGATTCGGCCGATGCCATGGCAGTTCGGACACGCGCCCTCGGGCGTATTCGGCGAGAACGATTCGGCGTAAAGCAGTTCTTGCCCGCGGGGATAGTCGCCCGCACGCGAGTACAGCATGCGTAATAAGTTCGACAGCGTCGTCACGCTGCCCACTGAGGAGCGCGTGGTCGGCGAACCTCTTTGCTGCTGCAGTGCGACCGCGGGCGGCAATCCGTCTATCTTATCGACTTCCGGCACCGCCATCTGATGAAACAGCCGGCGGGCATAAGGCGAGACGGATTCAAGATAGCGGCGCTGCGCCTCGGCATAAAGTGTCCCGAATGCAAGGGAGGACTTGCCGGATCCGGACACGCCGGTGAACACAACCAGGGCATTGCGCGGGATGTCGAGCGAAACATTCTTGAGATTATGCTCTCGCGCGCCTCGGACGCGGACAAATCCATCGTGGGCGGGATACTTAGGCACTCCGCGGCGGTCGGTCAGCGCGTCCATTTCGATTTCCTTCCTCACCCCGGTTGGTCGGGAACCGACTGGTGTCCCGAATGTCAGCGTATGATCCTGACGGGCACCGACTTTCCGGCCGGGACCTTGCTTTCTTCCGCATAATGTCCAAGCGGCACCAGCACATTGCACTCGGGATAATAGGCACCGATACAGCCGCGGGGCACATTGTAGGCATATACCGTCAAGCCGTGCTTTTCTCGAACGAGGGCGTCAGGAGCCTGGGTCGAGAGGCCGATCACATCGCCCTCTGCCAATCCAAATTGCTTGATGTCCAGCGGATTCATCAACACCACCTCCCGGGTTCCGCTGACGTCGCGCAAGCGATCATCGTAGCCGTAGATCGTGGTATTGAACTGATCGTTGGAACGGAGCGTCATCAGGCGCAGCAGGCCGGGCTCGTCGGCAAAACCGGTCGCGGATAATTGCTTCGGCGGCAAGAATATCGCGCGGCCGGTTTTGGTGTCGGAGAAATCCCGTTTCCGCGCCTTGTTCGCCCGATAGAAGCCGCCGGGCTTGCTGAGCTTGGAATTGAAGTCGCTGAACCATTGCGGATAGCTTTCCGCGATCGCGTCGCGGACTTTCGCGTAGTCGGCGGTCCATTCGGTCCAGTTTAATTTGGGATTAGGTGCCAGTGTTGCCTTCGCCAGCTCTGCCACAATCTTCGTTTCCGATAGCAGATCCTTGCTGCTTGGCTCGACATCGCCGAAAGAAGGATGAATGACGCTCGTTGAATCTTCCATCGTCACGGTTTGTGGACCGCTGGCCTGCACGTCCCGCTCGATGCGGCTGAGGCACGGCAGCAGGAAGGTGACTTCGCCCGGCACCAAGTGGCTGCGGTTGAGTTTTGTCGCGATCTGAACCGAAAGGCGCAGGCGGCGCCACGCTTCTTCCATGCGATTGGTATCTGGAATGGCGCGGACGAAATTCCCCCCGAGGCTGACGAAACCGCGAACCTCGCCGCTGAGAATTCCCTCGCAGGCCTCTACCGTGTTGCGTCCCTTTTCGCGCGGTGGCTTGAAACCGAATTGCTCGGCCAGTTTGTCCAGCGGCGCCAGTTCGGGCTTCTCGGTGATGCCCACGGTTCGCTGGCCCTGGACGTTGGAATGGCCGCGCACCGGGCACGGGCCGGCACCGGGCTTGCCGATGTTGCCACGCAGCAGCAGCAGGTTGCAGGCCATGTGGACGTTCTGCACGCCGAAGCGGTGCTGCGTCAGTCCCATGCCATAGACCAGGATCACGGCCTTGGCCTTGGCGTAGGTTTCGGCGGCCGTTTCGATATCGGCGCGCGAGAGGTGCGTTTCCGCTTCGATCTCGGTCCAATCAGCGGCGCGACAGAACGCCGCGAACTCTTCAAATCCGGACGTGTAGTCGGCGATGAACGCATGATCGAGGACCCGCGGGCCGCCACTGGCGATGGCCGCATCGTCGCGCTCGATGAGGTATTTGCACATCCCGGTCATGGCCGCGGTGTCGCTGCCGGCGCGGAGCTGGTAATATTGCGTGCTGATGCTGGTGGAGGAGCCGGTCACCATCTGCAACGGCGACTGCGGGTTGGTGAACTCTTCCAGGCCGCGCTCGCGCAGCGGATTGAATGTGATGATGGGAACGCCGCGTCTGGCGCAGGGCTGCAGTTCATGCAGCATTCGTGGACTGTTGGAGCCGACATTCTGGCCAAAGAACAAAATGCAATCGGTTTCCTGGAAGTCTTTCAGCTTGACGGTGCCGACAGGGGCGCCGATCGCCTGTTTCAAACCGACCGATGTCGATTCGTGACACATGTTCGAGCTGTCAGGGAGATTGTTGCTGCCATACATGCGCGCCAGCAGACTGTACATGTAGGCCGTTTCCAGCGAAGCCCGCCCGGACGCGTAGAAAATGACCGCTTTGGGATCGAGAGCCTTCAGTTCGCGACCGATTTCGGCGAAGGCGTCTTCCCAGCGGCACGGCACGTACTTGTCAGTGGCGTAATCATAGCGCATTGGCGAGGTCAGGCGCCCCTGGTGCTCCAGGTCGAAGTCGGGCCAGCCTCTTAGTTCGGTCAGGGTATGTCCGGCAAAGAATTCCGGCGTGCAGCGGTGGCGGGTCAGATCCCACGCAGTCGCCTTGGCGCCGTTCTCGCAGAACTCGGCGGGATTGGGTTCCGCGGGCTTGCTCCAGGCGCAACTGACGCACATGAAGCCGCCTGGCTTGTTCTGCCGAAGCAACTCTTCACCGAGTTGGACGGGGCCGGGTTTTTCCCTGAGAACGACGGCGCTGAGGCCCTTCAGCGATCCCCAGCCGCCAACAGCACCATCATACTGGTGAACTTCCTCGCTCGGGGCGACAGAAGCGTCCTGATCGTTTAGCAGCGCCATGGGCATATCCCGGAATCGCGAGCCATGCCGTGACGGGCAGGCTTTCCACGGGTCAAACGCATGTCCGCGGACTAAGTTCGCTCGGAAGTTACGAGCAGAATTCCGTCCAATGTCGACCACCGGACATTCAACGTGTTGCCGGCTGCCAACCGCCTTACGGCGTCGGGAACACCGCCGCCGGCCGGTAATTGTCCTCAATCAAACGCACCTAGCGGACACCGGGAGCTCGTATGAAAGTCAGTGATTTCGTCGTTGAACGCCTGCACGAATGGGGAGTGCGCCGAATCTACGGGTATCCGGGTGACGGCATTAACGGTGTGATCGGTGCCCTGCAGCGCGCCGACAAGATCGAATTCATTCAGGTTCGCCACGAGGAGATGGCGGCCTTCATGGCCGTCGCCCACGCCAAGTTCACCGGGGAAATCGGCGTCTGTCTGTCGACCGGCGGTCCGGGCGCCACCCACCTCATCACCGGATTGTACGATGCCAAGCTGGACCATGCGCCCGTGCTGGCGATTTGCGGCCAGGCTGAAGCAACCGTCCGGGGCGCCAGCTATCAGCAGGAGCTCAATCTCGACCGCATGTTCGCGGACGTCGCTTGCTTCGCGCAGGAAGCATCGGCACCAGCCCAAGTGCGTCATCTGATCGATCGGTGCATCAGGGTGGCGAAGGCGAACAACGGACCATCCGTCATCATCCTTCCGAAAGACATTCAGGACGAGGACTACGAGGAGCCGGCGGTCGCGCACGGTTTCACGCGGTCGGGCGTCGGCTACAGCAAGCCGAAGATCGTGCCCGAGGATGCCGACCTGGCAAAGGCGGCAGAAATCCTGAATGCCGGCAGCAAGGTGGCGATCCTGATCGGCGCCGGAGCCCGGGGAACGGCGCCGTTGCTCACCGAGACGGCCACCCTTCTGGGGGCTGGCGTCGCAAAGGCGCTTCTGGGCAAGGACGTGTTACCGGACGACCTTCCTTTCGTCACCGGTGCCATTGGACTGTTAGGCACCGAGCCAAGCTGGGACCTCATGCAAGGCTGCGACACGCTGTTGATGGTCGGGACCGGCTTTCCGTGGTCCGAATTCCTGCCGAAGGATGGCGCTGTCCGCGCCGTCCAGATCGATATCGAGGCTTCGATGCTCTCGCTGCGATATCCGGCGGAAGTTAATCTCCACGGCGATGCCGCCGACACACTGAAGGCATTGCTTCCGATGCTGCGGCGTAAGGACAACCGGGATTGGTCTAAGACCATCGAAGCCAACGTGGCCGCGTGGTGGAAGAAACTGGAGGGCAGGGCGAAGGCCGACGCCAAACCCGTCAATCCGCAGCGCGTCGTCTGGGAGATGTCGCCGCTGCTCCCGGCCAACGCCATCATCACCAGCGACAGCGGATCCTGCGCCAACTGGTTCGCCCGCGACTACCGGGTGCAGCAGGGCCAGTCCGCGTCTTTGTCCGGAGGTTTGGCTTCCATGGGCGCAGCGGTCCCTTATGCCATCGGGGCCAAGTTCGCGCATCCGGACCGCCCGGTAATCGCGCTCGTCGGCGACGGCGCCATGCAGATGAACAACATGGCTGAACTGATCACCGTCCAAAAATACTGGAAGCGCTGGGTCGATCCACGCTGGATCGTATGCGTGTTCAACAACCAGGACCTCAATGAAGTCACTTGGGAACAGCGCGTCATGGAAGGCAATCCAAGGTTTGACGCCTCCCAGGCCATTCCTGACTTCGCTTACGCAAAGTTCGGAGAGATGCTCGGGTTCAAGGGAATCTTCGTGGACACTCCGGACCGTCTGGCCTGCGCCTGGCAGGAGGCCCTTTCCAGCGATCGGCCGGTGGTGCTGGAGGTGAAGACCGATCCCGATGTCGCGCCGCTCCCTCCGCACCTCACATTGAAGGAGGCGAAGGGCTTCATCTCTGCGATGACCAAGGGCGA
>Ga0265314_10005515_pt1 | contig 11390 bp, 6 predicted proteins | sample 4126metaG_FD_203106 | JGI IMG/M metagenome (GOLD analysis project Ga0265314, IMG submission 203106) | Rhizosphere microbial communities from Carex aquatilis grown in University of Washington, Seatle, WA, United States - 4-1-26 metaG | ecosystem: Host-associated > Plants > Roots > Rhizosphere >... | reverse complement strand
AAGGTTAAGAACAAAGAGCGGCGCATCAGCGCCGCTCTTTGTTTAGTGCCCTTCGCCAGTCACCATTCGCCGTAGTTCACGGCATCAACGCCTGTCCCGGTCCACCCGGATTTCCGCGATGGCAGGTGATACAGCTGATCCGCGCCGGCTGTGCGCCGGGACGCGCCGGAAGTTTCGTGAGCTGCTCGTTGTTGATCGCCTCGACCATGCCGGCCATGATGCGCGCCGTCTTTTTGCGGTTGAGACTGTCGCTCGCCCACTGATTCGCAACGTGGCAATCCGTGCAGTTGCGGTTGAGCGCGCGTCCCCACGTGGAATCCATCAGGACAAGAAAGCGGCCGGCGGGCATCTCTTTCAGGACCTGGACGTTCTTGAAAACAGTGCCTGCGGGTTCGTTCACGTGACCGGCGATGTCCTTCATTAACTGTGCGCGCGTGAAGCCGCGGAGCGTGCCGATCGAGTCGCGGCGCGCGGCACGCTGTTCAGGCGTCATCGGCGGCGGTCCGCCGCGTCCGCCACCGGGCGGTCCACCGGGCGGCCCGCCGGCTCCCGGCGCACCGGCAACCGGAGCTCCGCCAGCTGGAGTTGTCGTGGGCGCGCCACCGGCGCGACCAGCCGGGGCCGCAGCGGCACCCGCGCCGGCCGTCGGCGCAGGTGCAGCCGCCGGTTTCTGCGTCGAACATGAAGCGGCTGCGATCAGCAGCAGCGGAACAGCGGCGAAACGAAAGTGGGGGCGCATATCCAAGCCTCGTCGGAGAAGTCGAACTCTCCGCCCAACTTGCGCCCCCACACGTGCTATTTCAAGTCGCGTCCGATGAACGCCTCGATCGCGGCCTTCGCGGTGCGGGCCTGGAATCGCGCGCCGATGAGCAGAATGCGCTGCGCGTCGAGCGCCGTTTGCGAGGTCAGCAGATCGAGATACGACGCCGCGCCGAGTGCGTACCGAGACTGCGTTGCGGAGAGATCCTCCGAGGCGGCGGCGATCTGGAGCGTCTGCAGCTCGATAGTCTGCACGGCCGTCTTGAATTGGTCGAGCAGCTGCGCGAGACTCGCCTTTGCGTTGAACCGTGCATCCCGAAGAGCGGCCTCGGCATTGTCCGACTGCACCTCCGCCTGCATGGCCGAAAGTTCGCGCGTGAAATTGTTGAAGATCGTGTAGCTGAAAGAGAACGCGTACTGTGTGTTTGTCGAAGCCGAAGGTCCGCCGCCCCAATTGAACGTCGGCGACGTGAACGAGCTCGCCGAGTAGTTGTAGCTCGCCGAGACGCGAGGCAAGAATTGAGACGTCAGCGTCGCGCGGCGGTTCTGCTTCGCCGATTCATAAATCGCGATTGCCTGGCGCACGTTCGGGCCATTGTCAGCCATTCGCGCCAGCGCCGCATCGTCGACGTCGAGCTTTGGAACGTCGGCCGTGTCGGCGGTGATCGCGGTGATCGGAACGTTCGACGCCACGAGCCGCGTGAGCGCGGCGTTCGCATCGCGCAACTGCGCGTGGGCGGTGAGCAGCGCCAGTCGCGCATTGCCGACCTGAATCGCCGCCTTGAGCGAATCGGTGCGGGTGGCCTGGCCGATCTTCACTTTCGTCGCTGACGCATTGAGCGCCACCTGCGCCTGCTCGAGTGCGCTTGCCCCGGCGGCCTCGAGCTCCCTCGCCTGCAGCACGCTGTAGTACTGCTGCTTCACGGCCGTCGCCACACCATACCGCTGCACGGTTTCGTTCTCCGCGTTTGCGCGCTGCGACGCCTGCGCTGAGCGGTAGCTGAAGTAGCGCTGCCCGCCGTCGAACAGCAGGATGTTTGCGTTGTATCCCTTGCCGTAGTTCCAGGGATTTCCGGTGTAAGGAACAAGTTGACCTTGAATGAATGTGCCGCCCTCGAAGTTGGAGGCCGAGTATCCGATCCCGATGCTCGGCAAATACTGACCGAGTGCGTTGAGCTCGGTCATCTTCCCGGTGCGGAGCGCATTGCGCGCAGTCACCGTGCTCGGCGAGTTCTGCTGTGCGAGGCGCACCGCCTCATCGAGCGAGAGTGGACGGGCAGCGTCGTCCCCCTGCTGCGCGGCCACGATCGTCGGCGCGGCGAGCAGTGCAAAAGCGGCAACGCGATTTCGAAACAGTCTCATGCTGCGTCTCCTGGCTTGGTTCGATGAAAGCATGCCCTGCTGACTGGCAACTTGTATGCCGCGTTCGGTTCGGTGCAACTCTTTATCGGACAGAGAGTTATGCGCTGTTCTCAAACTCCGCGTCGAGCCCGACCGTTCGATTTCGGGAATCGGCGGCCCGAAAGCGAACAACGCCTCGCGCGCGTCGCATGTTTCAGACTCGCGGCAACTCGCCGGCCCGCATAGGTTGACCCTTCTCCACGATCACCCCTGCCGCACGAAAAGGAGTCCATCTCGTGAGACGCTTCCAGGTCGTCGCAACGCTGCTCTCCGCGCTCGCTCTTGCCGCTAACACCGGCGCTACGCAGTCCGTGCCCGCGATCAAGTTCGATGCGACCATCGACTTCCTGAAAATGCCGGCGAATCTCTACCTCGGCGAAGTCGCCGGCGTCGCGGTGAATTCGAAAGGAAACGTCTTCATCTACAGCCGCACGGGAGAGCGGTCGGACGTTCACGGCGCGACCGCCGCGCAACTGTTCGAGTTCGGTCCGGACGGCGCGTTCATTCGGGAAATCGGAAAAGACCTGTACGGGTTCGCGTTCGCGCACACCGTGCGCGTCGACGCGCAGGACAACATCTGGGCGACGGACGAAGGCACGAACATGATCATCAAGTTCAATCCCGCAGGCCGGGTGACGATGGTGCTCGGCAGGCGCGAAGAAGCGGCCGAACCTGCGCCGCCGCGTCCCGCCGGCGCGCCGGCGCCCGCTCCCGGCTGGGGAACGTTCAATCGTCCGACCGACGTCACCTGGGATCCCGCCGGCAACATTTTCATCAGCGATGGATATGGGAACTCACGCGTGGTGAAAGTGGACAAGTACGGGAAATGGGTGAAGACGTGGGGCGAGCGCGGGTCCGGCCAAGGCCAGCTGAACACGCCGCACGCGATCGCTTCGGATGCCAAGGGCAACATTTACGTCGCCGACCGCGGCAACCGCCGCATCCAGGTATTTGACAGCGACGGAGGGTTTCTTCGTCAGTTCACGATCGACGTGCCGTTCACGGGTGAGGTCAACGTCATGAATGGCGCGATGCCGGTGGCGGGTGCTCCGCCGGGCGGCGGCGCGACCATGGCATCGGGCTCGCCGTGGGCGATCTGCATCAATCCTGGCGCAAATCAGTTTCTTTACGTGGCCGACGCCGTGCCGGGGCGCATCTACAAGGTGACCCTTGAGGGCAAAGTGCTCGGCACGATCGGGGAAGCAGGCAAACAATTGAAGCAATTCGGCTGGATTCACGAGATTTCGTGCCCGTCCGAGAACAGCTTGTACGTAGCTGAGCTGCTCAACTGGCGCATGCAGAAGCTGACGCTGCACCCGTAAACAACCGGCAGACACTGCGTAACCTCCCCGGGGGTCGCCGGCCGCCCGGCAAGCGACTTCCGAGGGGAGTGCGTAGAGATAATTCGCGAAGCCGCGCCGGTTCGGCACGCATTCGTGCTTCGTCATTTCATTCCCGACATTTCTTCTCTCGCAGATGAATCGCTCGTCATTCAGCAGGCGCGGAGTTATCGCCGCCGCGTCCTTCGGCTCTCTCTTTGTCATCGGCGCCTGCAGCAAAGCGCCGGCGCGGCCGCCGCGTCCGGCAGTCGCCGTCACGGTCATGCCGGTCAAGCGCATGTCGGTGCCGTACGACATCGAAGCGAACGGCATCGTCACGCCGATGCAGACCGCCGTGGTCACACCGCAGGTGGACGGCATCATCCTCGACGTCGACTTCTCCGAAGGACAGGACGTGACGAAGGGGCAGGTCCTGTTTCATCTCGACCCGCGTCCCTATGCGGCGACGTACAACCAGGTCTCGGCCGCGCTCGCGCGCGACAAGGCGACGGCGACGTACGCGCAGCAGCAGTTCGACCGCTACGACGCGCTCGTGAAACAGGGAATCGTGACGCGCGAGCAGGCGGATCAGCTGCGCGCGACCGCGCAGTCCGCGGCTGCCACGGTTCAGGCGGATGAAGCGAATCTCGCGAGCGCGAAATTCAATCTCGACAACTGCGTCGTCCGCGCGCCGATCTCCGGCCGCACCGGCAGCCTCCTCGTTCGCACGGGGAACGTCGTGCACGCGGCCGGATCGTCGGCGCTCGTCGTGATCAACCAGGTACGGCCGATTCTCGTGCGCTTCGCGGTGCCGGCGACGAACCTGCCGCAGATTCTGCATTTCGGCGAGAAGAACGGACGGCCGATCGCACTCCCCGTGACTGCGACGCCGGGCAATGCGAGTTCCGCGGCGCCAGCCGACACGAACAGTTCGACGGAAGCCGGTCGCGGACGCGGCGCGGCGAAGAAAGCGGTCGCGCTCGCACCGAACGCGATGGACGACGATCCGAAGGGTGCGCTTTCGTTCATCGACAACGCCGTCGACACGACGACCGGAACGGTGACGCTGAAGGCCTCGTTCCCGAACAGGGGCGGTACGTTGTGGGCGGGTCAGTTCGTCGCGACGGTGCTTCGCTTGTACGTCGAGGACAACGTGCTCACGCTGCCGACGCAGGCCGTCGTTCCCGGACAGCAGGGCACCTACGTGTACGTGATCGACTCGTCGAACACGGCGCAGCAGCGCCCGGTGACGGTCGAGCGCACTGCGGGGCAGATCGCCGTGATCTCGAGCGGCGTATCGGAGGGTGAGCGCGTCGTCACGGACGGACAGTCGCGTGTGGTGCCGGGCGCGCAGGTGACGATCGGTGAGCGCAACGGAGCTTCGGGCGGCGGTGGCGCCGCCGGTGGCCGCAGCGGGCGCGGTGGTCGCGGCGGCAGGGGCGGGCGCGGAAAGGCGGGCGGAGCGGACTCGACCGCAGCCAAGCCACCCGCCAAGTAGCGCACAAACGCATACGGCGGAGCGGTCAATGAGTCTCACCGCCATGTTCATCAAGCGCCCGGTCATGACGATCCTGATCATGATCGGGATCGTCGTGTTCGGCATCGTGTCGTACCGCAGTCTGCCGGTGAGCGATCTTCCCACGGTCGACTACCCCACGCTGAACGTCAGCGCCAATCTCCCGGGCGCGAGTCCGGAGACGATGGCGGCGACGGTCGCGACGCCGCTCGAAAAAGCGTTCTCGGCAGTCGCCGGCATCGACGAGATCACGTCGAACAGCAGCCTCGGCAGCACGAACATCACACTGCAGTTTTCGCTCGACCGCGACATCGAATCCGCGGCACAGGACGTGAACGCCGCGATCTCGAAGACACTGCCGCTGCTGCCGCCGCAGATCCTGCCCCCGTCGTACCGCAAGCAGAACCCGTCGATGGCGCCGATCCTCAACATCGCGCTCACATCGAACGACCTGCCGCTCACGCAGCTCGACGAGTACGCCGAGACGACGATCGCGCAGCGACTGTCGATGATCGACGGCGTCGCGCAGGTGAACGTCTACGGCTCGATGAAGTACGCGGTACGCGTGCAGCTCGACCCGGCGAAGCTCGCGAGCCTCGGCATCAGCGTGAGCCAGGTCGCGAACCAGATTGGCCTCAACAACGTCATGCTGCCGACGGGCGTGCTGTACGGGCGCGACCGGACGCTGACCGTCACGGCGACGGGGCAGATGTCGAACGCCGCGCAATTCCGCCAGCTGATCATCGCGTTCAAGAACGGCGCGCCGGTGCGGCTCGGCGATGTCGCGACCGTGCTCGATGACATTCAGAACAACAAGAATGCGTCGTGGTATGACGCGGGATCGGTTCCGGAGCGCACGGTGAACCTGATGATCACGCGCCAGCCGGGGACGAACACGGTGGACGTGGCGCAGCGCGTTCGCACCGTGCTCGCGGACATCGAGAAGGGACTGCCGGCGTCGCTCAAGGTTCACATCCAGTTCGACCGTTCCGACGGCATCCAGAAGTCGGTGAAGGACGTGAAGTTCTCGCTGATTCTTGCGCTGGTACTCGTCATCGCCGTGATCTTCCTGTTCCTGCGAAGCGCGGTGGCCACGCTGATCCCGAGCCTCACGCTGCCGATGTCGATCATCGGCACGTTCTCGGCGATGTACGTGCTCGACTTCAGCATCGACAACCTGTCGCTGATGGCGCTGACGCTCGCCGTCGGGTTCGTCGTCGACGACGCGATCGTGATGCTCGAGAACATCGTGCGGCACATGGAGATGGGCAAAGATCCCATGAAGGCCGCGTTCGAGGGATCGCAGGAGGTCGGCTTTACGATCCTTTCGATGACGCTGTCGCTCGCGACGGTGTTCATCCCGCTGATGTTCATGGGCGGGATCATCGGGCGGCTGTTCAAGGAGTTTGCGGTCACGATCATGATCGCGATCCTGATGTCCGGATTCGTGTCGCTTTCGCTGACGCCGATGCTGTGCAGCCGCATGCTGAAGTCGCACGCGGGCGAGACGCACGGCCGCATGTACAACTTCACCGAGGGAGTCTTCAACGCGACGCTGCACGCGTACGAGCGCAGCCTCGCGTGGGTGATGCAGCGCCGTCCGCTGATGCTCGCGTTCTCGCTCCTGATTCTGGTGCTGACGGCGGGGCTCTGGCAGGTCATCCCCAAGGGACTTTTTCCGCCGGACGACACCGGCACGATCAGCGGCACCACCGAAGCGGCGCAGGGCACCTCGTTCGCGGAGATGGTGCGACTCCAGAAGATCGCGATGGCACGACTCGAGAAGGACACGAACATCGTGTCGTTCACGTCATCGGCGGGCGGAGGCGGCGGCTCGACGAATCAGGGCCAGCTCAACGTGACGCTGAAGCCGATGGGCCAGCGGCCGCCGGCCGACGCGATGGTGCAGGAGCTCACGCGCCGGATGTCCGGCATTCCGGGGCTCTCGGTGTTCTTCTCGAACCCGCCGGCGATTCGCATCGGCGGACGTTCGTCGAAAACACTCTATCAGTTCACGCTGCGCGGGAGCGACATCACGACGCTCTACTCCGAGGCGACGAAGTTCCTGTACGAGCTTCAGGCGGAGCCGATGCTCAGCGGCGTGACGTCGGACCTGCTGAACACGAGCCCGATTCTGATGGTGCAGATCGACCGCCAGCGCGCGCTGCAGCTGGGTGTGTCGCCGTCGGCCATCGAGAACGCGCTCGCGAACGCGTACAACCAGCAGCAGGTCTCCACGATCTACACGCCGACCAACGAGTACTGGGTGGTGATGGAGACCGTGCCGAGCGCGCAGCTGGACGCGACGGCGCTCGAAAAGTTTTACGTGCCCGGGCAGGGACACGCGATCCCGCTGTCGGACGTCGCGCACTTCGTGCACAAGACGGGGCCGCTCAGCATCGCGCACTCGGGACAGATGGCGTCCGTCACGATCTCGTTCAACCTCGCGCCGAACATCTCGCTCGGCGATGCCACGGACCAGGTGAACAAGATCGCGGCGAAGACGCTGCCGTCGACGATCACGTACGGTTTCGCCGGCACGGCGCAGGCATTCCAGCAGTCGCAGCAGGGGCTCGGCATCCTGCTGCTGATCACGATCTTCATCATCTATATCATTCTCGGAATTCTGTACGAGAGCTTCATCCACCCGATCACGCTGCTGACCGGGCTCCCGTTCGCGGCGTTCGGCGCGCTCGCCACATTGTACCTGACGAAGGTCGAGCTGGGCGTGTACGGCTACGTCGGCATCATCATGCTGATCGGCATCGTGAAGAAGAACGCGATCATGATGATCGACTTCGCGATCGCGACGGAACGGTCGGAGCACAGCCAGCCGGCCGACGCGATCATGAAGGCGGCGAGCGTGCGCTTCCGTCCGATCATGATGACGACCGTGTCGGCGATCGCCGGAACGCTGCCGATCGCCATCGGCGTCGGCGCGAGCGCGGCGTCGCGGCGGCCGCTCGGCATCGCCGTCGTGGGCGGACTCGTGTTCTCGCAAATCGTGACGCTCTACGTCACGCCTGTTTTCTACACGTACATGGATGAACTGCAGTCGTGGTTCGGACGGCTGTCGTCGGGTGCGACGCGCCGCGAGGCGCCGGCGCTGGCCGGTGCGTCGCACTCATCAACGATTGCCGGCAACTGAGAAGACATAGCGCATGGATTTGACGACACTGTTCATCAAGCGGCCGGTCATGACCACGCTGATCATGATCGCGATCCTCGTGTTCGGCATCGTGGCGTACGAGCAGCTGCCCGTGAGCGACCTGCCGAACGTGGATTTTCCGACGATCACGGTCACGGCGACGCTCCCCGGCACGGCCCCGCAGACGATGGCGGCGACCGTCGCGACTCCGCTCGAGAAAGCGTTCTCGACGATCGCGGGCATCGACAACATGACGTCGACGTCGAGCCTCGGGCAGTCGCAGATCGTCGTGCAGTTCGCGCTCGACCGGAACATCGACGCGGCGGCGCAGGACGTGCAGGCGGCGATTGCGCAGACGCTCCGTCAGCTCCCGCAGGGAATCATTCCGCCGTCGTACCAGAAAACGAATCCGGCCGACGCACCGATCCTCACGCTCGCGCTCACGTCGTCGGCGGTGACGCTCTCCCAGCTCGACGAGTACGGCGAGACGACCATCGCGCAGCGCCTCTCGATGGTCGGCGGCGTGGCACAGGTGCTGGTCTACGGCACGCAGAAATACGCCGTGCGTCTGCAGATGGACCCCTCGCAGCTCGCATCGCGCGGCATCGCGCTCGAAGACGTGCTCACGGCCGTGACGAATCAGAACGTCAACCTGCCGACGGGCGTGCTCTGGGGCCCGAAGACGGCGCTCACGATCCAGGCGAGCGGCCAGCTCGACAACGCCGGCGCGTTCAAGGACATCATCGTCGCATACCGCAACGGCGCGCCGGTGCACCTGAGCGAGCTCGGGCGCATCACCGACGATGTGCAGAACAACAAGACCGCGAGCTGGTACAACGGCGAACCCGCGATCGTCCTCGCCATCCAGCGCCAGCCGGGCACGAACACGGTGGATGTGGCCGCGCACGTGAAGGCCGCGCTCGCGAAACTGCAGACGGAAATTCCGCCGTCGGTGAAAGTCGGCGTGCTGTACGACCGTTCGGCGACGATCGAGGCGTCCGTGCACGACGTCACCTTCACGCTCGAGCTCACGCTGGCGCTCGTCGTCGGCGTGATCTTCCTGTTCCTGCGCAACTTCTCCGCGACCGTGATTCCGAGCCTGGCGCTGCCGATGTCGATCATCGGCACCTTCTCGGTGATGTACCTGCTGCACTACAGTCTCGACAACCTCTCCCTCATGGCGCTGACGCTCGCCGTGGGCTTCGTGGTGGACGACGCGATCGTGATGCTCGAGAACATCGTGCGCCATCTCGAGATGGGAAAATCGAAGATGGACGCCGCGATCGACGGCGCGAAGGAAGTCGGCTTCACGATTCTGTCGATGACCTTTTCGCTCGCGGCCGTGTTCATTCCGTTCCTCTTCATGGGCGGAATCATCGGCAAGCTGTTCCACGAGTTTGCCGTGACCATCGGCGTCGCGATTCTCGTATCCGGCGTCGTATCGCTCACGCTGACACCCATGCTGTCGAGCCGCTTCCTGCGCTCGAGCCACCACGACGAGCACGGAAAGCTTTATCAGCTCTCCGAGCGCTTTTTCGAAGCATGGCTCGGCCTCTACGAGCGCACGCTCGCAACCGTCATGCGTCACCGCCCGTCGGCGCTCGTCTTTTCCGCGGTGATCCTGATCGCCACCGGCTGGCTCTTCTGGTCCACGCCGAAGGGACTCTTCCCGACGGACGACACCGGCCAGCTGCTCGTGACGACGGAAGCCGCCGAGGGCGTGTCGTACGACGCGCTCGTGCAGCATCAGGCGGAAGTCGCCGCGGTGATCCGCAAGGATCCCGACGTGCACGCGGTGACGTCGTCGGTCGGCACGACTGCCGCGGCAAACCAGGGGCAGATGACGATCGATCTCAAGCCGATCGACGAGCGGAAGCGCAGCGCCGATGTGATTGCGCGCGATCTGACGGCGGCCACCGGCAGCGTGAAAGACATCACCACGTTCGTGCAGAATCCGCCGGCGATTTCCATCGGCGGTCTCGCGACGAAGAGCCTGTATCAGTACACGCTCGAGGCCGGCGACATCGTCTCGCTCAACAGCGCAGCCACCCAGCTGCAGGCGCGGCTGCGCGCCCTCCCGATTCTGACGGACGTCACGAGCGACCTGCTCATCGAGAACCCGCAGGTCACGGTGGACATCAATCGCGAAGCGGCGGGTCAGCTTGGGATTTCCGCGAGCGAAATTGAGAACACGCTGTACGACGCGTTCGGCCAGCGTCAGGTCTCGACGATCTACACGGCGACGAACGAGTACTGGGTGGTGATGGAAGTGCTCCCGCAGTATCAGGCGGACGTCGCGGCGCTTGGCTCGCTGTATGTGCGCTCGACGCGGGGACCGGTGGTGCCGCTCAGTTCGGTGGCGAAGTTCAACTATACGGTCGGCCCCGTCACGGTGAACCATTCCGGCCAGATCCCGGCCGTGAACATCTCCTTCAACCTCGCGCCGGGCGTTTCGCTCGGCACGGCCGTCGACGCCGTGAACAAGGAAGCGGCCGCGGTGCTGCCGCCGACGATCGCGTCGAGCTTCTCGGGCATCGCGCAGGCGTTCATGAGCACGCAGAAGGGATTGCTCGTGCTGCTGATCCTCGCGGTGTTCGTGATTTACGTGATTCTCGGCGTGCTGTACGAGAGCTTCATCCACCCGATCACGATTCTCACCGGCCTGCCGTTCGCGGCGTTCGGCGCGCTCGTGACGCTGATTCTCGCCGGGATGGATCTCGACATGTACGGTTTCGTGGGCATCATCATGCTCATCGGCATCGTCGAGAAGAACGCGATCATGATGATCGACTTTGCGATCGAAGCGCAGAAGAATTCGAAGAAGACCGCGTCCGAGGCGATTCTCGAAGCGGCGAGCGTGCGTTTCCGCCCGATCATGATGACGACGATGGCCGCGCTCATGGGCGCGATTCCGATCGCCGTCGGCTGGGGCGCGGGCGCGGCGACGCGCCGTCCGCTCGGCGTGGCCGTCGTCGGTGGTCTCGCCTTTTCGCAACTCGTGACACTCTATGTGACGCCGGTGTTCTTCACCTACTTCGAGGAACTGCAGGAGCGGTTCCAGAAAGGCGGCGTCCGGCATCACGTCGACGTCCCCTCGGCTCCGCCTGCGCCAGCGCAGGCGTGAGCTGCAACGGCAACGGCAACTGCTTGCCGCGGATTTCGCGGAGAACTGCCTTCTGGATTGAACTACCTGATTAACACAACTGCAACAACGTTTTTGGGGGAACAGCAACTCAGCGTACGCGCA
>Ga0265314_10005511_pt1 | contig 11393 bp, 15 predicted proteins | sample 4126metaG_FD_203106 | JGI IMG/M metagenome (GOLD analysis project Ga0265314, IMG submission 203106) | Rhizosphere microbial communities from Carex aquatilis grown in University of Washington, Seatle, WA, United States - 4-1-26 metaG | ecosystem: Host-associated > Plants > Roots > Rhizosphere >... | reverse complement strand
GCGGCTTGGGCGGCAGCGGCGGCTTCTTCGGCGGCGTCGGCGCTTGCGTCTGCGCCTGCTCCTTCGGCGGTTCCTGCTTGATCTTGTCGGCTATCGGATCGGGCTTCTGCTGCGGCGACTCGCTCTTCGGCTGCGTCGGCGCGACTTCTTTCTTCTCGACGATCTTCGGCGTCAGTTCTTCGATCGGCTTGATCTCTTCGGCCTTCATCTCGACCAGGGGCTTGGGCTTCTCCACCGGCTTCGGCGCTTCCTTGATGCCTTTGGTCAGTTCGGAGAAGTCCTTGTCGTTGATGATGTCGACCGGCAGCGACTCCATCGGCGTGACCTCATAGGCCTTGCCGGCGAACGAGATCACCGCCCACAGCAGCACCGCCACGTGCAGGCCGGCCGACAGCACTGTCGCTTTGCGGAACACGGTTACTTGCCCTGCTCGAACTCGGTGACCAAGGCGACGCGATGGAAGCCGGCGCCCGACAGGCGACCCATCACCTTCATCATGGTCCCGTAATCGACCTTCTTGTCGCCGCGCACGTAGACCCGCGCCTCGGTGCCGCCGCGCGCCTCGGCGACCGCCTGCAGCTTCGTCACCACGTCCTCGATCTTGATCTCGGCATTCTGCAGGAAGACTTGGCCCTTCTCGTTGATCGAGACGGTGAGCGGATCCTTGTCCTGGTCGAGGCTCTTGGCCTGACTCTGCGGCAGGTCGAGCGGCACGCCAACCGTCAGCAACGGCGCCGACACCATGAAGATAATCAACAACACCAGCATCACGTCGACCATGGGGGTGACGTTGATCTCGCTCATCACCCGCTGACGCTGACGCCGCTTGCGACCACCCATCAGCGGCGTGCCGGCATTAGCTGCCATGAGTCACCTTCCCCTGCGCATGATCTGGTCCGAAAACCGGTCCCCACTTTTCGGGATCATGCGCTAACCCCGCTCGTCGATCTGCCGCGACAGAATGGCGGCAAACTCGTCGGCAAACCCTTCCAGTCGCTGCGCCTGCTTATTCACCTCGCTGGCGAACTTGTTATAGAAAATGGTCGCCGGTATGGCGGCGACAAGGCCTATTGCGGTCGCAAACAGCGCCTCGGCGATGCCCGGCGCCACCACCGCGAGCGAAGTGTTCTTCGAGGCGGCGATCGACTGGAAGCTGGTCATGATGCCCCAGACCGTGCCGAACAGGCCGATGAAGGGGCCGGCCGAGCCGACCGTCGCCAGCACCAGCAGGCGGCGCTCCAGCCGCTCCACCTCACGGGCGATGGTCACGTCCATCACCTTGCCGATGCGCATCTGCAGGCCGCCGATGGCCTTGTGCGAGCCCTCGAAGCTGCGTTTCCACTCGCGCATGGCGGCCACGAACAGCGCCGCCATGGCGTGGTTCGGCTTGGACGACAGCGTGCGGAACAGCTCCTCCAGCGACTGGCCGGACCAGAAAGCCTGCTCGAAACGGTCCATGTCGCGCCGATTGCGCGTAAACAGCACCGTCTTGTCGATGGCAATCGCCCAGACCCAGACCGAGCAGGCCAAAAGGCCGAGCATCACCGTCTTAACGATCCAATGCGCGTGCCAGAACAGCGTGAACAGCGAGAGATCGGACGATGTGAGCGGGAGCACCGACTGTGCCACGTCGGCAGGATTCATGGGCACGTCCTTTCCGCTGTCCGGCTTTCGCGCATGATCCGATCCGACCTGCCTTTGCCCGCCGAAGCGGGCTTCGCGTAGGCGGGAAACCGTATCCCACGTTTCGCGATCACGCGCTGCCGCTTTAACCGGCGCGGCGCGACAAATGCGAAAGCCAAGGCCAAGTCACCCACACATCGAAACGAATACCAAGGTCCCGCGAAAATCCCGCGAAACTTGGCCAAATGAGGGCGCAAGACCGGCCGTTTAGCCGTTAACAGGCGCCGATTATGGTTAAGAAGTCGTTAGCGGGGTTTCGCGCTGGTCCGCAAGCGGGGAGCGGGCGAGACCACTACCTATCTCCGTCACCCTGAGGTGCGAGCGAAGCGAGCCTCGAAGGGCGACGGCCCGAGACTCTGCGGCCGTCTATCCTTCGAGGCTCGCGGCTTTCGCCGCTCGCACCTCAGGATGACGGATAACGCAAAGGCCGCCCGCTTCGGGGAAAGCGGACGGCCTCAGCGCAGCTCTGATGAAGTCAGCTCAGGCCTGCGGCGGCGGGAACTCGGGCGCCGGCGGAGCGGGCCGGTTGCGGCGATCGGCCATGAACTGGTCGAACTCGGCCTTGTCCTTGGCGAGCCGCAGGCGCTCGAGGAAATCCTTGAACTCGCGCTGCTCGTCTTCCAGACGGCGCAGCGTTTCGGCGCGATAGTCGTCGAAGGCGCGGTTGCCGCTCGTGGGTGCGGCGTTCCAAGGACCGCCCCAACCGCCGCCCGATGTGCCGCCACCCTGCATGCGCGAGCGCATCCAGTCCATTTTTGACTGCATACGATCCATCTTGTGTTGCCAGCGGCTCTGGCCGCCATATCCGCAGCATCCCATTCTTCCGCTCCCAATGGTGAAGGCCAGTGCCATGAGGCCGATTGGCCACCAGACGATGAAACTAAGGACGATCAGGGCGATCCAGGCGGCTTTGCCGAATTCGTCGAGCTTGGCAGCTAGTGTCATAGGCGGCCTCGCGTGAATGTAAATAACATTTACATAACTAGACCTGGGCCGGGGCCCTGTCAAGCGGCGCGACGATTTAATTGGGGAGGATGGCAGACGGATGCCAGGAGGGCCGCCAACCTATCTCCGTCACCCTGAGGTGGCCTCGCGCAGCGAGGCCCTCGAAGGGCGACGGCCCGAGAGTCAGCGGCCGTATCCTTCGAGGCTCGCGGCGTTGCCGCTCGCGCCTCAGGATGACGGGTCGAGTCACCCCGCCAGCCCCAGGCCGCGCAGATAGATGAGCACCGCCGCCTCGAGCAGCTCCTCCGGCGGCATGGGCAGCGCGCGGCGCGCCGCGTCGCCGCGCGCAAAGAGCGACGCGATGCCGTGCGTCATCGACCAGATGTGCAGCGCCACCATCAGCGCCGGCGGACGCCCTGGCGCCGGCATCATCGCCACCAGTCTTTCCGCCGCCGCGCGCAGCACGGCGAAGGCGCGCTCGCTCGCCGCGCGCAAGGCCGGATCGGTGTCGAGCGCGACGCCCGCTTCGAACATCGCCGAGTAGTAGGCCGGCTCAGCGCGAGCGAAAGCAAGATAGGCCTTGCCGAGATTGTCGAAGGCGGTGAGCACGTCAGGCTTGCCGCCGTTCCAGGCCGTCGCGAGCATCGCGGCGAAGCGCTCGAAGCCCTGCAACGCGACGTTCGCGAGCAACGCATCGCGATCGCGGAAATGACGATAGGGCGCCGCCGGCGACACGCCCGCCCAGCGCGCGGCATCGGCGAAGGTGAAGCCCGCCGGACCTTTCTCGGCGATCAACGCCAGCGCCGCGCGCACCAAGGCTTCCTTGAGGTTGCCGTGGTGATAGCCGCGCGGGCCTTGGCCCGATTGATCTTGCCCCGGCTGATCTTGACCCGACCTGCCGCTGCCTTTGCCCCATTTCATGTGAAGCGCGTTAACATGAGTTGGGGTGGGGCGTCACTTGTTGTCATTCGGGAGTATTCTCCGCTCGTCCCCGCGAAAGCGGGGACCCAGCTAAAAGCAACAACTCCAGAATTCGTGGCCCTGGATTCCCGCTTGCGCGGGAATGAGCGGCCCATCGGACGGCTATGCCGCCCCACCCTCATCCCGGTCCGCCTGCATGGCGATGCGCAGCGGCTTGGGGATCGGCTTGGCGCGGCCGCCGGAGACGAAGGCGACCTGCACGTGCGCCTCCACGATCAGCTCGTCGCCGCGCTTGACCTGCTGATGCAGCATGACGGAGGCGCCCTTCACCTCCTCCGGCGTGGTGACGATGTCGAGCACGTCGTCCATGTGCGCGGGCTTGCGGAAGGCGATGTCCATGTGGCGCACGACGAAGGCAAAACCCGGCGCTTCGGCTGCGGCCTGCTCGAACAGCGCGCGGTGGTCGGCGCCGATCAGCCGCAGATAATTCGTGCGCCCGCGCTCCATGAAGCGCAGGTAGCTCGCATGATAGACGATGCCGGAAAAGTCCGTGTCCTCGTAATAGACACGCACCTGCTGGTGGTGCTTGCCGTCGATGATGGAGCCGTCGAGAGAATTCATGGCAATTCCGCTCACCGTTGAAATTCGGATTCAATGTCCCGGCGACCATCCATGACTCGAAGCACCGTCACATGATCAGCATCAATTCGATAAAAGATGACATAGCTTCCCGCTACCAGACTCCGAACGCCGGACATGAGATGGGAGCGGTCGCGACCTATAAAAGGAAAGCGGGACAAGCGAGTGAATTTCTCTCTGAACTCATGCGCGAGCGAAATGGCAGCCGCCGGATTTCGCTCGGCCAAATAGGAATGGATATGTAGGAGGTCCGCATCAGCATCATCGGAAAGATAGACCCTCATCCGGCCTTACTGCTGACGTCGGACAGGTTGGCACGCCGAAGGAAATCCGCGAAGTCCCATTCCCGCATCCGACCCGCGTCGGCCGATGCCGCGCCTTTTTCCAGTTCCGCTTTCAGCACGCGGAATTTCTCCGCCTGCTCGAAAATATAGGCGACCATTGGCTCCCGCATCTCTTCGGGAAGCAAATCGAGGGCCTCGGCGGCTCTTTCTGAGAAAGTTTTCATATTTGGCATTATAGCACAATTCCTCAGTGCCAAGCGGTTCGGCGCTCACCGCCACGGCACCTTCCGCCCCATCGCCTCTTCCCAATGCCGGCCGTCGAAATATTGCAGCGGCAGCGCGGCAAGGTCGATCTCGTCGAGACAGCGGGCGTTGACGTCGATCTTGTCCGGGTCGGAGCGCGGCACGTAGAACGGATGAATGCCACAGTGCTTGCAGAAGGTGTGCTTGGCGACGCCGGTGTTGAATGTGTAGGTCGTCAGATCGTCCTTGCCACTGATGAGCTCGAAGCGCTCCGGCGGCACGATCAGATGCAAGATGCCTTTCTTGGTACAGATCGAGCAGTTGCAGACGGTGACCCTGTCGAGATCGGCGGTGACCTTGAAGCGCACGCGCCCGCAGTGACAGCCGCCCTGCATCGTTTTCATGATACGGCCAGCGGCAGCACGTGGTCGCGCGTGAGCGGCGCCAGCGGCAGATCGGGCAGCGCGCGCGGATTGACCCAGATCACTTGCTCGATTTCGGCCTGCGGCCGGATGGCGCCCTCGATGCTCACCGCATAGACGGTGGCCTGCAGGGCAAAGCCCGGCTCGTTCGCCGACGCGCAACGGAATTCGCCGAGCGGTCGCGCGCTCTTCTGGTCGACGCAGCAGCCGAGCTCCTCGACGATCTCGCGCGACAACGCGGCGATGTCGCTTTCGCCGGCGTCGCGCTTGCCGCCCGGCTGCATGAAGGCGGCGGTGCCGCGCTTGCGCACCAGCAGCACGCGGCCGTCTTGATCGCGAATGACCGCCGCCACCACGCTGATGATCTTGTCATTCATCGCCCTCTCCCGAGAACAGCCCGAACTGGCTCGGGTCGCGCGCAGGCTCGGCGAGTCCGAGATGCTTGAAGGCTAAGGAGGTGAGCAGGCGGCCGCGCGGCGTACGCTGCAGCAAACCCTTTTGGATCAGATAAGGCTCGATGATGTCCTCGATGGCGTCGCGCGGCTCCGACAGCCCGGCGGCGATCGTATCGACGCCGACCGGGCCGCCGCCGTAGTTCTCCGCGATCATGCGCAGATAGCGCCGGTCCATGGCGTCGAGTCCGGCCTGGTCGACTTCCAGTTCGCCGAGCGCCTTGTCGGCGACTCTGCGGTCGATCTGCGCGGCGCCGTCGACATGCGCAAAGTCGCGCACGCGCCGCAGCAGGCGGCCGGCGATGCGCGGCGTGCCGCGCGCGCGGCGCGCGATTTCGTTGGCGCCGTCCGCCGTCATGCCGATGCCGAGCACGCGGGCGCCGCGACTGACGATCTGCTCGAGCTCCGCCTCGGAATAGAAATTCAGCCGCACCGGAATGCCGAAGCGGTCGCGCAGCGGATTGGTCAGCAGACCGGCGCGCGTGGTGGCGCCGATCAGCGTGAACGGCGCGAGATCAATCTTCACCGAGCGCGCCGCCGGCCCCTCGCCGATGATGAGGTCGAGCTGGAAGTCCTCCATCGCCGGATAGAGGATTTCCTCCACCGCCGGATTGAGCCGGTGGATCTCGTCGATGAACAGCACGTCGCGCGCTTCCAGATTGGTCAGAAGCGCCGCGAGATCGCCGGCCTTGGCGATCACCGGGCCGGAGGTGGCGCGGAAGTTGACGCCCAGTTCGCGCGCGACGATCTGCGCCAGCGTGGTTTTGCCCAAGCCCGGCGGGCCGACAAACAGCACATGGTCGAGCGCTTCCTGGCGCGAGCGCGCGGCCTCGATGAACACCGCGAGATTGGCCCGCGCTTTTTCCTGGCCGATAAACTCGGCGAGCTTCTGCGGACGCAAGCTCGCGTCGACGTCGTCGTCGCGTTTCTCCGGCATGACAAGGCGGCGCGGAGGCGTGGTCACGTCATCCCCCGCCGGTATTTGTTCGGCAGCAATTCGCCGATGGTGACGACGGTCGGCCCTTTGCTGCCGTTCGGCACGATGACGCGGGCCTTGGGATCGTAATCGTGGATCAGCTCGCGGCAGGCCCCGCACGGCGACACCACGGCGATATCGCCGGGCTCGCCCGGCTTCGGGTGGCGGACGGCGACAATGGTCTCGATGCCTTTGTCGCCTTTTTCAGTCAGCGCACGGCCGATCGCGACGGCTTCGGCGCAGACCGCGCCGCGCCCGACATAGGCATCGAGATTGACGCCAGCGACGACGCGGCCGTCGCGCGTGCGCACAGCGGCACCGACTTCCTGCCAGTCGTTGCGGTAACGCGCCTTGATGGCTTTGGTCGCGGCGGCGATCAAGTCCCTATCCTTGTCGGTCAGTTTCGTCATTCACGCACACTCTTCACTTGGCGAGCTCCTTCAGCCCTTGCCGGATCAACGTCGCCGTATCGGCGCCATCGCCGGCGTTACGCGCGGCGGCGGCAATCGCGGCGGCGGCCTGTGGCTGACCGTAACCGAGATTGACCAGCGCGGAGACCGCGTCGGCGACCGGCTTCGGCGCGCGCTTCTCGTCCAGGCTGCCTGCGAGATGGATCGCGCCGGCATCGAGATCGGCGAAGGCCGGCACCTTGTCCTTCAGTTCGGTGACGATGCGCTCGGCCACCTTGGCGCCGACGCCGGGCGAACGCTGTACCGTCGCCTTGTCGCGCATGGCGATGGCCGACGCGAGTTCGGACGTGGTCAGCGTGCCGAGCACCGACAGCGCCACCTTGGCGCCGACGCCCTGCACCGTCTGCAGCAGGCGGAACCATTCGCGCTCGACGTCGCTGGCGAAGCCGAACAGCTTGATCTGGTCCTCGCGCACATACGTCTCGATCGCCAGCATGGCGGGCTCGCCCGGCGCCGGCAGCGCCTGCAACGTGCGCGCCGAACAATGCACCTGATAGCCAACGCCGCCGACGTCGAGGATGATGAAGTCGGTGCCGTAGCTGTCGACGATACCCTTGAGCTTGCCGATCATTGCGCAACAGCCTTCATGATCGCGCTTTTCATCATCGCGCTCGTGCGGTGATGCGCGTGGCAGATGGCGATGGCCAGCGCGTCGGCGGCATCTTCCGATTGCGGATCGGCCTTCGGCAACAGCACGCCGATCATCATTCTGATCTGCGCCTTCTCGCCGTGGCCGGCGCCGACGATGGTCTTCTTCACCAGGTTGGGCGCGTATTCGGCGACGACAAGTCCCGCGCGCGCCGGCACCAGCATGGCGATGCCGCGCGCCTGGCCGAGCTTGAGGGTGGCCACCGCGTTGCTGTTGACGAAGGTGTTCTCCACCGCCGCCTCCTGCGGGCGATATTGCTCGATCACCGCGACCAGCCCGTCGTGGATCGTCACCAGCCGCACCCCGAGATCGTCGCGCTCGCGCGTCTCCAGCGAGCCGCAGGCGACGTGGATCAGCCGGTTGCCGTCGGACTCGATCAGCCCCCAGCCGGTGCGGCGGAGGCCCGGATCGATGCCCAGGATGCGAATCGGCTGCCGGCCCATGGTCACGGTGATAGCCCCGGGATCGCCTCTCGGCCACCCGCCACAATGTCGGTTCCCGGACGGAATCGGCAAAAACCCTGCTAAACAAGCCGGCCCGCCGGGAGCCGCCATGCTCGATCCACAGACGCTGTCGATCTTTGCCGACGTCATCGCCGATCCGCGCTTTCCGGCCGCCGTCGGCATCGCCGCGCTGTCCGGCCTGGTGCGCGGCTTTTCCGGCTTCGGCTCGGCGCTCATCTATATGCCGCTGATCTCGGCGGTGTACGGCCCGCGGCTGGCCGCGCCGACACTGCTGCTGATCGACACCCTCTGCAGCCTGCCCTTCGCCATCCGGGCGATGCCGCATTGCAATTGGCGCGAGGTGACGCCGGTCTCCATCGCCGGCGCGCTGGTGCTGCCGCTCGGCGTCGCCGCGCTGCTCTATGTCGATCCGCTCTGGCTGCGCTGGTTCATCGCCGTGCTGGTGCTGGTCGCGCTCGCCACGCTCGCCGCCGGCTGGCGCTACCACGGCAAACCGAGCGTCGCCGCTTCGCTCGGCGTCGGCGCGCTCGCCGGCTTCGGCGCTGGCGCCGTGCAGATCGGCGCGCCGCCGCTCCTGGTCTATTGGCTGGGCGGACAGAACGCCGCCGTCACGGTGCGCGCCAACATCATGGTCTACTTCATCATGCAGGGCTCGCTGTCGATGGTCGCATATTTCTACGGCGCGCTGTTCACGGGCGAGGCGCTGGCGCTGTCGCTGCTGCTCGGCGTTCCCTTTGGCCTGCTGATGGTGGTGGGCGCGCGCTGGTTTCACGGCGCCAGCGACGAGCTCTATCGCCGCGTCGCATATCTGATCATCGGCGCCGCCGGGCTGATCAGCCTCCCGCTGTTCGACGCGTTGCGTTAGGTTTTGCCCATGACTCCCGGTCTCGGCTTCGCGCTCGGCGCCATGCTCTGCTTCGGCGCCAGCGACCTCGTCTACAAGCGCGCGGCGGCGGCCGGCATCCAGCCGAAGCACTTCGCCATGCTGCAGGCCTGGGTGTTCCTTCCCGGCGTGACGACCTATGCCTGGGCGACCGGCACGCTCGATCCGCAGGCTTCGGCGCTGTGGGGCGGTCTCGCCGGCTTCTTCCTGCTCATCGCCGTGACGAATTTCATCGCCAGCCTCAAATCGGGAGCGGTGAGCACCAACGCGCCGATCTTCCGCCTCAACTTCACGCTCACCGCGGCGCTCGCCATTCTGCTGCTCGGCGAGACGCTGACGCTCATGAAGCTCGCCGCGCTCGCCTGCGCGCTCGTCGCGGTGTGGCTGCTGCTCGCCGAGCCGGGACAGGCGAACGGCCCCCGCGTCGACCTGCGCTCGCTGGCGCGCGTGCTGCTGGCGACCGCGGCCATGGCGCTCGCCAACTTCTGCCACAAGGTCGGCCTGACGCAGGGCGCGCTGCCGGAGACCATGGTCGCGGCGCAGGCCTGGGTGTTCTGCTCGCTGGCGACGCTGAACGCTTTGATCGGCGACCGCGGCTATCGCGTGCCGGCGCGCGCCTGGCCTTATGCGGCTTCTGCCGCCGTGCTGCTGATCGGCGGCTTTTTCTTCATGCTCGACGGGCTGGCGCTCGGGCCGGCCAGCGTCCTCGTGCCGGTGACGCAGATGAGCTTCGTGTTCACCGCGCTCTTGGGCGCGCTGATATTCCATGAAGCGCTGAACGCAAGGAAACGCGCCGGCCTCGCTGTGGCCGCTATGGCGCTGGTATTGTTTGCGGTGAGTTGAACCGACCTCGTCATGCCCGGCTTTATGCCGGGCATCCACGTCTTTGCTTTTGATCCAAGACGTGGATGGCCGGGACAAGCCCGGCCATGACAAGCATTACGCGCTCATCTTCTGCACCAGCGCGTCGGAGATCTCGAAATTGGCGTAGACGTTCTGCACGTCGTCGCTCTCGTCGAGCGCTTCCATGAGCTTGAGAATCTTCTCGCCCGCTTCGTCGTCGACCGCGACCGTATTCTGCGGCTTCCACACCATGCCGGACTTGCGCGGCTCGCCGAACTTGGCCTCGAGCGCCTTGGCGACCTCGTGCAGCGTGTCGGTCGTGGTGACGATCTGGTGGCCGTCGTCGTTGGACACGACGTCCTCGGCCCCGGCCTCGATGGCGGCATCGAGCATCGCATCGGCGGACGCCTTGGCCGCGTCATACTCGACGACGCCGACGTGATCGAACATGAAGGACACCGCGCCGGTGGTGGCGAGGTTGCCGCCCGCCTTGCTGAAGATCGAGCGGACTTCGCCGGCGGTGCGGTTGTTGTTGTCGGTCAGCGCCTCGACGATCACCGCGACGCCGCCGGGGGCATAGCCCTCGTAGCGGATCTCGTCGAAGCTTTCGGCGTCGTTGCCGGAGGCCTTCTTGATGGCGCGCTCGATATTGTCCTTCGGCATGTTTTCCGCGCGTGCCTCCAGGATCGCCGCGCGCAGGCGCGGGTTGAAGGCAGGGTCGGGCAGGCCGAGCTTGGCGGCGACGGTAATTTCACGCGCCAGCTTGCCGAACACCTTGGAGCGGACTTTGTCCTGCTTCCCCTTGCGGTGCATGATGTTCTTGAATTGGGAATGACCGGCCATGACCGACTGCGCTCTTGCAAGGGTTGAAAAAACGGCGTCTCGCCGGCGGCTATATAGGCCGGGCGCTCAAGAAAATAAACATCCCCGCCGCTGCCACTCGCTCGCTTCACCTCTCCCATAGGGAGAGGTCGGATCGCGGAACGCGATCCGGGTGAGGGGTTACAAACTATCGAGTCAGGAACCCCCTCACCCCAACCCTCTCCCCAACGGGGAGAGGGAGCGCGCCTGCGCGGGCTGCGGCGTCCGTCAACCCCAAAACGCCGGCTTGGCCTCGTCCAGGATGCCGCCGAGCCGCACCGCGGCGACCTTCACCGCCAGGCCCGTCACGTCGTCGGTCTCCACCGCCAGGCCGCAGAGGGTCGCGGGGCCGCCGGCCGGCTCGAACTTGGCGCTTGGAATCTTGCGCAGGAAGCGGTTGAGCGGCTCGTCCTTGTTCATGCCGATCACCGAATCGAAGTCGCCGGTCATGCCGACGTCCGAGACGAAGGCGGTGCCGCCCTTGAGCACGCGGTGGTCGGCCGTCGGCACGTGCGTGTGCGTGCCGACGACGAGCGTGGCGCGGCCGTCGCAGAAGTAGCCCATCGCCTGCTTCTCGCTGGTCGCCTCGCAATGCATGTCGACGACGATCGCGTCGGCGCCGCTGCGCAGCGGACAGGCGGCAAGCTCGCGCTCGACC
>Ga0265314_10005508_pt1 | contig 11396 bp, 8 predicted proteins | sample 4126metaG_FD_203106 | JGI IMG/M metagenome (GOLD analysis project Ga0265314, IMG submission 203106) | Rhizosphere microbial communities from Carex aquatilis grown in University of Washington, Seatle, WA, United States - 4-1-26 metaG | ecosystem: Host-associated > Plants > Roots > Rhizosphere >... | reverse complement strand
CGGGCGGCTTTGCCTGCGGCTTCACTTTCGTGGACGCCGCCGCTCGCGGCCGCGTCTCCCGGCTGTGGGGTCACACACGACATCGTTGCAAAGGGTGCGGAAAGTGCGGTGAAGAACAGAATGGACCTGGATGAGCAGCGCATGGGGATCTCCTCGGACGAGACCCCAGTGCAGTATGTGTTCCAACAATTAGTGTAATCAGACTTACGTACGTACTGGACCTTATTGCCCTCCGGTCCCAGCCGGGTGTTGCGCCCGGGATGACAAACGTTGCCTTTTTCGCAACAGTCGCGCGCGCACCTGCAACGTAACCCGTCCACGAGCGACGTAGCCGGGGGGGCTTGCGGGCGTTACGGGGGCGTGGCAGGGGCGGCGGCTTGGAGGCCGAGGAGCGGACTACGGAGGGCGCCGTCCGTCAGAAGAAGATTTGGGTGGGCAAGCGCGAGGCGGTCGGGCAAGGGATCGCGCAGGTTGGCCTGCGGCCACCGGTTGATGATGAGCTTGGTCGCCAGATGGAGGTACGCGCGAGGGTTCACGCCGTAGGACGCGCAGGTGGCGACGATGGTCAAGATGGCCGCCGTCCGCTCTCCATCGAGGTCCTCCCAGGTGAACAGCCAGTTGCGCCTCCCGAGCACCAGCTTCCTGAGCTCGCGTTCGACGCGATTGTTGGTCAGCTCGATCTGGCCGTCGGTCAGGAAGAGCACGAGCCGCTTCCACTGACGGTCCAGATAGCCGAGTGCTTCACCGAGCGGTGTTCGCGGCGGAGCTGTGGCACGCTGCAGATCGATCCAGACGCGCAGCTCTTCGACCAGCGGTGCGCTGTGCTTCTTTCGCCGAACGAGCCGCTGCTCGGCTGTTTCGCCAGCGACTGCGCTCTGGCGCTCCACCAAGAAGAGCCCGGCGATCTGCTGGAGTCCCGCCAAGGCGATCTTGTCGCCACCTCGAGCCGCCTCGACGAGACGCCGGCGGCCGTGGCTCCAGCACCCGGGGCGTTGGCCGCCCGCTCGCTCGAGGAAGGTGGTGATATTTGTCCCGTCGCATTAGACCCCGCCTGTGGTCATCGCCAAGGAAGCGGCGCACGCTGTCGGAGTCCCCCTGTGCTGAATAGATGAAGCTCACCCAGTACGCGTTCGTCCAGCACCACATCGTGCCCTGTCGAATCCCGTCGGGCGCGTCCTGATCGAGCACGGGGATCCCGGTCGCATCCGTCGCCAGCAATCCGGGGCCGCTCGGCATCGCCTGGATCGCGCGCGCGACGGGCGATAGTACGTCGATCGCCGCCGCCACACCGCGGCCCAAAGTCTGCGGCGCGACATCCACGCCGGTGCGCGACCACCGGAGGCACTGCCGCTCGATGGGCTGATGCTCAAGGTACTTGTCGGCCAACGATTCCACGATCAGCGTCGTCCCGAGCTTGCCGCGCTCGATCAACTGCGGCGGCTTCGGCGCCGAGACGATCGTGTCGTCGTTTGGACACGCGACGCGCTCGTCGAGTCGACGCCGCACGATCAACTCCGCCGGCCGCACGTCCAAGATCTCGCACACGGAGTGGCTCACCGTCGTCATGGTCTCGCCGCACAGCGGAAATTGGCGCAGGTCCGCCGGGACGTCATTGACCTCGGTAACGCGCTCCAGGTGCGCAGGCAGCGCCGAGCGACCGGGATGCGACGGCCGCTTCTTCTTGTCATTCTTCGATGGCCCGCTCGGGGACGTATCCGCAGAACTCGACGGAGTCGACGGCTCGGCGTCAGAATCTTCCTCGTAGACGACGGGCACGATCACTTCCCCGAACTTGAGCGCGAGCTGGCTTTCGACGCGTCGGAGCGTCTCGGACCGTGGACGGCTCCGTCGCATGTCCGCCAGGCGTTTCATCAAGTCGGTGTTGACATCGCGCATACGGGTGACAAACGCGATGACGGCCACGACGAGCTCGCCGAATCTCAGCGACTTGATCATCTGCTGCAACCACTGCCGCACCTCCTCGATGTCCGGCGCATGGGCGGAGGTCATGGTCTCTGGCTCGCTCATCCGCAAGCCCTACATGCTCAAATCCAACGATCGCCGTCAACAGAAATCTGCGCACGCCAGGACTTCTTCTCAGGCTGCGCGGCCTGGCTGCCATCGAGGCTGTCGTCGCGCATCAGTGAGATCGATTCCCTCGAGGATCAGCGCGAGCTCCGCGGCTTCGATCGCGTGCGGAACGAGCTTGCCGTCGGCCGAAAATGTCAGGCGAAACCGCCCACGCTCAAGGCGCTTCGTCCACATCGCGAATCCGTTCCGATCCCAGTACACGATGCGCACGCGGTCGCGCCGCTTCGAGAAGAAGACGAACAGGTGTCCGTTCACCGGATCGTGTTGGAACACGTCGCGCACGATCACCATCAGGCTGTCGGCTCCCTTGCGCCCGTCAACTGGCTCGGTGGCTACGAACAGCCTAACACTGGGCGGAAGGCTCAACACGCAGTTGCCCCATCCGCGGACAAGACTGCCAGCATCCGTCGCAGCGTATCCTCGGAGAACCCGTCGGGCACCCGAACGACATGACCCGTCCGAAGGACAACCTCGATCGGCGTCGCTACCGCCGATCGTCTCACCTCCACGAACGCGGGCGTTCCTTTCTCGCCGAGAACGCTGCGCCAACGGTAGATCCGCTGCGCTTCCAATCCCTCGGCTTCTGCGAACTCGCGTACCGAGAGCCCCGACACGGCCATCCGGGCGACGACGGCTTGGGCATCGGCAACGGTCCAGCGCTTCTTCGTCTTCGGGGACACCAACTGCGACGTCAAGAAATCAGTGCCAGTGTGCGTGTCGGTGCATTGGCCAGTTACCACTCCGCGCGACCTCGAGCGCCGCGTAGAGGTCCACAACTCCGTTGCGCTTGTAGTCGTGCGTGTGGCCCTCGATCTTACCCCTTTGTGAGAGGCAGTATCGGTTGAGTTTTGTGCACCACCGTCTTCCCGAGCTGGAAGGCCTTGGCAAGTTGAGGAGCCGACCAATGCGAGTAGCCGGCGGGCGGACGGGACATCGCTCTGGCGATGATCTTGTGAACCATCTCCGGCGGCACGGAGTTACCGCGGCCCGCCTCGGTTGATCTTCCGGACGGCCGGTAACACGCTAGATGATGCAACGGCTACCCGTCGGTAGCATTTCAGACGCGGCAATGCGACCCCCTGGTCTTCAGCTCGTTGACGACCTTCAGCCAGAACTTCGCGCCCTCCGTTCTGTTCGATCCGACTTGTTCCGGACCACGCCTTGGTCTCCACCTTCACGACAACCTAGCACCGACTGCGTCGAAATGACCGAACGCAAAGCCTGCGCGTCGATGAATGATGACAGCGCGTGTAGGCAGGAGTGGCGCCGTGCTCCTCCAGGGTCTGCCTTATCGTCATGCCGCCCGCCGAATCGACCACGGAGACGAGGCGGGACGCTCGACCTTCTATGCTCCAATCAGGTCCGGCGCGGCTTCGGATGATCAAGGGGTAAGGGCGACGCAGATCAAACCGGCGGTATCCTCGGGGTCGGTGCCCAAGGCAGGTCCACAGCTGTGTTTACCCCTGCTGGCCCTCGGCGTGCTCGGCTGTGGCTCGGCCGGCCGCAGGCTCGATGCCGCGGCGAGCGCGGCGGGAGGAAGTCCGGTAGGCGCGCTCGACGGGGGCGGCTCGGTGCCGCACGACGCTCTCAATCTACCTGATCTTTCAAGTTCTGCGCCGAACGCCGGCGGACTCGGGGGCGCCACCGGTGGCATCTGGGCCGGCGGCGCGCTCGCGGGCGACGGCGGAACGGCTGGCGCCGGCGGGGCGGGTCCCGCAGATCACGTCGATGGCGGAGGTCAGGCGGGGACGCGCGCCAACGGCAGCTTCGGCGGCGACGGCGGTGGGGGTGGCGAGGGCGTTGGAGGTGCTGGCCCAGCGGCCGGAGCTTCCGGAGCCGCCAATGGTGCCGGCCTCGAGAGCCAGTGCAACCTGAAGGCCGCGCCGTCATGCTTCGAGCCCTGCGGCGGTGATCTCTCCGGAAACTGGGTTCTAGAGGACGCCTGCTTCGGTCCGGCAGCGACCCACAAGGGCGTCTGCGACACGTTCATTTCCGGAACGTCGACCAAGAGCAACCTCCTCCTCACGAGCTCCGGCAGGGGTGAGCTGACGGCTTTCGGAACGGAGAGCTGGTCGATCTCTGCCACGATGTCGCTCGGCTGTCGCGGGCTTGCGTCCGCCGACCTCTGCGCCTCCGCTTCCCTGCTCTCGGATGCCCTCCTGTTCTCGTACACCCAGCCAATGTCGTGTTCGCAGAATGCCTGTGGAGCCTGCGACTGCCAGGCGCGCGACGTGAATGGAGCGATCGCTTTTCCGCTGACGCTTCCGGTCGATCCACTGCAGGTGAACTTCCTGCGGTCGGGCCCTTTCACCTTTCCCTATTGTGTCATGGGGGACGTGCTCTGGATTGGCGGCAGCGCCCAGGATGGGACGCCCAAGGTCTCTTACAAGCTCCGCAAGCACAGCTGCCAGGGGACGACCACCCCCTGTGCGCAACGGGCCCTCGACCAATGCGAGCTCGGCCAGGGGTGCAACCTCGGGTCTTGCACCAACGCCGTGCCGGATCCGCCCGTCGGATGCGAAGACGCCACCACGTCGAACGAGTGCTTGGCGCGCCAGGGGTGTGTCTGGAACCCGAATGTCTGCGTCGGCACCCCGGACGTCTCGTGCGACCCCACCGTCTGCGGAACCAGACCCGGGTGTACCTGGGGTGACCCGATGCAACGATGTACCGGGCAGTCCGACTGTGCCTATCGGAGCCCGGACCAGTGCGTAGGTTCGGGCCTGGCCGGGGGCTGCTCGCTTCGTCCCTGCGAGGCCCCGTCGGGCGCGACCAGCGACAAGGCCGATTGTCGATTGATCCTGAATGCGGCCGACTGTGCGAACGCCCCCGGGTGTATCGCCCACCCGCGGTCCGCGGCCACTCCCTGCACCGGCGTGACGTCGTGCGCCTCGCAAACCGACCTAGCGATATGCAGCACGTTGTCCTGCTACGCGCAGGTTTGCTCCGGCACGTCGACGCCGTGCTCGCAGATTCCCGTCGCCAACTGCTCCAGTGTGCCCGGCTGCCAAATCTCGTGGTGAACGCTCTCATGGGGAACGCATGCTGAAGGCCCTGATGGTGAGAACTCTCCGATCAATGTCCCCGATGGCGCTCGGGTGTGCCGTCCTGCTTGGCGGCGGGTGCAGTAGCTCCACGAAAGCTCCCCTGTCGAGCGGAACTGGCGGCTCGCTGGGCAGCGGCGGGACCAACCCCGCCGTCACCGATGGAGGGAGCGGGCCTGCAGGCGCGGCAGCGGGGGCGCGGCCGGTGGTGGCCGAGGCGGCCTCGCACCGACCGGCGGCGGTGGTTTCGCCAGCGGAGGAGTCCGCGCCGGGGCCGCCGGCGCGCCTGGATCGAGCGGTTCGACGGGACCGGTCGGGGGCGCAGCCACGGGGGGCGGGACTGGGTCGAGCCCGGGCGGCTCTGGGGGCGGCGCCGGCGGAGGCGGCGGTGATAGCAGCGCAGGCAGCTTCGGATCGACCGCGCAGCCTTGCGAACAGCTCACCACGAATCTTTGCACGAGCGCGGCGACCTGCCTCGCGACCGCGCGCTCTGGAAATTGTGGCAAACAGCTCGAACAGGAGCTCGGCTGCAGCCAGTCGAGCCCGGTCGACTTCGCAGCCTGTCTGCTCGACACGCAAGCTGCGGCGTTGGCCTGCTCTGGCCTGTTTCCGGATGGCAACCTGACCCTTCCGACGGCGTGCTTTGCCCCCGTCCAGGAGGACCTGCCAACGACGGGGATCGCGGTCCTTGCGGAGCTTTGCCTCGGCGACGGATCTTTGACCATGTTCGGCCACGGTGAACAGTCCTTGGTGCACTGACTCCTCAGCGCTCGCGCGAGAAAATTCGCGCAGTCGCGCCACTTGGGAACGCGCTGCTGCTCACCAGCTTCAGCGCCAGCATCTTCTCGAGGCCGTCGAAGATCGCGTGCCCCTTGCCGAGCGCAACGGGGTGGACGACCAACCGATACTCATCGATGAGGTCGTTTCTGATCAGGTCGCGTGCGAAGGAGTAACCGCCATAGGCGATGAGCGGTTTGCCCGGCAGGGCCTTTTGGCGCGCGAGGTCGGCGACCAGGTCGGTGGCTACAATTGGATCCCACCACGACTCTTGGTTCTTCCTCGTCTCTTCGGGGGAGGCGCGCACGGCTTTCCGTTTCTCGTCGTCGGTGTTCGCGGCTGTGACCGACTGTCGGGCGGCTTTGTTCGAGATAGCGTCGAAATCGAGCCTACCGGAACGGGTGAAGACCAGCTTGGGAATGGCATTCATCGCCGCCGCAAACGGATTGGTGGCGCTCGGCCAGTAACTTGCCATGTCTTCGAACGTCTTTCGCCCCATCACATGCAGGCCCGCTTGCCAGATCGTCTCGACCTCCCAGAGCGTGCAGCCTTCATCACACGTCTCGAAAATCCAATCCGACTCACCGTTCGGCCCCGCGACGAATCCATCGATTGACATGTCCATCTTCAAGATGACCTTTCGCATCTCGGACCTCCGCGGTGCGGAGAATTGCAAGACGCGGGCCGCCTCGCCGTAGCAGCTCTGGCGGAAGGATGGCCTCGGACATTCCTCCTTGTTCCCGCGGCCGTTCTCCTCATGTCGACGTCGCTTCTTCCGGACATCGGGGGCGGGGTGTCCACTCACGGGATCCACATGCAGAGGAAGGTGACGTCGACGGACTGGCCAAGAAGGCCGCTGATGCTCTCGACCGTCGGGAGGGCGAGGAGCTGCGCAAAGCCGAAGTTGCGGGAAAACGCGGTCCACATCTGGCGACCCGGGCACCGACTGGGGATATTGAACCTTCGACTTCCACGGTGGAATACGAAGAGGGCGTTGCCGCCGGTGCGGCCACCGGAAATCAAGCGACTGGGGGTAGAGTCGACCTCATGGGTCCGGTCACTCGAGAGCCTGGCAATGTGTACGTGTGTCTTGGGCGCCGGTTCGCCGCTGGCGCCGTGCTGGTGGGTTTCGCGGCACTGGCGCAGGGAGGCTGTTCGTCGAACTCCGGTCGCGGCGGTGACGCGAAGGGAACCGGGGGCGTCTCCGGATCCGGTGGGGTCGCATCGGGAAGTGGGGGGGCAACCTCCGCCGGCACAGGCGGGGCAGCATCGGGAGGTACGTCACAGACGGGAGGCAATCCGTCGGCCCTCGGAGGTACCGGGGGTGCGTCGACATCCGGTGGAACCTCCGGCAGCGGCGGCGCACCGGCGACGGGCAGCGCGGCGGGAACGCAGGCGTCGGGAGGCGGCTCGGCCTCCGGCGGCGCGGGGGGGACGCCTGACGCCATGGGAACCGGCGGCGTCGCGGGGGGGGCGGGGCAGGGCGGTGCCAGAAGCGTCTGTAACCAGGCTCTACAAGATCCGTTCTCCATCTCCATTGCCGGAAGCTGGAGTTTCATTCCCGCGGGGGTCGGCCCGACCACGATTCAGGTGCCCGGGGGTGGCTGGTTGAAGCAGGGAGTCACCGCCTCCAGCGCGACCTATCAGACCCAGATCACCGTTCCCGACTCGGGGTCGGCGCAGACGACCCTGATCGAATTCGGCGCGATCAACTTTCAGGCGATGCTGTCGGTGGACGGCTCGGTGGTGGGGACGAACACGACCGCGTTCACACCTTCGGTCTTCGACGTCACCAAGGTCGTCAAACGCGGCCAGCAGCATTCGATCTCCGTGGCGGTCAAGGGCCGCGACGCTCTGAAGACGTCCGCGGGCAAGGACACCGTTCCGGTCGCGGCCGGGTGGTCGGGCAACATCGCGCAGGGAATTTTTCGATCCGCGACGGTGCGGGTCTATCCCGACGTTTACATCAGCGACGTTTTCGTGCGCACCAGCGTCACCGACGATACGGTGGCCTACGACGTGTCGATCACCAACACGGGCAACGCCAGCCAGCAAGTGACCTTGTCGGGAATCTTGGCCTCGTGGAATTGCGAGGCGCTCAACTATCCCAGCCTCCCGTCCAGCACCGTCACGGTGGCGGCCGGCGCCACGCAAACGGCGACGGTGGGCCCCGTCAAGTGGGGGCTGGGGACGACGTCGTATTGGTGGCCCAACGTTCCCTACCAGCCCGGCTACAGGGCGAAGTTGCACAACTTGACCGCCAGCATCGCGGTCGGCGGAAAGGTCACGCACAGCAAGCAGATTCGTTTTGGCTTTCGCCAGGTCGAACAGAAGCGCGCCGATCCGTCGCATGTGTACTACTACCTGAACGGCACCCGCGTGAATTTTCGCGGCGACAATCTGCAAGGCGCCAACTACGACAGCATCAACAACGGGGGCAAGGGCGATGCCTACGACACCTTGCCAGGGTTCATGCCTCCGTCCGCGCAGAACCCAGGTTGGCCTCAAGCGGTCGCGAACTACCAGAGGCTGAACTACAACGTGAACCGCATTCACCAGGTTCCTGCCGCGCCGTACATGCTGGACGTCACCGACGAGCTGGGCCTGATGATCATCGACGAAACCGCGATTCGTGGCAGCGACAATGCCGCCGATTTCGTGGCCGGCCACGACAACATGGTGAATCACGCGCGCGCGCTGGTGTTGCGCGATCGGAATCACCCGTCTGTGATTCGTTGGAGTCAGTCCAACGAAGCCAACAACGTCAGCAACGATTCGGTGCAATTCGAACGGGACCTCTACACGGCGATGAACGCCTTGGATCCCACGCGGCCCATCAGCGCCGATTGCAGCGGAGCCAGCACCCCCTACGACGCCATCACCGACGCCAACTTCTCGACCTTCGCCCACTATCAGGGGGGATTCGGCGTCTATACCGAGCAGGTCGCCAGCCGGACGGACCGCCCCTTTGGACAGGGCGAGTTCATCTGGTCGGCGGACAACACCCGCCAAGGGCTGGCGTGGTTCGGCACCGCGACCATGGCGATGCGCCGGCAGAATGCGTCGGAGATCAGGCCCTATACATTGCTGTCGTCGTGGGCCAGCATCATTCCCGGCGTCACGCGCACCAGCATGACCATCGAACAGGGCGGCAATCCGGCGTTTGGTACGGATAATTTGCCCGACCCCTGGTCGAATCCGATCCTCATGCGCGTGCAACGCGCCTTCAGTCCGGTGCTGGTCGCCGATCAGGCGTACTGGGAAATGAACAAGAGCTCGAACAGCAACGGAGATTGGCCGACGACGATCCCGGCGCTGACCAAGGGGGCCGTCAGCGACCGCACCCTGCTGATCTTCAACGACACCTTTGCGGGAACCGCCGTCACCTTGGTCTGGGAAGTTCATGCGGACACCGCGACGGGAACCATCGCGTCGATGGGAATGCTGAATGTGGAGGTGCCGCTGGGATCCATGGTGACGCAGCCACTGTCGATCACAGCGCCGGCCACGGGATCCAAATGCTATCTGGTGCTGCGCGCGCAAAAGGCCGGCGTCACGCTGTTCGAAGAGACCGCGGAGTCGTTCACGCTGAACTGAAAGGCCCGGGCCGGATACAATCACGGCGCATGCGCCGACGTCGTTCTCCGAACATTCAAGGGATGTTGTTCCGCGGCGCCTTGGCCGCGCTCCTCGCCGGGGCGTGCGCCAAGAAGCCGAGCTACGGTCTCGGCAGCAACGACGGCGGCGTGGACGCTGCACGGGCGGGGAGCGGCGGCAGTTCGAGCACGGCGGGGACCGGCGGCGCCGGCGGCTTCAGCCCGCCGGACCCCGGGCTGATCAATCCCGGGGTCGACGGAGGCGCCGCTGCCGTCTTGGAGCGGCTGGACCTGAGCTTCAACGTGGACTGGCGCTATCACGAGGGAGACGTCGCCGGCGCCGACGCCCCGGCCTTCGATGACACCGCCTGGAGCTACGTCGACGTGCCCCACTCGACCCGCTTCACGACGCCGGAGAGCCCCAACGCCTACCTCGGGGTGAGCTGGTACCGCCGGCACTTCGCGGTGCCGCGGGCGTACACCGGGAGCAAGCTCTTCATCGAGTTCGAGGGCGCCATGCAGGCGGCGGACGTCTGGCTGAACGGCGTCCACGCGGCGCGCCACCAGGGCGGATACACGCCCTTCACCGTTGATGCCACCGACGGACTCCGATACGACGGCACGGACAACATCCTCGCCGTCAAGCTCGACAGCAACGCCAACCCTGCCTGGGCGCCTGGCTGGAACGGCGTGGATTTTCAGTATCACGGGGGCCTCTACCGAAACGTCACGCTCCACGTGCAGAACCCGCTGCACGTTACGGACGCGGTGAGCGCCAACAAGCTCGCGGGGGGGGGCATCTTCGTGCGCTACCCAGCGGTGAGCGCGACTGCCGCGACCGTGGCGATCACCACCAACGTCGTCAACCAGTTCTCGGTCGCGCGGACCGCCACCGTGCTGTCCGAGCTCATGGACGCCGCCGGTCAGGTCGCGGGGATGGCAGCCGATACCCTGACCATCGCGCCTGGCGCCGACGCTGACTTCGTGCAGAGCCTCGCGATCGCCAACCCAGCGTTGTGGCACCCCTACACGCCTAACCTCTACACGCTCCGAACGCGCGTGCAGGACGGGGGCATCACGGTCGATCAGACGACCACCCGCATCGGGATCCGCCGCATCGGCTGGAGCCGGAGCGGGGGGCTCGTCATCAACGGCGCGCGCTTCGAGGCGCGCGGAGTGAACATGCACCAGGAGATGTACGGCGTCGGCAATGCCGTGCCCGACTCCGCCGTCTACTACGACGTGAAGCGGATCAAGGATGGGGGCCTCGACTTCATCCGGGCGGCGCACTACCCCCACGCTCCCGCCTTTTACGCCGCCTGCGACGCGCTCGGCGTCCTGGTGTTGAACCCGCAGACGGGATGGCAGAACTTCAGCGATACGACGGCCTTCAAGGAGGCGACCTACCAGGAGCTCCGCGATCTCATCCGCCGCGATCGCAATCACCCGAGCGTGGTGGCCTGGGAGGCGAGCCTCAACGAGTCCAATTTCACGGACGAATGGGCGGCGCGCGCCCACGCCATCGTGCACGAGGAGTACCCAGGCGATCAGGCGTTCTCCGCCGCCTGGAAATGGACCCGCGCCGACATCCTCGTAGACGCCTCGCAGCATGGCGTCCGCAACTCGGTGGATCCGCGTCCGACCATCATCGACGAGTACGGGAGCTGGGACTACGGCGGTCAGGCCTCGACCAGCAACCAGCCGCGGGAGGGCGGGGACAACGCGATGCTGATCCAGGCGAACAACATCGAGGACGCCCAGAGCAAAAACATGGCAGTGAGCTGGTTCTCGGCGGACGGGTACTGGCACTACGCGGATTACTCCGGCTTCACTTACTTCGGCATCACGCGCGACGGCCTGGTGGACATGTACCGACTCCCCAAGCTGT
>Ga0265314_10005507_pt1 | contig 11397 bp, 8 predicted proteins | sample 4126metaG_FD_203106 | JGI IMG/M metagenome (GOLD analysis project Ga0265314, IMG submission 203106) | Rhizosphere microbial communities from Carex aquatilis grown in University of Washington, Seatle, WA, United States - 4-1-26 metaG | ecosystem: Host-associated > Plants > Roots > Rhizosphere >... | reverse complement strand
CCTTTGTAGGCCGGCATCTTATTTAACCCGTCCGTGGTGGTTTTGACGAGTTCCGCGTCCGTGTGCTTCTGTGCGGTATCGGAGGTCAGGTTCAGAAGCGCGGGATCCTGCAATTTGAAGACTTTGACCATCGCCGCATTTCCCTTGCCATCCTTGGCGTGGCAGGCGACGCATTTCGCCGTATAGATTTTGGCCCCTGCATCCAGAGACGCGTCCGCTCCCCAAGAGGTCCCGAGAATTAACACGCACATCAAAGGGGCAAGTTCCACTATTCGATAGATTTTGCGCATGAGCGACCCTCCTAAGGGTGATGGATTAGAATTTATATTTTACAAGGATACTTCCGATGTGGGCGACATAGTTCTGAAGGTTTGTTCCCAGAAAAATGTTGGTTTGCGAAACAGCGGTCCCCGCCACATACGGAATATTCTGCTGCTGCCAGTCAGACACATCATATTTCTCATAGGTGTATCCGAGCACAAGCGTGGCGCGATCAGTCATACGCACATTGGTCTTCATCGTAATGTCCTGCTTCATGTATTTGGTATCGGGAGGCGATATCGCTGAACCGAATGTTCGTACGCCGTTCACGGCGCCCGAGTTCGCCAGAGATCCAACGCTCAGAAAATTGGTGGCGCCCCTGGACATCACGACGTCGTAGCCCAGCTTCCAGGTGATGCGATCTTTCCGGGCGCCGATGTTGGCGGAAATGCCGGCCATGTGGTATTTATCAAGCTCCTGAAATGTCCAATCAGTCTGGGCATCCTGTACGGCCGGGGGGGAAGCCCCGGCAGGGACACTGTTCGCATCGTTCTGGTTCGACCTCTGAAGCGCTTTGGTCTGCTCATAGTCATAATAGGCATCGAATGCCAATTGATCCGAAGCATCCCACCCCACGTCGATTCCTGCCGACGCATCGCGATCTTCCAGAAGTCCATACATCTGGCTTTGCTGTACCGCGGAATAGGTCGCCGGCGGGGGATTGGGGCTCGTCAGGGTAAAGGTGGTCGCTCCGCCCGTCAAATCGCCGATCCCGGGCTGAAAGTTGTCGTGGGTGAGGCTGGCATGGAGTCCAATGCTGACGGATCCGGGAGAGAGCTGCCACATGATCTTCCCCTGGTTTCGCAAGCGGTCCGAGACGTCAAAGCGCCGCAGGCCCGTCGAATCTTCCGGACGGTTGTCATCGATGAATTGAGAGGAGTCGTAATCCTGCGGCCGCCGATGGGCGTGTTCATAGCTGCCACGGAGGATAGCCCAGCGTGCGGGCTTGAAGTCGGTGGTCACCGTCAGAATTTTTTCAGTCGTATCGCGAACCTCGCGGTCGGTACGTCCTTCCCATTGGGTGCCGTATTTCACACCAAAGGCCAGAGACTCGATCACCTGATAATCGAAGCTGCCTTCCAACAAATCTTTGCGGTACTCAAAACGGGTATTGGTGGAAGCGTCCGTCTCCCAGGTCGAATCGGCGATAACCTGTCCGGGAATGGTAATTTCGGATGTCCGGTTAATGAGCTGATATGAATGAAAATGGACGCCTAGCGTCACCGGCCTGACGACCCGGTTACTCAACGCATAATCCTGCGTCCAGGTCAGCATTCTGGCGTTGGCACTTTGTTCCGGAAGACTGGCGGCATTGGTCAGGCCGGCGGAGGTGAGGCCCAGCCCGCCGGGGACGGTCACGTTTGGATTGGAGGTATAGGGAAGAAGCGTTTGGTTCTGATGCATGATGCCCATGGATCCGGTGGCGGTAAATCGCGTCTTCGCCGGAAGGTTGAATCCCGCATCCATGGAGACCGTATGGGACCAGTTGTCCGGTGCCAGATTCATCTGGCCCTGGCCCGGAGTCCCATTGACGGGATTGAGGCGGAGCGGATTGTCCCAGATCATCGTTTCGATATCATTTTTGAAAGCCGACATCAGGTAGTTGACACCGAACTGGGCGTCCTTTGTGTTGTACTGGGAGCCCGCGCGCATGTTATAGACCTTCCAGTCGACGGGGGCCGGGAGCTGGACCGGCTGACTCAGGCCGAACGTGGCGCCCATAGGCTTATGGCCTTCGATCTTATCTTCAGAAATACCGAAATCGAATTTCGTATGTTCACCGGCTAGAAAACCCAGGTGGACAGCGCCCTTATTGTCCTGTGTTTGAAGATTGGCATTATGGGCCGCGCCCCAGTAACTGGCCAGTCGGGTATTGGTCGTGGAAGACCCGAGGACACTGCCGGTCATGGTGGTCTGGATCTGATCAGGCAGAGTAAAGACACCGGGCGAGCTTTCGTTGTAGAGCGTCCCAGCGATGTTCGAATAGTCATGTGGCGTCTGATCCCACGAAGCATCTACCTTCACCTTGTAGTTATGGTTGTAATTCAAGTCATAGGACTGGTTGTTTTCCTGGATATTCTTTCCTTCAAAATGGATCGTATCGCTGCCCGACTGTATATCCGCCTGTAGCCCGGGTACAACGGCGCCATCCGGCGTTTGGCCGTAGGTTTCAAACTTCGCTTCATTGGCGCTCACCGTCCGTTTCTGATATCCGGCATCGATTTCCCCGGTTACCAGGGTTTCGGCACGGGACATGGCGGCAAGTGCCGAGATTATCAAGATCGCATAACAGGTAGGTCGTAGAAGTTTCATCGGTCCGCCCCCTTACCTGAAGAAGTACTTGCCCGACGGATGATTTGACCCATGAATGTTCGAATGGCAGTTGGTGCACCCTTCGGCCATGATCCGATTGTTGCCGGCTTTCTCGACGTTGAAGTCATAGGGGATGGCGGGGTGCCGCGAACTGATATGACATCTTTGACACAGGAAGGGGAGCCGGGCGTTCAGCATATTTTCGTTATGCGAGCCGTGCGGGTCGTGGCAATTAAGACAATCCTCGCGCACCGGCGGATGCTCCCAGACGAATGGTCCCCGCTTATCCGCATGACAGCTGTAACAGGTGTCATTGACCGAGGCCAGCTTCAACATCTTAGGGGTGGAGCTTCCGTGGGGGTTATGACAGGACGTGCAGTCCATTTTTCCTTCCTCCACAGGCATATGGGCATCCCGGCGGGTTTTGGCGACGATATCTTTATGGCACTGCGCACAGACAAGCTCCACCCGGGGCTGGATGAGGAGCGATTTCTGATCCTTGGGCTCATGGATGCTGTGACACGCCAGGCATGAGACATTCCGTTTCTCATGCACGCTGCCCATCCAGTGCATACGTCCCTCGTCCTCATGACATTCGAGGCAGGTTTTATTGAGCTCGACTGCCGTCATGGTCTTGAAGGATTTGATCATGGCGTAGCCGGGGTTTGATTTGTCGCCGCCAGCGGCCGCATGGAGCGAACCGGGGCCATGGCAGGTTTCGCAACTCTGTTCGAAGGAAATCCCTTTTAGCTGCTGGAAGGCATGTCCATGAATGGAGTCTTTGAAATCGGCTCGTTTGTCATGGCAGCTTAAACAGGCCTGGGCTCCGATAAATTCAGCGGTCTCTGCGGCCTTGGCGACGGGTGTGTGTGCGACAATGGGGACGGGCGTCGAGACCGCGACCGCGGCGGGGACCATCGAGGACGCCGCTACGGCAGAAGCGGTCGAGAGGGCGGGTGCATCTTCAGCGTGAAGCGGAGACTGCATGCTCGAAAGAAAACCCATCGCAACAATAAACAACGCCCGGCGGGGCGTTTCATTCTTTCGAAGCATGCCATTCCCTCCAGCTTCCCTTACGTATTCGATTCGCTCTGTTTCTACCTTCTATCCGGCGTGGCGACTATGACGGACATCATATTGCGCGATCGGATTGAAACTTGGTTCAATGCACAAGACCTTCTGTAAAAACCCTTGTGACATTCATACAAATTTTATTCGCCTTTGTCTTACTCTTTGGCGCCTCCGCCTGCCAGAAAGATTCCATTACGACCTATCGCGTATCGAAAGAATCAAATTCCTCGACACCGTCTATGCCACCGATGGCCAATTCCGTGCCGGAGGGGACTGCTCCCCCGATGATGGATTCCGAGCTGCCGCCCGGACATCCGCCCATCGGCGGGGATCCAGGAATGGCGCCAGCCGCTTCATCCAAAGAAATAAGCTGGAAAGTCCCTGAAGGGTGGCAGGAACAATCCCCGTCTGAGATGCGAGTGGGGAGTTTCTTACGAAAAAATAACGGCAAGCAGGCGGACATCTCGGTTGTCCCCTTATCAGGCGATGCCGGAGGGGATCTGGCGAACATCAACCGCTGGCGCGGCCAAATCAGCCTGGGACCTGTCGCCGACAATGATCTTCCGCAACAGAGCCAGAAGATCGCCCCCGCCGGTCGTCCGATGAACCTCGTCAATTATGCCAACCAGGGCAAACGACTCGTGGCGGCGATTTACCACCGCGGGGGCCGCACGTGGTTCTTTAAAATGACCGGGGATGACGCTCTTGTCGCCGCCACCAAACCTTCCTTTCTAGAGTTCCTGAACAGTCTTAAATTTAATGACGACAAAGCCGATTAGCCCCCCGGACCTGCTGGAGCGTCTTTCTTCCGTCAAATTAACGCTGACCTGCCTCGGATTGGCCATGATCTTGGTGGTCATCGGGACCCTCGCTCAAATGAATATGGGGACTTTTGCCGCTCAGAAAGAATATTTTAACAGCTGGTGGATTTTCACGACGCTGGGTGACACGAGCGTCCCTTTTTTCCCGGGGGGCCTGACCATAGGCGCGTTGTGGATGGCGAATCTCCTGGCGGCCTTTACAGTTAAGTTCAAATACCGCCGGGAAGATGCCGGGATCCTGGTGTCCCATTTCGGCTTGATCCTTTTGCTCGCCGGCCAGTTTCTGACTCAAACGCTGGCGCATGAGAGCAACATGCCCATTCAGATCTCACAGTCCCGTAATTACACGGAAAGTTTCCGAGACACGGAGCTCGTCCTCATCAAAAGTGCGAGCAACGATCTGGATGAAGTCACGAGCATTCCTGCGTCCATCCTCAGTCAGGGCGGCGAAATACATCCTCCACGCCTGCCGTTTTATCTCGTCGTCCGGCATTACATGAAAAATGCCCAGCTCGGCATGGCGGGTGCTGGGGGACATTCTCTAGCCACGCAGGGCATCGGCACCCGGGTCGCCGCCCAGGAAATCCCGACCAGTTCTTCCGATGATGAACCGAATACGACCACCATTTATCTCGATGTGCGCCAGGGGTCGCAAAGCCTGGGGGTCTGGTTGGTGTCGCTGGGGCTGGGTGCCCCTCAGAGTTTCCTGGCCAATGGCGAGGAGTATCACCTCGCCATCCGGCCCCGTCGATATTATCTGCCATTCACGCTGACGCTGAAGGAATTTCACCATGATATTTACGCGGGAACAGACATCCCGAAGAATTTTTCCAGCCTCGTGCACCTCTCCGATCCGGCCAAGAATGAAGAGCGGGACGCGCTTATTTACATGAATCATCCTTTGCGTTACGGAGGCAAAACGTTTTATCAGGCGAGCTTCGGGGAAGGGGATCGCCTGTCTGTCTTCCAAGTGGTGGACAATCCCGCCTCGGTGACGCCTTATGTGTCCTGTGCGCTGGTCGTGCTCGGACTGGCCATTCAATTTTTATCGCATCTACTGGAATTTACAAGGAAACGCCCATGAAGCCGAAAGTGAACCCGGAAGCAGAAGGGGTACTGCCGCGCAGGCTCCCTGCTGCTCTTGTGATCTTATTCAGCCTTTATCTGCTCTCCGCGCTCATGCCGCCGAAGCCAAAGTCCGCCTTTGACTTAAACGGATTCGCCCAGCTGCCGGTGCTTAACGGCGGACGCACCAAGCCCCTCGACACCATTGCGCGGACGTCGCTTTTACTCATTTCAGGCAAACAGTCCGTCCATTTAGATGAGGGGCGGACGCTCTCCGCCATGGATTGGCTCGCCGATGTTCTTTTCCGGCCCGCCCAGGCCAGCACCTATCCGGTTTTTGAAATTGATGATCCGGACGTTCTCGGTCTCATGGGTATTCAGCAGACCGCCAAGCGCCGCTACACCTTTGCGGACCTTGAACCGCATGCGAGCGACATCGAACACCAGGCCGAGCAGGCCGAGCAGGTCAAACCGGAGCAGCGCACCCGGTTTCAGACCGCCATTCTGAACATGGAAAACCGTTTTGCGCTTTATCAGAAGCTGCAGAATACGCTGCAGATCGCTGGCTCCGAAAATTGGGTGGGAGATCTGCAGGAATTTGAGAATCATCTCGGGCCGGAACTGAAACGGCATGTCGCCAATCACTCGCGCGGCTCCGAGCTTGTCGGACCGCTCTTCCGCGAACTCGAGAAATATCGCTTTCTCGAGCATGTGGCGGAGTTTTACCCGCTGCCCTTGCCGCGCGCAAGCCTGAACCCGCGCCGGTGGATCAGCTTCGGCTCCGGCGTCCTCGCGCGGGTGCAATCCGATAAATATCATCCCGGAATCATGGCCTATGCGACCCTGTCGGACGCCTGGCGTAACGAAGACCCGATTGCCTTTAATCAGGCGTTGCACGATTACCGGCAGTGGCTCAAGACCATGGTTCCTGACGAGACGGATCTGGCGCATGACGAATTCATCTTTAACTACGCCGAACCGTTTTATCAGAGCATGATCATTTATCTGGTGGTGTTTCTCCTGGCCTTCCTGTCGTGGCTCGTGTGGCCGAAAATACTCAACCAGGCGGCTTTTCAACTGCTTCTTCTGGCTCTTCTCATTCATACCATCGGGCTTTTTTCCCGTATGGTTCTTCAGGGAAGGCCGCCGGTGACGAACCTGTATTCCTCGGCCATTTTTGTCGGGTGGGTGGCCGTGATTCTGGGAACCGGGCTGGAAAAAATCTATCGCAACGGGATCGGCAGCATGGTCGCCTCCGTGATCGGTTTTCTCACGCTAATCATCGCACACCATCTGGCCTCCTCCGGAGATACCCTGGAGATGATGCGGGCGGTGCTCGATTCCAATTTCTGGCTCGCTACGCATGTGGTGTGCATAACGATCGGATATGGATCAACGTTTCTATCCGGATTTCTGGCCACACTTTTTATACTTCGTCGAAATTTTGACCGGGGATGGAATGAAGAAACGGCGACCGCCCTGGAACGGATGGTTTACGGGATTGTGTGCTTCAGCATGTTCTTCAGTTTTCTAGGGACGATCCTGGGCGGGATCTGGGCGGACCAGTCCTGGGGCCGCTTCTGGGGATGGGACCCCAAAGAAAACGGGGCGCTCATGATCGTCCTATGGAATGCCTTTATACTTCACGCGCGCTGGGGGGGATTCGCCAAACGATCCAACCTGATGGTCATGGCGGTCTTCGGAAACATCGTCACCGCTTTTTCATGGTTTGGCGTCAATATGCTGGGGATTGGGCTGCACTCCTACGGTTTCATGGAAAAAACGTTTGTGTGGTTACTCATTTTTGCGGCCACACAGATCATCGTGATGGCGCTGGGGCTTGTCCGGATTTCGTTTTCACGCCGCTCCTGAGCAATCCCACCTGATTTAAAGACCGGCCGTTCCGCTGTGGCAGGTGCTGCACTTCACATCCTTCATATCGACCCCAACATCCACGGGATGATGGAAAGGCTGGGCCTGGAGCCGCGCTTTGGCGACGGCCTCTGGCGTTCCTTGCGCCAGGAAGGTGTGGCAGGTATTACAGTCATTGGTGATCACTTTGCCGTCTGTGCTTTTATGCAGGCCGTCGTGGCACCGGAAACAGCCGTCAGAGTTCAGGTGTCCGATATGGTCGGAATGCGACCGCCAATCTGTTTTCATCTCAGGAAAGACATTGGCGGCGAAAATGCTTTGCAAAGCCGTCGTCGCTTGCTGAATGGCAGTTCCTTTTACCTTCAAGACCGCTGGATAGCTGGCTGCGTAGAAGTCGTGAAGTCCTTTGCCGATGGCCGCTTTGGCTTCGTCTTCCGTCTTGTAATCGGCACTTAAAAGACGCATGCCCTCCCGCTTGAGATAAGGCAGGCCGCGATCAAGTTCGCCCGCGGCAAAAGCTGTATCCATCGCCCCATCCGGCGCGTGGTAGATATGCGTCGGCCGATTGTGGCAGTCGATACAATCCATTCGGCGGGGGACCGCCTTCGCCAATTCCGCCGCCGACATCGCACTATCGCTCGACAGGTATTCCGTGACATGTCCGTCTTTACTCACGGCTTTCACCCAGGGGATGACTTCGCGCTTGTCGTCGGAGGCAATGTAATAAATGTCCTTATTGATGTTCATGTGCCAATGGATACCGGTCCCGGACGGACCGCCTCCTCCGATTTTGATCAATGCCTCGATCTGCCAGGGACTATTCTTCTCATCGGCCAGCGTGTGGTGGAACGTTTTTTGCTGGGCTCCAAAAAACTTGGCGGGCCAGTGGCATTGCTCGCAGGTGTCTGCCGATGGCCGCAAATTGGCTACCGGGCTGGGGATCGGGCGCGAATATTTGTGGAAGGCCAGGGAGTAGACCTGGTGGGCCCCGTTCAACTTGGACTTGAGGTACCATCCGGGACCTGAACCGACGTGGCATTCCACGCAGGCGACCCGGGCATGGGGAGAATGCTGGTAGGCGGTATATTCAGGCTTCATCACACCATGGCACACCTCCCCGCAGAACTGAACGGAATCTGTAAAGTTATAGGCTCGGTAGCTGGTGATCGACAACAGCACCATCATGACAATGCTGCCTGCCAGAACTCCCAAAACAATTGTGCGCTGGCGGGGTTCATTTAAGTCAAAGCGGGGAAACTGCCACGCCATATGGCCAGGCATGAGGCGACGACGTTTTTCAATCCAGAGACCTGCAAGCAGGATCGCTACGCCCAAGGCCGCCACAGCAGGCAGAACCATATAGACCCAGATACCGGTATAGGGGTTCACGCCGGAAGAAAAAATATCGACAAACATGAGAGGAAGGCCGACCGCCGTGCTTACGACGGCAACCAGCAACCCGGTCAGACTGATGGGGTTATCGGAGATGCGCTGTTTGTCTTGTCCGGACATGGTATAGCTGAAGGGTATGATACACCGCTTCGTAAATCTCAGGGTAGTCTTTCGGATGCAGTTCCTGCAGACGCTGAAGGTGGCTCAGCTTATTCCATACGGCCATCGCCAAGTCGCTGGCAAATCCCTCGAAGTCTGATGAAAGGATGCGCGTCTTTCGGATGCCTGTGTCTGTTGAATATTTCATGGACGATTAGAGTTTAGCCCAGCCGGCATCCATGCACCATGACGGCGGTCATATTCATCTGATAGGTGGGGCTAACAGACGCGTTCTACAAATTCCTGGATGGCTTTGGCTTTTTTGAGTTCGAGTTTGCCGCGGGAAGAGGAAATCCACCCCTGTTTCTGGAAGCGACTCATCACGCGGATGGCCGTTTCTACCGTGGTCCCGACCTGCTCGGCCAATTCACGCTTGGTGTAAGGGAGGGTGGATCCATGCTTCTTTTCGAGTTTCAAAAGCAGGCTGGCCAACCGCCAATCCGCCGGTTCCTGTCCGGCACAGGAGAGTCCCTGCACCGCCTGCAGGCGCTGGCTGCAGAGACTGCAGACACCCATGACCACCGCCGGAAAGCGGTTGTAAACGTCCAGGAATTCCTTGTCGGAGATCTGCAGAACTTCTGAGTCGATCGCCGCGATCGCGGTGCAAGGATAATTCCGTCCGTTAGCTCCGAGACGGCACAGGGTGCCAAAGAGTTCCCCGGGCGCGATGCTTTCAATGGCGAGCGGATGCCCCCGGGAAGAATATTTAAAGATCTGCACACGCCCTTTGGATACGACCCATACGCTGTCGGCGGGGTCCCCTTCGGCGTAGATGGTTTCACCCTTGGCGTATTGGCGTGTCCGCAAGCGCTGTGCCATACGGCCCAGCTCGGCGGTTGGGATGGCATTAAAAGGGCTGATTTGGGACAGGAATTTCGCAGGGCTTTCGGGTGCTGCCATACCTGAAGATTGTAGCTAAAAGTTTGTAACCTCTTTGAGGATGCAAGGGCACGCCTTTTCAAAAAATAAGAGCGCCTGGATTGTAGGGCTGTCTGCCGCCGGAATTCTGTTCTATCTCCTGACGGCTCGGGCGCTGCCGCTGGCGCAGAATCTTCGCGACAGGATCCTGATTGTCGTCGTGGTAATCGGCGGCGCGCCCATGATCTATGACATCTTAAAAGACCTGGCCCGGGGCGAACTGGGCGCCGATGCCCTGGCTGTTATTTCGATCATCACCTCGTTCATTCTCAAAGAATATCTCGCCGGAAGCATTATCGTTTTCATGCTCGCGGGTGGCTCGCTCCTGGAAAGCTACGCGGTGCACAGCGCCTCATCCGTCTTGAATGCGCTGCTCAAGCGCATGCCCAAAGCGGCGCACCGCAAGTCGGGCGCGCAAATTCTCGATATCGCCGTTCCGGATATCCGCATCGGTGACGTGCTGGTCGTCTTTCCCCATGAGATCGTGCCAGTGGACGGGGCGGTGATCGAAGGTCACGGCTTTATGGACGAATCCTATCTCACGGGAGAGCCTTTCCTGATGTCGAAAGCGCCGGGCTCGGAGGTCTTCTCAGGAGCGATCAATGGCGAAGTCGCGCTGGTCTTTCAAGCCGGTAAAGAACCGAAAGATTCGCGCTACGCCAAAATTATGGAAGTCATGCGCGCGGCGGAAGAAAAGCGTCCGCATCTGCGCCGCCTGGCCGATCAGCTGGGGGGCATCTATACTCCTGTGTCGCTCGTGCTGGCCGCCCTGGCCTGGTATGTCTCCAAAGACGCCGGGCGATTTCTGGCTGTTGTGGTCGTCGCCACACCGTGCCCGCTCATCATCGGCATCCCGGTCGCCATCATAGGGGCCATTTCGCTTGCCGCCAAGCGCGGGATCATCGTGAAGAACCCCCTGGCGCTTGAACAGATCCAGCTCTGTCGCACGGCGATCTACGACAAGACCGGAACGCTCACCTACGGGGAGCCGGCTCTGGTGGAGCAGAATGTGACGCCGGGAGTTTCGGGACCCGAAATCCTTCAGCTGGCCGCCAGCCTCGAACGCTATTCCAAGCACCCCCTGGCGAAGGCCATCCAGGCCGCGGCCAGGGAGGCCAGCCTTGCACCGATGGAAGTTTCAGAACTCAGTGAAAAGCCCGGACAGGGCCTCTCGGGCGTCCTCCAAGGAAAGCGTGTACAGATTGCCGGACGCAGGCTTGCCTCATCCCTGGGACAGCTCCCGGCATCTGCGAACATCCCCTCCGGCGGCCTTGAATGTTTCGTGTTGGTCGATGGGCAGCTGGCCGCCGGTTACCACTTCCGCGACGCTCCGCGCTCGGAAAGCCCGGCTTTCGTCAAACATCTGGGGCCGCGCCATGCGTTTGAGCGACAGATGATCATTTCGGGCGACCGGGAATCCGAAGTGCGCTATCTGGCCGACGCCGTCGGCATTCAGGAAATCCAT
>Ga0265314_10005506_pt1 | contig 11402 bp, 8 predicted proteins | sample 4126metaG_FD_203106 | JGI IMG/M metagenome (GOLD analysis project Ga0265314, IMG submission 203106) | Rhizosphere microbial communities from Carex aquatilis grown in University of Washington, Seatle, WA, United States - 4-1-26 metaG | ecosystem: Host-associated > Plants > Roots > Rhizosphere >... | reverse complement strand
ACGTTGAGCACAGCGTGGTCCACAACCCGATCATCGATGATGCTTTCGATCCGAGCCTGGCTGATCTCGAGCTCGGCCGAGGCATTGAGCAGGTCGCTCAGCCGACCGTCGCCGGGCTCCAGGCGACCGGTCAGGCGGCAGTCGGCGGCATACGCCTTGAACTCGATCACTCGTCCATCCTAGTCCCCGCCAAACAGCCCGCCGGGCTCCCCGCCAGTGGGCCGGTCGCATACGTTGGGCCGATGGTGCCACGGTGCGGCAGACACCCGATCGACTCGGCGCCGGCCCGTACGAATTCATGGGCACTGGTGGGCGCGTGCATGCCTATGATCGCGTCGTTGATCGTTGACGTGGCGGGAGGTACGGCAATGGGCGAGAAGGGCATGGACACAGACGGACCGGGCGCCCAGATGGCCGCGGCCCCCGTCGGGAACTCGATCGCGCAGGAGATGGGTCAGCCGCTTGACGGCCAACCGGCGCCGCAACAGCCGGCCCAGTCATCCGGGCCGGACGCCGGCGAGATCGTCGGCGACATCCTCGATCCGTTGGGCATCCACAAGCTGTTCGGCTGAGTGCAGGAGGGGAACGACGATGGGTGAGAAGGGCATGGAGTCGCCGGGACCGGCTCGATCGGGCGTGGCCGGAGCCGCCGAAACGGTGGGACGAGTGACTGGCGTGACGGACATGGCCGGCAATGTTGCCGCAGGTTCGAATATCGGCGTCGCGCCGCAGGGCGGGCTGGCGGGCCTTCGCGAAGGGATGGCCAACCAGGGCGTGGCGTCGACGAACACCGGGATCGGGCAACCTCCCAAGAGCTAGCCTGGGGGGAGCGGCGCCGGCTGTTCCCACCGCAAAATGGCCATCGCGCCGGCCACCCGGCCCGCGATCCCGCCTGACCCGGACGATCGCGTCCGGAGTCTCTTCGCGCCGTTCGCCGCCCGATCCCGCGCACCGGCGTCAATCGCGGGCCTGGAGCAGGAGTACTCGGTCTGGCTGCCGGGCGGCCCAGTCGATTTTCACGACCTGATCGAGCGCGTCGTGCCCGCGGCGGCGGTGCGCCGCTTTGCCTTCGACGAGAGCGCGCGGATCCTGCCCTCGGGGGCGATCTGGACGGTGGACAGCCCCCATGCCGAGATCGCCACACCGCCCCGCGAGCTGCGCGTCGGGATCGCCGGCCGGCTCGCCCGGGACGCCCTCGCCGAACGGGCCGAAATGCGCCGCCGACTCCCCACCGGGACCGAGCTGCGTGGCTACTCGACCCACCTCAATGCGTTCGCCACCGATGTGGACGGCTGGGCCCTGGCGACCCGCTTCGCAACGACGTACGCGCCCGCGATCATGCTGGTCGCCGAGCGCCTAGGCTCGCCCGGCCTGCTCGTTCGGCCTCGTTATCAGCGCCTCGAGATCGGCACCGAGTTCCTGGAGACACAGGCCGATCTTGTCGTTGCCGGCCTGCTGGTGCTCGCTGGGGTCGTCGCGGCATGGCACGCCTGTCGGGCGGCCGAGGACACGGAGGATGGCGCCGTCCACGGGCCGGCCAGCGGTGCCCCCGAGCCGGCCCAGCTGGACCCGCGACGCCTGCGCCAAACCTGGCAACGGCCAGGGCTGTTCGTGGCCCGCGACGCCTTCGGGCAGGATTTGTACACGCGCGGTCGTTCGGCCCGGCTCCTGCTGGCGGATCGGTCGTGGGAGCTGGCCGGGGACCGCCTGGAGGCGACCTGGGCCCATCTTCGGCCGATTGCTGCGCGGTTCGGAACGTCCTCCGAGCTGGCGCTCGTCGACGCCGTCGTGGCCGGCGACCTGCCCACGCCCCTGGATCGTCGGGCACCCCAGGATCCGCCCGTCTCTCGCGCCCGCCGAGTCCGGGCTGCCCGACCCGATGCATCGGCCGTCCTCCTCGAGACACGCCAGCGCGGCGATCTCGAGCTTCGCCCTGAGCTCGTGACGTGGGACCTGGCGGTCCTGCGCGTCGTCCATCCAGCGCGGTCGTTCTTCCTGCGCGTGCCTCGACCGGCAGCGCAGCGCCTTGATCAGTTGTGGGCGAGCGGCACCCTGGACGAACCGCTGACGTCGTTCGCAACCCATCCCGCGACCGGGGCAGTTGCCAGGTTGGACGAGCCGTCGGCGGGGCTGTTCGACGAGGTGGAGGCGCCAGCCCTGGCCGCCACCCGGATGGAGGTCGCAAAGACGACGACGCCGCCGGGCTCGAAACCCAAGCGCCGGATGCTGCCACCGCCGCTCCTGCCGCCACCTGCACCACCGGCCCGACCCTTGCCGCCCGCCGTCCTTCCGCCCGGCCGGCGGTCGCTGCCGTGGTGGCCGTTCGTCCTGATCGGCCTGACCGTCGTGCTCACGACCGTGCTCGTAGGGACCGGCTGGCCGGGCCGGCCCCCGGGAAGACCGGCTCCGTCCGCTGGGCAACCGTGTGCCACGGCCCTCGTCGGTCAGGCCGCATCCTGCCCGTCACCATCGCCGGCCCCCACCAGCGCAATCTCGCCAACCCCCGACTGCCCGCCGGGGTTCGCTCTGGCCGTCGGTTGCCCGACCCAGAGTCCGGGACTGCTATCTGCGCCACCGTGCCCGATCGGCGCGGTGTGCCAATCGCCGCCACCGAGCACGAGCCCCTCCCCCGCCGCTACGCCTTGCCCCGTCGGCGCGGTCTGTGCCTCGCCGAGCCCGCGGCCAACGCCAACGCCGCGACCAACACCCGCGCCCACGCCCCGGCCCACGCCGACGCCCGATCGGACCGGTCCGACGATCACGCGCCTGTCATGGACCCCCGGCACCATCGGCGCACCGTTGCCCGCCGTCGGGAGCTGCGATCCGGCGAGCGGCCTCGGCCAGTCCGTCAACCTGTCCGCCCTGGTCGTCGACCCATCCGGCGTGAAGAGCGTCGTCCTGTTCTACCAGCGCGAACGCGACGCTGCCCCCATCAGCGTGGCGATGAGCCTGTCAGGCGGCCGCTACCGGGTCACCTTGACGACGGCCAACAACACGCCCGCATGGCAGCCGGTCAACCTGTCCTATGTCGTGACCCTGAGCGTTCGGGCAACGGATAGCAAGGGCAACGTGCGTGCGACCGCGACCATTTCAGGCTTCACGGTCATGCGTTGCTGATGGTCGGCGTCGTTCCTGTCGATTTCGGGAAGTTCATTCGTCGTTCATGATGACCGGCGAGAATGCCGGAACTGCGGCGACCGCCGTAGGCCCACCGACCACGGATACGGAGGTCCGATAAAGATGGCGAACTTTCTGCTCACGTTCTACGGCGGGAGCATGCCCGAGTCCCAGGAAGAGGGCGCCAAGGTGATGGCGGCCTGGACGAACTGGTTCGGGGAGCTGGGCGACTCGCTGATCGACGGCGGCAATCCGATCTCCTCGTCGAAGGCGATCTCGCCCGACGGCTCGGTGATGGACGCGCAGTCGGGGCCGACCGGCTACTCGATCATCAAGGCCGACAGCCTCGACGCGGCGGTCGAGACCGCCAAGGGCTGCCCGGTCCTGGCCGGCGGCGCGACGCTGGTCGTCTCGGAGACATTCCCGGTCATGTAGCGACGGCGCAGGCGCGTGTGGGCGACCCGCGAGGCGGGTTACGCTGCCCGCGTGACCCAGCCTGGGGAAACCCACACCGCCACGTTCCTGATGACCGACATCGCGGGCAGCACGCGCCTGTGGGAAGAGCAGCGCGACGCGATGGTTCACGCCCTCGCCGCGCACGACGCCCTGCTCCGAGCGGCCGTCGAGGACGCCGGTGGGACCGTCTTCAAGACCACCGGTGACGGGCTGCTCGCCGCGTTCGAGCGTCCCGGCGCGGCGTTGCGGGCGGCCGTCGCCGGGCAACGAGCCCTCCAGGACCACGCCTGGCCGACCTCGGCGCCGCTCCTGGTCCGGATGGCGATCCACGCCGGCGACGCCGAGGTGCGCAACGACGACTACTTCGGGCCGTCGGTCAACCGCGTGGCCCGCGTCCTGGCCATCGCCCACGGCGGGCAGATTCTCGTCTCGTCCGCGGCCGCGGCCCTCGTGGCCGACGACCTGCCGCCGGGCGGGACGCTCCTCGACCGGGGCGAGCACCACCTCAAGGACCTCGCCCGCCCCGAGCACGTCTACCAGCTCAGCGCCCCGGGCCTGATCACCGACTTCCCGCCCCTCCGCTCGGGTGCGGCGTCGCCGACCAACTTGCCCGCTGACCTGACCACGTTCATCGGCCGCAGCCGAGAGGCAGCTGAGATTCGGGCGCTCCTCCACGGTCACCGCTTCGTGACCCTGGTCGGGGTCGGTGGAACGGGCAAGACCCGGCTGATGATCCACGTCGCGGGCGAGGTGTCGAGCCGCCATCACGACGGCGCCTGGCTGGTCGAGCTGGCTCCCCTGCGCGAGCCGGACCTGGTCGCCTCCGAGGTGGCCCGGGCCCTTGGCGTCCAGGTCTCGCCGGCCCAATCCGCGACGACCGCGGTCACCGATTTCCTGCGCGGCAAGGACCTCCTCCTGCTGCTCGACAACTGCGAGCACCTGATCGAGGCGGCCGCTGCCCTCGTCGAGCACCTCCTGGCGAGCTGCCCGACGCTGCATGTGCTGGCCACGAGCCGCGAGGCGCTGGGGGTGCCCGGCGAGGCGACCTTTCCGGTGCCGTCGCTGGCGGTACCTGCGACCCTCGATGAGATCGACCTCGAAACGATCGCCGCGAGCGAGGCGGTCAGCCTGTTCGTCGAACGCGCCGCGACCACGCTGCCCTCATTCCGGCTCGATGCGGCCAATGCCGCCCATGTGGTCGAGATCTGCCGCCGACTCGACGGCATCCCGCTGGCCCTCGAGCTGGCTGCCGCGCGGGCCAACGTCCTGTCCGCAGCCGAGATTGCCCAGGGCCTCGGCGACCGGTTCCGGCTCCTGACCGGCGGGCGGCGGACCGCCGTGCCCCGCCAGCAGACCCTCCAGGCCCTGATCGACTGGAGCTGGGACCTGCTGACGGAGGTCGATCAGCGCCTCCTGAGCCGGCTGTCGGTCTTCACCGGCGGCTGGACCCTGGACGCGGCTGCCGCCGTGGCCGGCGATCACGATGATCCGGCGTCGGCGCCGCCGGGTGCATCCCGGCTGGATACCCTCGACGGGCTGGGACGGCTGGTCGATCGATCCCTGCTGGTGGTGACGCCCGGCGAGACAACCCGCTATGGGATGCTCGAGACGATCCGCCAGTACGGCAACGACCGGCTGGTGGCCAGCGGCGATGCGGTGGCCCGGCGGAGCCGCCATCTGGCCCGCTTCCGGCGGCTCGCGAGCGACGCGCGAGCGGGCATTGCCGGCCCGGACATGGTCGCCTGGCTGGACCGGATCGAAGCCGACCTCGACAACCTGCGGACCGCCCTCGACTGGGCGTATGAGACCGACGTACCCGTGGCGCTCGAGATGTACGCCGGCCTCGGCGCCTACTGGCGGTCACGCAGCATGGGGTCGGAAGGCGTTGAGCGGATGCGCGAGGCGATCGAGGTCCTCCGCCGCTGGCGCTCGATGCCGTCGTCGATGCCGGAGGCCGAGCGGACCCTGCTCGGGGCCCGGGTCATGGTCGCGGCGTTCAACATGTCGGGCTATGCCGGCTGGAACGCCGTCGGCTCGATCGGCGACGAGACGCTCGCGCTCGCCCGTGCCTCGGGCGACGGCACGGCGATCATCGACGCGCTGGTCCTGTTCATGCAGACCGAGATCATGACCCGCGGTGGGCGGCAGACCGAGGGGCTCCGGGCCGCGGGCCTGGAGGCGCTCCAGCTGGCGACCGATCTCGACGACCCGTTCCGCCTGTCCACGGTCCTGACCGGCCTGGCCATGATCGATGCCCAGGCACATCCGGACGTCGCAAACGACTTGCTGGAGCGTGCGGCCGCTGCCGCCCAACGAAGCGGCAACCCGTCCGCCATCGCCGGCACGCTCCAGATGCACGGCCGGGTCGCGGCCCGTTCCGGCCGGGATGACCTGGCCCAGCACTGGTTCCGGGAGGCGGCCGAGCGCTACGCTGCAATCGAGGACGGCCGGTTCACGCTGTCGTCCCAGAGCGAGCTCGGCCATTCCCTGCGCCGCACCGGTGCCATCGATGAGGCGGACGCCGAATACCGCCAGACGATCGTGGGCTGGCAGCGCAGCGGCAATCGCGGCGCCGTGGCCAACCAGCTCGAATCGATGGCCTTCACGTCCATCGCCCGGGGCCACGGGGCCAGGGCCGCTCAGCTCCTGGGCACGGCCGAAGCCCTGCGTGAAGTATCGGGCGACCCGATGACCGCCGACGAGCGCGATGAGTACGACGCCGAGATCGAACGCCTGCGTGGGCTCCTCGACCCCGAGGCGCTGCGCGCCGCGTGGGCCGAGGGCCGGACGATGTCCTCGGCCGCCGCCGTGGCGCTGGCCGTCTCCGCTTAGGCGCCAGAACAGGTCGGGCGGCTAGTTCGGGGCGGCCTCGCGGACGGGGCCGGCGAGCTCGACGATCCGGCCGACGACCGGACCCGCGTCGGAGTACTCCTCGCGGTGGACGAGGCCGACCTCGGCCAGCCCCAGGCCGGAGGCCGCGGCGTCGGTCACGAAGAGGTACGGCTGGTACCCGATCTGGTCGCGGATCGTGTTCTTGAGCAGGCGATGGGCGACGGTCACTGCCGGGCCGAGCAGGTCACTCCCGGCGCCGACCGCCTGGCGTACGACCTGGCCGCGGTGGAGGATCACCTTGAGGTCGAGGTGGGCGACGGCCGGGCAGGCAATGCAGACGTGATCGTTGGCCGGGATCGCATGGGTTCGACTCTCGAGGAAGGCCTGGTACATCGCCCGGAGCTGGTCGAGGACGGCCTGACCGTGGCCGTCGAGCCGGGTTGCGGGCGCCGCGGCGAAGACCGCGTCGCCTTCGAGCTTCACCACCGCGAAGTCGGGCTCGACGCCCTGGACGACCGAATCGAGGAGGGCCCCAAGGACCGCGTAGGCGGCCGGGATCCCGGCGCTGAAGTCGGCGCCGTGCTCGTGCTCGACGCCGGTCATGAAGCCGGTGTAGCCCGAGATGTCGGCCAGGAGCAGGTAGCGCTCCCCTGCCGCCGGGTCTGCGGCAGGCCCGCCATCCAATCGGCCCTGGTGCTCCATCTGGCCACTCCGTCTGTGCTCGATCAGCCGGCGCTAATGTAGCGCGCCAGGCCCGATTACGGCCTGCGCAAAGCAGCGTACGATCCACCCGTCGCGGGCGGTCGAGGGCCGCGGTTGAGCTGATCGACGGGGAGGTCTGAGTGGCCCCGGTTGTCGTTCGTGGATCGGGCTTGCCGCCGCTCAGCGATCGGCGCTGGCTGGGGGTCGCCGCGGCGGTCGCGGTGGTCCTGCTCCTGCTCCTGGTCGGTGTCAGCCGGCTCGGCTCGTCGGCACCTGGCGGCAGCCCATCGACCCTCTCGCCCTACGCCCAGCTGTTCAGCCAGGTTCGACCCGATGGGACGGTCAGCGAAGAGACCGCCCTCGAGGCATTCGCCCTGGCGATCGCGCCCCTGCCCGGGGTCACGCCACCGACCGGTGCGGCCCCGACACCGGCCGAGCAGCAGGACGGGACCTTTGCGATCGACTGGATCGAGCCCTACCTGGGTGACCTGACCGACGCCCAGCGGGCCGCCGTGGCCGCCGCCGAATCGCCCGCTCCGAACGCTCCAGTCATCACACCGGGCAGCTCCCGGATCGGGCGAGGCGTCGTCCTTGCCGGGGCCAGTGGGGCGCAGCCATTCATCACCGCGGCCCTCGACGCCCTGCCGGTCATCACGGCCAAGCTTGGGCGCTCGCTCCAGCTGCCCTGGTCCGTGACCCTGAACGGGACGCAGGTCAACGGAGACCTGGCGGACACGTACGCCAACCTGACCCTGCTCGGGTCGGCCAGGTCGTGCTCGATCGTTGTCAACCCGTCGCTGGCCAATCTCAACGACCAGGCCGATACCAATGCGACGATGGCCCATGAGCTCTTCCATTGCTTCCAGTTCGACTGGTTCGACCAACACGGCGGGCAGCGGACCGTTCCCGACTGGATCAAGGAGGGCCAGGCCGAATGGGTCGGCGAGACCGTCGGCGGACCCAGCGACCTCGGCCGGGATTGGTGGGGCACGTACCTGACCACGATGGATACCGCGCTCTGGCAGCGGACCTATGACGCGCTCGGCTTCTACCAGCACCTGAACGAGGAGGGCATCGATCCCTGGAAGCACCTCGACGCGATGCTCGCGCCCACCTCCAACAGCGATGCCTACAAGGCCGCCGGTGCCACCGACGACACGTTCCTCGACACGTGGGCCTCGGGCCTCTTCCGCGACGCTTCCCTCGGTCCGGCGTGGGACGCCAAGGGTCCCTGGACGACATCCGCCCAGGCGCCGCCCCACCCGGTCGACATCGCCAGCGGCGACACGAAGGAGCTCGCGACCAACGCGGTCGTAAATCAGGATAACCAGGTCACATCGACCGCCGACATCGTCGAGATCCGGATGCAGGGCCACGTCCGGATCCGGACCGATCCCGATGTCGCAGACGAGACGGCGACGACCCAATTGTGGTTGTGCACGAAGGACGGCGGCTGCACCTGCCCGCCGGGCCAGCGCTACGCCGGCCCCGACCTCGAGACCGTGGATCCCACCTTCCGGCTCGGCTTGACCGGCAGCCTCGGCGGCGCGAGCGGCACCCTGCGCGGGCATGACCTGAGCGAGTTCTGCAAGCCGAACCCCACCCAGCAAGTGCTGCCAGGACTCTGCAAGAGGCCCTGTCCGAGCTCCAACGGCGACCCCCACCTGGCCACCGTGAACCACTACATGTACGACTTCCAGGCGGCCGGCGAGTTCGTCCTGCTCCGCTCGCCCGACGGCAGCCTCGAGATCCAGGCTCGCCAGGAGCCGCTGGCGCTGACCCCGTTCGCAACCAACACTGCGATCGCCGCCCGTGATGCCGGCCATCGGATCGGCGTCTATCTCGTCAATGACGCCCTCCAGGCCCGGCTGGACGGCGTCGTCCTCGACCCCACGGCTACGACCCAGTTCGACGGCGGCCGGATCGCTCCATACAGCGGTGCCTCGTCGAACGCTGGCTTCGAGGTCGACTTCCCCGACGGCACCAAGCTGTGGACCCTGGCGGTCGCCAGCTATGGGATGAGCGCCGTGATCCAGCCGTCCGCGGCGCTGGCGGCCGGCGGAACCGGCTTGTTGGGCCCGATCACCCCGGGCGGGATGGGCGTCCCCGCACTGCCCGACGGCAGCCAGCTTCCCGCGGCGACCAGCGAGCCCGAACGGAACGGGATCCTGTACGGCTCGTACGCCGACGCCTGGCGGGTGACCGATGCCAGCTCGCTCTTCGACTACGACGCGGGCAAGTCGACGGCGACGTACACCGACCGGGCGTTCCCGGCGCTCAACAAGGTCGTCACCTACGCCGACCTGAGTCCGGCCGAACTGGCGACCGGGGCGGCGGCCTGTGGCGCGGTCAGCGATCAGGACCTCAACCAGGATTGCGTCTTCGACGTCGCCGAGACGGGCGAGGCGGACTTCGCGACGTCCTACCAGGAGGTCCAGTACCTGTACGACAGCGGGATCGTGCCAGTCCCGCCGACGTCTGCCCCGAGTGGCGCCGTGACGAAGGTGGCCGACGCGCTGGACGTGCAGGGCGCCGCCGTTGGCTCCGACGACACCCTCTACGTTTCGATCGACACGCCGTCCAACACCGCGGCGATCCTGGCGATTAATCCGCACACCGGCTCGGTCAGCCACCAGATCACCGTGCCCCGGGCGCCGAGCCTCCATTTCGCGGCCGGCTCGCTGTGGGCGGCGGGCATCGCCAAGGATGCGAGCGGGGGCAAATGCACGGTGAGCCGCCTCGATCCGGGCACGCTGGCGACACAAGCGACGCTTTCGATCCCGTGCACCGCGGGCGATCCCGGGCCGCGAATCGTCTCGGACGGATCGGCGGTCTGGTATGCCGACACCTCGAAGCTGGACCCGAGCACCGGGCAGGGCGCCGTGCTGACCCGGATCGATCCGACGACCGGCAAGCCGGGCCAGGGCGCGCCCATTCCGCTTCTCGACGGCTGCTGCCGGGACGGCATGGGATCGGTCTACTGCTACTGTGCCAGCGGCAACCTGTACCGCCTCGATGCCAACGGCCCATCGTTCGAGCAGGTCGGCAACTACCCCCAGATCTACCCGGCGGCAGGTGGCTTCTGGGCGACGCAGGGCGATTCGGCCGTCTTTGTCACCGATTCCGGAGCGACGTCAACGACCCTGCCCCTCAGCGGCCAGGACCTGGTCGGGGGTGACGCCACCGGCTTCTACTACGAAAAGTCCGAAGCGACGATCGAGCTCTGGCGCCAGCCGGCCGACGGGTCGCCGCCGACCCAGCTCGCCACGGCGCCGACGTTCGGGACGGGGATCAATCAGAACACGCCCGACTACCTGATCGGCGGTCTGCCCACGTTCGCGACGGCCGACGGATTCGCCCACTACTGGCTGGAGGACCAGTCCCTCTATCTCCAGTGGGCTCCGCTACCCTAGGTCCATGAAGGATCGCCTGCCGACCGAGCTGCCCAGCAGCGGCGGAAGCCCTGGTCTGGCCGGCCAACCGCTGGCCCGGATTGGCCCCGGGGACAGCCGAAGGCCGATCGCGGCCGTGGTGGCGACCGTCGTCCTGCTGGCAGCGCTCATCTGGCAACCCTGGGGCCACAGCCCTCCACGGCCGCCGTCGAACCATCCGGCCGCGCCCAGCGTCGCGGCGATCGTCCCGACCGCCAGCCCCCGTCCGTCGGCGCTGACGATCAGCGTGAACGCCGCACCGGCTGACTATCTCTCCCTGATCGACAACGAGTGGACGGTGGTCGCCCTCCTCAGCCCGACCGCCGCCGGACCCGCCCAGGAGCCCGCCCTGCCCCATCCCACCGATATCCCCGGCTCGGGCGCGCCGCTGCTGGTGCTCCAGCAGGGCGTGCTCGAGAGCGCAACCCCGATCGAGCGAGCGGGCAAGCCCAACCTGCCCTGCACGGTCAAGACGATCCCCCGTGATCAGCGGGCCGTCTCGCTGCCCGCTGACCGAGTGCTCTACCTGGGGGTCACGTTCCCGGGCATTGATCAATCGGCGAAGGTGACCGTCGCCGACCTTGACGGGGCCAGCCAGGTGCCCGCCCGGGTTCCCGCTCTCGTGGCGTCCCTGAGCGGCGGGCCGGCCGAGGCCAGCTACCGCCTGCCGAGCTCCGGGCCCGGGGCGGTCGTGCTCTTCGCCCTGCCCCGCGGGACCGCGCTGCCGAACGGCTCGTACCGATTCAAGGTCGACGCGCCTGGAGCCGGAATCCGCTATGTGTACGCCTGCGTGGGAGCGTGAGCGCGGTCGAGCGAGGGCAGGCTTCGACCAGGAGCGCTTCAGGCTGGCCCGTCCCGACGACC
>Ga0265314_10005500_pt1 | contig 11413 bp, 11 predicted proteins | sample 4126metaG_FD_203106 | JGI IMG/M metagenome (GOLD analysis project Ga0265314, IMG submission 203106) | Rhizosphere microbial communities from Carex aquatilis grown in University of Washington, Seatle, WA, United States - 4-1-26 metaG | ecosystem: Host-associated > Plants > Roots > Rhizosphere >... | reverse complement strand
GCGCCGATGGCGGTGGCAGCCAAATAGAGGTTCTGGCAGACGTGGCCTGCGTCCAAGGCGATGAGCTTGTGGGACAGGAAGCCGTAGCGCCATTCGGTGCGGTAGGGGATGGCAGCCCAAACGAACACCACGGCGGCGCCGCGCTTTTGATGTTTGATGCCAGCGTCGATGCGCGCGCCCAAGTCGGCGGAGGCAGCGACGAGCGCCAACTGGTGCTCGATGGACAAGTAGCGATAGAGCCCAACTTCCAGCGAGGACACTCGGTCGACGTAAAGGTAGGTTTCAAAAGGATGACGGGCGCCACCCGACGGCACCGTTCGACGGAGGGCCGTGCCCTCACGGAAGATTTCGTGCACACCTTGCGTGGCCCACAGGAGAAACGAGAGCTCCTTGAGACTGAGCGGGCTCGCGGCGTACTGTCGCTCGGTGCGGCGCCGGGAGATGGCTTCGGTCAGGGAAAGGCCACCGAGTCCGTCCGCCTTTGGATCCGGCAGAGCGACGATCGTCGCTCCTCGCGGCGCGGGCTTTTGCAAAGCAGGCACAGGAACGCCGTTCCTCTGGTCATTGCCGCCGACCGGCCATTCATCCCAGCGGTCGGATTTGAGGAATGCGCGGCCTTCGCTTCTCCAGTCTTGGTCCTTCGAGATCGGCATTGGAAAACTCCTAGTTTTGCAAGAGCGAGTGCACAACTTTTCCGCCCACGACCGTCAGGAGCACTTTGGTTTCCGGTATTCGCTCGACATCGGTCGCGAAAATGTCCTGCGAAAGCGCGATGAAGTCCGCAAGCATGCCTGGGGCGAGCGTGCCTTTGTGCTTCTCCATGTGCTCCGCGTAGGCCGAGCCTCGGCAGTAGGCCGTCACGGCCTGCTCGACGGTCAAGGCCTGAGAAGCATCGTAGGCCACGCCTTTCGGGGCAACGCCGCGCCGGCTGACCGCACGGTAGATGACCTGAAATGGGTCGTATTCGATCTCGCCGGGGATGTCGGAACCGAACGAAAGATGCACGCCGGCGTCAAGCAGCGAGCGATAGGGATAGAGCCGTGCAAAACGCTGCGCGCCCACCAACGCTCGATCGCGCTCGGGTAACGCCAAGGCCACTGGCTGCACCGAAGCCAGAACGCCGAGGCGGCTCATGCGCTCGATGTCGGCGGGGTCGATGATTTGCACGTGCTCCATTCGGATGCGCAATTGTGTAACGACCGGGAAATCCCGAGACACCTTCTCGATCGCATCGAGCACGGCCTTCGCTGCGCCGTCTCCGATGGTGTGAAAGGCCAGTTGCCGCTGCCGACGTGCCCCTCGCCGAACGATCGCCTCCAGCTGCTGCGGTTGCAGGACCACCCGGCCGGTGTTGCTTGCCTCGTTTTCGTACGGTGCAAGCATCCACGCGGTGTGCGGTGAAAATGCACCATCCACGATCCATTTCTCCGGGCCGCGCCGAATCCACAGGGGATTGTAGTGGCTCAGGTCCATGCCTCGTGCGAGCAGTGGAAATTGACCGAACGACCAGCATGCGAAACGGACCGTTAGTCGGCCGAGTCGTCTTAGAAGATGAAGCAGCCAGATGGTAAAGGGCTGCCAGGTATTGTCTTGTACGGAAGTGATCCCCGATTTGCGAAAACGATCCAGGGCGGCATTGAGAAGACCCCAATGCAGGCTTGGCGCCAGCGCTCGCCGCAAAAGCTCGCGGCGATGCCTGCTATGAACCACGGTTCCAAGCACGATGCCGGTGGGCTCGCCTTGCTCGTCGCGGACGATGGCCCCTGTGCCTGCCTTGCCCTGTTTTGCCGCGGCATCGAGCAGCTCTTTGAGGGCAAGGGTGTTCAGCCACTGGGCGTGCCCCGAATACTGGCGCAAGACCACGGGGTTGTTCGGAAAGGCCTGGTCCAGAAGGGCCTTGTTGGGATGTGGGCAGGACGAATAATCCCAGGCGTATCCGGTCAGTCGCTGTCCTGGCTTGCTATCAGCATAGTGCTGCTTCAGCGCTTCCACGATCTCGTCGGCGTTCTTGCCAAACAGATTGGGATGCTGGAAGAAGAGTCCCATGCCAAGTGCGTGCAAATGATTGTCGTTGAATCCTGGCAACACGGTCAGGCCGCGGGCATCCACGGTGACAGTGTGCGGCCCGGCCGTGGCGAGGATCGCTTCGTCGTCCCCCAACGCTACAATCCGCTCTCCCGTCGCCGACAGGGCACGAGCCCTCGGTCGCGCGGAATCGAGCGTGACGATATTCGCGTTGTGAAGAATCAGATCCGGCGGCACGACCGCTCCACATGATGTCACTTTTGCGGTCGCTTGTCCGTCTCTTCCAGATCCACGCTTTTGATGGGCAGATCCCAGTGCGCGTCCAAGATTTCAAAGCGACGCTGTTCTTCCTTCTTATACGACGTCTGGTCGGGGAAGAGCTTCTTCTTGAGCGCATCCTCGTCGAAGGGCTCGTTGGCGACCGTGGCATTCTTGAACACGATGGTCACGCGATAGTCCCAGCGGCCATCCTCGGTGGTGTGGTAGCGAGGCTGGTCCAGCCAAACCTTGAGGAAGCGTCCGAGCTCGATTTCCTTTTTCAAAACTGGATAGTGGTTCTTCTTGAAGAGCGCTAGAAACTCGTCGGCGTGCCCCCATTTGGCCTTGTAGTAGTACTCGACCACGAAGGGTTGGCCGGAAGCGGGCGCGGATTGCGCCAAGGCGGCACTGCTTCCACCGAGTACCAGCAAGAAGAACGCAACCCTAGCGACACGGTTCATGAGATCTCCTCATTCGATGGATCGTTGGATCGTTGACCAACATTGAAAGACAGACATATGTCTGCCATAAAAGAGGCGCGACATCAAGCTCGGCGCGCGGCCGTTCGGGCCTCGGCGAGAAGGTGCTGATTTTCGGGGCGTCGGAGCCCGAGGTTCTCGCGCAAGGTGGAACCGGTGTAGTCTTCGTGGAAAATGCCCCGGCGCCGCAATTCGGGCAAGACCAGCGTGATGAAATCCTCGAATCCACCGGGCAGTAGCGGCGGTACCACGTTGAAGCCATCGGCGCCGCCACTTAGGAACCACTCCTCGATGACATCGGCGACCTCGGTGGGCGATCCAATCACTTGCACATGGCCGCGGGACACCCCAAACCGCAGGATCAATTGTCGGATCGTCAGCTTCTCGCGTCGGGCGAGATCCACCAATTGCTGAACGCGTCCGCGTCCGTTCGGCGTTTCGGGCAAGACATCGGGCAAGGGACCGTCGAGATCGTGCTTGGAAAGATCGATGTCGAACAAGGAGGAATTGAGTCCGAAATCAACGCGCGACTGAAGCTGCTCGAATTTGTCGAGCGCCTCTTGGCGCGTTGGTGCGACCACCACGGAAAGTCCAGGTGTGACTTTGAGTTGATCTGGATCTCGCCCGTATTTCGCCATGCGCCCCTTGACGTCCGCATAGTAGGCGCGCGCCACGTCCAAGGACTGGGCCGAGGCGTAAATCATCTCGGCGATCTTGGCCGCGAACTCGCGTCCCGTGTCTGAATTGCCGGCTTGCACCAGCACCGGATAGCCCTGGATGGGGCGGGCGATGTCCAGCAGCCCCTCCGAGCGGAAGTAGGTGCCTGCGTGGCGTACCGGGTGAGCGGAATGCGGATCGAAGAAGCGGATGTTCGCTCGATCGGGATGGTCGAAGGCGTCGTCGTCCCAACTGTCCCAAAGGGCCTTGGCCAAAGTCACGAATTCCTCGGCTTGTTCGTAGCGCTCAACGTGGCTAAGCGGTTTGGGAAGACCGAAATTCCGGGCGGTGTGCTCGGAAAGCGAGGAAACGACGTTCCAGCCAGCGCGGCCGCCGCTCAGATGGTCGAACGACGCGAATTTTCGTGCGACCCCGTAGGGGTGTTCAAAATTCGTGTTCACCGTGGCGACGATACCGATGGTCTTGGTCGCTTGGGCGATGGCCGAGAGCAGGGTAAAGGGTTCGAATTGAAAACTTCCCCCGAGTCGGCTTTGCCTTTCCAATCCATCTCCGGCGCGCCCAATAAAGTCGGCAAGGAAGAAGGCGTGGAATTTTGCCTCCTCGGCCCGCTTGGCCATTCGGATCCAATAGTCGGGATCGGGGCGTCCGTCGCCGTGGGAACTCGGATGTCGCCAAGCGGCCGGATGATGGCCGAACCGCATGAAAAAGGCGTTAAGAACTAGCTGTCTTCCCTTATTGTTGGCCATGAAAACCACGCTGCGAGGCAAGTTCAGTCGCTTGTCGATAGTTTGTTGTTGAGGTGCGCGTCGATATTGAAGACAATTTCGTCGACAGATGGCGCGCGATCGATGGATTTGTTGGCGAAGAGCAATTGGGTGACGTTTTCGATGCGCTTGCGGTCGATCACGGTGGGAATGCGCACCTTGGGCAAGACGCGGGTGTTTTCGATCGCAAGTCGCAATTCATCACCTGCCAACGCAGTTGGCCCCTTGTCGGTATAGACATTTTGAAAGCGTTCGGGATGCTCGTGCGCAAGATCGGTGAGTTCGTTGATGACCCTGAGCAAGACTTGAAACGCTGCCGGATTCTTTTCCAGAACTGTCGCGTTGGCCGAATGGACGTTGACGTCGTCCGATCCCACGTCGGCCTCGTAGGCGAGCACGCGCGCGCCGTTGCGCTTGGCAGTGCTGAAGAACACGCCAAAGGTGGACCATGCGTCGATCTTTCCGGTCGCAAAGGCCGCGGCGGCCTCGGGAGGTTGAATGGGAACGCGGGTCACTGAATAGGTTGGAATGCCGGCGTTGTCGAGGGCCTTGAGCAGGATGTAGTCGCCATGGGCGGCGAGATTCACCGCCACGCGCTTGCCAACGAGTTGTTTCAACGTCGTGATCGGGCTCCCGGCGGGAACGATGATGCCTGCCTGTTTCATCGCCGATGGCTCGCTCAAGCCGTAAATCTTGAATTTGAGATTGTGCGCCAGCGCGCCGACGATGGGACTGATGCAACCTCCGGCCGTGTTGATCGCACCGGTGTTCATCGCTTCGAAACTCGCGCTAAAGGCACCAGGCCCGGGAACCCACTTGAGGGTTGCGTTGACCTTGGCCAGTTCGCGTTCGAGGATGCCCTCGCGCTTGGCGTAGGCAAGCACGGAGACGCCACCATTGCCCGGATCCGAATAGCGAATCTCGACCGGTTCGTAAGCGGAGACGGATGCAGGCGACGTTGGCCGTGGCGTCGGTGATTTCTTGCAGGCCGGTAAACCCGCGAGAAGTAGGACGCTTAGCCAGGCTGCGAGGTGCTGGCGGAGCTTTGATTGCATGCAGGCTCTCCATGATCGGGATCTGCATCCCCCATGCCATCCGCAATTGGTCATTTCGTGTTCTAGATCCAAGGCGGAATGTCTGGTTTGCAACAGTTCCTAAGCATGGGTGTTGCTGGCGCACCATTTTAAGGACGGTTTCGCTGTCTCACAGACCCACAATGGGACCTCGGCGCCATTGCCCATCTCGCTCGTGGGTGAAGTCGCCGTGCCGCCCACCGACCTGGCTTCGGACGGTGATGCGGTCTACTTGTTCGCTCGCGAACTTGGCGACGCCAAGGTTGGACCAGCCCACTCTTTGTCCGGCGTGCCATCTAGATTGTTGCGACTTTCTCTTTGACCGGACTCCTCTCGTAGAGTAGACACCAGTGTCGGATAGAAGACATCAATTGTAGGGAGGAGTTGCATGAGCACCGCCACCTCGACTTTGAACGATGTGAACCTTTCTGCCGTCGCCGCTCTGGCGACGCACATCCAGCAAAACCCGGCAGCCGCGCAGACCACGTGGAAGGCAAACGTGGAGTGGACGGGGGCTTTCACGTCCAAGGTCCATGTTCGGAACTTCGCGCCCATCAAATCGGACGAGCCCACCGCGCTTGGTGGCACGGACACGGCGCCCAATCCCGTCGAGCAGTTGCTCGGCGCGCTCGGCAATTGCCTTGCCGTCGGGTACGCGGCCAACGCCTCGGCCGCCGGTATCCACATCCGATCACTGCGAATTGCGCTTGAGGGCAACATCGACCTTCGCACGTTTCTCGGGTTGGAACGGGCCAACGCGGGCTACGAGGCCATCAAGGTGAAGGTGAAGCTCGACACCGACGCTAGCCAGGACAAAGTCGATGCCCTTCATCAAAAGGTGGTCGGCACCTCGCCGGTCGGGCACACACTCGAACGCGCCGTACCGGTGACCATCGAGCTCGAAAAGCCTGTGCATTGAACGGCAAGCTCACAAGCTGCAATCGAGATCAACGCCGGCATCGCCCAGTGGGGCGGATGCGAGTTTCTTGGACGAGGCGCTCAAAGACTGACGACTCGCTCGGACCGCTGGTGGATGGTGCGGTACACAAGCATACCCGCGGTCATGCCGATCACGAACACCAGCGCCTTGGCGTTTAAGCCGCCCACCGCGACGATGGCGGGTCCCGGGCAGTAGCCCGCGAGCCCCCAGCCGATGCCAAAGATCGCCGAGCCTGCCAGTAGTTTGCTATCGATGGACTTTTCAGGCGCGGGTTTGAACTCCTTCGCGAACACCGGTTTGCTCCTGCGTCGGATCAGCCGCAGCAGCACGGCGTGCACGCCGATGGCGCCGCCCATCACGAAGGCGAGGCTCAGGTCCCACTGCCCGGTCACGTCGAGAAAACCGATCACCTTTTCAGGTCGGGTCATCCCCGAGATGGCCAGGCCCAGCGCGAACAGCGCGCCCGCGGCCAACCCCGCCAGGTTACCCTTCATGACAGCGCCCTCAGCGTCAGCACTGTGAGCACGCCCGTCAGTATGAAGGTCAACGTCGCAACCACAGAGCGTCGCTGGAAGCAACTGATACCGCAGACGCCGTGGCCCGACGTGCAGCCACCGCCAAGTTGCGTGCCGTAGCCAACCAGAAGCCCCGCGCCGACGATCCGGACCAGCGATCCCTGTGCTTGCCCGATCAAGTGAGGCGCGAGGAGGAACACTGCCAGCCCTACCACCAAGAGGCCGGCGAAGAAATGGGCCCGGAAGCCGCGGTCGTGCGCCTTGGGGTGAAAGAGACCAGCCCACAGTCCGCTGATGCCGGCGCGCCGGCCGTGCGTGAGCAGAACGAGTGAGGCAGCCAGTCCGATAAGGATGCCGCCGATGAGTGCGGGCACGGGTGTAAAGTTGTGCATGCTGTCTAGTATACAAGACGACCCGGCCAGCGTCGACAGCTAGGTGGTTCCTAAAGCACTTGGTATTGCAATCCCACGGCGACGGATGGTTTCACGTCCTGCTCGCCATCCAGGTTCTTGTAAAACGGTATTTGGCCGCGGGCAAACACCCAGAAGCTGCCCACCGCATTGAAATACACGCCGGGCGCCGCCGAGAGCAGCGTGCCGCCGGTGTTGCTCTGGGTGCTGCTCGACGTGTTGCCGGCATCGGTGGTCTTGTCAACCCAGGCGAAGCGCCCATCAATGCCCAGGTCCAGGGCAACGGTAGCGACCGGACGATATTGGCCGTGAACGCTCCACAAGGCGGCATCGCCGAATTTGTACTTGCTGCCGTCGAAGTACGACCCAGTCGTTCGCGTGCGGTAAGAAAAATCGGCGAAACCCAGCCAGCTGACCTGTTCGAAGCGATAGTGAACGCCCAGAAACGGTCCCCATGCGCCCGTTCCAAGCTGGCCGTGCGGATCCACGAGAGTTCCATCGGCGGCCTTGGCGTCGTGCGCCCCGGTGGGCAACATGACTCCACCCGCAAGCGCGAATTCCTGGAAGCGGCCAATGCCCAAGTTGATGGATCGCCAAAATGCGTAGCGTGCCCCCAATTCGGCGTCCCCGAGCCCGGTCAGGTGAGAGTCGGTAAGGTCCGTTCCGCCTCCCACCTGGTCGATGGTCTTGTCCAGTAGTGGAAGCGTGGCGATGATGGAGAGCCGATCGATGGGCCGGTAGACGGCATTGAGCCTGTACGACCATTGTGTAAGCTGATCCGTATAGCCAGGCTTGCCGTCGGTGCCTGCATCGACGCGCAAATACTCGGTGTCGAATTGCAGGCGCAGAAGGCCGGTGGTGGCTGCCGGATCGTTGGCGGCCAGAAGCGGATCTCCGCAACCGCATATGGAGCAAGCGCCAGCTTGTGGCATCCACGCGAAAGACGAGGCGACGGCGAGAAGTGCGGCAATCAGCCAACCCAGTTGTTTCCTGACTCTGATTACGTTTGTCATGATGAACCTTCGACGTACGATGCAAAACGGGGGGGGCGAGATCAAGCGATTCGGGCGTATAAAATTTTCGCAGGGGCATTGTTCGACGTTCTGGCGGAACGCGCTTGTGTTAGCTTTTGCGTACTTCAGTCGAAAGGAGTTTCCATGAAACGAATTGCCCTTGGAATTGTTCTCAGCGTTTTTGCCGTCACCGTACCTGCGCAGGGTTATGCGGCCGACAAACAGAAGCCTGCCGAGGCCACCGATGCACAGAAAACCGTGACACTCAGTGGACAGATTGGCTGTGGTCATTGTGCCTTCGGCGTTGCCAAGTCGTGCACCGATGTGATTAAGGTTAAGGAAAATGGCAAGGACGTCATTTACTTTTTCACCGACGATCCGTCACGCAAACACGACACCGCGATGTGCGAGACCGTACGCGACGGCAAGGTCACTGGCGTGGTCGGCGAAAAAGACGGCAAGAAGACCATCAAGGTCAGCAAGATCGACTTCGGAAAGAAGTAGACGCGCCGGCTCCCACGGCAGTGCATCCTTCCGGTGTTGCCGCGAGGATCACGTCCTTGGCGGATACTTTTTCAGCTTGAGTTGCAGCGTGCGCCGCGCGATCCCCAGGCGTCGGGCGGTTTCAGAAATGTTGCCGCCGGCATCTGCCAGCACGCGCTGAATGTGTTCCCATTCGGCGCGCGCCAGGGAAGGGGTGCCGTCGGGAACCACTTCCTCGGGAACTTGGCCGCCGTCCAGCCGGTCGAGTGCCGCGACCAATTCGTCGGCGTCGAGCGGCTTGGTCAGATACTGATGAACGCCGCGCTGGATCGCCTCGACCGCGGAGGCGATGCTCCCGTATCCCGTCAACATGACCAACTTGGTTTCGGGGCTGACGGGCAGGATCCCTTGCACGACCTCGTGTCCGTTGGTGTCGGGAAGGCGCAAGTCCACGACGGCGAAATCGGGCCGGTGCTCGGCGGCCGCTTGGACAGCCGAAGCGTGATCGCCCGCCGTGAATACCACGAAGCCACGCGAGCGCAGGGCGCGGGCCATGCGCTCGCGGAAGGGCTCGTCGTCGTCCACGAGAAGCACGGAGCGGTCGCTCATGGCGCTGTCCCTTCTCGCGTCGCATGCGAAAGCGGGAGGCTGAGACGAGCGACAGTGCCGCGTCCGAGCTGGGATTCAAAGGTGAGGCCACCGCCCAGGCGTTCGGCGACGGCTCGGGCCAGAAAAACGCCGAGCCCCATACCGCTGCCGGTGGGCTTGGTCGTGAAGAAGGGCTCGCCCAACCGGTCGAGGTTCGCCTCGGCAATTCCAGTCCCTTCGTCATGGATGGCGAAGAGAACCGCATCCGCTGTTGCCTCCACGCGAACACACACTTCCCGCCCCGTGGGGGACGCCTCTTGGGCATTCTTCACCAGTCCCCGGAGCGCCTGGGCGAGTGCGTTCTGCGGAAGCCGCAGACGCAGATCGCCGATGGTTGGGGCGATTTCGCTACGAATGCGCACCTCCGGGGAAAGCCCTGTCAGGGCGACAGTGAGGAGATCGGGCGCGGCGAGCGGCTCCCAGTTCTCCCCGACGCCTTGACCGGCATCCGAAGCCATCTGCTTGAGGATGTCGCGGCAGCGATCCACCTGCTCGCGGATGAGTCGCACGTCGGACAGTAGGTCCGGATCCTTCGAGTTTGCGTAATTGCGCTCCAATTCCTTGACCGCGACCGCGATCGTGGCGAGAGGCGTGGACAGTTCGTGGGCGGCCCCCGCGGCCAGCGTGACGAGCGACGCCAGCCGGGCTTGTCGGGCGGTCGCCTGCCGTGATTCGACCAACTCGACCTCTCGTTCTTCCAGGGCCTTTCTCACGCGGAACAGAAAATACACGATGAATCCCGCCGCCACGCCGAAGGCCACCCACATACCACGCAAATGCAACGCCATGTAGGCCGCGTGGGAAATGCCCGAAGGCAGGGGATTGTCGAACAGAAACAAAGCTGCCGAGCCGAGCAGGGCAAGTCCGGTGAGCGCCCACGACCAAGCTGCGCGCACCGTAATGGCCGCGAGGGCAATCTGCACGAGATAGAGAAAGCTGAACGGATTCGACGGGCCGCCCGTGAAGTAAAGCAATCCCGTGAACAGGATGATGTCGGACGCCATCAGGGAGACCAGCCACCACTCTTGCGGCTCGCCCCGACGTTGCAGAAGGATGCCCGCGATATTCAGCACCACCTCGACGGCCACGATGGACAGCAGCGGGCCGAGCGGCAGGTCCAAGTGCAGGCCGAGCTGAACGCCGCCAATTGCGAGCAACTGGCCAGCGATCATGGCCCCGCGCAAACGGAGCAACCAACCGAAGTTGATTCGGTTGGGGTGTTTCGGAGCGCTTGAAGTGTTGAAACCAGAGGTCATCAAGTGGTTCCTTCTATGCGAAATCCAGGCCATTTGTCCACCCGTGGACGCGTCTCCGGATACCTTTTGGCACCGTTGTGCCACAAGACAATAAGGGTATTCCAGGTGCGAAAATACACCGCAGGTCGGTGGTGAAGTGGCTGTGCTGTGGAAACCCCAAAGAGTATCCGAATTGACACGCACGATTCACATAACATTCATTGTGGGACTCGCGATCTTCGCGGGCTGCTCGTCATCGTCCAAAGGCGACGCCAGCGATGCCGAGGCGACGGCCAGTGCCGACACGGGGAGTTTGTCTGTCGACGCTGATGCCGTCCTTTCGCTGCACGACGTCGGAGTAGCGAGCGACTCCTCGACCGCGCCGGACGGCTCGGGCTCAAATGGTGATGGGGCGACGGCTCCTGGCGCGCCGACAGGGGTGACGGCAACTGCAGGTGCTTCCCTAAATACGCTGAGCATCAGTATCGGTGCAACCAACGGCGGCGGCAGTCCTATCACCGATTACAAAGTGATTTCCAGCCCCGCTGGTATTACAGCGGATGGCCCTGGGTCGCCAATTACTGTTAACTGCCCGTCCACATGCACCGGCTACGCTTTTTTCGTGGTCGCCACCAACGCAATTGGCAGCAGTGCTCCATCTGCTTTGACGAACGTCATAACTACTTACAATGTCTTTGAAACGTTCCTCGAACCCGAGACTCAGCCGGAGAACTCGATGTTTATAGGATCGTTTATCTTCGATTCAACAACCAGTACTGTGTCAAACTTGCACGGCATTCTTAGCGAATCCATGACCGGAGACCAGGTTAGCGTTTATCCCAACGACAACATGACCTGGCTATCTCTCAACAATCAGCTGTCATCGACATAC
>Ga0265314_10005498_pt1 | contig 11415 bp, 10 predicted proteins | sample 4126metaG_FD_203106 | JGI IMG/M metagenome (GOLD analysis project Ga0265314, IMG submission 203106) | Rhizosphere microbial communities from Carex aquatilis grown in University of Washington, Seatle, WA, United States - 4-1-26 metaG | ecosystem: Host-associated > Plants > Roots > Rhizosphere >... | reverse complement strand
GGTGGCCAAAGGCCACCATTTCCCCAAGCTCAATCTCGTCGGCATCGTCGATGCGGACCTCGGTCTCGGTAACGGCGACCCGCGCGCGGCCGAGCGGACGTTCCAACTGCTGCACCAAGTCGTCGGCCGCGCCGGCCGCGAGGAGGGCCGCGGCTTCGGCTTTTTGCAGACGCATCAGCCCGAGCATCCGGTGATGAAGGCGCTGATTCTCGGCGACCGCGAAGCGTTTTATTCAAGCGAAATCGCGTTGCGCGAGGCCAGCGGCTATCCGCCTTTCGGCCGGCTCGCCAGCCTCGTCATCAGCGCCGACGAACGCCACGCCGCGGAATCCTACGGCCGTGGTCTGGCGTCGATCGCGCCGAAGGACGACGGCGTGCGCGTGCTCGGCCCGGCCGAAGCGCCGATCGCGGTGGTGCGCGGCCGGCATCGCTTTCGCATCCTGGTCAAAGCGCCGCGCGGCTTCGACCTGTCCGGCTATCTGCGCGACTGGCTATCGGCGGCGCCCAAGCCGAAGGGCAGCGTCAAGCTCGAGGTCGACGTCGATCCGCAGAGCTTTTTCTAGGCCCTTGGCTCCGGCCGCCGTCCGCCCGGCTGCAGCAGCACGCAGGCCGCGGCGGCGAAAATCAGCACGAAGCCGACGATGTCGTTGAGCGTCGGGCGTTCGCCGAGAAACAGCGTTGACGCGGTGACGCCGACCACCGGCACCAGCAAGGCGCCGATCGAGGCCGTTGTCGTCGGCAGCCGGCCGACGATCGCCCACCATAGGAAATGCGCGAGACCGACGCCGAACACGCCGACGAACAGAATCGCCAATATCGTTGCAGTGTGCAGCGGCCACAGGTGCGGCACGCCTTCGAAGATAAAGGCGCCGGCGGCGATGAACAAAAATCCGAACAGCAACTGCCAGGCCGCATTGGCCAGCGGTTCGATCGTGGCCCCCACCCACTTCATGTAAACGGTGGCGAAGGCCCAGCCCAAGGCGCAGGCCAGCGAGTAATAAACGTTCGGCGGGAAACCGTCGACGAACAGCGGCCAGACCAGAATTCCCAGTCCGGCGACGCAGAGCGTGAAGGCCAGCAAACGAATGCCGCTGAGCCGCTCGCCGAGCATCAGCCAGCTCAGCAGCGTGGCCCAGATCGGCATCGAATAAGTGATGATGATGGCGCGCGAGGTCGCGCCGCTCATTTGCGCAAAACCGGACAGAAGTTGAAACAGCGCGACGTTGAAGAAGCCGGCGACCATGACGTGCTTGGCTTCGCCGCGCGGCACCTTCAGGTTGTAGCCGCTTAGAATGGCCACGCTGAACAACGTCATCGCACCGAGGCTGGAGCCGGCGACGCGCAGAGTCCAGGGCGATATTTCGCGAAATGCGATCGCGGCGGCGATCCAGTTGAGGCCCCATGCGAAGGCCAGCAGCACGACCAGCAATTTCGCCTTGTTCGCGACCCCGGCGCCGCCTTCCGCCTGCGACATACTGTCGTCCCGCCCCGTCCTCATGTCTTTTTGGACCGGGCCGGTGCGCTTGGGCCCGGCCGCGATCGGGCCGCACGCTATAGGGGCGGCGTCAGCCTGGCGAGGTATCCCTCCGATGCAGATTTGCCTTTCTCGGGCGCTTGTCCATCGCCGGCCTTGTTGCACCGCCGTTCCCGCCGTGTTAGCTAGCCCTCGATTTTGCAGGGGTTTTCGACGGTGTTCGGGGCGCCTGCGAAAATCGGAATTCCTTCAAGAATTCCAATAGGTTGCGCTGCCTTCCGCGGTGGCGCCGAACCTGTGTATTGAAGTAGCGAGACGGGCGTCACACGTGGCAGGCGAAGACCCAATCATTTCTGGAATGGCCGGCCGCTATGCCGGTGCGCTGTTCGAGCTGGCGCTCGAAGAAAAGGCCGTCGATTCCGTCAAAAAAGACCTGGAGCAGTTCGACGCCCTGGTCGCGGAAAGTCCGGACCTGAACCGGTTGGTGCGCAGCCCGGTATTTGGCGTCGACGAGCAGCTCAAGGCGCTGTTGGCGATCCTGGCCAAGGCTGAAATCACCGGTCTCGCGGCCAACTTCCTGCGCGTCATCACCACCAACCGGCGGCTGTTTGCCCTGCGCGACATCATCCGCGGCTACCGCGCGCTGGTCGCCAAACACAAGGGCGAGGTCAGCGCCCAGATCACCGTCGCCGAGAAGCTCAGCGACGCCAATCTCGACGCCCTCAAGGGCGCTCTCAAATCGGTTACCGGCGGCAAGGATATCGACCTCGACGTCAAGATCGACCCGGCCATCATCGGCGGGCTCGTCGTCAAGGTCGGTAGCCGCATGGTCGATAGTTCGCTCCGCACCAAGCTCAATGCGATCAAGTTCGCGATGAAAGAGGCACGCTGATGGATATCCGCGCCGCAGAAATTTCCAACATTCTCAAAGAGCAGATCAAGAACTTCGGCCAGGAAGCCGAAGTCTCCGAAGTCGGCCAGGTCTTGTCCGTCGGTGACGGCATCGCCCGCGTCTACGGTCTCGACAACGTCCAGGCGGGCGAAATGGTCGAGTTCGAGAACGGCGTGCGCGGCATGGCGCTCAACCTCGAAACCGACAACGTCGGCATCGTGATCTTCGGCAACGACCGCGAGATCATGGAAGGCCAGACCGTCAAGCGCACCGGCGACATCGTCGACGTGCCGGTCGGCAAGGGTCTCTTGGGCCGCGTCGTCGACGCGCTCGGCAATCCGATCGACGGCAAGGGTCCGATCAAGGCCGACACGCGCATGCGCGTCGACGTCAAGGCGCCCGGCATCATCCCGCGCAAGTCGGTGAACGAGCCAATGGCGACCGGCCTCAAGGCCATCGACGCCCTGATCCCGATCGGCCGCGGCCAGCGCGAATTGATCATCGGCGACCGCCAGACCGGCAAGACCGCGATCGCGCTCGACACCATTCTCAACCAGAAGCCGCTCAACCAATCGAACGACGAAAAGATCAAGCTGTACTGCGTTTATGTCGCGGTCGGTCAGAAGCGTTCCACCGTCGCGCAGTTCGTGAAGGTGCTCGAAGAGCAGGGCGCGCTGGAATATTCCATCATCATCGCCGCCACCGCGTCGGACCCGGCGCCGATGCAGTTTCTGGCGCCGTTCGCCGGCTGCACCATGGGCGAATATTTCCGCGACAACGGCATGCACGCCGTCATCATCTATGACGATCTGTCGAAGCAGGCCGTCGCCTATCGCCAGATGTCGCTCTTGCTGCGCCGCCCGCCGGGCCGCGAAGCCTATCCGGGCGACGTGTTCTATCTGCACTCGCGCCTGCTCGAGCGCGCGGCGAAGATGAACGACGGCAAGGGCGGCGGTTCGCTGACCGCGCTGCCGGTCATCGAGACCCAGGCCAACGACGTGTCGGCCTATATTCCGACCAACGTGATTTCGATCACCGACGGCCAGATCTTCCTCGAAACCGATCTGTTCTATCAGGGCATCCGTCCGGCGGTGAACGTCGGTCTGTCGGTGTCGCGCGTCGGCTCGGCCGCGCAGACCAAGGCGATGAAGAAAGTCGCCGGCAAGATCAAAGGCGAACTGGCGCAATATCGCGAGATGGCCGCCTTCGCCCAGTTCGGTTCGGACTTGGACGCCACCACCCAGCGCATGTTGGCGCGCGGCGCGCGTCTCACCGAATTGCTGAAGCAGCCGCAGTTCTCGCCGCTGAAGATGGAAGAGCAGGTCGGCGTGATCTATGCCGGCGTCAACGGCTATCTCGATAAGTTCGAAGTGTCGCGCGTGCGCGCCTTCGAGAACGGCTTGCTGGCGCTGTTGCGCACCAAGCACGCCGATTTGCTCGACAGCATCCGCAAGAGCGGCGACTTGTCGAAGGACGACGAAGCCAAGCTCAAGAGTGCGGTCGAAGATTACGCGAAGTCGTTTACGTAATTCGAGATGCCCGGCGCCAGGCCGGGCATGACAAAAGTTAGAGACGGCTAAGGGCGACTGAGAAAAGATGGCCTCCCTCAAAGACATGCGGGTTCGCATCGCCTCCACCAAGGCGACGCAGAAGATCACCAAGGCCATGCAGATGGTCGCGGCCTCCAAGCTGCGCCGCGCGCAGGTGGCGGCGGAAGCCGCCCGCCCCTTCGCCGAGCGCATGGACCGCGTGCTCGGCAACATCGCCGCCGGCGTCGCCGGCAGCGATTCCGCGCCGCGCCTGCTGTCGGGCACCGGCGCCGACAAGGTGCACCTGCTGGTCGTCTGCACCGCCGAGCGCGGCCTGTGCGGTGCCTTCAACTCCTCGATCGTGCGTCTGGCGCGCGAGCGCATCAACGCGCTGCTGAACCAGGGCAAAGAGGTGAAAATCCTCTGCGTCGGCCGCAAGGGCGCCGATCAGTTGCGCCGGGTCTACGGCAAATACATCATCGAGGTCGTCGAGTTGCGCGGCGTCAAGCAGATCGGCTTTGCCCAGGCGCAGATGGTCGCCGACAAGATCGTCGCGCGTTTCGACAATAACGAATTCGACGTCGCGACCGTGTTCTTCTCGCGCTTCAAATCGGTGATCGCGCAGATCCCGACCGCGCTGCAGGTCATTCCGCCGGTGTTCGAGCCGGTGGCGAAAGAAGCCGGCGCGTCGGCAGCTTACGAGTACGAGCCGGAGGAAGAAGAAATCCTCGGCGACCTGTTGCCGCGCAATTTGTCGATCCAGGTTTTCCGCGCGCTGCTGGAAAACGCCGCGTCCGAGCAGGGCGCGCGCATGAGCGCCATGGACAACGCCACCCGTAACGCCGGCGAAATGATCCGCAAGCAGACACTCACCTATAACCGCACGCGTCAGGCGATGATCACCAAGGAACTGATCGAGATCATCTCCGGCGCCGAAGCTCTTTAGTTTCCCGCGCCCGTTAAGGGCGCAGCCTGAAAATAGATGTAACGAGGACGATTATGGCCACACCGCAGAACGCAACCGGCAAGATCACCCAGGTCATCGGCGCCGTCGTCGACGTGCAGTTCGAAGGCGATCTGCCGGCGATCTTGAACGCGCTCGAAACCAAGAACGGCGACAACCGGCTGGTGCTCGAAGTCGCGCAGCATCTCGGCGAGTCCACCGTGCGCACCATCGCCATGGACATCACCGAGGGTCTGGTGCGCGGCCAGCAGGTCACCGATACCGGTCTGGCGATCGCGGTGCCGGTCGGTCCGGGCCTCCTGGGCCGCATCATCAACGTCATCGGCGAGCCAATCGACGAAGCGGGCCCCGTGAAGTCGGACGAGCGCCGCCCGATCCACGCCGAAGCCCCAGCCTATACTGAGCAGTCCACCGAAGCGCAGATTCTGGTCACCGGCATCAAGGTCGTCGACTTGCTCGCGCCTTACGCCAAGGGCGGCAAGATCGGCCTGTTCGGCGGCGCCGGCGTCGGCAAGACCGTGCTGATCCAGGAACTGATCAATAACGTCGCCAAGGCACACGGCGGCTATTCGGTGTTCGCCGGCGTCGGCGAGCGCACCCGCGAAGGCAACGACCTTTATCACGAGTTCATCGAATCCGGCGTCAACAAGAAGGGCGGCGGCGAAGGCTCGAAGTGCGCCCTGGTGTTCGGCCAGATGAACGAGCCGCCGGGCGCCCGCGCCCGCGTCGGCCTCACCGGTCTGACGCTCTCGGAATATTTCCGCGATCAGGGCCAGGACGTGTTGTTCTTCGTCGACAACATCTTCCGCTTCACCCAAGCCGGCTCCGAAGTGTCGGCGCTCTTGGGCCGTATTCCTTCGGCGGTGGGTTATCAGCCGACGCTCGCCACCGACATGGGCGCGCTGCAGGAACGCATCACGACGACGACCAAGGGTTCGATCACCTCGGTGCAGGCCATTTACGTTCCGGCCGACGACTTGACCGATCCGGCGCCGGCGACGTCGTTCGCGCACTTGGATGCGACTACCGTGTTGTCGCGCGACATCGCCGCCAAGGGCATCTATCCGGCGGTGGACCCGCTCGACTCGACCTCGCGCATGCTGTCGCCGCTGATCGTCGGCGAAGAACATTATCAGGTGGCCCGTCAGGTCCAGCAGGTGTTGCAGCGCTACAAGGCGCTGCAGGACATCATCGCCATTCTCGGCATGGATGAACTGTCGGAAGAAGATAAGTTGGCCGTGTCGCGCGCGCGCAAGATCGAGCGCTTCCTGTCGCAGCCGTTCTTCGTCGCCGAAGTGTTCACCGGTTCGCCCGGCAAGCTGGTCGACCTCGCCGACACCATCAAGGGCTTCAAGGGTCTGGTCGAAGGCAAGTACGATCACCTGCCGGAAGCCGCCTTCTACATGGTCGGCAACATCGACGAGGCGATCGAGAAGGGCAAGAAGCTCGCGGCGGAAGCGGCGTAATCTCGATGGCCCGATCAAATCTCATGGTTTTCACCGTGGTCGGGCTTCTGCTCGGTGCGCTTTGCGGCTATCTGACCCGGCCGGAATCGGCCGAGATCAAGCTTGGACCGCTGAGCATCGAAGTGAAGGGAAATCAGGCCGCGCACGACAACGGGCCGTTGACCAGCAGCCAGATGCAGCACATCGCCATCATCACGTTGATCGGCGGCGTCATCGGCGCGGGTTTGGGTTTCGTGGCCGGCAGAAGCAGAGGCTGAACGGACAATGGCAAGCTTTCATTTCGAATTGGTCTCGCCGGAAAAGCTTTTGTTCTCGGGCGACGTCGAGCAAGTCGACGTTCCCGGAGCCGAGGGCGACTTCGGCGTGCTGGCGGGCCACGCGCCGTTCGTGTCGACGATCCGCCCGGGCATCCTGACCGTTCACGCTTCCGGCGGTGAGAAGAAGATCGTCGTGCTCGGCGGTTTCGCCGAAGTTTCGGCTGCCGGTCTTACCGTACTTGCCGATGTTGCCGAGAACCTCGCCGACATCGACCGCGGCATGATCACGACCAAGATCGGCGAACTGGAGCAGCGCATCGCCAAGACCGAACCGGGCAACGCGCTCGACAAACTGATCACGCGGCTCGATCATTACAAGACGGTCGACCGTCACCTGACCGGCACGGCGATGCACTAATTAAGTGCGCGCCGCGAACGTCGCGAATTCCTGCACCACGCGCTCGTAGATCTGCCGCTTGAACGGCACCACAAGCGCCGGCAATTCCTTCATCTCCACCCAGCGCCAATCGACGAACTCCGCTTCGTGGTGACCGCCGCCGGGTTGGTGAACGTTGATCTCGCTGTCGTCGCCGATGAAGCGCAGCGCGTACCATTTCTGCGTCTGGCCGCGGTAGTGGCCATTCCAGGCGCGGCCGACGATGTCGCGCGGGATATCGTAGGTCAGCCAGTCCGCGATTTCGCCCAGCTTCTCGACCGACCGGATATTGGTTTCCTCATACAATTCGCGTAGCGCCGCTTTGTACGGATCCTCATTTTCATCGATGCCGCCTTGCGGCATTTGCCAGACGTGCGTGTCGTCGGTGTGCTCCGGGCCGTCGGTGCGGCGGCCGACGAAGACGAGACCGTCGGGGTTTATCACCGTGAGGCCGGCGCAGGGGCGGTAGGGCAGGGATTCGAAAGGGGGCATTCGCAATCCGTCGTTTCAGCGCGAAGATGTGGCGCGCAAAAATGACGTTACGATGACTTCGGCTTGATCGCCACCATGGTCACCGGCACCAGCAGAAAGCCGCGGCTCTCGACGTTCTTGGCCCACTCGGCGATGCGCGCGATGGTGCCCGGCTGCGCGGTCGCCATGCCGACGGCGCTGCCGTTATCGCGCGCCAGCAGTTCGAGGCGCGCCAGCGCGCGGTCGATGTCGGCCGCGCTGGACGATTCGTCGAGCACCAGATCGGTCTTGGCGAAAGGCAGGCTCTGGCTGCCGGCGACCTGGCCGGCCACGCTGCGCGGCGACGAACCGTCGTCGACATAGATCAGCCCGCGCTTGGCAGTCTCGCGCAGCACCGGCGTCAACGCCTGCTCGGACGAATTGAATCGCGCGCCCATATAGCCGGTGATGCCGACATAGCCTTGCATCCGGCTCATCAGCCATTGCAGGCGATCGATGTTCTGCTCGCTGCTGAGCGTGGTCAGCAAAGTCTGCGGGCCGGGATCGTTGTCGGGGTAGTCGAACGGCTCCATCGGCACCTGCAACAGCACCTCGTGATTTTCCCCCCGCGCGCGCTCCGCCAGCTTGTCGAGATCGGCACCGTAGGGCGGCAGCGCGAAGCTTACCGGCGCCGGCAGCTTGCTGAAGGCGTCGGCGGTGCCCGAGGCGCTGATGCCCATGCCGCCAATGACGACGGCGATGCGCGGCGCGTCCTTGCGGTTGGCCGGCACCTGACGCGGCCGCGCATAGGCGGCCGACGGCCGGGTGCCATCCGGCGCGATTTTCGGAATGGCGCCGTGGCGCGTCATTTCCAGAAGCTTTTGCTCGACCTCCGAACGCGGCCCGGTGGATTCGCCGGCGGCCGCGGGCGAGGTCTGATTGCCGGGCAGGACGATGTCCTGGCGCTGGCCGTTGGAGCCGTCGATGATGGTGACGGTCTTAGCCCCCGGCGGCGGCGCGGCGGCTTTGACCGCCGCGGCTGCGACCGCATCGGCGGGCGCGCCGTCGTGACGGGCGTGTTCCTTGCCGTCGCCACCGGCCTCCGGCTTGGCCTGTCCGTCGCCGGGCAGTTTCGCCGATACCACCGCGGTAGGCTCGCCGCCGAGCGGATCGTTGGCGAAGACCGCCCAGCATACCACCACCAGGCCGCATCCGGTCATCACGCCCGCCAGCATCTGCGGAGCGGACAGCGGCAAATGCCACCGCGGTTTGACTTTGTTCAGGCCAAGGGGGGCGTTCAGGTCATCCGATGCCACGGTCGCGACCTTTCCGAATCATCCGGCAAGTGTACCACGCAAGGGTTTAACGGCAGGTCCTTAGCGGAATCGAACGGGGCGGCCTTTCGACCGCCCCGCCGGTATTTCCGATGGTCCGCCCGCCTAATTCGGGACGGTCGACTTGCCGCTGGGCGGGAACGCCGAGTTCTGCTGCGTACCGCGCAGAAGCTCTTCCGCCATGATTAGCGCCTTGTCGTTTTTCGTGTCCGGCGGCACGTAAGACTGCGAGCCGGTCTGCTCTTTGCCTTCGTCGCCTTTGAGATGGCCGCGCAGCGAGGCCTCGCCCTTGGTGCTGGTGTCGGTCTTGGCCTTGATGTCGTCCGGCAGGTCCTGCAGCACTTCGATGTCCGGCGTGATGCCCTTGGCCTGGATCGAGCGGCCCGACGGCGTGAAGTAGCGCGCGGTCGTCAGCCGCAGCGCGCCGTTGCCGGAGCCGAGCGGGATGATGGTCTGCACCGAGCCTTTGCCGAACGAGCGGGTGCCGATGACGGTGACGCGCTTGTGGTCCTGCAATGCGCCGGCGACGATTTCCGACGCCGAGGCCGAGCCGCCGTTGATCAGGACGATCACCGGCTTGCCGCCGGTCAGGTCGCCCGGCCGCGCGTTGAAGCGCTGGGTCTCTTCGGCGTTGCGGCCGCGGGTCGAGACGATCTCGCCTTTTTCGAGGAACGCATCCGACACCGAGATGGCCTGATCGAGCAGGCCGCCCGGATTGTTGCGCAGGTCGAGCACGTAGCCCTTGAGCTTGTCCTTGCTCACTTTCGCCGTGATGTCGACGATCGCCTTCTTGAGCCCGTCGGTGGTCTGTTCGTTGAACTGCGTCATGCGGATGTAGCCGACGTCGTCGCCCTCGACGCTCGAGCGCACCGCGCGCACGCGGATGACGTCGCGGGTCAGCGTCAGTTCGACCGGTTTGTCGGCGCCCTTGCGCATGATGGTCAGCTTGATCTTGGTGTTGGTCGGCCCGCGCATCTTCTCGACCGCCTGATTGAGGGTCAGGCCCTGCACCTGCTCGTCGTCGAGCTTGGTGATGATGTCGTTGGCCAAGACGCCGGCTTTCGAGGCGGGCGTTTCGTCGATCGGCGCCACCACCTTGATCAGGCCGTCTTCCATCGTGACTTCGATGCCGAGACCGCCGAATTCGCCGCGGGTCTGCACCTGCATGTCCTTGAAGCTCTTGGCGTCCATGTAGCTGGAGTGCGGATCGAGCCCGGCCAGCATGCCGTTGATCGCGGTTTCGATCAGCTTCTGATCGTCCGGCTTCTCGACGTAATCGGCGCGCACGCGCTCGAACACGTCGCCGAACAGATTGAGCTGGCGGTAGGTGTCGGCCACCGCGGCCTTGGCGCTTGCGCCGATCATGATCGAGCGCGGCTGCACCACGAGCAGCGTCATCGCCGCGCCCGCCGTCGCCCCGAGAAGTATCAATGAGATCTTGCGCATCATCCGCGAACCTTTTCGCCTTCGCCAGAAACCCACCATGGGCCTGGATCAACGGGAACCCCGTCCTTACGAAACTCGATATAAAGCACCGGTTGGGTGGAACCTGTCGCAAGGACAGAAGCGATCTGGGAGCTGTTTCCCATCACCGCAACGGGTTCGCCGGCCAGTACGAACTGTCCGAGATCAACTGATATCCGATCCATCCCAGCGAGCAAGACATGATACCCGCCGCCGACATTGAGGATCAAGAGTTGCCCATAAGACCGGAACGGACCGGCATAGACCACCCAGCCGTCGGCCGGCGCCGTCACTTGGGCGGCGGCCCGCGTCGCGATGGAAACTCCCTTTTCCGACCCTCCGATTCCGTCCGGCGCCCCGAATTCCTTCAATTTGACGCCGTTAACCGGTGTTGGAACACGGCCTCGTAGCGAAACAAAGGCAACGGCGGGTGCCAGGCGGCCCGGATCGCGAAAAGCCGATAAAGCCGGCCGGCTGTCGTTGCGCGCGGCCTCGCGCGCGTCGCGAATGGCGGGGTCGAGGCCGGCTTCGAGCTTGCCGATCAAATCTTTGAGATTGTCGACCTGGCGGCCCAGATCGGCGGCCCGCGTGCGCTCGGCGGCCAGCGCCTGCTCCCGGTCGGCCTGCTGTTTTTGCCGTTCGGCGACCAGCGCTGTCATGCGCGCGCGCTCGCCGTCGAGCGACGCCAGCTCGGCCTTGAGGCGGTCGCGTTCGGCGCCGATCTTCTGGCGCACGTCGGCGAGCGCGCCGAGGTCGCGCGCCAGGGCGTCGACCTCCTGGCGCATCTCCGGCAGCACGGCGCCGAGCACCATCGCGGTCCGCACCGATTGCAGCGCGTCTTCGGGGCTGGCGAGCAAAGCCGGCGGCGGCCGGCGGCCGACGCGTTGCAGCGCCGCCAGCACCTGGCCGATGACGGCGCGGCGGCCGTCGAGCGATTTGCGAATGGTGGCTTCGTTGTCGTCGAGCGGCTTGAGGCGGGCTTCGGTCGCCGCGATGCTGGTCTCGGTGCCGCGCAGCCGCGCCGCGGTGTCGATCAGATCCTGGTTGAGCTTGATGCGGTCGGCGCCGATCTGCTCGATCTCGCGCTTGAGGGCCGCTTCGGTCTCGGCCGACTTGCGCTGCGCCTCGCGCGCGGCGTTGAGCTCGTCGT
>Ga0265314_10005495_pt1 | contig 11419 bp, 5 predicted proteins | sample 4126metaG_FD_203106 | JGI IMG/M metagenome (GOLD analysis project Ga0265314, IMG submission 203106) | Rhizosphere microbial communities from Carex aquatilis grown in University of Washington, Seatle, WA, United States - 4-1-26 metaG | ecosystem: Host-associated > Plants > Roots > Rhizosphere >... | reverse complement strand
ATCCTCTTTTATCTCGCCGAGAACAAATTCAATCTCGTCGGTCGCGCGCCGGCGCTGAACTGGATCATGTACCACGCTGCGACCGGTGGTTATGACGTCAAAGTCGAGTTGGATCAACGCACCGCAATGCGCAAAGACGGCAAGCGCAAGTCCTTTCGCTTCCAGGTGCAAGGTCCGAACGCGATGAAGGCGATCGAGAAGTTGATCGGCAGGACGCCGCCGGACTTGAAGTTCTTTCACATGACGACGCTGCAAATCGCAGGAAAATCCGTTCGCGCACTCCGGCATGGCATGGCGGGGCAGCCCGGCTTCGAGTTCTTCGGTCCATGGGAGGATGAGCAAGCGGTGCGCGAGGCCATCGTGAAGGCCGGCGAGGAATTCGGTATGCGGCAGGTGGGCGGACGCGCATATGCGACCAACGCGCTGGAGTCCGGCTGGATTCCGTCGCCGCTTCCGGCCGTCTACACCGGCGCTGCACTGAAGGCGTACCGCGAGTGGCTGCCCGCCAACGGCTATGAGGGTACGCTGTCGGTCGGCGGCAGCTTCGTGTCCAAGAACATCGAGGACTACTATTTCACGCCCTGGGATCTCAGCTATGGCGGGTTCGTTAAGTTCGACCATGACTTCATCGGCCGCGACGCGCTGGAAAAGAAGGCGGGCGACAAGCATCGCAAGAAAGTGACGCTGGCACTCAAGAGCGAAGACGTCACCAACACGATTGCCACACAATTCCAAAAAGAAAACCGGGCCAGGTATTTCGAGATGCCCTTGTCGGTGTACTCCATGCACCAGTTCGACAAGGTGCTGGTGAAAGGCAAGCAGGTGGGTGTGTCGACTTGGGTCGGCTATAGCGCGGGCGAACGCAGAATGCTGACCCTGGCGGTGCTCGATGCGGAATACGCCGAGCCAGGCACCGAAGTTACCTTCGTTTGGGGTGAAGAGAACGGCGGCACTTCCAAGCCGACCGTCGAGCCGCACGTCCAGTCGGAAATTCGCGCGACAGTCAGCCCGGTTCCCTATGTCGAAGTGGCACGTGAAAACTACGCACCGGGAGGGTGGCGCGCGCATCAGGTGTAAGCCGCGGGCGGAGGTTGGCAGACGGCTTCTGCCGCTGCCTTACGTCCGCGCCCAATCGCTGACCCTGAGTTGATAGACGTGAAACCAGCGTATCAAGAGGTCAAAATTTCGCGCACCATACCGAACTTTGGGAATGAGAGCCCGGTATTTGCCGCATCTCGCATCTTTGGGGTCTCAGGCTCGATCTCCAGACGGAGGACTTTCCGTTGGCGGTCAACCTGTGGGCCGAAGTTTCCTGCACGCGCTTGCGGGGCCGCGCTGCGTTTATCTTCCGGTTTCTTGAATCACCATATCGTATGCCGGTTTTGGCTTGCCGGCACGATTGAACAGCAGCGAATATGCCGTACGTCCCCTAATCGGCCAGCCGTTGTGCCAGGAATCGGCGTCGGTTACGCCCCACAACGTCACGCGATCCACCGTGCCGCGATGCTTGAGGCAGATTTCGAAGATCGCCGCATAACGCTCGGCAAGCTGCTGTTGCACCGCGTCCGGCAATCCGTTCACATACGGATTGAGCGCCGGATCCTGCGCCAAGTTCACCGCAATGTCGGCCGTGACCGGCAGGTTTTTGCGCGGCAGGACATCTACATCGAGTTCGGTGATGGCAACTTTGACGCCCAGCTTGCTGTACGCGTCGATGCCTTCGTCCAGAAGTTTGAGATCCGGTGAGTCGAGCGTGTAGTGCCCTTGAATGCCAACCGTTGTGATCGGCACGCCTTCAGCCTTCAGTTTTTTGATGAGTGCCACCGCGCCGGCCCGCTTGACCTCGTTCTCGATATTGTAGTCGTTGTACGTCAATTCGGCAGTCGGATCGGCCTCATGCGCATAGCGGAAGGCTTTGGCGATGTAACTCTCGCCGATGATCTTGAGCCACAACGACTGGCGTAGGCTGCCGTCTTCGTTCAGCGCTTCGTTGACGACATCCCAGCTTTTGATCCGGCCTTTGTAGCGGCCGACGACGGTGTAGATATGATTGCGCAGGCGTTTGAGCAGAGCTTTGCGACCGAGAAGCTTGCCCTTGCCGTCGCGGAAAACCCAGTCCGGAGTCTGGTTGTGCCACACCAGGGTGTGGCCGACGACAAACATACGGTTCTTTTCGCCGAATGCCACATACTGATCGGGGATGGAGAAATCGTATCGATGCGGCTGCGGGTGGACCCTCTCCCACTTAAGGCAATTCTCCGGTGAGATGGAATTGAACTGCGCTTCGACGATGGCGTCGCCGCGTGCGTCCTGGCCGGTGATCTGAGCCTCGTTCAAGGCGGCGCCAATGACGAAGTCTGCTTTGTAGGCATCTTTCAGCGCTGACTGGGCCGCGGCAGCAGTTGTCACTCCGGCCAGGAAAACTACCACCAACGCCACCGTTCGCATGAGTAGTTCCTCCTGGCCTGACGATTGGGATGGTGTTGAATTCAATCCATCCAGAGAGCACTTGTGATGATGCGCGGATAATAGCGGCTCGCCTTGCCCTCGCCGGACACGATCTGGTCGCAGCAGGCCCAATAGGAGCTGCCTACCGTCTGCCATTTCACGTGCGCAGCGTCAGCCTTCTTGAACACTTCGGCGACCTGCGGGTCTTTGTCGAGACCGAACACACGCCGCGTCACGTGCATGAAGATCGAAATCTTGCTCATCCAGGAATTGGTGCTGGTGGAGGAGAGTTTGATGCCTCCATCGCCGAAGGTGTTGCGATGTTGCGGATCGACCAACAGCTTGCGGGTGTGTTCCCTGAGCACGTCGAACATCTTCTTCTCGGCCGGGCTGCCGTAGATTTTCGACGGGCTGACGCCGGCATAGCCGGTCTTGGCGAAGTAGAGCGGATAGGCACAGCCCTCGATCGCCGGAAGAATGCGGGAATTGTAGCCGGGGTTCGACTTCTCGAAGATGGCCGGCAGGATTCCGTCGACCGCCTGTTCGGACACAACGCCAGCGACCTTCTCGGCTAGCTGCTGAGACCTTTCCTGGTTCTTCTTGTCGCCGAGATCGCGGAACATCAGCGCCAGCGCGCGATAACTCGCCCAGCTCTTGACGGCCATGTAGACGTTGTTACGCGTCTGTGCCAACGAATGGTCGAGGGAGTCATAGGTCGTGATCTCCTGACCACCAGCGGTCTTGGTGCTGTCGTATTGCGCGAAGCCGACTTCGCCGCCGCGATTGATCATGCTGGTCAGACAGTCCGCAACAACCTTCTTGTTCTTCTTCAGCCAGGCCGTATCGCGCGTCTTCGCCATGTAACATGCGGCGGTCAGCGTCCAATTGCAGAGCTGCTCCACCGTCATATAGCTGAAGGTGCTAGTGAGGTTCGCCAGCTCGTAGCTCGAGCGGCCCTTCGGCGCAAAGTTGTTGTGTGCGCCCATGTCGTGGCAGAAGCTGAGGCCTCCGGGCTTTTTGTCGTACGGCCGCGAGAGCATAGCCGCGTCCGGCGGCGGAGGAGGCAGGTGCGGATCATGGTCGATGCTGTGGACCGGGCCAGCTTCACCTTTGTAAATTTTGATCTGGTCTGTGTAGCTGTACTGCTTTACGAAATTGTCTAGCAGATTCTTCACCAGCCACGGATTGTGATCGAGTTCCCAGAATACATGATCGACCGCAAGATCGAGCGTGTTCATCATGCAGTACTCACCCTCGTTCACCACCCAGAATGGTTGCTTTTCGATTTCGAGGAGCTGCGTCGAGCCGTAATAGCTATGCGTGGCGTGCGAAATCATAAACTTCTGGTCGTCCGATAGGGACGACGCTCCGAGCTTCTCGTCCAGCCGTTCGGCCTTGGCCATCAGCTTGCCGGCGCGATTGAGGGTTGTGCGTAGCACGTCCGACAGATCGGTGTAGTAGCGCGTGTAGAGGTATTTGCCGTCCAAGCCCGTCGTGACGGGTTGCTCCAAATAGGAGCCGATTGCCAGCGTCATGGCGTACTTTTTGCCGGGCGGCACTTCGAAGCCAACGCCCGGGCACGAACCCAACAGATGCACCGGATTATACCGTTCGCGGATGCCGTCGGTCGCCGACCAGCGCATGAACCCGAACGGCGCCGGGCCTGCCGCCTTCTTTGCACCCGTCACGTCGAACACTTCAGCAGCCACGCCCGCTTCGCGGCGGAAGGCAAAGCCCACGCGCTTTTTCGAGCCCAGATCACTTTCGATCATCCGCGGGCCTGGACGCGAATGATTGAGGGCAAAGATACCAGTCCTGGGCTTGCTGCCCTTGGTGTTGTCGATGATGAGTTGCGCTACGACAGACGGACGAAGACCTTCGCGCATCTCGTCCTTCGTGGCCTTTGCCGGATCCGGAATCGCGCCGAACGGCGAGTACACCGTAAAGGTGAGGTCGCCCGCCTGCCAGCTATCGGTAGCCCAGCCATACGAGCGTTGGATATCCTTCGGCGCGAACGGCACCGCATCGGGGCGCACGTTGGCCTCGGAGGGCCCGGCTGTTTCCGCCGTGAACGCCTCCATGGCTGTGCTTGCCGCGCCGATGTAGAAGGGAAGGCACTTGAGCGGCGCGTCGGCATAACGGTCGCCGTCGATCACGCCGATAAACACTTCCTGGTCCGCTGGCGCGCCGATCTGAAGGCCGATGCCGCCTTTCGTCCCCGGATTGCCGCAGGTAAAACTCATGAAAGCGCCCATTGGCGAATGCTGGGCATTGAATCCGATGGAACCGGAAAGCTTCGGCATAGTGGTTCTCCCGACATTATTTGTTGTGAATATCTACTAAGCGTTGGCACGCCATAGTGTGCCAGCCAACGCGCGGGGCTCCTTTTTTGAGGAGCCCCGCGCCGGCATTTTACTCTAAGCGCGGAAAGATTTACGCCGCTCTGTCAGTTCGGCAGCGATCTGCTTGGTGCGGTCGCGGTCGAGTGGATAGACGAGCAGACACGCGGCTACGGCGAGGAACGTAATGCCCGCATATAGGCTCCCAGTGAGCAAGATGCCCGCCTGCGCCCCTGCGGTCTGCACCGTGGCTGTGGAATCCACGCCGTAAGCGCCGAGCAGCCAGCCGCAGGCGGCGCCTCCGAGGGCCAGGCCCGCCCAGAGAGCGAACACAACTGCGGATGTGACAGTGCCGGAGGCCCGGCGACCGGTCTTGTATTCGCCATAGTCGGCAACGTCGCCCATCATTGCCCACAGGATTGGCCCTGAAAGGCCGAAGCAGAACTGGCGAAGTCCTTCGACGCCGAATATCACTGCCGTGGCGTGGGGAGGGATGACGTACAATGCCATGGCGAGAAGGCCCGTCAGCACCATGCTGCCGATAAACAACTTGACCTTGCCCACCCGCATGGAAACTAAGGTGGAGCACGCCACGCCGAGCAATACGCCGGCCAGACTTACACCTTGGAACCAGGGAAACAGGCTCACGTCACCGACCACATAGCGGAAATAGGCCGGCACGTCGTTGCCGCGGACCAGGAGAGCCGTGAAATAGAACAACGTTGCCAGAAACAGTGCTACGAAGGCCTTGTTGCCGAACAGGTCGGCGAGATCCTGCCCTACATTGGCCTTCTGCTGCGGATCGGGCTGGATGCGCTCCTTGGTTGTGAAGAACGTGATAAAGAAGAACACCGCCGCAACGATCGATAGAAGTCCCATCGTCAGTTGGTAGCCGAGCGCGTCGTTTCCCTGGCCGAAGATACCGACCAATGGAATGACGAACATGCCGATGATGAAGCCGGCAAGATTGGCGGCGATCTGGCGGTAAGACGAAATCGAAGTGCGCTCATCCGGATCGTCGGTCATCACTGCTGTCAGCGAGGCATACGGCACGTTGTTGACGATGTAGATTACACGCAAGGCCGAGTAGGTCACCCAGGCGTAAATCAGCTTGCCGGCGAGGCTGATATCTGGCGTGGTGAAGGTGAGTACGGCAACGACGCCGAACGGCACCGCCGTCCACAGGATCCAAGGACGGAATTTGCCCCATTTGGTCTTCGTGCGGTCGGCAATCACGCCCATCACAGGATTAAACAGGGCGACCGAAAGACCGACCACGCCCAGCATAGTGCCCGCCTGCGCCTGCGTCAGGCCGAAGGTATGGGTGTAGAAATCGTTTTGCAGAACAATCATGAACTGGAAGACGAAATTCGCGGCCATGTCGCCAAGGGCGTAGCCTACCTTCTCTTTGACGGGCAGTTTCTGGGTCATCGTTTCCTCTGTTTGTGCTGTGCCGGCTTTTCCGCCGAGCTATTTGACTAGGTGCAGGATCTGCTTAGTCCGTCGCGACGAGTTGCCGACTCTGCCAAGTGCGATTGTGCGTGTAGTGACCGTACGACGCGATGCGAGGCAGACGCGCGAATCAACATCATTGTGAAAGCCTGTAAGCTACCCCGTTGATTCAGTGTAGTGTTAACGCTAACAGGGAGCAATCAAAAACGCCCCATTTCGGGGGGTGCGCCCTGTCCGCGGCAGACGGCAGTGGCGGTTTTGCCGGAGGGGGGTCTGCGGGTGTAGTTGAAAGAAAAAGCGCATCTGGCAGGTACGCGAGTGGCTCGCGGCGCTGTCGGCAGGATATTGCGCTGTCGGCCCACGGGACGGAAAGTGGAGGGATTCTCATGAAGTGGTTGCTCAAAGCGGGCATATTGCTGCTTGCTGCTGGCGCCGTCTCTATCGCGGCTGCGGGTGGAGAGGTTGGGATTACGGCGCTGAAGAAAGCCGCGTCGGGGATCACACTACAGACAACCCAAGGCAGGCTCGTCATTGAACCCTGGACGGACCGGATCATCCATGTGACGGCGTACCGCAACGCGGATTGGAAGGGAGCCTACAACCCCGCCGTGATCGCGCGGCCGCAGCCGGTCAAATGGCAGCTCGTCGAGTCAACTGACGCATATACGTTGTCGACCCCCGCGTTGCAGGTTCGCGTGAACCGCGCGACCGCCGCCATATCGTTTCGTGACTCGTCGGGAAAGGTGATCCTCGACGAACCGGAAAATGCGCGCCAGACTCCTGCGCAAGGTGCAGGTGCCGTCCGGCAGGAATTTTCCGAGGAGTTCGGTCACCACTATCCGGTCTTCGGTCTCGGCCAGCATCCAACCGGTACGTTCAATTACCGGGGAAGCACGGTCCATTTGCAGCAGGCAAATCGGGATGTTGCCGTACCTATGCTGGTTTCGCAGCGCGGCTTCGGCATCCTCTGGAACAATGCTTCGGTGACCGATGTGGACGCCGACGTCGCTTGGGACCCAAATCAGATTGTGTTGCGCTCGGAGGCTGGCGGAGGCATCGACTATGATTTCATCTACGGGCCGGCGATCGACGGAGTGATAGCAGGATATCGCCATCTCACCGGCGACGCTCCGATGATGGCGCGGTGGACGTGGGGCCTCTTCCAGTCAAAGGAGCACTACGCAACGCAGCAGGAACTGCTCGATGTCGCCGCGAAATACCGCGAGCTTGGGGCGCCTCTGGATGCCGTCGTTCAGGATTGGTTTTACTGGAAACCGGGTGAGTGGGGCCGCCACGTCATGGATCCGGCACGCTATCCCGATCCGGCCGGCACGGTAGCGGCTCTCCACAAAGAGAATTTGCACACGATCATCTCAGTATGGGCGCGGTTCGATAAGGGGCTGGAAAACGCCAAAGAACTTGAGAGCATCGGCGGTCTGTTTCCCAGGACATCAAACGTATACCCGGCAGGCGAAGGCCGCTGGTACGACGCGTATTTGCCTGCCGCCCGTAACATGTACTGGCGCCAGGTCATGAAGACACTCGGCACCGCCGGATGGGACGGCTGGTGGCTCGATGCCAGCGAGGCGGAGCTGAGCGGGAATTGGGGCGAGATGCGCACGCTCCAAACCGCAGCGGGCCCAGGCAATATCGTCTACAATGCGTATCCGTTGCTGCACACGACCGGCGTGCATGACGGGATGCGCCGCGACATGCCGGACAAACGCGTATTCATCCTGACAAGGTCGGCCTATGCAGGGCAGCAGCGCAACGGCGCCATCACCTGGTCGGGCGATACGGCCGGCAGCTGGGACGACTTCCGCCGTCAGGTCCCAGAAGCGCTCAATTTCTCCTTGAGCGGAATACCCTATTGGTCGGCCGACATCGGCGGGTTCTTCAGCGGTGATCCCAAGGACCCCGCTTATGCCGAACTTTTCACGCGTTGGTACGAATTCGGCGTGTTCAATCCAATGTTCCGCGTGCATGGCACCAGTTATCCCAAGGAAATTTGGCAATTCTCCCCGGAGATCGGCAAAGTTCTGCTCGGTTACGACCGGCTGCGCTATCAGCTGATCCCTTACATCTACTCGCTTTCATGGGATGTCACACATCGCGGCGGTACGATGATGCGCCCGTTGATCATGGATTTTCAGGACGACGCCAATACGGCGTTGATCGGTGACGAATACACCTTCGGCAAGGGATTGCTGGTCGCGCCGGTGATCGAAAAGGGCGCCCAGACTCGCACGGTATATCTGCCGGGTCACCTTCCTTGGTACAACTTTTGGACCGGCGAGATGATCAATTCCGGAAAATCGGTTGCCGTCAAAGCCGAGTTGGAGACCATCCCACTATTCCTCCAAGCTGGCAGCATTCTGCCGCTTGGTCCCGCGATCCAATATGCGGACCAACGATCCAGCGAACCGATGGAACTGCGCATCTATCCTGGTGCGGACGGTCATTTCGAACTCTACGACGATCAAGGCGATGGCTACGGCTACCAGAAGGGCCAGTATGCGACGATCGACTTGCGCTGGAATGACACCAAGCACGAACTCTCGATCGGTAAGCGTCACGGAAAATTCCCCGGTATGCCGCAGAAGATCGCCTTCAAGGCCGTTTGTGGAGCCGGCGAAAAGGCAGAACGGTCGTCGGTCGTCATCTACTCTGGTGTTGGACGGTTGGTACCCCTGCCTGGATGCCAATGAACAAGTGGGGAGGTCCATGACCAAAAGGCAGGTATGTGAACTTAGCCGCCGCCGCTTCGCGATGAGTGTCGCTGTGGCGCCGTTACTCCTCGCCCAGTCCGGTAGCGCCAAGCCGAGGCGACCAGCCGCGGTAAATGCAAATACAAAGGGACCGGCCCTGGCGGGCAAAGTGGTGTCGCCCAAGGTTCAGCCGTTCGCGGTCGGCAGGGTGCAGCTGCTCGAGGGCCCGTTCAAAGACGCGCAAACCTGGAATACGGCGTTCATGAAACGCCAGGTGCCGGACAGGCTGCTGCACGACTTTCGGGTCAATGCCGGTATTCCTAGCATTGCCAAGCCGCTCGGCGGATGGGAATCTCCGGACTGCGAACTGCGCGGCCATTTCGTCGGGCATTATCTTTCCGCGTGCGCGCTCCTCTATGCCTCCACCGGAGACACGAAGATCAAGCAGCGGGCCGATTACATCGTATCGGTCTTGGCGGAGTGTCAGAAAAAGCTGCATTCCGGCGGGTATCTCAGTGCATTCCCGTTGGAATTATTCGATCGTCTGGATGCAAGAAAAGACGTGTGGGCACCGTTCTATACCTACCACAAGATCATGGCCGGCCTGCTCGACATGTGTACGCTCGCAAGAAACGCGCAGGCGCTCGCTGTCGTAACCGACATGGCGGCATGGACCGATGCGTGGACGGCTGCGCGCTCTCCGGAGCACATGCAGGACATTCTAACTACCGAATACGGCGGCATGAACGAAGTGCTCTACAACCTCGCCTCGGTCACTGGCGATGCGCGGTGGCTAAAAGTCGGTGATCGTTTCAATAAGACCGTATTCTTCGATCCATTGGCGGCGCGGCATGACGCCCTCAAGGGTTTGCATATGAATACGCACGTACCGCAGGTGATCGGTGCGGCCCGGCGCTTCGAACTCTCCGGTGAGAACCGCTATGCTGAAATCGCCAGCTTTTTCTGGGATACGGTGGCGGATTCTCGCAGCTATGTCACGGGCGGGTCGAGCAATCGCGAGCATTGGCTGACCGAGCCGTATCATCTCGGCGCCGAATGGCGTCAAGACGCCAATCATCAAGAATGCTGCTGTTCGTACAACATGCTCAAACTGTCGCGGCACCTTTTCAGCTGGGTACCGGATGAAAAGTACATCGCCTATTACGAGCGCAACCTATTCAACCATCGGCTCGGGGCGATAGAACCCGAGACCGGCAACACGACCTACTTCCTTTCGATGGCGCCCGGAGCGTGGAAAACGCTCGCAACGGACGACGCGTCATACTGGTGCTGCACGGGAACGGCCATGGAGGAATTCGCCAAGCTATCCGACACAATCTATTTCCACGACAGCAACGGCCTGTACGTGAACCTGTTTATTGCCTCGAGCGTGAATTGGTCTGAGCGCGGACTGCTTCTGGAACAAGCAACACAATTTCCGAACGAGCCGAAAGTCACGCTCACCGTTCGGCAGGCGCCCGCCGAGAAGCTGCCGATCCATCTGCGTATTCCGGCATGGAGCCTAGACGCACGCGTGTCTGTCAACGGCGAGCCGCTGGAAGTTGTTGCTGAACCGGGCAGCTACATGAAGATTTCCAGAACTTGGAAGGCCGGTGATACGGTCGAGCTCGAGTTGCCGATGCAACTTCACTCCGAGAGCTTTGCCGACGAGCCGCAAGTACAGGCATTACTCGTTGGACCGATTGTCCTTGCGGGTCAGATTTCGAAAGGTGACATCCCGACCGCCTTGATGCACGAGCAAGGGCCGCAAATCGACAAACTGCCGCCGCTGCAAATTCGTCCGCTGGTCACAGGCGGCAAACCTCTTGAGACGGTCGTTAGACCAGTCGATGGCTCGCCACTCACCTATGTGACGGTGAACCAGCCCCAAAATGTCACATTCAAGCCGCTCAACCGGAGCTGGGAGCGGTTCGCAGTCTATTGGGAAACGGCCTGACCTAATACGTTCGATCGGCAACTGCTTTCGCCGTAAGCAATTCGCGACATCTTCGGAGTCTTACCGGAAGCGATTTCACCTACCGAATGGTAACCCGGCTGGTGTGTGCCGGACAAAACTGCAACACGAACGGCGGGCAATCGTGTCATGAAGGTGCGACACTTTGTTCAAGCAAATCGACCTAACTCGTGCCGACGCCCTCTCGGAATGTCTCTCATTCTTATCTGAACTCCGACGCAAATCTTTCAACCGCCTGAAATCGCTTCTAGAACGTTTCGCTGCTTGCGATTCCAATGTCACATGCGCCGCGCATCCAATCCTGTGCGACAGACGATTCAGTTAGCGCTTTCCTCATCTCCTCCATGAAGATTGTTTCGGACGGTACCCTAGCGTGTGATAATATAATTGTCAGTCAAATGGGAGGTGCAACACGGGGGTGTCGACTGAGCGGGCGTATTGGGCCAGCCTTTTGGATCTCGTGACACGCCAAACCCGCGGCTATAAAGACGCGGAGG
>Ga0265314_10005493_pt1 | contig 11423 bp, 6 predicted proteins | sample 4126metaG_FD_203106 | JGI IMG/M metagenome (GOLD analysis project Ga0265314, IMG submission 203106) | Rhizosphere microbial communities from Carex aquatilis grown in University of Washington, Seatle, WA, United States - 4-1-26 metaG | ecosystem: Host-associated > Plants > Roots > Rhizosphere >... | reverse complement strand
ATCATCGAGCGCGGGCGGACGACCATCGTCGGCGACCTGAGGCGCGAGGGCCGCAACTTCATCGTCGCGCCGGACGACCCGCGCTTCGTCTACGAGATCGCCGTCCAGGACCCCGCGCGCTCGGCCGTGCGGCCCGTGCCGCATCCCGGGGACAAGGTGGTCGTCAAGCTCGGCGAGTGGCGCAGGCGCGAGCAGCCCCTCTTCGGCGAGATCACCGACCGCCTCGGCCGAACCCACGAGCCCCGCGCGGAGCTCCTCGGAATCTTCATCAAGCACGGCCTCGAGTCCCAGTTCCCCGCCGACGTGGAGCGCGAGGCCGCGGCCCTGCCGGACCGGGTCCACGCCAGGGAGACCGAGGGGAGACGGGACTACCGGGACATCCCCACCTTCACGATAGACCCCGACGACGCGAAGGACTTTGACGACGCGCTCTCGATCGAGGACCTGGGCCGCGGGGACACCCGGGTCGGGATCCACATCGCCGACGTGTCGACCTACGTGAAGCACGGGACTGCGATCGACCGGGAGGCGCGCACGAGGGGAAACTCGACGTACCTCGTGGGCACCGTGATACCGATGCTGCCCGAGAAGCTCTCCAACGGGCTCTGCTCGCTCGTCGAGGCGCAGGACCGCCTGTGCAAGGCGGTCTTCCTCACCTTCGGGCCCGACTTCAGGATAAAGGAGACAGACTATGCGAACACGGTCATCCGCAGCAGGAAGCGCCTCACCTACAAGCAGGCCTACGCCCTCCTCTTCGAGGAGAACCTGGAGAAGATCCGAGCGATGCCGGTTCCGCCGAAGCACCAGACCGGATCGACGGGCCGGGCGCTGCGGGAGCTCCAGGACTGGGAGCTCGAGGACCTGCAGACGTGGATCCGGGCGCTCTGGCGAATCGCGAGCTCGCTGCGCAGGGAGCGCATGGCCCACGGGAGCCTCGACCTGGACATGCCCGAGACGAAGATCTTCGTCGACCCCCAGGGCTACGCCGACCGCCTTGAGCGGATCGAGCAGGACGAGAGCCACCAGCTGATCGAGGAGTTCATGCTCGCGGCGAACGAGGCCGTGGCGCGGCTCACCCGCACCCAGAGGCTGCCCTCGCTCTACCGCGTCCACGACAATCCCGACGCCGAGAAGCTCTCCGACTACAGGCAGTTCGTGTCGACCTTCGGGATCAAGGTCGGGGACCTGACCCGGCGCGAGGAGGTCGTCAAGCTGCTCTCGATCCTCAAGAACCACCCGCAGGGCTACACGCTCAGGACCCAGTTCCTGCGCAGCCTCAAGAAGGCCTGCTACCGGGCGACCCCCGACGGCCACTACGGCCTTCACAAGAAGGACTACACCCACTTCACCTCCCCGATCCGGCGGTACTCCGACCTGGTCGTGCACCAGGTCCTTCAGTCCTACCTAAGCCGCAAGGACGGCGGCGGGGCCGTCCGCCACGACGTGCGCGGGATCACCCAGCTTGCCGAGCACCTGAGCAACACCGAGATCAACTCGACCGAGGCCGAGCGAGAGAGCGTGAAGATCAAGCTGCTCGAGTTCTTCGAGAGGGAGCTCGCCAAGAAGAAGCGCACGGCCTTCGCCGCGGTCATCACCGACGTGCGCCGCCACGGTTTCTTCATCGAGCTTGTAGAATCGATGACCTTCGGGTTCATCTCGGCCGACGCCTTGGGCGACGACTACTACCAGCTCAACCAGGAGGGCAACGCCCTCGTCGGCAGGAAGAAGCACCACCGATTCGAGGCGAACGGCCGGCTCGACGTCGTCGTCGACAAGGTCGACCGCTTCAAGCGCATCATTGATTTTCGGCCGGCTTGAATATCATAAGAGTACCATGAAGCACTACGACTTCCCGATCCACTTCCGAGAGCTCTACGACCACGCGGTGGCGCTCTACGCCAAGGGCCAGCGCGGCGCCGAGACCTACTTCGACAAGGCGCAGGCCGCCTGGCTCGCCTCGAACGGCATCACGCCCCAGCACCTCTACGATTACGCCGAGGACCAAGTCGGCGGCGGCGAGCCCGGGTTCGCCCACGCGGTCCTGATCGAGTCCGCGCGGCACAACTACTTCATGAACGTCCAGCACGGCACGGCGTCGACCCGGGTGCTCGACGAGTCGACCATGCCCTCGAAGACGGACTCCGTGAAGGGGATCGAGTGGCTGCCCAGGATCATCCCGAAGACGAAGGCGAAGCTGCGCGGCGAGCTGCCAGCGACGCTCATGTACTGCTGCGGGGGCGACCGGCGCTTCTTCAAGGCGCACGACATCATGCCCTCGGAGTTCCTGGGCGTCGTCTGGCGCAACATCGACAACGACGCGGCGATCATCGACTGGGTCGTCGCTCGCAGCAAGTCCGCCCCCTAGAGCAGCTCCCCCTGGCGGCTGTCCGATCCCTTCGGGGGCGGGCTGACGCCGATGAACCTACCGTAGCGCTCGATCCAGTCGTCCAACTTGCCGACGTAGTGGTCGGGGTCGTAGGGCGAAGAGACCGGGTCGTAAAGCGAGATCGGCCGCGCGCGCTGCCAGTCGCTCGTCCTGCCCTTCTGCTTCGGGGTGATGTAGTATGTCACGCGGTCCCCCATCCTCGGCCGCGGCGACATCTGGAGGGCAGCCTCCGAGGAGGCCCGCCTCGGCTTGCCGCCCCCGGCGATGAAGCGCTCGTAGGCGTCGGGGTTCATGCCGAGGACCTCCCCCTTCGCGACCTCGGAGACCGGCAGCGACAGGTCGGATATCCTCCTGCGGTAGTCGCCGAGGAGGCCGGCCGGGGACTCGGCCGTGGCGCCCAGGAGGAAATGGATCAGCGAATCCGTCAGCTTCTTGAGGTAGGGCTCGACGCCCCTCGAGCGCAGGGCGCTCCCCCTTAGCGTCACCTTCCCCCCCTCGAAGAGCGCGTAGTTCTTCGCCTTGTAGCAGAACATCGCGTCGTACTTGCCGTCGAACTCCAGGTCGATCCCCGCGGGGAGGATGGGGACCACGAGGGCGAGGAGCTCCTCGGGCTTGTCGAAGTGCAGGTCGGAGGAGATGTAGATCCCGTCCGTGTCGGCCTCGAGGATGCGGCATCCGTGCCGGCCGAACTCGTCGATCAATTGCTGCAGGAGCTCGCGCCCGCGCCGGGTCACCTCCGCCGCCAGGTCGCCGTCGCCGAACCTGGCCCCGGAGAAGCCAAGGTACCCGTAGAAGGAATTGATGAGGATCTTCGTCGTCGCCTGGCGCGCCCTGGCCTCGGAGCGCTCGTCCTGGGTCGGAGCCGTCTTCGCGAGCTGCTTGTACTTGAGTCGGTACTCGAGCAGGTGTCGAAGGAGCGGGATGAAGACCCCGAGCGAGTCGTCCGAGGGGTTCCTTCCGATGTTCAGGAGCAGGCTCGGGTAGAGCGACGCCACGTCGAAGTGCAGAACGTGGCGGAAGACCCCCTCGTTGAAGCTTCGCGTGTAGCCCCCGTCGAAGGGGCGTATCTCGGGCGGCTGGGGGCAGGATTGCCTCGCGTGGTAGTACTCCTCCAGGAAGAGGAGGTCTATCTTGACCGTCGTCCCCCGCAGCGTCGCCTCCTGCAGCGGGATCGGGAATGCGCGGGCCTGCTCGAAATACGTCGGCAAGAGGAGCGCCGCCAGGCCCTCCGTCTCCCTCAGGTCGTCCTCCAGGTACGCGCGGAACCGGGCCCGGTCGGACGCGAAGGCTTCCGCGATCCGGCTCCCCTCGATGTAGGTGCGCTCCCCTTCCGCCTCGTCGGTGATCCCGTAGTGGATCGCGACCTCCTTCAGGCCGTAGGAATTGAGCTCGCGCGTCGAGATGTCGCCCAGGAGCGCCAGGAGATAGGTATCGATGACGGCGCGCCCCGGCAGGTCGCACCTCGGGAAGTCGATCCAGCGCTCCGCCACCTTCAGGCGGCTGCTGCGGAACGTGGCGCGCTGGCCGAAGCGCCCCCACGCGCACGGGACCCGGCGCATCCGGCAGCGCTGCCTCAGGTAGTCCAGGTCGAACTTGAAGATGTTGTGGCCCTCGATCGTGTCGGGGTCGAACCTGGCGAGCTCCTCGTTGAACGAGAGCAAAAGCTTCCTCTCGGCCGCGTCGGTCATGTCCTCCAGGATCAGGAGGCGGTTCTCGCCAAAGAAGCGCATCCCTATCGCCAGCACCCGGTCGCCGGGTCGCTCGGCGTTGCTGAAGGCCCCGTCGGTTGATCCGGTCTCGATGTCGACCTGGCAGCGCCGCAGCTTCGCGAACGCCATGTCCCCGTACAGGCGCGCCCGGTTCTGGAGCAGGAACTGGCTCTCGAGCGGTCGGATGGCGTCAATCGCGGTCGAGCTCGAGTCCCTGGCCGCCTTGACCAGGTCCTCGAAGGCCTCGAGGGAGGAGGCGCGGGCCAGGGTGCCAAGGACCGCGTCGCCCTTTAGCTGCTCAAACTCGACTCCGGGCACGGGGGCCCCGTAGGGGTTCGCAGAGAGCCAGGCAAAGGGTTCGAAGGGCACGGACTCCTCGAGTCGGCCCCCGTCGGGGGTCGAGCGCGACACCCAGGCCTTGCCCCCGCGGTCGATCCAGACGCCACAGAGCGTGCCGTCCATGGGCCCCGCCCCTCTAGAACGGTCGGACGACGGCCATCGCCACCGCGGTGATCGCGAGCGCGAAGGTGATCAGCATGAACAGGTCGGCCTTCGCGCGGCGGCGGTACGCCATGCCCGTCATCGCAGAGAGCCCCAGCCAGCAGACGAACTTCACGATGGCCCAGCCGGGGAACCCGAGCTGAAGGCGGTGGAGCATGCCAAAGCCCGTCACCAGGATCAGCAGCGCCGCGACGCCCGTGATCATAAGGACCCGCTTGCGGGTCTCCGCCGGGGCGGCGAAGGCGTAGAACGTGTAGCCCAGGAGCACGATGACCGAGCTCAGGTGCAGCACGAGGTAAGTATTGAGTGACATGATTTTAGGCTGGAAGGAAAGAGATAGACACCCCGCCTGTGCCGTATGCCCAAAGGCTCAGGACCTTTTCATGTCAAGGTGGGCGCCTCCGTCACGGTGTTTGCTTTCCGGTTTACGGCCTAGCAGCTCCCGCGGCGGTTTCGGCTCCCGTAATGTTTCCAAGGCAAAGAGCGGTTATTGAAAGCACCTCGAACACTGCAGGGTGTCTGTTCTTGAGTCTGGGAGATGTCGGCCCACCGTCAAGTATGCCCTTGCGCATTCTCCTGGCGGCCATCGGCAGCTCCGGCGACGTGCACCCCGTGATCGACCTGGGGCGCGCGCTAAGGGCCCGGGGCCATGGGGTTGCGCTCGCGACAAACGAGCTCTTTGAGGCCCAGGTCCGCGCGAACGGCCTCGACTTCATCGCCCTGGGGACACGCGCGGAGGCCGAGACCCTCATGCGGGACCCGCGGCTCTGGCACCCGACCCGGGGGTTCTCGTGCATTGTGGAGGGCGCCATCCTCCCGAACATCCGGCGCCTGTACCAAATCATCGAGGGGCACCGGGGGCCCGGGGCGGTCGTCGCCGCGACGACCCTCTGCCTCGGGGCCCGGGTGGCGCAGGACCGCCTCGGGGTTCCGACGGCGACCCTCCACCTGCAGCCGAGCGTCATCCGCAGCCACATCGACAACGGACTTCTCGGGGGCGTCAACATGGGACCCGGCATGCCGCGGGTGGTGAAGCGGGCGCTCTTCTGGGTCATGGACACGGTCTTTGTCGACCGGTGGATCGCGCCGGAACTGAACTCGTTCAGGTCCACCCTGGGTCTTCCCGCGGTCCGCGGGATCTTCGGCGCCTACCTGCATTCTCCCCAGCTTGTCCTTGGCCTCTTCCCCGACTGGTTTGCCGCGCCGCAGGCCGACTGGCCCCCGAACACCCACCTAACGGGCTTCCTCATGCACGACGACGGGGGCCTGCCGGAGGCCCACAGCGAGGCCGACCGTTTCCTCGAGGAGGGACCCCCTCCCCTCCTCGTCACGCCGGGTTCGGCGGCCACCGACCGCGGGGATTTTTTCCGAACGACGGTGGAGGCGTGCCATGCGGGCGGGCTGCGGGCCATGCTGGTGACGAACCACCCGGACCAGCTACCCAAGGATCTCCCTTCTGGAATCAGGGCGTTCTCCTACCTTCCCTTCAGCCGCGTGCTGCCGCGTTGCGCGGCAATCGTCTATCACGGTGGAATCGGGACCCTGGCCCAGGCGGTCAGGGCAGGCGTACCCCACCTGGTCGTCGCCAACGCCCACGATCAGCCGGACAACGGCCGGAGGATCGAGCTCTTGGGTCTCGGCTTTGGACTCACTGCACGGAGGTACCGCGGAGCGGCCGCGGCCCGAACGATCGCAAAGCTTGTTGCCTCGCCCGAAATCAGGGAGCGATGTCGGGAATTTGCGCCGCGCATCGATGCCGCCGCGGCCTCCGAGAGGGCCTGCGCGCTCATTGAAGGGCTGGCCTAAACCGGTCGAGGAATTGCCGTACAAGGGAAACTCCCGACGGCATTTGCCGTTTGACGTCATGACGTTACCGTTGGTGCGTCATGAAACGCGCGACCATATATTTTGATGACGGCCTGCATAGGGCGCTTAAGATTAAGGCGTTCGAGGGCGATCTGAGCATTTCCCACCTCGTGAATGTTGCGGTGAGAGATTCTTTGGAGGACGACCTCGAGGACCTGAAAGCAATTGAAACCCGGAAGAAGGAGAAGCCCGTCACCTATTCGTCCTTCTTGAAGGAGCTGAAAAGCCGTGGGAAGATATGAGGTATTGATCCTCCCTTCCTTAAAGAAGGATATTAAGGGAATCCCGAACTCGGATCTCCGTCGGATCACCGAAAAGATTTCCGCGCTCCAGATCGATCCCAGACCCATGGGTTGCGTCAAACTCCCGGGACGGGATTACTACCGGATAAGGCAACGCGACTACAGGATCGTCTACGAGATTAAGGATTCCGTGCTCATCGTCGCGGTAATCAAGGTCGGACACCGCGGGGATGTCTATCGTCAGGTTTGAAGCGGAGCGAGTTCGGCGCGCGAGGTCGGGATTTCCATGCAGACTGCCGCGCTTGACCCTTTCAGGTGCGAGGGCAAGCTCCCCCATGGTCCCAGCTATTGCGCTCATACAGTAACGCCGATCTCACGATTGCCGATATCTGAAAAAGCACACTGGGCCCGTGTCGGAACCGCCGGCCCCAAGAATCGCGAATCCCCGGGTCCGCTCCGTGCGCGCAGATTGAGAGACCGGGCGGTAGTTGCGCTTCTCCTGCTCGCGTCTCCCTTGTCCGTGCAGGCGTCGAGCCAGCTCATGGACCCTGCGCCGAACGGCCGCGTCGAGGCGGGCGCACCCCCGTTCGTCATACTCGGACAGGAGGCGCTCGGACTCGACTCGGCCCCCACGGACATCCACATGATGCCGGACGGTCGGCTCCTCGTGGTGACACTGGGGCAGCTGGTCCTTGGCGACGGCGTCCGGTGGGAGGCGATTCCCCGGCAGCAAAGCGAGATGGCCCTTCCAGGCTGCGCGGTCGACGCGGACGGACAGATCTATTTCGGCTCGAAGGGGGGATTCGCCCGGGTCGTCTTCGACGACAACGGGCAGTGGCACACGCAATTCGTGGCACCGTGGCCCGCTAAAGAGGGGCGCGACCGCCCTGTGCCCCTGAGGATGATCGAGGCCGGCGACGACTGGCTCTGGCACAGCGAGAGCGGTTCCGTCATCTCCTGGCGGCCCGGCCGCGAGGCGCGTGCCCTCGGCGCGGCCGAGTCGATCGGGGGCATTTTCACATTCCGGGGCGCCATGTACATCAGCGACCTGAGCGACGGGCACTTGGTCCGGGAGAAGGACGGGGCCATCCAGAATGTTTTCGCTCCTGACCAGGTCACCTCGAAGAACACGATCACTTCCAGCATCCCCTTCGGCGAGAAGCTGATGCTTGTCGGCACCGAGGGCCGCGGGCTGCAGCTGTTCGATGGCCAGAAAATGAGACCCTTCCGAACGCGTGGCATCCTCTCGGGCGACGGGAGGATCAACGACCTGTGCGCCCTGGACAAGGGCTTCTATGTCGCCGCGATCGAGAACACGGGCGTCGTCTTCTTCGACCGGACGGGCCGCGCCGTGCAGACACTCGAAAGCAGCCTCGACCAGCGCCTCGCGCACGTTAAGCGCCTGCTCCCCGCCCAGGGCGGCTCAGTCTGGGGCCTCGTCGACGATGGGGTCCTGCGGATCGAGTTCCCCGCCAGGGTCTCCAACTTTGAGCCGCTGATCGGGGTGGGGGTCGCAAGCCCGACGGTCCACCGGGTCGACGGGGACCTCTGGATCTGCAGCTCGGAGAAGATGCTGCGCGGGGTCTACGACGAGGATGGACGCCTGGCCCGCCTGGTGGTCGACACGCCCCCCGGGCGCTTTGTCTCAAGCTTCTCGTCGCTGCCGGGAAGGCCCGTCGCCGGGACCGAGCGCGGCGCATTCTTTCGCGCGGGCGCGGCCTGGACCCCCTTCGCCCAGGAGACAATGGACCTGCGGGTCCTCTCCCCCACGCCCGTCGACGGCCGCTACCTCTACGGGGCCGTCGGCGAGATCGGGTGGATGCGCCCCACGGACGCGGGATTCGATCTCGAGCGGATACCCGCCCCGAACCTGGCGCACATCCATTCCTCGATCGTGGACGGGCAGGGCCGCGTCTGGCTGGAGCTCGGCGCAGGGCGCGTTGGGCTCGTCACCCTGACCGGCGGCGTCCCCTCACTCGAGCTCTTCTCGGGGAGGGACGGCCTTCCCAACAGCTGGGTGAGGGCCTTTGAGATCGACGGCGTCGCCAACTTCAACGTGGCGAACCAGTGGTTGCGCTTTGACGAGCCCACGCGCCAGTTCGTTCCCGACGCCGCCTTCGCGCGGCTTGTCTCGGGACTCGATGACTGCAACGGCCGCCCCATGGGCGACGGTCTCGGGCGCCTGTGGTTCACGGCCAAGCCCGGACCCCAGGTGCTCCAGGAGAAGGGCGGCGTCCTGAGCAACCTGAACGAGAGGATGCCCGCGGGGCTGCAGCCGTGGACGTATGTTCCCGAGGCGGGCGGGGTCGTCTGGATGATCGGCGACCGCAGGCTTTCCCGGTACGACCCGGCGATGCCGGCCGCGCCGCCGGCCCCGCTCCGGGCGCTCATCACGCGCGTCACGTTCCCCGGAACCAACCGCACCGTGTTCAACGCCGCGGGCACCCTCCCCTCGCTCAGCTACGCCGAGAACTCGCTCGCCGTGCATTTTGTCGCGCCGGGCCACCCGTTCGGCGAGCCGGTCTCGTTCGAGGTCAGGGTTGAGGGCGCCGGGGCGGGACTGAGCGGCGTCGGGGGCAGCGGCTCGGCCGTCTTCGACCGCCTGAAGGAGGGCCGCTACGTCCTGCACGTCATCCCCCGATCCGGCAACCTCCTCGGTCAGGAGGCGACCCTCGGCTTCACGATCAGGCCCCCCTGGTACCGCACGCCCGTGGCGTTCGCACTCTACGCGGCGTCGGTCCTCGGCGTCTTCGGTCTGTCGGTCTGGCTCGTCGGCCTCTTTCACCGCCGCGAGAACGCGCGCCTGGAGAGGCTTGTGGCCGAGCGCACGGCGAAGCTCCAGGCAAGCGAGGCGGGGGTTCAGGCGAGCTATGACCTCCTGCGCTCCGTGATCGAGGCCACGACGGACTCGATCTTCGTCAAGGACGTGGCCGGGCGCTTCAGGATAATCAATTCCGCCGGAGCCAGGGCCTACGGGCGGCCCGCCTCCGAGATCATCGGGCGCTCCGACGCCGAGCTGAGCTCCCCCGAGGCCGCGCAAAGGCTGCGGACGGTCGACGAGCGCGTGATTTCGAGCGGGGAGGCCCAGACGCAGGAGGAGTTCCTTACGGTCGCCGGCCAGCCCCGCGCGTATTTCGCGGCGAAGTCGCCGCTGCGCGACGCGAACGGCAAGATCATCGGGCTGGTCGGGGTCTCCCGCGACATCACGGAGCGCAAGCTCGCCGACATGGCCCTTCGCAAGAGCGAGGGGCGCCTGCAGCTCGAATTCGAGCTGATGCCGATAGCCTGCATCGTCTGGGGGCCGGACCACCGCGTGCAGAAGTGGAACCCCTCGGCCGAGCGCATCTTCGGCTACACGCCCGATGAGACCCTGGGTAAGGGGGCCGAGGACTTGATCGTGCCGAAGGGCGCCCCCGGCACCGGCGAGGCGTTCTGGATGCCGGGCGCCGCGCCGGGAAGGGGCGCCCACCACACCACCCGCAACGCGACCAAGTCCGGCAAGGTCATCTGGTGCGAGTGGACGAACGCCGCCCTAACCGACGACAGCGGGGCCCTCCTCGGCGTCATGTCGATGGTGGAGGACGTCACCGGGCGCAAGGCCCTCGAGGAGCAGCTGCGCCAGGCCCAGAAGATGGAGGTCATCGGCACCCTCGCCGGGGGCGTCGCCCACGACTTCAACAACATCCTGACCGCGATGATGCTCAGCCTGGGCGAGTTGAGGCAGTCGGCGGTGCCGGAGGCCGCGAGGTCCCAGTTGGACGACCTCCAGTCCATGACCCGGCGCGCCGCCAACCTCACGCGGCAACTGCTCGTCTTCGCTCGCAAGCAGGTGATGCAGTTCAACACCTTGAACCTCAACGTGGTCGTCGGCGAGGTCATGAAGATGCTCGGGCGCCTCCTCGGCGAGCAGGTGACGGTGCGGATGCAGTCGGATGCCACGGACGCCTGGGTGGAGGCCGACCCGGGGATGCTCGACCAGATGGTCATGAACCTGTGTGTGAACGCGCGCGATGCCATGCCCGAGGGCGGCACGCTGACGCTCGCCATCACCCTCGTGGAGTTCGACGCCGAGGGCGCAAGGGCCCGCCAGGAGGCCAGGCCGGGGCGTTTCGCATGCCTGCGGGTCACGGACACCGGGATCGGCATGAGCCCCGAGGTCATGGAGCAGATCTTCGAGCCGTTCTTCACGACGAAGGGTGTCGGCCAGGGCACGGGCCTCGGGCTCTCCTCGGTGTACGGCATCGTCCACCAGCACCGGGGCTGGATCGAGGTCGAAAGCGCGGTCGGCAGGGGCACGACGTTCCGGATCTACCTTCCCTGCGCCGCGGGCCCCTCCGCGCCGGGTGTGCGCGCCCCGGCCGCCGCCCAGGCCATGCGCGGCACGGAAACCATCCTCCTGGTCGAGGACGAGGAGGTCGTGCGCAAGGTCGCCACGAAGATGCTGGAGCGCCTGGGCTACCGCCTCCTCGTGGCCGTCGACACCCCGAGCGCGATGCGCCTGTGGGAGGAGCACTCCGCAAGGGTCGACCTCCTGCTCTCGGACATGGTCATGCCAAACGGCATGACCGGACTGCGGCTCGGGGAGACCCTGAGGCAGTCGAAGCCCGGGCTTAGGATCATCCTGATGAGCGGCTACAGCGCGGAGATCCTCAAGGCCAAGGAGCGCTGGGGCGCCAACGTCGGGTTCCTGGCGAAGCCGTTTGGATCGGACGACCAGGC
>Ga0265314_10005492_pt1 | contig 11424 bp, 9 predicted proteins | sample 4126metaG_FD_203106 | JGI IMG/M metagenome (GOLD analysis project Ga0265314, IMG submission 203106) | Rhizosphere microbial communities from Carex aquatilis grown in University of Washington, Seatle, WA, United States - 4-1-26 metaG | ecosystem: Host-associated > Plants > Roots > Rhizosphere >... | reverse complement strand
TTCTGCACCCCTACACCAACCTCGTGAAGCATCGCGAGACGGGGCCGGTGATCTTCGAGCGCGGCAAGGGTGTGTTCGTCTATGACGATCACGGCAAGGATTATATCGAAGGCATGGCCGGCCTTTGGTGCACGGCCCTGGGCTGGGGCGATGCGGCGCTGGCCGATGTCGCCGCCGAGCAGATGCGCAAGCTTGCCTATGGTCATTTGTTCGCCGGCCGCAGCCATGAGCCCGCCATCGCGCTCGCGGAGAAGTTGAAGGAGGTTTCGCCTTTTCACACGGGCAAGGTGTTCTTCGCCAATTCCGGATCGGAAGCGAACGACACCCAGGTCAAGCTGTTCTGGTATGCGAACAACGCGCGCGGGCGGACGAAGAAGAAAAAGATCATCTCACGCAACAAGGCCTATCACGGCGTGACGATCGCGAGCGCAAGCCTCACCGGCCTGCCGGGCAATCACAGAAGCTGGGACCTGCCGCTGGAGTTCGTGAAGTTCACGGACTGCCCGCACTATTATCGGGCCGCCGAAGCGGGCGAGAGTGAGGAGCAGTTCTCCGCGCGCATGGCCGCCAATCTCGAAGCGCTGATCGAGCGCGAAGGCGCGGACACCATCGCCGCCATGATCGCCGAGCCGCTGCAGGGTGCGGGTGGCGTGATCCTGCCGCCGAAAGGCTATTTCGCCGCGATCGGCAGAGTGCTGGCGAAACATGACATTCCGCTCATCAGCGATGAAGTCATCACCGGCTTCATGCGCACCGGAAACTGGTTCGGCTGCGAAACTTATGGCTTCCAGCCGGAGACGATGACGGTGGCGAAAGCGCTGTCGTCCGCTTATCTGCCCATCGCGGCGGTGATGATCTCGCCGGAGCTGTGCGACATCATCGAAGCGGAATCGGGAAAGATCGGAACGCTGGGCCACGGCTTCACGTACTCCGGCCATCCGGTGGCGAGCGCCGTCGCGCTGAAGACCATCGAGATCTATCAGGAACGCGACATTCTGGGTCACGTCCGCAAGGTGAGCCCGCGCTTCCAGAAGCGCCTCGCCAAACTCGCCGAGCATCCGATGGTGGGCGAAACGCAGGGCGTCGGCCTCATCGGCGGCATCGAGCTTGTCGCCGACAAGAAAACGAAAGCGGCGTTCGATCCCGCCAAGGCGGTGGCGCCGACCTTCGCGAAATTCATCGAACAGGAAGGCCTCATCACGCGTCCGCTGATGGGCGACCGCATCGCGCTCTGCCCCCCGCTCATCATCAGCGAAAGCGAGATCGACGAAATGTTCGATCGCTATGAGCGCGGCCTCGCCAAAGGTCTCGACTGGGCGAAACGCGAAAACCTCGTCGCCGCATAGGGTTTTGCGCCGAAATGTCACGGTTCCTCGCAAACCGCAGGAACCTTCCTACATGGACTCCGTTGACTCATCAGGCGCGCATCGCTGCAAGAAAAGAGTGACTGAAAAGTCATCAAACCGCGGCGACGCGCGCTGCATCATTTCCGGAACCCCGCGAGGAGTGCAACCATGACTGGCCCGTTCAAACTTTCTCCATTGCCCTATGCCGAGGATGCGCTCGCGCCCACCATCAGCGCCAAGACCATCGGCTTTCACTACGGCAAGCATCACGCAACCTATGTGAAGACGCTCAATGCGCTCGTCGAAGGCACGAAATTCGCCGACATGAAGCTGGAGGAGATCGTGCGCGCCACCGCCACCAGCGAAGACGCGAAAGAGAAAAAGATCTTCAACAATGCCGGCCAGGTGTGGAACCACGATTTCTACTGGCGCAGCCTTAGCCCCAAATCCGGCAAGCCGTCCGGCAAGCTGAAAGCGGCGATCGAGGAATTCGGCGGCGAGGACAAGATCATTGAAGGCCTCGCCAAGGCCGGCACCGAACAGTTCGGCTCCGGCTGGGCGTGGCTCACCTCCAAGAGCGGCAAGCTCGCCATCGAGAAGACGCCGAACGCCGTCGATCCCATGTCGAAGGGCGTGAATGCCCTTCTCACCGTCGATGTGTGGGAGCACGCTTATTATCTCGACTATCAGAACGAGCGGCCCAAATATCTCGAAGCCGTGCTCAAGAATCTGCTGAACTGGGACTTCGCGGCCGAGAACCTCGCCCAGGAATCCCATCCCGTCCGGGCGGCAGCGTAACCCCCCGGCCAACCCTGAAGGCGGTGGAAGTCCAGCGCTTCCGCCGCTTTTTTTCATATGATTTTTTGTCAGAAATCGTCTTGACGTGCACGTCAACCTGGAATTAGCCTCCCGTCCGATCTGGAAACGCTAACCAAAGGGCGGACGAGAGGCGAAAAGCCCCGTCCGGGAAAATGATGGGACGGACTTATTCCATTCGCCAACTGACCAAGGAGATGGGCGTCACCTCGCGCACGCTCCGTCACTATGAAGACGAGGGTCTTCTGACCCCCGAACGCCAGGGCTTGGCGCGCATCTATTCGCAGCGCGACCGCGCCCGCCTGCAGCTCATTCTGCGCGGCCGCCGCGTCGGCTTCAGCCTCGCGGAGATCCGCGAGATCCTCGATCTCTACAATTCGGAAGATCACGGCGTCGCGCAGTTCCAGCACAGCCGCAAGAAGTTCGTCGAACGCATCGCGGCGCTGGAAGCGCAGCGCAAGGACATCGATGAGTCGATCGCCGAGCTGAAGCTTGCGCTTTCGCGTGCCGACAACTTCCTCGCCGAGCATCACGCCGAACAGAATCCGGTTCGCGTAAAGATGACCGGCTACTCCGTGATGCCGGCAGCGGAGTGATGTCCTCCCCGCTGCAGGTGGAGTCCCCGTCCTGGATGACGGAGGATTTGCGCATCTACGAAGACGGCGTGACGAAGTTTCTCGAGCGTGAGGCTGTGCCGCACGCCGAGAAATACATCCAGAACCATCAGGTGGATCGCGCCTTGTGGAACAAGGCCGGCGCTGCCGGCCTTCTCTGCACCGAGATGCCGGAAGAATATGGCGGCGCGGGCGGCAGCTTCGCCCACGACGCCATTCTCGCCGAACAGCTCGGCAAGCTCGGCATCGACGGCTGGGGCGTGGTGCTGCACAACGGCATCGTCGCGCCCTACATTCTTCATTACGGCAGCGAGGAGCAGAAGAAGCGCTGGCTGCCGCGCCTGGCGTCCGGCGAGCTTGTCGGCGCCATCGCGATGACGGAGCCGGGCACCGGCAGCGATCTTCAGGGCGTGAAGACGCAGGCGAAGAAAGACGGCAATCACTATTCGATCACCGGCAACAAGACCTTCATTACCAATGGCGGCACGGCGAATTTCATCATCGTCGTCGCCAAGACCGATCCCGCGCAGGGTTCGAAAGGCATTTCGCTCGTCTGCGTGGAAACGGACGAGGTGGAAGGTTTCCGGCGCGGCCGCATCCTCGACAAGATCGGCCAGAAGGCAAACGACACGGCCGAGCTCTTCTTCGACAATGTGCGCGTGCCGACGGAGAATCTCATCGGCATGGACGAGGGCCGCGGCTTCGTCCAGCTGATGCAGCAGCTGCCGCAGGAGCGCCTTATCATCGCCGTGCAGGCGATCGCGGTGATCGAGCGCGCGCTCAGCGAAACCATCGCCTATGTGAAGGACCGCAAGGCTTTCGGCAAGCAGCTCATCGAATTCCAGAACACGCAGTTCAAGCTCGCCGAATGCAAGACCGAGGCGACCGTCGCCAAGGTCTTCGTCAATCACTGCATCGCGCTGCATCTGGAGAAAAAGCTGGATGCGACCATGGCCTCTATGGCCAAGCTCTGGCTGAGCGATCTGCAATGCAAGATCGTGGACGAATGCCTGCAGCTGTTCGGCGGTTACGGCTACATGAACGAATACCCCATCGCGCGCATGTATGCGGACGCCCGCGTGCAGCGCATCTATGGCGGCACCAACGAGATCATGAAGCTGCTGATCTCGAGGAGTTTGTAAACGGCCAACACAGCCGTCATGGCCGGGCTCGACCCGGCCACCCATCTAGCCCGCGTCCGCGGGCGCAAAGACTTCTCTCCGCCGCGCGGACGCGCGTCGGATGGATGGCCGCCTCAAGGGCGGCCATGACGGAACGAAGGAGATAAGAATGACCGACTGTTTCATCTACGACACCGTGCGCACGCCGCGCGGCAAGGGCAAGAAAGACGGCGCGCTGCACGAAGTGACGGCGCTGGAATTGGGAACGCAGGTTCTCAAGAACATCCGCGACCGCAACAAGCTCGACACCAAGATGGTTGATGACGTGGTGTTCGGCTGCGTCGATCCCGTCGGCGAGCAGGGCGCGGACATCGCGCGCCTTGCGGTGCTCAACGCCGACTACGCGGACAGCGTGGCGGGCGTGCAGATCAACCGCTTCTGCGCAAGCGGTCTTGAAGCCTGCAACATGGCGGCGGGGCAGATCATGAGCGGCCAGTCGGACATGACCATCGGCGGCGGCGTGGAAAGCATGAGTCGCGTGGGCATGGGCGCGTCGGGGGGGTCGTGGTCGGTCGACCCCAACATCGCATTCAAATCCTATTTCTCGCCGCAGGGCATCGGCGCGGACCTGATCGCCACGATGGACGGCTTCAGCCGCGACGACGTGGACGCCTTCGCGGTCGAAAGCCAGAAGCGCGCGGCGAATGCGTGGAAGAACGGCTACTTCAAGAAGTCCGTCACGCCGGTGAAGGACATCCTGGGCCAGACGATCCTGGATCACGACGAACACATGCGCCCGGACGCGACGATGCAGTCGCTGGCGGGCCTCAACGCCAGCTTCGCGCAGCTTGGCGATTTCGCAGGCTTCGACGCGGTGGCACAGCAGCGTTATCCGCAGGTGGAGAAACTCAACCACGTTCACCACGCGGGCAACTCGTCCGGCATCGTGGACGGCGCGGCCGCCGTTCTGATGGGCACGAAGGAAGCGGGCAAGGCGGCGGGTCTGAAGCCGCGCGCGCGCATCCGCGCCTTTGGCTCCATCGGTTCGGAGCCAATGATCATGCTGACCGGCCCGTCCTACGTCACCGAGAAGGTGCTGAAGCGCGCGGGCATGAAGGTCGGAGATATCGATTTGTTCGAGCTCAACGAAGCTTTCGCCTCCGTGGTGCTGCGCTACATGAAAGTGCTGAACATTCCGCACGACAAGCTGAACGTGAATGGCGGCGCCATCGCGATGGGCCATCCGCTCGGCGCCACGGGCGCGATGATCCTGGGCACGGTTCTGGACGAACTGGAGCGCCGCGATCTCAACACCGCATTGGTCACGCTCTGCGTCGGCGCCGGCATGGGCACCGCCACCATCATCGAACGCGTCTGAGGCACATCATGGAACTCAAGAACTTCAAATGGGATCAGGACGCGGACGGCATCGTCACCATCTTCTGGGATGTGCCGAACCGCACGATGAACGTGCTGACGGGCTCAGCCATCACCGATCTCGTCGCGGTTGCGGACAAGGTTTCGACCGATGCCTCGATCAAGGGGCTTATCATCACCAGCGGCAAGAAGACCGGCTTCTGCGCCGGCGCCGCGCTGGATGAGATGGAAGGCAACACGCAGGCGGCCGGCGCCGCGAAGTCGCCGGAAGAAGCGCTCGCTTCCGCCTATCAGGGCGTGATGAATTTTCACAAGGCGTTCCGCAAGCTCGAAACCTGCGGCAAGCCGGTGGCGGCGGCGATCAACGGTCTGGCGCTCGGTGGCGGTTTGGAAGTCACGCTCGCCTGTCACTATCGCGTCGTGCTCGACAATCCGCGCATCCAGTTGGGATTGCCGGAAGCGAAGGTCGGATTGCTGCCGGGCGGCGGCGGCACGCAGCGTCTGCCGCGTCTCATCGGCGCACAGCAGGCGCTTCCGCTGATCCTGCAAGGCACGACGGTCGATCCGAAGAAAGCGGTCGAGCTGAAGATGGTGCACACCGTCTCCGCCGATCCGGTGGCGAAAGCCAAGCGCTGGATGAAGGCGACGCCGGTGTCGGTGCAGCCGTGGGACCAGAAGGATTTCAAAATCCCCGGCGGTGGACCTTACACGCCGGGCGGCTCGCAGACCTTCACCATGGGCAATTCCATGCTGCGCAAGCAGACCTATGGAAACTTCCCGGCGCAGCGCTTCATCATGTCCTGCGTCTATGAAGGCATTCAGGTGCCCATCGACGCGGCGCTGCGCATCGAAGCGCGCTATTTCACCAAGCTCATGTCGCTGCCGGAAAGCCGCAACATGATCCGCACCCTGTTCCTCTCCATGCAGGATCTTGGCAAGGGCGCGCGCCGTCCGCAGGCCGAGCCCAAGACCGATGTGAAAGCGGTCGGCGTGCTGGGCGCGGGCGTAATGGGCGGCGGCATCGCCTATGTGTCGGCGATGGCGGGCATCGATGTGGTGCTGATCGACACGACCGACGAGAAAGCCAAGGCGGGTTACGACCACGTCGCCGGCATTCTCGACAAGGCGATTTCGCGCGGCAAATCCACGCCGGAGAAGAAGGCCGAAGTGCTGTCGCATGTGAAGGCGACGGCCGATTTCGGCGAGCTCAAGGACGTGGATTTCGTCATCGAGGCGGTGTTCGAAGATCGCGCCGTGAAAGCGGAAGCGACCAAGAAAGCCTGCGCGGTGCTGAAGAAGGGCGCCGTGTTCGGCTCGAACACCTCCACCTTGCCGATCACGGGTCTTGCGGAAGCGAGCGACCGGCCGGAGCTGTTCATCGGCGTGCATTTCTTCTCGCCGGTGGACCGCATGGGTCTTGTCGAAGTCATTCGCGGCAAGCAGACCAACGATCACGCGCTCGCGGTGGCGATCGACTATGTGCAGAAGATCAAGAAGACGCCGATCGTGGTGAACGACTCCAGAGGCTTCTACACTTCGCGCTGCTTCGGCACCTACACGCGCGAAGGCATGGCGATGCTGGCGGAAGGCATCCATCCGGCCATGATCGAGAATGTCGGGCGCATGTCCGGCATGCCGATGGGTTCGCTGGAAGTGGTGGACTCGGTCGGCATCGACACCGCGCTCAAGGTCACGCGCCAGACCAAGAAGGACATGGGCATCAACTCCACCGACGCGGCGGAAGATTTCCTGGCTTGGGTGGTGGAGAAGAACGGGCGTCTTGGCCGCAAGAACGGCAAGGGCTTTTACGACTACGATGCGCAAGGCAAGCGCCTGCGCATCTGGCCGGAACTGCTCGCCTATAATGGCGGCAAGTGGAAGACCGACGCCAGCGTGGATGAGATGAAGCACCGCTTCCTCACCATCCAGGCGCTGGAAGCGGCGCGCTGCTTCGAGGAAGGCGTGATCACCGATCCGCGCGACGCGGACGTCGGCGCGATCCTCGGCTGGGGCTTCGCGCCCTTCACCGGCGGTCCCGTCAGCTACATCGACACGATGGGCGCCAAGGCCTTCGTCGCGCAATGCGAGGACTACGCAAAGCGTTTCGGCGAGCGCTTCAAGCCCAACAAGCTGCTGCGCGAAATGGCGGAGAAGGGGCAGACCTTCTACAGCCGCTTCGCCCCGGTGAAACAGGCGGCCTAAGCTTTCGAAACGCACGAAAAGGGCCGGAGGAACTTCCGGCCCTTTTTTATGAGGCTGGGCGCACGCCAGGCTTGAAGAACATGCCGAGCTGCAGGCTCTTGGCGATGTTCTCCGCGCGGCCCACGAACAACGCGGCGACATCGGGTTCGCACAATTCCCGCGCCGTCTCGCCGAATAGCGTCAGCCAGCGCTGGAAATGCTCCGGCCGCACCGTCTTCAGCCGCATATGCGCCAGCATGGGATTGCCCTTGTAGCGCCCGGTCATGCGCATCACCGACGACCAGAAATCGCACATCTTCTCCAGATGCGGATCCCAATCGTCGCCGATCACGCGCGCGAAGATGGGGCCGATCATCTCGTCCTTGCGCACCTTGGCGTAGAAACCATGCACCAGCGTGTGGATCACATCTTCCTCGATGCGGTCGTCGATGGGTTTGCGCTTGGGATTCTCATAGGCCATGCGCCGCACTCTATCGCCGCCAGGCCGTAAAAGGAATATATAATATGCTTCTTTTAGCGGCTGCGACAACGCGCCAATGGGTTGCGCAAGGGGGCTGAAGGCGCGAACATCGTGAACGGAGAAAGCCCCATGCCCATCAAGGTCAAGCGCGTCTACGAGAAGGCCGAACGCGGCGACGGCAAGCGCATCCTGGTCGATCGTCTTTGGCCGCGCGGCGTGAAGAAGACGGCCATCGACGTCTGGATCAAGGACGTCGCGCCCTCGGACGATCTGCGCAACTGGTTTCACCACGAAGAGCGCAAGTGGAGCGAATTTCGCAGCAAATACCGCAAGGAGCTTTCTGCCAACCGGGACGCGGTGGCGCAGTTGCGCAAAGCCGCAAAGGGAACGGCGACGCTCCTTTATGGTGCGAAAGATGAAGAGCACAATCAGGCCGTCGTGCTCGCAGAATATCTCAAGCGCCGCCGCACGCCGGCAAAGGGGAAGAAGAAAAAGAAGAAAGCGAAAGCCCGGAAGAAGACGGCATGAACCCCAAGCTGCATACGCCGGTCTGCGATCTTCTGGGCTGCGATCTTCCCATCGTGCTGGCCGGCATGGGCGGCCCGTCGCGCAGCGAGCTCGTTGCGGCGGTCACGAATGCCGGCGGCTTCGGCTTCCTTGGCATGGTGCGCGAGCCGCCGGAGCTGATCCGTTCGGAAGTGGAGAAGGTGCGCGCCGCGACGGATCGCGACTTCGGCGTCAATCTCATTCCCGCCGCCACCAAGCCCGATCTGCTCGACGCGGAGATCGCCGCGGTGCTGGCCGCGCGCGTGCCGGTCGTCTGCCTGTTTTGGGATCTGTCGGCGGAGCTGGTGAAACGCTTGCGCGGCGAGGGCGTCCTCGTCGTCTGCCAGGTCGGCAGCCTGCGCGAAGCGGAAGATGCGCAGGAAGCGGGCGCGCAGATCCTGATAGCACAGGGTGTGGAAGCGGGCGGCCATGTGCGGGGCACGATCCCGCGGGGCGAAATCGTGCGCGATGTGGTGAAGGCCGCGGATGTGCCGGTGCTGGCTGCGGGCGGCATGTCGCGCGGGCGCGACCTGGTGGAGACGCTGGGCCTCGGCGCTCAGGGCATCGTGCTGGGCACCGCGCTTCTGGCCACGAAAGAATCCTTCGCACACGAATACCACAAGCAGCGCATCGTGGCGGCCAAGCCCGGTGAGACGGTGCACACGCAGGACTTCCATGTGAACTGGCCGCGCGGCGCTTATGTGCGCGTGCTGGAGAACTCGGTGACGCGCCGCGAGCGTGGCGATCCTTTTTCCGGCCATCGCGAGGCGATTGGCAGGGAAGGCGAACGCACCATCTGGCTGTTCTCCACGGACTCGCCGCTGAAGGACATGACGGGCGATTTTGAGAAGATGGCGCTCTATGCCGGCGAGGCGTCCGGTACGATCGAGGATATTCCCACCGCCGCCGAGCGCATCGCGTCGATTATGGCGGAGGCGGAAAGGCTGCTGCCGAAAGAAAGCTCTGCGCCGGCATCTTCGGAAGAAACGCTGTCGTCACCCGTCTGCTATGCGAGCGAAAGCAGCGACCAATATGCCGGCTATGCCACGCGCGAGGAGCTCATCGCCTTCTGCAACGAACTGCTGGAAGCCGAACGCGCGGGCGCGCGCATTACGGCCCGCTCGGCGAGCGAGGCGCGCGATGCGGCCACGCGCGATCTGCTGCGCGACATCCAGAAGGACGAAGCGCGCTGGTGCGCCATGCTGCTCAAATGGATCGGCCATCTGGACGGCGCGGCCTCGCCCAAGGTTGGCGCCTTCTATGAAAAGTGCCTTGCCATCTCCGATCTGAAGGAGCGCATCGCCTTCATCAATCGCGGGCAAGGCTGGGTGGTGAAGAAGCTGCGCGAGATGCTCCCCAAGCTGCGCGACGACGCCATGCACGCCGATTTCAGGGCCATGCTGGAAAGTCACGAAGAGAACATCCGCCGCGCCTCTTGACGCTGCGGCACGGACGGCTTGTGCGCATCGCCCGCTGCAATAAAGTCGGCGCCAGATCATCGGAGACGGCACATGCCCTACGGCCCCTACAAGGAAATCCTCGTTGCGGTGAAGGACCAGATCCTCACCCTCACATTGCATCGCCCGGAGAAGCTCAACGCCTTCACCGGCACGATGATGAACGAGATGATCGACGTGTTCACGAAAGTGAACAGCGACGATGACGTGCGCGCGGTCATCGTGACCGGTTCGGGCCGGGCCTTCTGCGCCGGCGCCGATCTTTCGGCGGGTGCCGCCACGTTCGATGCCAGCAAAAGATCCGACAGGCCGGAGCGGGATGCCGGGTCCGACGCCACCGTCGATTACAGCGACGAGCGCGTGCGCGATGGCGGCGGGCGCGTGACGCTTGCCATTTACGAGTGCCTGAAGCCCGTCATCTGCGCGGTGAACGGCCCGGCGGTCGGCATCGGCCTCACCATGCAGCTGGCGATGGACATTCGCCTGGCATCCGAAAATGCGCGTTTCGGTTTCGTGTTCTCCCGGCGCGGCATCGTGCCGGAAGCGGCGTCCAGTTTTTTCCTGCCGCGCATCGTCGGCATTAGCCAGGCCCTGGAATGGTGCTATTCCGGCCGCGTTTTCGACGCGCAGGAAGCCTTGCGCGGCCGTCTCGTCAGCAAGGTCGTGAATGCGGACGTGCTTTTGTCGGAAGCGCACAAGCTGGCTGTCGAAATCCGGGACAACACCGCGCCGGTCTCCATCGCGCTGATCCGCCAGATGATGTGGCGCGGTCTGGGCATGGATCACCCGATGGAAGCCCACAAGGTGGACTCGCGCGGCATCTATTCGCGCGGCCAGTCCGGCGACGTGAAGGAGGGCGTGGTGGCGTTCCTGGAAAAGCGTCCCGCCAACTTCCCCAACAAGGTCTCCACCGATATGCCACGCTATTTCCCGTGGTGGGACGAGCGCAAATACTCCTGACCCGTCGTACACCCGCAACCGTGGCATGATATGCCCGTTACAGACGGATTCGTTTGCCGGGGCAGATCATGCGCGCTGGGGTTACAGGGCTTTTTCTCGGACTTTTGCTGTGCGGCGCCGCGCGCGCCGATGATCTGCCGGATTGGGTCAGCCTGCACGCGCAATCCACCTTCGTCGTCCAATATCACCCGCGCTTTCATTCGCCCTATCAGGGCGCGAACAGCCTGACGCCCCAGAATGTCGGCGACGAGACCTTTGATGCCACGCTGTTTGCGGGTGTTCGGCTCTGGCAAGGCGCCGCGCTCTATGTGAACCCCGAAATCGATCAGGGTTTCGGGCTGTCGGATACGCTGGGCGCGGCGGGATTTCTCAGCGGCGAGGCCTACAAGGTCGGCGACACCAACCCCTATTTCCGGCTGCAGCGCCTTTTCATCCGCCAGGTCATCGATCTGGGCGGTGACGCCCAGAACATCGATGACGCAGCCAACCAGTTCGGCGACACGCGCAGCGCCAACAACCTCATTC
>Ga0265314_10005491_pt1 | contig 11425 bp, 7 predicted proteins | sample 4126metaG_FD_203106 | JGI IMG/M metagenome (GOLD analysis project Ga0265314, IMG submission 203106) | Rhizosphere microbial communities from Carex aquatilis grown in University of Washington, Seatle, WA, United States - 4-1-26 metaG | ecosystem: Host-associated > Plants > Roots > Rhizosphere >... | reverse complement strand
CTTGTCCGAGGCGAAGCGATTACGGCTTCTTCGCGGCGGCAGGAGCGGCAGCGGCCGGCGCAGCAGCGGCCGGGGCGGCAGCCTTCGTCGAATCCGCCTTCTTGGTCGAATCGGCCTTCATCGAATCGGGCGCGGCGGCCGGCGCGGCGGCCGGAGCAGCGGCGGGGGCGGCGGCCGGGGCGGCAGCCTCTTCCTTCTTTTCACCGCACGCGGCGAGCGCGAGCACGGCGGCAGCGAGAGCGAAACGCTTCATGGTGGGTCTCCTGAACGGGGATACCTGGCTAGGCACAGTCGAGACTGCGCCTTTGTACGCAGTCCTCGGACAGCACTCAAATGTATTCCTCCGACGAGGCATGGTCAAGTACGTAACAGTGGGCAAGTCCAATGGGGACATAACGTTCGCTACGCCGTCGACCCGCCTCGCGATGGCGCCGTAAGGGCCCTTCGAGGCGTCGGCGCGCGGCGATCGGCGCGGTGACCGGCGGTTCGCACCATAAGACGTTGCGCATCAAAGCCTTACACTTGAAGTAACCCGCAACGCGCCGCAGCCCTGTTAGATTTTCGTTCGTGACTCCTCTCGCCATGAGCCCGCGATGAACGCGACGACCGCCACGACCGCGAACCCCGCTCTCACGAACGACGACGAGTCGCCGCGCGTGGTGCGCGGTGCATGTCCGCACGATTGCCCCGACACGTGCGCGACGCTCGTCACCGTCGAACGGGGCCGCGCGACGCGCATCCAGGGCGATCCCGATCATCCGTTCACGCAGGGCTTTCTCTGCGCGAAGGTGAATCGCTATCTCGAGCGCACGTATCATCGCGATCGCCTGACGACGCCGCTGCGGCGCGTGGGCCCGAAGGGGAGCGGGCAATTCGCGCCGGCGACGTGGGACGAGGCGCTCACCGACATCGCGCAGAAGCTCAACGCGATCCGCGCGTCGAGCGACGGCCCGCAGAGCATCCTGCCGTATTCGTACGGCGGCACGATGGGCTACGTGCAGAGCGAGTCGATGGACCGCCGCTTCTTCCACTACATCGGCGCGTCGAAGCTCGACCGCACGATCTGCGCGACGGCGGGCATGGTCGGCATGCAGATGACCGTGGGCGCGAGCATCGGCGCCGACGGCGAGGGACTCCCGCAGAGCGACCTCGTGCTGCTCTGGGGCACGAACACGCTCACCGCGAACCCGCACCTCTGGCCGTATGTGCGCAAGGCGCGCGACAACGGCGCGACGGTGATCGCAATCGATCCGATCCGCACGCGCACCGCCGAGCAGTGCGACGAATGGATCGGCATCCGCCCCGGCACTGACGCGGCGCTGGCGCTCGGCATCATGCACGTGGTGTTCGCCGAGGGACTGCAGGACGACGACTTCATCGCGCGGCACACGCTCGGCGGCGACGCGCTGCGCGGGCGGGCGGCGGAGTATCCGCCGTCGCGCGTCTCGGCGATCACCGGCGTCGCGGAAGCGACGATCGTCTCGCTCGCGCGACGTTACGGCGCGGCGAAGGCGGCGTTCATCCGCATCAACTACGGGCTGCAGCGTCACGCCGGTGGCGGCATGGCGGTGCGCACGATCGCCTGCCTCCCGGCGGTGACCGGGCACTGGCGGCGCGCGGGGGGCGGCGTGCAGCTCTCGACGAGCGCGAACTTCCAGTTCAACAAAGCGCTCCTCATGCGCCCCGACCTCTCGCCGCCGGTGCGCACGATCAACATGATCCGGCTCGGGCATGCGCTCACGCGCGCCGACGCGGGCATCGGCGGGCCGCCGGTGAAGGCGCTCGTCGTGTACAACTCCAATCCGGCGGCGGTCGCGCCCGACACGAACGAGGTGCGCCGCGGCCTGATGCGCGACGACCTCTTCACCGTCGTGCTGGAGCACTTCCAGACCGACACCGCCGACTACGCCGACTGGGTGCTTCCGGCGACGACGCAGCTCGAGCACTGGGACATCCACTTCGCGTACGGGCACCTGTACGCGACGCTCAACCGGCCGGCGATCGCGCCGCTCGGCGAGGCGAAGCCGAACAGCGAGATCTTCCGCCTCCTCGCGCAGCGGATGGGGCTCGAGCATCCGTGCTTCCTCGACGACGACCTCACGCTCATCCGCCAGGCGCTCGACACGACGGCCGAGAAGATGGTGGGGGTGACGTTCGAGAACCTCATGGCGCACGGCTGGGTGCACCTCAACGTGCCGCGTCCGTACCTCCCGTTCGCCGAGGGGCAGTTCCTGACGCCGAGCGGGAAGTGCGAGTTCTTCTCCGAGCGGATGGCGGAGATGGGGCTCGACCCGCTGCCGGCGTTCACGCCGCCCTACGAGTATCCGGAAGCGGTGCCGGAGCTGGCGGCGCGGTTCCCGCTCACGCTCATCTCGTCGCCGCGGCACCAGTTCCTGAACACGACGTTCGTGAACATCGACGCGCTGCGGCGCGACGCCGCGCCCGAAGTGATGGTGCATCCGCACGACGCGGCGGCGCGGGGCATCGCGAACGGCGACCGGTTGGTGGTGCGCAACGATCGCGGCTCGTTCCACGGCGTGGCGCGCGTGACCGACGCGGTGCGCCCGACGGTGGTGTGGGCGCCGTCGATCTGGTGGCTCAAGCTGACGGACGACGGCGCGAACGCGAACGCGACGACCTCGCAGCGCGAGACGGACATGGGGCACGGGCCGGTGTTCTACGACAATCTCGTCGAGGTGGCGGTCGCTTCTGCGTGATCGTCAGGACCGCGCCAGCAGAACTCCCGATTTGGTGGATGAACGGCCGGATTCTCGCGGATACGGCAACTGCACTGGGAACGACAGCGCGCGACCGACGCCGTCGTTCCCAATTCCGTTGGCGGTATCCGCGCCAATCCGGCCGTTGATCAGCGCGATCGGGCGTTCATGCGGTAGGACTCACCAAGGAACGAGCGTGGAACGCCCACACCCGAGCCGGCGTTAGATTGCATTACGATGCCTACGCTCCCGAACACCCTCGGCGCCCTGAAGGCGTCACCCCACGGCGCCCACGGCCGGGCGCTGCGATCGGTGAAGGACGAGATCCGCACGAACCTCCTCGCGCGACTCGCCGAGGGGGGACCGCTCTTTCCCGGCGTCTTCGGCTACGACGACACCGTCGTGCCGCAGATCGTGAACGCGCTCCTCTCGCGCCATCATTTCATCCTGCTCGGGCTGCGCGGGCAGGCGAAGTCGCGCATCCTGCGCGCGCTCACGACGCTGCTCGACGAGCAGATGCCCGTCGTGGCCGGGAGCGAGGTGAACGATTCGCCGTTCCGTCCCGTGAGCAAATACGCGCGCGACCGCATCACCGAGTTCGGCGACGACACGCCCATCGCGTGGGTCGGGCGCGACCAGCGGTACGTCGAGAAGCTCGCGACGCCGGACGTGACGATCGCCGACCTCATCGGCGACCTCGACCCGATCAAGGCCGCGCGCGGCGGGCACCTCCTCTCCGATGAGCTCACGATCCACTACGGCATGCTCCCGCGCGCCAACCGCGGGCTCTTCGCGCTGAACGAACTCCCCGACCTCGCCGGCAAGGTGCAGGTGGGCCTGTTCAACGTGATGCAGGAAGGCGACGTGCAGATCAAGGGCTACCCGGTGCGCCTCGCGCTCGACGTGCTGCTCTGCTTCACGGCGAACCCCGAGGACTACACGGCGCGCGGCAAGATCATCACGCCGCTCAAGGACCGCATCGGGAGCGAGATCGTGACGCACTATCCCGAGACGGTCGAACTCGGCATGCAGATCACGGCGCAGGAAGCGTGGCTCGACCGCGGCGCGCGCGCCGTGCGGCTGCCGACGCTCCTCGCCGAACTCGTGGAACGCGTCGCGTTCGAGGCGCGCTCGGACAAGCGGGTCGACCGCCGCTCGGGCGTGTCGCAGCGCCTGCCGATCTCGGCGCTCGAGAACGTCGTGTCGAACGCCGAGCGCCGCGCGGTGCGGCTGGGCGACACGGAGATCGTGCCGCGCCTCACCGACGCCTACGCCGCGCTCCCGGCGATCACCGGCAAGCTCGAACTCGAGTACGAGGGCGAACTGGTGGGCGGCGCGTCGATCGCGCGCGAGCTCATCCGCCGCGCGGCGGACATGACGCTGCGCGCGCACGCGCCGATGATCGACACGGACGACGTGGTGATGTGGTTCGACGCCGGTTCGGCGCTGCAGGTGGCCGAAGACGCCGGGTCGGCGGCGCTGCGCGCGGCGTTCGAGACGGTGCCCGGTCTCGTGGCGGCGGTGGTGGAGCACGGGCTCGCGCCGGCGAGCGACGACGCGCTCGTGACGCTCGCCTGCGAACTCGTGCTCGAGGCGCTCGTGGCGCGGCGCAAGATCTCGCGCAACGACGTGGGGCAGTACGGCCGGGCGCGCGAGGAAGGGCGCCGGCGCCGCGGCCCCGAGGAGACGTTCGGGGGCTGACCCGGGGCGCCCCGCAGCGACCCGGGGCGGGTGGTTCGCGGCCCGCCGCCGCGCCAGATTGCAGAGTGCCTGATTCCTCCACGGGTGACGCCGTCAGCGTGAGGTCCGGCGTGGCGGCTTCGAATGCCGCGGCGCGACGGACGCGATTCGGCATCCGCGCGCGGCTGCTGCTGCTGAGCGCGGCGTCGTTCCTGCCGTTCGCGGGACTCCTGTTCTGGCAGTCGGGCGAGCGACTCGCCGACACGCGGCGCGAGGTACAGCAGCACTCGCTGGCCATCGCGCGCAACATCAACGAGCGGCTCGAGAACCACCTCGGCAAGATCGAGGTGCTGATGCGCGCGGCGGGGAACGACGTCGTGCCGCGCGCGGCCGACACCACGCGCAACGACGCGGCGCTCGCCCGCCTCGCGAGCGAGGTGCCGACGGGCGTGGTCGCGCTGCTCGCCTACGACGCGGACGGGCACAACGTCGGCATGTCGCTGAGTCCCGCGTCGCTGCGCCCGCTACTCGACGCCTCCACGAAGAAGGTGCGCGCCATCGAGGACGCCAAGCGGACGAAGGCGTTCGCCGTCGGCACGGTGGGACAGGCCCGCGGCGACTCGCCGTTCTGGATCGTCACGCTCGGCCTGCCGATCCTCCGCGCCGACAGCAGCGTGGCGGGCGTGATCATCGCGACGCTGCAGCTCTCCAAGCTCGCCCCGCTGATCGAGGCGGGCGACCTGTTTCCCCACGCCGTCTCCACGGTGCTCGACGAGCACGACCGCGTGGTCGCGCGATCGGAGGACGCGTCGCGGTGGGTCGGCCGGGACATGAGCGAGTTCCCGGCGGTGCGCGACACGAGGGGGCGTCGCGAGGGATTCAACGACGCGGAGGGCTTCGACGGCGTGCGCCGCGTCGCCGCCTTCACCACGGGCACGCGCACGAAGTGGCGGATCGTCGTCGGCTTTCCGAACCCCGAGGTGTTCGCGGGCGTGCGGAGCGCGCTGCGGCGCGACTCCGCGCTCGGCGTCTCGGCGTTGGTGCTGGCGCTCATCGCCGCGTACCTGCTCGCCGGCTGGTTCGCGCGGCCGATCACCGCCCTCACGGACGGCGCCGCCGCGATCGCCCGCGGCGATCTCTCGCACCGCACGAGCGTGGACGGGTCGACGGAGATCGGCCAGCTCGCGCGCCAGTTCAACGCGATGGCCGACACCATCGAAGCCCAGACGCGGTCGCTCCGCGACAACGAGGAGCGCTACCGCGAACTCTTCGAACTCTCGCCGCTCCCGACCCTCCTCTTCGAGGACGTCACCTTCCGCTTCGTCGCCGTGAACCAGGCGGCCACGCGGCTGTACGGCTGGAGCCGCGAGGAGTTCCTCGCGATGACGGCGCGCGAGATCCGGCCGCCCGAGAACGTCGCCGCGTGGGAAGCGCTGATGCGCCGCCGGCCGCCGGCGGTGGTGACGACGACGCAGGCCACCCACGTGACCCGCGCCGGCGCGCGCCTCGAGGTGGAGGTGAACTCGACGCTCTCCATCTCGTTCGGGCGACGGTCGTGGATCGTCGTCGTGAACGACGTCACGCAGCGCGAGCACGCCGAGCGGGCGCTGCGCGAGTCGCAGGAACAGCTGCGCCAGATGCAGAAGATCGAGGCCGTCGGGAGCCTCGCCGCGGGCATCGCGCACGACTTCAACAATCTCCTCACGAGCATCCTCGGGAGCTGCGACCTCGCGAGCCGCGCGCTCCCGCCGGGCTCTCCCGCCGCCGCGGAGCTCCAGCACGCGCGCGACGGCGCCGTGCGCGCCACCGAACTCACCAAGCGGCTCCTCGCGTTCTCGCGCCAGCAGGCGTCCGTCGTGCGGCAGATCGACGTCCGCACCGTGGTGCGCGGCATGCAGGAACTCCTCGGCCGCACGCTCGGCGAGCACGTCGCGCTCGAGCTCGCGCTCGACGCCGCCGCGTGCCCGGTGATGATGGACGCCGGCCAGCTCGAGCAGGTGGTGCTCAACCTGCTCGTCAACGCGCGCGACGCGATGCCCTCCGGCGGCACGGTGCGCGTGGCGGTGCGCCCGCTCGGCGCCGAGGAAGTGCCCGCCGACCTCCCGTCGCACGGCTGGGTGCTGCTCGCCGTCAGCGACGACGGGAGCGGCATGGACGACGCCACGCGCGCCCGCATCTTCGAACCGTTCTTCACGACGAAGGAACGCGGCAAGGGCACCGGCCTCGGCCTCTCGGTGGTATACGGCATCGTGCAGAACGCCGACGGCGCGATCCGCGTGCAGTCGGCGCCCGGCGCGGGGACGACGTTCCGCGTGTTCCTCCCGCTGCGCGAGAAGGTCACGCGCACGAGCGGCGAGCGCGTCGCGGCGACGTTCGCGGCGGCGACCGGATCGGAGACGCTCCTCCTCGTCGAGGACGAAGACGCCGTGCGCCGCGTGGGCGCGCGCATGCTCGAGTCGCTCGGCTACCGCGTGCTCAGCGCGCCGCACGCCGCCAAGGCGCTCGAGATCGCCGAGGAGTTGCAGGGGCGCATCGACCTCCTCGTGACCGACGTGATCATGCCGGGGATGCACGGGCGCGAGCTCGCGGAGGTGATGCACGGCAAGTGGCCGGCGATCCGCGTGCTGTTCGTGTCGGGCTACACCGACGACATGGCGCTGCTGCGCCAGCTCCGGGGCTCGCAGGTGGCGTTCCTGCAGAAGCCCTTCACCACGGCGGCGCTCGGCGAGGCCGTGCGCAACGCGCTCGACGCGTAGCGTCGACGCACGGCGTCGACGAAAGCGGCCCTAGTAGGTGCGCAGTTCGGGATACCGGCGGAACGCCCACGCCGCGAACGCGAGCATGATCGCCGCCGCGCCGCCCACCGCCCACGGCGCCCCGACGTGGCGCGCCACCCAGCCGGCCGTGAACGAGCCGAGCGGGTTCATGCCCACGTACAGCATCACGTAGATCGACATCACGCGCCCGCGGAGTTCGTCGGTCACCCGCGACTGGAGGAGGCCGTTGATGAGCGCGTTGTTCACGACCATCGCGAGACCGGAGACGAACATCATCGCGCCGGAGAAGACCACGGAACTCGACTGCGCGAAGAGCATGATCGAGATGCAGAGCGTGATCGAACTCACGGTGAGCACCGCACCGCGCGGGATGCGGCTCCCCTGCGCGGCGATGCTCAACGCGCCGAGGAGGGCGCCGGCGCCGAAGCACATCATGAGGGCGCCGTAGCCCGCGGCGTCGAGGTGCAGGTGGTCGCGCGCCATCACCGGCAGGAGCGTGAGCACCGGGATGCTCAGGAACGAGAAGACGGCGACGACCCGGATGACGATCCACATCACCCGGTCGTGCCGCACGTGCCGCAGCGCCTCGAGGATGCCGGCGAGCGGCGACGGATGAGGCACCGTGCGCGCGACGCGCGGCGGCAGCTGGATCATCCAGAGCCCCGCGAGCACCGCGAGATAGCTCAGCGCGTTGAAGCCGAAGCACCAGGCGAGACCGAACTGCGCGATGACGAGCGCGGCGATCGACGGGCCGACGATGCGCGCCGCGTTGAAGCCGCCGGAGTTGAGGGCGATGGCGTCCTGCAGGTCGTCCTTCACGACGAGATCGACCATCATCGACTGGCGGGCGGGGATCTCGAACGCGGCGAGCGTGCCGCCGAGGAGCGAGAGCCCGAGGAGCCAGTGGATGGTGAGGTGCCCGGCGAGCGTGAACCACCACAGGGCGGATGCCTCGATGAGCATCAGCGCCTGCGCGATCTTCACGACGCGGAGCTTCTCCGACCGGTCGGCGACGACGCCGGCGGGGAGCGAGAGCACGAGGATCGGGAACGTGCCCGCCGCGCTCACCAGCCCCACGAGGAACGCGTCGTTGGAGAGCTCGAGCGCCAGCCACCCCGTCGCCACCTGCTGCATCCACGTGCCGACGAGCGAGATCGTCTGGCCGATGAAGAAGAGGCGGAAGTTGCGGTGGACGCCGAGGATCCGGAACGGATTGAGGGAGCGGGCGTCGGTGGCCATCTCCACCAATTTCGCCCCGCCGCGTCACCACTGGCAGGGGCACGCCGCGCGCCGCAGCCTCCCGGAAACGAGGAACCCTGCCCCGCTCCCCGGTGTTTGCCACGAAGGCCCCGTCGCGTTTGATTGCGGAGCCCTCCGGAGACGCCCATGCGGTCGCATACCTACACCAAGTTCAGCGCCATGTCCGCCGATCAGGTGGACATGCAGGAACTGCTCGACAAACTCGCCGATTTCCTGCTCCAGTCGGGGTTCGCGGGGGGCAAGCAGGAGCATCCGTTCTGGGGCGAGACCGGGGACGACGCCGACAAGTCGCTCGACGCGCTGCGGCAGGCGATCCTCGACGCCCTCATCGAGAGCGGGCAGTTCACCCCCGAGATGCTCGATGCGCTCCGCGGCGACGGCGACGACGTGTCCGAGGCGAAGCTCTCGGAACTCCTCGACGGGATCGTCCAGCGCCTCATCAACGACGGCTTCCTCAAGCTCGATCAGGCCCCCGAGATGCCCGCCGGGCACCAGACGGTGACCGGGCCGGGAGGCCTCGCCCAAGCGGCCTCCAAGGACGTCCAGTTCAACCTCACCGACAAGGGCATCGATTTCCTGGGGTATAAAGCCCTGAGGAACATCCTCTCGGGGCTCGGCCGCTCGAGCTTCGGGCAGCACGACACGGCCTACCTCGCCACGGGCATCGAGGCCGACGGGTGGAGCAAGCCGTACGAGTTCGGCGACTCGCTCAACCTCGACGTGAACGAGACGCTCAAGAACGCCCTCGCCCGCACGGGGTCGCTGGAGGTGCCCATCGACCTCGATTACTCCGACCTGATGGTGCGGCAGGCCGAGTACCGCTCCAGCTGCGCGACGGTGCTCATGCTCGACTGCTCGCACTCGATGATCCTCTACGGCGAGGACCGGTTCACGCCGGCCAAGAAGGTGGCGCTGGCGCTCACGCACCTCATCCGGACCCAATTCCCGGCCGATACTCTCAAGGTGGTGCTCTTCCACGATTCCGCGGAGGAGATCCCGCTGGCGGCCCTCGCGGGGGCGCAGGTGGGACCGTACCACACGAACACCGCCGAGGGGCTCAAGCTCGCCAAGCGGTTGCTGTTGGCGCAGAAGAAGGACATGCGCCAGATCGTCATGATCACCGACGGCAAGCCGAGCGCGCTCACGATGCCCGACGGCCGCATCTATAAGAATTCGATGGGGCTCGACGCCCTGGTGCTCGACGCCACGCTCCGGGAGGTTACGGATTGTCGGCGTTCGGGCATCGTCGTGAATACATTTATGTTGGCGCGTGATTCGGCCTTGGTCGAATTCGTCAAAATGGTGTCGAGCATCACCCGGGGTCGCGCGTATTTCACGAATACGATGACCCTCGGGCAGTTCATTCTCATGGACTTCCTGAAACGAAAGACCAAAACCGTGTCGTAAGGACTGCATGCCGCTGCGCTTCCTCCTCCCGCTCCTCCTGATCGGACCCACCAGCGCCACGCCCCGCGTGGCGCCGGTCGCGTTCGGGGGTGTCGCGCGCGCGGATACGGTGGCGGACACGACGTTCTACATCACGAACCGGACGCGCAAAGCCGGACGCACGACGCGCGCGGCCGGCGACACGCTCGAGTTCGGCTACATCGTCACGCGGTTCATCGATCATCAGGGCTCGGCGCTCTCCGACCTGCTGCTCGGCCGGGTGACGGCCCAGCGGACCGATTCGGTGCGCCTGACGCACGGCGAGTTCGTCGACCGGCTGCGCGCGACGGACGCGCGCGCCGCGGCGCACGACGACGGCGCGGTGCTCTACGTGCACGGCTACGCGACCTCGTTCGGACGCGCGATGAGCCAGAGCGCGGAGATCGCGCATCGCGGCGGCTTCAGCGGCCCGTTCGTCGTGTTCGCCTGGCCGGCGCACACCGCGCTCGCGACCTGGCCGACGCCGCGCATGCTCATCTCGCACGCCTATCGCGACGATTCCGTGATGGCGCAGAAGAGCGGCGCCTCGTTCCGGGCGGCGCTGGCGGTGGTACGCGAGGCCGTGCGGCCGGGTGCTCTGACGGTGATAGGGCACAGCATGGGCGCGCAGCTCGTCGGCGAGGCGCTGCGCGCCCCGTCGGCGGAGCACGACGCGCTCGCGAAGGAGCCGCTGCACGCCCTCGCGTTCTTCGCGGCCGACGTCAACGCGCTCTGGTTCCGCGACTCGGTCGCGCCGGCCGTGGCGCCGCTGGCCGCGCGGCGTGTCGTCTACGCGTCGGGGAGCGACCGGATGCTCGGCCTGTCACGGCTCGTGAACCACTCGCCGCGGCTGGGTCAGATGAGTTCGTCGCGCTATCTCACCGACGCGGGCGTGGAAGTGGTCGACGTCAGTCAGGCGCAGCGCGCGTCGTCGTCGGGGTGGGCGATCCCGCTCGACATGCATCATGCGATGCGGCTCTCGGGCGCGGCGCTCTTCGACTTCTTCTACGGCGTCGTGAACGGGCAGTCGCCGACGTGCCGCTCGGCGACCGGACTCGCGTCGCGCGACACGGCCGGCGTCTGGCGGCTGCGGAAGTCGCCGATCCCGCGCGCGGCGGGCTGCGTCGCGTCGGGCGACTGAGCCGGGCGCCTAGCGCCCGGCGCCCATCGTGGGCGGCAAGAGTTTGTACATCACCGGCGTCACGAGGCGCGAGAGCAGCGTCGAGCTCACGAGCCCGCCGATGATCACCATCGCCATGGGCGAGTAGAGCCCGCTCCCCTGCAGCGCCAAAGGCAGTAGACCGCCTATGGCCGTGCAGGTGGTGAGCACCACCGGCAGGAAGCGGATCTTGCCCGCCTGCTCGATGGCGTCGTCGAGCGACCGCCCCTGCTCGCGCAACTGGTTGGTGAAATCCACGAGCAGGATCGAGTTCTTGATCTCGATCCCCACGAGGGCGACGAAGCCGATCATCGCCGTGAACGAGAGCGTGTAGCCGCTCGCCAGCAGCGCGGCGAGACCGCCCACCACGCCCAGCGGGATGACGCTCGCCACCACGAGCATACCGC
>Ga0265314_10005489_pt1 | contig 11427 bp, 9 predicted proteins | sample 4126metaG_FD_203106 | JGI IMG/M metagenome (GOLD analysis project Ga0265314, IMG submission 203106) | Rhizosphere microbial communities from Carex aquatilis grown in University of Washington, Seatle, WA, United States - 4-1-26 metaG | ecosystem: Host-associated > Plants > Roots > Rhizosphere >... | reverse complement strand
CGAGCGCGTCGAGCACGCGCACACCGAGCGGCAGCATGCGCGTCACGCGTGGTCGCGCGAGCGGGCTCGGCGGCGAGCGCATCACCGGCACCTCGTCACCGAGCAGCGGCGGGCCGCCGTCGATCGGCTCGCCCAGACCATCGAGCACACGGCCGAGCACCGAGTCGCCCGCGCGCACGGTCAGGCCGCGCGTGGAGATCGACACGCGATCGCCGGGCCCGATGCCGTGCGCGCTGCCGAGTGGGAGCATCGTCACCGTCTCTCCGTCGAACGCGACCACCTCGGCGCGGATGCTCGGCGCGAGCGGATCTTCCGGATGGATCTCGGCGATCGCGCCCAGACGCGCGCCCGGTGCGATCGCGCGGATGGCGAGGCCGACCGCGCCCGTCACGCGACCTTCGGTCACGACCGGATCGACCGTGCGCAGCGCCTCGGAGAAGCGAGAGAGATCGAGCGGCATCGCGCGCCGAGAATACCCGTGTACACCTCGGTCGTGTCCAGCAAGCCCGGCGCCCTCGCCGACGGTCTCGCGATCGTCCGCTACCACATCGTGCTCATCGCGATGGCCGCCACGCTCGTGTTCGGCTGGCTGATGACGGGACAGCGCCCGTTCGCGCTCGCGCTGATCGTCGGGCTCGACTGGTTCCTCATCAACCTACTGAATCGCGTGACGGATCTCGAAGAAGATCTCGCCAACGGCATCCAGGGCACCGAGCGCATCGCGCGTTCGAAGCGCCTCGTCGCGATCGGAAGCTTCGCGCTGCTCTTCGGCTCGTTCGCGACGCACCTGGTCTATCCGCAGATCACGCCGCTTCGCATCGCCGTGCAGACGATCGGAATGGCCTACAATTACAGGCTGGTTCCGACGCTCGCAGGCATGCGCCGACTGAAGGAGCTCTACTTCTTCAAGAACTTCGGCTCCGCCTGCTTGTTCGTTCTGACGTGCTTCGGCTATCCGCTCGCTGCGAGCGGGTGGCGTCCGATCATGCGCTGGCCGGCGATCGCGACGCTGATCGTGTTCTTCGTGCTCTACGAGATCACGTTCGAGATCTTGTACGACCTGCGCGATCTCGACGGCGATCGGAAGGAAGGCATCCCGACCTATCCCGTCGTGCACGGGCAGAAGGTCGCGCTGCGCATCATCGACGCGCTGCTCGTGCTGGCCCTCGTCGTGCTCGTCATCGGGCTCGCGACCGGAACGCTCGGCGTCCGCGAAGGGCTGATGCTGGCGGCGCCGTTGCTGCAGCGACTCTTCTATCCCGCGCGTGTCGCACGCGGCCTCACGAGCGCCGACTGCATCGCGCTCACGAACCTCGGAACCGCCGAGCTCGTGCTCTTCTTGATCGGCACCGCGATCTGGAGCGCCGCCGGTCTTCCCGACGACATCTTCCTCGTGTGACGCTCCCGTCCTCATGAGCAAGACACTCGAAGGCAAGGTCGTCGTCGTCACCGGAGCGAGCGCGGGCATCGGAGCCGCGCTCGCCGAAGAGCTCGCCGCGCGCGGCGCGAGCGTGGTGCTCGTCGCACGCCGTGCGGAAGCATTGGCCGAGGTCCAATCGAAGATCGGTGATCGCGCGCTCTCGGTCGTCGCCGACGTGACGCGCCGCGAAGATCACGCGCGCGTGGTGAAGGAGGCAGTCGCGAAATTCGGTCACGTCGATGCGTGGGTGAACAACGCCGGTCGCGGCATCTCGCGCAAGGCGAGCGAGCTCACCGACGCGGACATCGACGACATGATGCTCGTGAACGTGAAGTCGGCGCTCTACGGCCTGCAGGCCGTCCTGCCGCACTTCCGCGAGCGAAAGAGCGGCCACGTCGTGAACGTGAGCTCGATGCTCGGCCGCGTTCCGATGGCGCCGATCCGCGCCGCGTACTCGGCGAGCAAGCACGCGCTCAACTCGCTCTCGGCGAACCTGCGCATGGAGCTCGCGCCGGAGAACATCCTCGTCTCGGTCGTGCATCCGGGCGTCGTCGCGACCGAGTTCGGTCTCAACGCGCTGCACGGCGGCTTCGACAGCCGACAGATGCCGGGCGCGCAGTCCGCCGAAGAGGTCGCGAAGGTCATCGCCGACGCGATCGAGAAGCGCCAGGCCGACGTCTACACGCGTGAAGGCGCGCGCCAGATGATCGCTGCGTACTACGCGGCCGAAGACATGGCGCTCGCCGAGACGAAGCCGCCGTTCTTCCGATGATTCGTATCAGCTCGCGGGGGCTTCGACGCTCTCGCGCGGCGCCACTGCGGCGGCCACCTGGCGATACACGCGCTCGTGCAGTCGCGCCGGCCGCTCCCAGCCGTGGTCGGCGCCGATCGCGCGCAGCTGCGTCGCACGGAACGGCGCACCGAGCGCGAAGCCGGCGACCGCGCGCTGGATCGCGCCGAGCAGCGCTTCGCTCGTGTGGTCTTCGAACGAGAAGCCGTCGCCCGAGCGGAGCTGCGCATCGCAGTCGACCACCGTGTCGGCGAACAGACCGATGCGACGCCCGATCGGCAGCGTGCCGTAGCGGTGCGCTTCCATCTGCAGCGTCGTGCGCGGATCGTCGGTCGCCGCCACGATCGCGAGATCGGCCGCGCCGAGCGCGCGATGCGCGAGCGCCGTGTCATCCGTCGGCCCCGTGCCGAGGCGCACCGCGAGGCGATCGGGATAGCGCGCCGCGAGCTCGGTGATGCGCGCGGTCGCCGTGCTGCCGGCGTCGTCGACGAGGACCGCGAGCTGCACGTCGTTGCGCGCGAGCGCCGGCACGATGTCGGCGAGGCGATCGAGGCCCGAGCGCGGGCCCGAGCCGCCGAGCACGATCGCGAGCGGCACGTCGCCCTTCACGGGAAGGCCGAGCTCCTGCTGCATCGCCGCCTTGCAGCGCATCTTTCCGTAGGTGCTCGTGCCCGCGACGTCCATCGCGTCGAAGCGCGTCGTGAGGTGTGGATCGGTCGCCGAGTTGAACACCGACGCGTCGACGCCGGGCACGATGCCGACCAGCATGCCCTCGCGCGACTTGAGCACGCCCTCGAGGCCGCCTCCGCCGCCGCGCTCGAGGAACGAGCGCAGGAACGAGGGGCCCGGCGTGATGATCCGGCCCGCCGCGACGAGACCGGCCTTGAGCGCGGAGAGCTTCCCGAAGAACTCGACGCCCTCGATCGAGAACAGGCTCGGCGACAGGCCGAAGTGCGGCATCACCGAACGGTCGAAGCGGCCCGCGGAGTCCATCGCGGAGATCGTCAGCGTGGTCGGCAACGATCCGAGCTCGCGGTCTTCGCGGATCATCAGCGCGAGCGGCGCCGTCTGCCACTCGTGCACGTGCACGACGTCGGGCCGCGTCTCGCGACGACGCAAGAGCTCGAGCGCGCCGCGCAGGAACAAGCCCCAGCGCCGACCGGCGGCCTCGGACTCGTCGGACGCCGTCACGCCCGCACCGAAGTGATCGTCGCTGCCGAGGAAGAGCAGATCGACGCCGCCCGAAGTGCGCCCTTCGTAGAGCGAGAGACGCGTGGGCGCGCCCTCGACGTCGACCTCGATCTTGGTCAGGCGCCGCCCGAGATGACGCGCGCTCGGATCGATCGACGCGAACAGAGGCGCGATCACCGTGACCTTGTGACCGAGCGTGCGGAGCGCCTTGCTCAGCGCCGCGACCGGCTCGGCCGACGGAATGGTCTTGGAATAGGGGGCGATCTCGGGAGCGACGACGACGATATCCATGTTGCCGCGCGACTCTAGCGCAGCCTCCACCCAAAGCTCATCCCAAACCCAGGAGCCCTCGGAACGTTCCCCAGATGGCGTAGCCCGCGCCCGTGATCGACTCGCCCGCGATCGCGCCCGAGGCCGCGGGGATCACGTAGCGCTCGGCGCTCTCCTTGTGCACGCGCGTCCAGACCGCCGTGATGACCGCGCCGATGAAGAACGAGAACGAGTTCTGGAACGGGACGACGAACGCGAGGCCGAGGCCCATCGAGCTCGGAACCCACTTCTTGTACTGCTTGGGCGCGAGCGCCTCCGCGAGCGCGATCACGATGCCGAGCACGGCGCCCGCCGCGATCGCGTAGCGCGCGGTCTCGGGGATCGTCTCGATGCCGTGCGAGAGCGTTATCGCGACCGCGTACCACATGCTCGTCGAGGGCGAGTTCATCGCATCGAGCGTCGCGCGATCGGGCGCCATCGCGTACCACGCGGGCACGACCGCGAGCGTCCCGAAGATGACGCCGCTCGCCTGCGCGATGAACTGCTGACGCGGGTTCGCGCCGAGCAGGTAACCGCTCTTGAGATCGGTGAGCAGATCGGCCGACGCGCCAGCGGCGCCCGACGTGATGCCGGCCGTCATCAGGTTGATCGTCGTGTTGCCGGGCGCGAGCACCGCGTAGATGAACTGCGTGATCTTGCCGAGCGGCCCGATCGGCGTCGTGTCGGTCTCGCCCGTCGCGCGGCACGCGACGAGCGCGATGAAGAAGCTGAGCGCGACCGAGATGATGCCGAGGATCGGGTTGATGCTCAGCGAGAGCCAGCAGAGCGCGACCAGGCCGATCGTGATCGGGATCATGCCCATCACGAACCAGCTCGTCGGGACCTCGAGCGCATCGATCTCGGCCTCTTCCTTCTTGCCGCCGCGCGCCGCCATGAGCTTCTGGAACGCGCGCAGGATCGTGCGCCAGCCGAGCGCGAACGAGGTGAGGCCCGAGGCGACGAGCATCGCGGTGCCGAACCAGAGGCTCCAGCGCGTCACGCGCACGCCGAGCGTGATCGGATGACCGCCGACGTAGTACAGGACGCGATGCGAGCCATCGCGCGCAGCGATCGCGCGGTGCTCGCCGATCGTGATGCGGTCGGCGCTGATGCCGTTCGAGATCAGCTCGTCGCGCACGTGGGCAGCGCGAAGATCGGCGAGCGACTCGGCGTTCTCCTCGCCCGCGTTCGCGAACGCGACGAGCTCCACGGCGCCGCTCGAGCTGATGGCATTGAGCTGATCGGCGATGCCGTGGATCGCGTCGTGATCGACGGCGCTCGAGTTGGCCGGGAACGTGGTGCCGAGCGCGGTCGACTCGACGTGACCGAAGAACGTCTTTCCGTCCTCGTGCCAGTCGGCTTGCGACATGGCCCAAGGAATCAGCGCCGTGTAGTTCACCAGCGCGCCGACCATCATCCAGGTGCAGACGCGAAGGCCCACGATCATGCCGGCCGCGATCAGCAGCAGGCTCGGCTCGAAGCCCATCGTCAGCGTCGCGCCGGTGAAGTCGGTTCCGCGTGCGCGGAAGATGCGGAACGGGAACGGGATGAAGCCCGGCACCCACTCCATCACGTCGCGCACGAACGCGACGGCGGCGCCCGCGATCATCGAGCCGATCAGCGCGCGCGCAGCGAGCACGGACTCGCGACCTTCGGCGTAGAGCGATCGCAGCGTCGCGGCGGCCGCGATGCCGGACGGGAACGGCAGCTGCTCCTGGTTGATCATCTGGCGCTTCATCGGGATCGCCAGGAACACGCCGAGCACGCCGGTGAGAAAGACCCACACGCCGACGGGGATCCAGCCGAGGCGATCGTCGTCGCCTCCGATGAGCAGCATCGCGCCCACGGCCGTCGCGAGCGTCCCGCCCGTCGAGTAGCCGGCCGCCGACGCAGTAGACTGCATGCAGTTGTTCTCGAGCAGCGTCATCTGCGAGAGGCCGGGGATGCGACCGAGCACGCCCCAGATCGCGTACGCGAGCACGCCGCTCGTGATGGCGACGCCGAACGACCAACCGACGTGCAGCGTCGTGTAGAGGTTCGCAAGGCTCATGAACATGCCGAGCACGCCGCCCGTCACGACCGCGCGCACCGTGAGCTGAGGAACGCCGCGCTGGTAGTAGTGGTCGACCCACTTCTGATCGCGCTCGTTCTCGGGGACCAACGCGAGATCAGGCAAGCCCGGCGGCGTGGCCTCGGCATTTTCGGTGGATGCAGCTCCGCTCATGGGGCGGCACGATCACCCGAAAGACGCCGTCACTTCAAGGGCGCGTGGACGTTCGCTCGTGAGGCAGCTTCTCGAGGTGCTCCCAGCAGGCCTTCTCGTCCGCCGTGATGAGCTCGGTCGACATCACGCCGCCCGCCACGCTGGTGCGCTGGTGCTGTAGCGCCACGAGCGTGCTGTCGACCAGCACCGCGCTGCCACGGAAGTTCTTGTGCGCCGCGCTGTAGCGCTTGGCCTTCTCGAAGAGCTCGGTCGACTGCGGGCTGAGCGGCTTGAGGCCGCGGATGTCGCAGAACACGCGGTAGTCGCGGCCGTGGAAGCCGTCGACCGCGCGGTCGTGCGCGCTCACGAACGCCTGCATGTCCTCGAACGTCAAGACGCCGTCGAGGCGGAGGCTGAGGACTCCACGCGCACGATCGGGCTCTACTTTCCAGGTCGTCATCAGGGTGTTTCGGCGTAGCAACGAGCGCGCCGGCTCGGAAGATGGCCTTTTGCGGAAAAGATGCAGCGGTGACCGCGACAGTTTGCCTCAGCGGCGACGAAATTGGCCGGGCTGGATCGTGCCCGAGCTGACGGTCTCAGGCCGCCGCCGCGTAGCCGAGGAATCGCCGCGCCTTGATGACGTGGGCGACCTCGGGCGGCACCATCGCCTCCCAGCTCTGATCGCCCGTGCGCAGCTTCCGCAGTGCATCGCGCGAGAAGATGCGCAGGCAGTCCTCGTCCACGTTCTCGAGCTGCCGGATGAAGCCGTTGTCGAGCAGGTGCCCGTAGAGCTTTCGCAGGTGCGGCGCGACCTCGAGCGTCTGCGCGGTGCGGAGCGCGCCGGTCTTTCCGTCGAGCAGCGGATAGATGTAGAGGCGCAGCTCGTTCTTGAACAGACGCCCGAACGACTCGAGGATCCCGCCTTCGAGCGCGCCGTAGTACTTCTCGTCGAAGAGATCGAGCAGGCTGCCCGCCCCCATCGTGATCGCGATCTTGCCCTTGGTGTGCCGCGCGAGGTGCGCGGCGAGCCGGTAGTACTCGAAGTAGTCGCTGATGAGCACCGTCTTGCCCGAGGCCGCGAGCATGTCGGCGCGCGCGAGGAAGTCGGCGCGATCCACCTCGCCGCCGACCTCGCGCAGGTTGCGCATCGTGAGCTCCATCAGCTCGACGATCTCGCCGCCGTTCTCCCCGAGATCGCGCGCGAAGCTCTCACGCGCGCACTTCATCATGTCGATGTTCACGCGACACACGGGCCGAAAGCTCCCGCGCTCGACGAGCACGTTCTTCTTGTAGAGCACCTCGGACGGCTGCAGCACGGTGCCGCGCGGATCGAACATGGCCGCGCCCGAGAGACCGAGCTGCACGAGCTTCAGGCTCATCAAGCGGTTGTCGACCTGACGGAACTCGATGCCGGAGAGCTCGATCATGTCGATCGCGATCCGATGCGTCGTCAGGCCGTCGAGCAGCGACTCGATGAGCACCTCGGGATCGGGATAGAGGAAGAACGCGCCGTAGAGCAGGTTCACGCCGAGGATGCCGAGCGCCTCCTGCTGGAGCGCGTTCTCGGTGTCGAGCATGCGCACGTGCAGGACGATCTGGCTCTCGAGATCGCCGGGGCGCGACTGGAACTTCACGCCCATCCAGCCGTGGCACTCGTTGGTGCCCTGGAAGTTGCGAGCCGAGACGGTGTCGGCGAACGCGAAGAACGCGGTGCTCGCGCCGCGCGCGGCGCTGAGGCGATCGATGTTCAGCTTCTGCTCGTGCGCGAGCATCGCTTCCAGACGCTGACGGCACACGTAGCGCTCGGCACGACCGTAGATCGCGTCGCTCACGGCCATGTCGTAGGCCGACATGCTCTTGGCGATCGTTCCCGCCGCGCCGCCGACGCGGAAGAACCAACGCACGACCTCTTGGCCCGCGCCGATCTCGGCGAACGTGCCGTAGCGACGCGGGTCGAGGTTGATCTCGAGCGCCTTGGTGTGGGTGTCCTCCGTCCGAGCGGCCTGGGCGCGAAGTCGCATCCCCAGGCCATCGAACGATAGGGCGGGGATCATGAGCGATGCGAAGGGCTAGACGCGCTCGATGATCGTCGCGATGCCCATGCCGCCGCCGATGCAGAGGGTGATGAGCGCCGTGCCGAGGCCGCGCCGCTCGAGCTCGTCGATCGCCGTGAGCGCCAGGATCGCGCCCGTCGCGCCGAGCGGGTGGCCGAGCGCGATCGCGCCGCCGTTCACGTTCACCTTCGCGTGATCGATGCCGAGCTTGCGCATCGTCTGCATCGGGACCGTCGCGAACGCCTCGTTGATCTCCCAGAGATCGATGTCGCTCGCCTTCATGCCGGCCTTCTTCAGCGCGCGCTCGGACGCGGGCGCGGGCGCCGTCAGCATGATCACCGGCTCGGCGCCGATCGTCGCCATCGAGCGGATCCGCGCGCGCGGCTTGAGGCCGTGCGCCTTCACCGCGTCGTCGGACGCGAGCAGCAGCGCGCACGCGCCGTCGACGATGCCGCTCGAGTTTCCAGCCGTGTGGACGTGCTCGATCTTCTTCACGTCCGGATATCGCTTCATCGCGATCTGATCGAGCGTCTCGCCGTTCGGGCCGACGGCCGCTGCACCGAGACCGACGAACGCGCCCTCGAGCTTGGCGAGCGCCTCGATCGTCGTGCCGTGCCGCGCGTGCTCGTCGAAGTCGAGCAGCGGCTTGCCGGTCTCGGGATCTTTGACGACGAAGATCGCCTTGGCGAAGCGGTTCTCCTTCTGCGCGATCTCGGCGCGGCGCTGCGACTCGAGCGCGAACGCATCGACGTCGGCGCGCGAGAATCCCTCGATCGTCGCGATGAGATCCGCGCTGATGCCCTGCGGCACCTGGAAGACGCGCTTGCGCAGGTGCAGGTTGTTGCCATCGATGCCGGCCTCGTCACTGCCCATCGGCACGCGCGACATCGACTCGACGCCGCCCGCGAGCACGAACGACTGGTGACCGCTCGCGACGCCCATCGCGCCGAAGTTGAGCGCCTGCAGGCCCGAGCCGCAGAAGCGATTCACCGTGACGCCGGTCATCGTGTCGGGCAGCGCGGCGGCGAGCACCGAGTTGCGCGCGATGCAGGCGCCTTGTTCCTTGGCCTGCGAGACGCAGCCTGCGATCACGTCGTCGATCTCGTTCGCGTCGACCTTCGTGCGCGCGATCACCTCGTTCAGCGTCTGTCCGAGCAGCTCCTGCGGGTGCACGCCCGAGAGAGCGCCCTTGCCTGCCTTGCCGCGCCCGCGCGCCGTGCGCGCTCCACCGACGATCCACGCGTTGCCCATGCGACTGCCTCCGAGATGCGAGAGGCGCGGAGCATAGCGCCTGCGGCGCGAGAGCGAGAGCACGACGACGAGGACGAAAACGAAGACGAGGGCGACTCGCTGCGCTAGGCCTCTGGGCGATGACGCGGACGAGCGTGGTGACCGGTGGCAGTGGTTTCGTCGGACGACACCTCGTGGCGGCGCTCGCCGCGCGCGGCGATCGCGTGATCAACGCGGATCTGCGTGGTCTCGACGGGGCGCCCGGCGAGCTCGTCACGACCGACATCACGAACCCGGCGGCCGTGCGCGAGGCGATCGAAGGCGCCGACGTCGTCTTCCACAACGCGAGCGCCGTGCACACGCGACAAGGTCACGTCTCGCTCGTGCAGCGCGTGAACGTCGACGGCACGCAGAACGTGATCGATGCCTGTCGCGCCGCGGGCGTGCGCAAGCTCGTCTACGTCTCGAGCGGCAGCGTCGTCTACCAGGGCAAGGACATCGAGAACGGCGACGAGTCGCTGCCCTATCCGACCACGTCGCAGGCGCCCTACGCCGACAGCAAGATCAGCGCCGAGAAGATGGTGCTCGCCGCGAACGACTCCTCGCTCGCCACGATCGCGCTGCGCCCGCACGTCGTGTTCGGCCCGAACGACACGCGCTTCTTGCCTGCGGTGATCGCGCATGCGCGCGCTGGCCGCCTGAAGGTGCAGGTCGGCCGCGGCAACTGGCTGAGCGACTACACGTACGTCGACAACCTCGTCGATGCGCTCCTGCTCGCGGGCGATCGGCTCGACGTCGGTGCGCCCGTCGCGGGTCGCGCGTACTTCATCACCAACGGCGAGCCCATCCCCTTCTGGGACTTCGTGAAGAAGGTCCTCGCGCGCCTCGATCTGCCGCCGATCCGCTTCGCGATCCCGCACCAGCTCGTCTACGGAATCGCCGCTCTGAAAGAGGGCTTCGAGACGCTGCGCGGCGGCGAAGTGATGCCGGAGGACGGCCTGACGCGCTTCGCCATCCGCTACATGTGCACGCACCACTACTTCTCGATCGCCCGCGCGAAGGCCGAGCTCGGCTACGCGCCCCGCGTGAGCGTGGACGAAGGCATCGAGCGCGTCTGCGCCGCGCTCGCCGCTCCGTGACCGCGGTGCAGGGCCCGCCCTACTACAACGAGCACGGCATCCCGCGCTCGCGCTGGCTCGCGATCGACGCGCACGGCTCGTTGGGGATGTTCGAGTGTGGTGAAGCCGGGGCCGTGCCGCTGCCGTGGCCGCTCGGAACGCTGCCCGGCGACTTCCATCGAGATCGATTTCCGCTCGATGCGCTCCGTGCGGGCCGCGTCGTCGCGAGCGGTCGCGCGATCCCGCGGTCCGGCGGGCGGATCGGTCTGCGCGCGATCGTGGTGCTGGATCGACGAGCGCTGAACACGACGTACCGCAGCGAGCCGCTCGTCAGCACGGTCGAGGCTTCGCTCACGCTCGATCCCGTGTTCGAAGCCCCGGAGCCTGCTCGACCGACGTTGGCGTCCTCGCGCGCGCTCGACAACCCGCTCGTGGAGCTGCTCGCGCGCGATCCGTGCGTCGTAGGCTCGATGGACGAAGATGCGCTCGCGCGGTGGCTCGATGCGCTCTCCGATACGGGCGTGTATCGCTGGGCGAGCCTCGATCCGCAGGCCGTGGGTCTCTACACGCGGACCGACGTGCCCACACGGCCCATCGCGTTGACCGAGCTGCCCGAGCGAGCCCGACGTGAGCTCGATCTCGTGCGTTTCTCCGTCGCGTTCGCCGACGGCGGGCAGCTGCAGCTCGCCGATCACTTCGGCCGTTCGGATCTGGTGACGCGCGGGCCCTCGGACCCGCTTCGTCGGGCGCTTACGACGGGTGGGCCTCGCACGCCGTGATCAGCGCGATGCCGGCGTCGGACGCATCCCGGCCGGCGGCTCGACGGAGAAGATCGTTGCGTCGATCGATGGATTGACCTGCAGATCGCGGAACGTGAACGTGTTCCACGTGCCGTCGTGCTGCTCGATCGCGACGCGCGCCGGGCGGCCTCGGACGTCTTCCGCGGTGAGCACGTACATGCGGACGCGCTCGAACGCGGCGTGCTCCGCGCGGGGACGCAGCTCGATGCAGCTCGTGCCAGAGGGCGCGCTCGCGCTGACGACGCCGCACGCCCCGATCACGAAATCGTGATCGAGCGGAGCGCCGCCGACGAGCAGCCCGAACACGGTCGT
>Ga0265314_10005488_pt1 | contig 11428 bp, 6 predicted proteins | sample 4126metaG_FD_203106 | JGI IMG/M metagenome (GOLD analysis project Ga0265314, IMG submission 203106) | Rhizosphere microbial communities from Carex aquatilis grown in University of Washington, Seatle, WA, United States - 4-1-26 metaG | ecosystem: Host-associated > Plants > Roots > Rhizosphere >... | reverse complement strand
CGCCGCCCGGCCGCTCCTGGCCGACCTTCACGCAGCCGACGCGGATCAGGTAGAAGGCGTCCGCCGGGTCGCCCTGGCGCACGATCTTCTGGCCGGCGTCGAAGTTCAGCAGTTCGACGCGCTCCTTGAGTTGCTTGATGAACTGTTCTTCCAGACCCGCCAGGATCGGCACGCTGCGCAGGTGCTGGGCCAGCGCGCGTTCGCGGTAGTTTTTGTCGAGCTGGTCCTTGAAGCGCTTGTTCTTGAGCAGAATCTGGAGCACGTTACGCAGCATCTCGACGACCACGACCGGGCCTTCCTTGGAACCGCGCACCGTAGCCGAGCGCGGCTGGAAGGTCATGCAGGTCATTTCGCCGAAGAGATCGCCCGCCTGCAGGATCCCGACGGGGTTGTCCATGGGCAGATCGACCGGGCCGTCGACGGGGATGAAGCGCTTGGTGCCCGCATCCGAACGCACGTCCTCCTTGCGCCCGGCCAGACGGTGCGAGAACTTGCGGAACATCCCGAAGAGCCCGCCGCGCGATTCCTTCTCCTTCTTATCGCTCTTCACGTGGCCCTGCGGCGTGCCGATGTAGACGTCGCACTTGCCTTCCAGGATGAAGAACGCGGTCGAGCCGAATTCGCCTTCGCGGCAGATGATCTGGCCCGGCTCGAAGCGCTTCGTGACGATGGAGCCTTGGTTGCGCTTGAGGAATTCCGGCGAGAGGCCCGAGAACAGCGGCATCTGGATGAGTTGTTCGACCGGGATGGCCTGGCCGTCGAGGCGCTGCACGCCAGTGACGCCCGCGCCGCCCATCGTCGCGCGGCTGGTGATCGCGCCCGTCGGGCACGAGACCATGCATTCGCCGCAGTTGACGCAGCTCGATTCCTTCATCGGCTTGTTCGTGTCGAACGAGATGCTGGCCGTGTAGCCCTTGCCCATGCGTCCGATGACGTTGTTGTGTTTGACTTCGGTGCACGCGCGCACGCAGCGGTCGCAGAGCACGCAGGCCGAGTGGTCGATCGCGATGTCCGGATTCGAGATGTCCGGGCCCTTGGCCACGATGAAGCTGGACAGGTCCATGCCGCGGTTCTGATCCGCGCCCTTGTTCGGCGAATTCGGGTCGGGCTTCTGCGCGCGGCCGTGGAACTTGGACTGGAAGGGCACCGGCGGCTTGCCCGGTTCGAGCTTCGCGACCAGGCCCATGCGTTCGCCCAGCACTTCCAATTCGCAACTCGACGTTTCCTGGTGGCGCTTGCAGGGGACCGGATGGTCGGAGAGCAGCATCTCGACCAGCGTGCGCCGGCTCTTCTCGAGGCGGTCGCTGGTGGTCTTCACATCCATCCCGTTTTCGACCGGCCGCACGCAGGAGGCCGCGAACACGCGCGCGCCCTTGACTTCAACCGTGCAGACGCGGCACACGCCGACCGGATTGAGGCCCGGCTTGTGGCAGACCACCGGAATGTTGATGTTGAGCTGCTGCGCGGCGTCCCAGATCGTCGTGCCGTCGGGGACCGTGATCTGGCGCCCGTCGATGGTCAACGAAATCTGCTTCTTAGGCGGCGCTTCAACGGCGGGAGCCTGGGGAGCGGCGGCGGATGCAGTGGCCATGTCGATGCCTCGCTAAAGTGTGCGGTCCGGCTTTGTTCTCAAACGCTTAAGACTTGATTCTGGAGTAGATCTCGTTCGGGAAGTGCTTCAACAGCGACTGGATCGGCGCGGCCACCACCTGGCCCAGCCCGCAGATCGAGGCCATGTTCATCGTTTCGGCCAACTGGTGAATCGTATCGACGTCCTTGTTGGTGCCTGTGCCCGCGGCGATGCTCGCAATCGTATCGACCATCTTCTGCGAACCCACGCGGCAGGGGACGCACTTGCCGCAGGATTCATTGCGGAAGAAGCGCGTCGCGTTCAACGCCATGTCCAGCAGGTCCACGGTGTCCGACATGGCCACGATCGCGCCCGAACCCAGCATCGAGCCGGCGTCGGACATGATCTTGAAGTCCATGTTCAGGTCGATCATCGACGGCGGCAGGAACCCGCCCGACGGGCCCGACGGCGCGAACGCCTTCAGCGGCCGCCCGCCCGTGACGCCCTTGCCCAGGTCGTAGATCGCTTCGCGGTAGGTCGTGCCCATCGGCACTTCCCACACGCCGGGGTTGTTCACGTGGCCGGAGACGCCGATCCACTTGATCCCGAAGCAGCCGTTCTTGCCCTGGCTCTTGAACCAGTCGGGGCCTTTGACCAGGATGCTGGGCACGTAGGAGAGCGTCTCGACGTTGTTGATGACCGTCGGCTTGCCCCACAGCCCCACGAACACGGGGAAGGGCGGCTTGACGCGCGGCTGCCCGCGCTTGCCTTCGATTGCCTCGAGCAGCGCGGACTCTTCGCCCTGCACATAGCCGCCAGGGGAGACGAAGACTTCGAGATTATAGGTGAGGCCCGTGCCCTGGATGTTTTCGCCGACGAGGCCGAGGCCGCGCGCGCGCTCGATCTCCTTGTTCATCGTCTCGATCTGGTCGTGATATTCGTGGCGGATGTAGATGTAGCCCTGCGTCGCGCCGGTGACGAGGCCCGCCAGGATCATGCCTTCGGCGAGCAGGTGCGGACAGTTGCGCATCAGCTCGCGGTCCTTGACCGTGCCGACTTCGCATTCGTCCGCGTTGCAGACGATGTACTTGCGGTCGCTGACGCAGTTCTTCACGGCTTCCCACTTGGTGCCCGTGGGGAAACCCGCGCCGCCCATGCCGCGCAGGCCGGAGGCCTTAAGCTTGGCAAGGATATCGGCGACCGGACCCATCGCGGCCAGACCCTTGACCGCGTCGTCGTCGTCGCTCGCCGGCGCCGGGTTTTTGAGTGCATAGGTCAGCGCCTTGACTGCGCCGTACTGGGAGGCTTCGTCGGGGTACGGATCGCAACGGTAAGGTTTGGGCGGATGACCGTAGTGCGGATGCGGCAGCTTTTCGCCCGCGATGGCCAGCTTGACCACGTTGGCCAGTCCGTTGGTGTCCATGTTGTACATCGGATGGTCGTTGACCGAGATCGCCGGGGCCATGTCGCACTTGCCCAAGCAGGAGACATGCTTGACTTCACACGTCCCAGCGGGCGCTTCGGCCGCGATCTCTTCGAGCAGCTTGCGCAGCGGTTCGCTGCCCCGCAGGCGGCAGGGGAAGTCGCCGCAGACGCGCACGTCCGCCTTGGGCGGCGGCTTCATGCGGTAGCCGGGGTAGTACGTGGCGACGCCGTGAAGCTCGTATACAGGCACGCGCAGCTTCTGGGCGAGGACGTACAATTCGGCTTCGGGGATGTAGCCGTGCTTTTCCTGAACTTCGTTGAGCGCTTGAACGATCATGCCGGGCCTTTCTGCGGAGCATCTGACGCCGGGTTACGAACACGGAAGTTTAGTTCGGCCAACGTCTTACCGAATCCAGACAGAATCGGCTACGTATTGCTGGGCCGTGTCTTATCACCGCCCCTATGTGCGTCAAGACGGATAAAGGCCAATTGGCGGAAATCGGGAACTGTTCGGGCAAGTTCTTGCGCCCGAATGCGTTGGCGAGACGAAGTTTTAGTGCTCTGACGTTTCTAGGATAGCCAGCCGGGCGAGGGCTTTTTGCGCGGCAACCCACGGTATCTTGGTCAATAGGGTTCGCGAGGCTTCCGTGTTAATAGCTTCGAGGGCTTGTATAGCTCGCAAAACTTGAAGCTCTTCCAGAGAGCGCAAGGGTTTGTTGATGGCGATCAAAGCTTGCCCAATTCGGATAACTGCTTCGGGAGAAGGATTGGAATTCATGGTCTTTTGTAGTGCGAGCTCATATTTCAACTTCCCAAGTTTAGCAGTTGCACTTTCTCTAGTTTCAATGTCTGCAGAATCAAGATCGTGGATCAATTGCGCTATGTCGTCAGGCTCATGCAGAAAATCGGCGAGTTTTTGCTTCAGAAGTAGGGAGCGTTTGATCGGGTGTGCGCACAAGGTTCCATCTGGCTAAATAGGCGGGTGCAGCGTCCGGACCCGACATTGCAGACCAAGCTTGTTCCAATTCTTCAGCGGTGAGTGGCGTTTGTTTACTGATTGGAGCGGCTAAATCCCAGATATACGATTCGGTGGCCAATCTTTGGCCGTCCGGCGAAAGTGAAAACGAAAGCATAGAACCCTGCTCTTCTATTTTTCGGTATTCCTTTCCAGAACCAATTTCCCAAAGCCGAATGGTTTGATCTTCACTGCTTGTAGTAAGGGTTAGGCCATCTGGAGAGAAGCCAACATGCATGATCGATTTGGTATGTCCTACGAATTTGCAAAGTTCTTTGCCAGTTCTAACGTCCCAGAGATGCGCGATGCCGTCTTCGCCACCAGAAACTAATGTTCGTCCATTAGGGGAATATGCTAAATTGAAAATAGAAGTCGTATTTATTTTGAGTAACTCATTTCCGGTCGCATACTCCCAAATCCGAATCGTTTCATCATTGCTTGATGTCGCAAAAAATTGACCTTCAGGTGAGAACGCAAGGGAATAAATTCGAATAGAGCGCTGGAAATCCTTTCGAAAAGATATTTTTCGAACTTCTTTTCCTGAATGCACTTCCCAGTACTGAATGGTCCCATCTCCATCTGTCGATACCAAGGTTTGGCCATCATGTGAAAAGGCAAGGGAATAGACCCCCTTACTTCGAAGGTCGATTTTCCATAATTCTTTCCAAGTGCCGACTTCCCAGAGGTGAATCGCATTGTCATAATCGCCTCCAGCCAAAATCTGACTGTTTGGCGAAAATGCCACCGCGCTGGCCATATCAGTGAATGTTTTTAATTCGCGGATTTCTTTGCCAGTAATGACGTCATGAATGTGAATTGACGAATCTGCATCACCTAATGCTAAAAGCTTGCCATTGGGAGAATAGGCGATGCGGATAATTGCGTGCCGATTTTGGGCGTCAAGACGAACTAGCGCTCCGGCCGGGAGGGGTTCGTCTTCTGCGAATCCATGCGAGCCGGAAATGCCTAAAGCAAGTCCAATGACAAATATTAACTTTCGGGGGCTATGCATGAAATCTCAACCCGCTACTCCATCCCATACATCGTGATCGTGGAATCGTAGTTGCCGACATAAAGCGTCTTGCCGTCGCTCGAGAAGCACGCGCGCGCGGGGAATTGTCCGCTCGCCAGCTTGTGAATCACTTGCGGCTCCTTGCCGCCCAGGTCCACGGCCAGCAGCTCCGAGTTCCCCCCGTAGCCGCAGCACAGCACCACATGCCGGCCGTCGGGATGGAAGGCCACGCACTGCACGCTCTTATCGAGCTGCAATTCCCGCGGCGCGTCGAGGGTCGGCGCGGCGGCCTTCTGCTGTCCGACGCGAATCTGCGCGAGGCGCTCGGCGAGCTCCGGATCTTGCGCGGTATCGAGTTTCTCAAGCGCGCGCAGGCCCGGCGCGCCCGCGGCGATCAGCTTTTCGGTCGCATCGGTGCGTTCCTGGAAGTCCTCCGACGTCAGCGCCGCGATCCAGCGCTGCAGGTCTTCGGGCTTGGGTTCGGCGGCGGCACGCACTGGACGCAGGAAGAACAGAATCTTGTTCTTGCCGCACGCGACTGCCGCGCAGGCGCCGTTCTCAGAAAAATAAATTCCGTGGGTGCCTTCGGTGTCCATTTCGTATTGCGCGATGGGCGCGCCGGTCTGAAACGCGACCATGTGCAGCTGCTTCTCACTGTTGAAGATCGCCACGCCCGCGCTCAGCGCTGCATTGCTGATCCAGTTTTGAAAACCCCAGAGCGTGGATTGCACCTTGCCGGTTTGCGGATCGACGAGCACGGCCTGCGTGCGTTCATCGCGGTTGTGGCCAATCAATTGGCCCAGCACGCACAGGCTGCGGCTGTCGGCGCTGAAATCGAGCGCTTCGGGCGTGCGTTCGAATTTCTCCGCGCAGAGCTGCTTCCCGGTTTCGATTTCCCAGCAGTACAGCGTTTCATTGGAGGAACTCGTCGCCGCGGCCAGGCGTCCATCGGGCGAAAGCACCAGTTCGCGCAGCCGGCTTTTGGGGCCGGCGACCAGTTCGCGCAGCGGCTTGCGGGTCTTTGGGTCCCACACGATCAGGCGTCCGTCCGAGCCCGCGCTGACCAGCAGGCCGCGCGAACTCACCTTCAAGCCTTCCACCGAGCCGACGTGGCCCAGCAGTTCGGCCGGCGGAAAGAGCAGCTTGCCGTCGTTGACCGACCAGCGATACAGGCAGCAGTCGCCGCCCGTGTACAACTCCTGCCCGTTCGCCGTAAAGACGACGGGCCAGTGCGTGCTGTGGGGCACGTCGAATTTTTTGATCTCCCTGCCGTCGGCCGCGGTGAGCAGATGCACCGCGACTTCGGTCTCGGTCGCCGCGAGCGTCAGGCCGTCCGGGGAGAGCGCGACGACTTTGCATTCTTCGGTGAACTCCGTCGACCATTCTTCTTTGCCCGTGGCCGCGTCCCAGCACTTCAGGCCCTTGCCCACCGCGCAGACCACGCGCTTGCCGTCGGGCATGAAGAGCAGCGTCGTGGCCGAACTTTCGACTTTCACGTTTTTGATCAGCGCATGCGTTGCGGCTTCCCAAAAGCGCACTTCCTTGCCGCCGCCGGAGGCCAGCGTCTTGCCGTCGGGCGAAACCGCCAGCGTGTAGACCGTCGACGTGTGCCCCTCAAATGCCTGCACTTCGCCGCCGTCGAAGTCGAATTCCTTCACTTCCTTCTCTTTGCTCGTGATGAAGAAGTGTTTGTTGTCGGGATGCAGGGCCATGCGGAAAAGCACGCCTTGAAAGCCGTCGATGGACTTGGCGATCTGCCCGCTCTCGATATTCCAGCGCAGCACCTTGCGGTTTTCGCCGCAGGAGAGGAACTCTTTTTCACCGGGCAGCAGGCGCACGTTCCAGACGTCGGCGCTGGCCTTCTCTTCGCCTTCATGGGTAAAGCGCTTGAGTTCCTTGCCGCTCTCCAGGTCCCAGATGCGCGCCGTGCCGTCCTGCGAACTGGTCAGCGCGCGTTTGCCGTCGGAGAAGAGCGCGATATGCGTGATTGATGACGCGTGCCGGAAGCGCGAGTCGCCGAGCGTCGCAATTTCGTGGAGCTTTTTAAAATCAGGGCTCGCCGTGTTCGGCGCCGGGACTTCTTCCTGCGCCGCGAGCGCGCCGCAGAGCAATACGCTCGCGAGCACGATCCGGAATTGAACAGTGGCCCAGCGCCGCGACATAGGCTTCCCCCGTGAACAGCTTACCGATTCTTGCACCTGTTCATATAGACGTCACGAGGAAAAGCCCGCTTATTCAAATTGTGTAAAAAGCTCGGCTTTATTGAATCCACACCGTTACGGCGTGATGTGAAGCTCAAAGCGCGCGCGGTTGGCCTGCGGCGTCAGGGGCACCGTCACGCGCAGCATGTTTGCGCTCGGCGGCGATTTGTAGTCCGCCGCATAGCAGTTAAAGGGCGAGAGCGGCCACGCGACCTGCATTTCATTGGGGCCTTTAAGCGTCAGCGCGCCGAGGCGGAACCCGCCGCCCACTTCCGTGCCGCGTTTCGAAAAATCCGCGCCGTCGAGACTGTGGACCGCGCCGGAAAGCGCCTGAAGCGTGCGCGCAATCGGGCGCAGGGTGAAGCCCGCTGCGATCGCGCAATTGCACGCGGCATGATCGGCGCTCAATTCGATTTGGAGCGCCGTTTCGGAAAGCACCCGCACGCGCACGCTTCCGTAAAACGTTTTGTATGCGGCCTGCACGACCCAGTCGGCGTTGTCTTCGCCCACGCTCCCGCCCATGGGGTAGAAGTCTTCGGGCAGCGCGTCCGGCCCGGCGGAATTTCTTTGCGTCGAGTCTGCGCAAAAGGTCGCGTTCTGCGGCTGGAATTTCGCATTCGAGCCATCCAGCAGCAGGCCCGTCTTGGCGTGCCAGACGCTGAAGATTTTCTCGCGGTCGAGCGCGAACTGGTTGTGCCGGTAGACCGGGTCTTCGCTGTTCGTGGATTTGAGCGCCGACATTGCAACGCACCAACTGCCCTTGCGAAAAATCCCCGCCGGCTGCGCCAACTGCGCGCGATGCCCGGGGTTTTCGAACGGCGCGGGCGCGGTCTCGCCCGCGTGCCAATACAATTGATTCTCGCACATGCGTGCGAGCGTTTCCGGTGCGGCATTTTCTGCGTCTTTGCGCAGCGCCAGCCACTGCTTCAAATGCGCGAGCGCCGTGCCGCGCCCAACCGGCGAATGCGAAAATCCGAACAGCCCCCACACGCGCGGCGTCGGGTCGTAGCGGACGCGTTCGTCGATCACGTCGCAAAAACTCGCGTCGGGGTAGCAGAAATTCCCGTGAAAGCGTGTGCTGCGTTCGATGGCCGCGCGGAACACGGCCTCGCCGGTCCACTCCGCCAGCAGCGCCATGCCGCAATGCGTCAGATAATTGTAGCTCGGCGTCGGGCCGCCGGTGCGCAGCAGGTCGTTGTGCTCGTCCCAATAGCCGTCGGGGTGCACGTCCGCGGCCAGCGCCCGCGCCAGCGGCAGGATGTACTCGCACAGCGCCGGCTTTTTGAGCACCTGGCCCGCGCGATAAATCGTCGAACAATACAGCGCGACGTGGTTGGTGCTCGTGCCCATCACACGCCCGAGAAAGCGGCGCACGCCTTCGAGGCGGCGCAGGCGGTGCTCGATGAGATTCTCGCACGCGGCGGAAATCTTCTGCCCCCAGGCCGCGTAGTCGAAGTCCGCGCCGCTTTCGCGCAGGATGCGCAGGGCTTCGATCCACGCGCCGATCAAACGCTGGTCGACGCCCTGTACTTTGTGGCCGTGGCTGTCGTAGGAGAATTCGCCTTGGTCGTTGAGACACTGCAATAAAAACCCGGACAGCTTGCCGATGCACGCCGCCACGTCGCGGCTTCCTTTATATTGCGCGTCCGCGTCGAGCCCCGCCCACACGAACGCGAGCGGAAAAATGGCCTGCTGCGGATACACGACCGGCGCGCTGGGCGCATAAATGATCGAACCTTCCGGGGTCTGGTGTTTCAAGATGCCGGGGATGCCCTCGGCGACGATTTTTCCAAACGCACGCGGCAGCTCGATCTGGGCGCTCATTAGAAGGAAGTCTCCGGAGGGGAAATGGAAGCCGCGGAGCGGGCAGCGCGCTGAAACTTCCCGCGGCGAAATTGTTTCAAATAGCGTAGAGGCGCCGCCGTGGGACGCAAGGCACGGCAAGCCGCCGCGCCTCACTCCATTTCGTAAATCGAAATCGTTGAATCTTCGTTGCCGGTGTACAGGCGCTTGCCGTCTTCGGAAAAGCACACCGAAAGCGCCTTGTGCGGTTTGTCCACCGTCTGAACGATTTTCAGTTCGCGTTCGCTCAGGTCGACAATGCTCAGCGCCGTCTCGGAAGCCAGCGCCACATAGCGGTTCCCAGGATGAAATGCCACATTAACCACATACCCGCCATCGGGGAATACCAGCGTGCGCTGCTTGCGAGTTCAATGCCCGCAGGATTGGAAGTTTATTACGCCTGACTCGAATAGACCGCGCGCTCCCGGCGCTCAGATACCGCACGGGCGCGCTTGAGCCACTTTTCCTTTGTCTCCTGGTTATTGTCGATGTCGAGGCTCTCAAAATATTGCTGCGCCCGGGCCTTCTCTGTCCAGGATACTGAGCCCAAGACCTCCTTCACTTCGTTCAGAGTTTCAAGGGTCTGGCGAATCTCCTGTAAGGTGACTCTGAAAAATTCCTTCCTCATATTAACTTTGTTTACACGCACAGGCAGGAAGTGTTGGTGGATTTTGAATTCCAGCGCGGGTGCGTTTTCGGTTTCGATGACGGCATGAATATCGAATTCAAAAGGTACGCTGGCGTCGCCCAGCTCGTCCACTCGTTCTTCGACTGAGCGGCGAGTAAGGCCGATTTTGTAGACGCCTTCGCCAAACGAACCGACATTGGAAATAATATAAATGCGTCCTTTCCTCGTAACCTGGGCGATGGTCAGTTCCTTGCGTGTGGCTTCTTCAAACTTCTTTCGCCATTCATTAACCTCCCGTTCCGAGGCGGCTCTTTGCTCGGCGGAAGCGCTGGCAAAGCGTCTTTCCGCTTCCTCCATCGCCGTGCGGATGAGATCCTTCTCCTTTTCGGCTTCCTGTAGTTTGCGCTGCTGCTCTTGCTCAGCTTTAAGCCGATCGCGCTCCTGTTCCCGCAAGAACCGTTGTTCTTCGCGATCGCGCTGCGCAAGTTCATGAACCACCACCGCCCACTTCAACTCCGAAAGCCTGGAATCGAGATAGGCGGGCAAAATGCGTGCGTTCCTGAAGGCACTTCCCTCGCTATTTACAATGCTGTAGCTGTCTCGAATTTTCTGTTCAAGCGTTCCGAAATTGTCAGACTTTACTCGGGTCAAAATGGCATCTACCGCGCCATTGAACGCATGAATGACAAACTGAATCGCGGTTGCACGGCGGTTGGCGTCTGAATATTCGCAAGCGGCAGCCTCTCCTTCTTCAATCATTTTCCGGGACTGTTCGCGGGCCGAAGCCAGTGATTGCCCCGCGGCGTCATAGCCATATTCGGCGGCAAGGTCATCCAGCAGGCTGTGCGTCGGAATGAGGTATTTATCTCCATACCCTTCGATGATATTCCGCATGGCCGCGGCAGCGTTCTCCAGGAGTTCCTTGTTCTTAAGGGCGCCATAAGCGTCCCCGCCTATCTTTTCGGCGCGCTTTTCGGCTTCGGCCACGATTCTGCCGGCGTCGCGTATTGCCTGACTGAGACGGGCATCGGCCTGGGTGTCCTTGTCGGTGGCTTTTTGTAGAAGGGCTGCCCGTTCTTCCCGGGACAGCTTTTCCGAATGAAGGAGCAAGGCGCGGGCATCCTCTTTCAACTTGGTTGCTTGAGCCAGGGCTTCATCCAGAATTAGCTTGGTTTGGGCTTCGGCGTTCTGCAGTCCGCGGAATTTTTGCAGACTTTCGTATTCTCCATGCATTGCCGTGAGTTGGGCTTGGGTGTCGGCATGCAGGCGTCTCGCCTCGGTTTCGTAATGGGTACGCAGGCTTTCCGCTTCCTGCTGCATAGCGGCAAATTGCGCATCGATGAGCTTTTGTGCTTGGGTGACTGCGGACTGCGCTTCCGCGTAAACTCGGTTCTGCTCCGCCTCGCAGTGATTACGGACGCCAATGATTTCGCGTTCCTTTTCTGCGAGCCTTTCTTCCAGACGTTTTGCCCAGATGAAGGTGGCGATAAGCAGGCCCAATAGCAATACGAATCCAAGGGAAATGACGAGCGTCATATCGGGAACGCCTCCTTAAGGAACACCTTACGCCTCTCTTTAATGGTGTTCAGAAACGTGTGTACTTCGATGCATTCCTTCTGTACGCGCTGAAAACTGTGCGGGAATTGCTGATTTTGGGTAGATGGTTGCGAGTCGAGATCAGCTTTAGACAACGGAGCAATGACTCCGAACGCACCAGCCTTGCGAGACGCCTTAA
>Ga0265314_10005487_pt1 | contig 11429 bp, 9 predicted proteins | sample 4126metaG_FD_203106 | JGI IMG/M metagenome (GOLD analysis project Ga0265314, IMG submission 203106) | Rhizosphere microbial communities from Carex aquatilis grown in University of Washington, Seatle, WA, United States - 4-1-26 metaG | ecosystem: Host-associated > Plants > Roots > Rhizosphere >... | reverse complement strand
ACGTGGTCGCCGTCGAATCCCCCGCGGTGAGCGTGCCCGAACCAAGCGTCACGCTGCCCGCGCCCGAGAGCGTTGCAATCACCGGAGCAAAGCCGGCAACATTAAAAATCGTCCCCGAGCCAACCGTCACCGACCCGCTCCCGACACCCGAAACGCTCCCAAGCTGCAACATCCCCGCCACAATGGAATTCCCGCCGGAATAACTGTTGGTATGCGAAAGCGTCAGCGTGCCGCTGCCGGTTTTGGTAAATCCACCCGAGCCGGTGAGATAACCAGAGGCGGTTGATGCGATGCCAGGAACGTCGAAGGCGTTTCCAGTGGCGACGTTCGCGGCGATTGCATTTGAAAAAGACGTGGCCGAACTCTGAAGGCTCAACGTGCCGCCGTTGAGTATCACAGACCCGGAACCAATCCCGCCGGAGGTGGATAGCACGACCTTGCCCGAGTCGATCGTGACGGTGCCCGAGTAGGAGGGATCGTTAGCGTTGAATCGCAAAGTGCCCGGCCCGCTGAAGGTGCCCGGCGTGCCGACAAACAGGCTGCCCGACCCCTCGACTGAGCCCGCGTCGGCTATAACTTGCGAGCTATTCGCAAAGTCTATAGAGGTGTTCCCGGTGAAAAGGATAGGAAGGATGCTGCCACTGGACCCGAGGTTGAGGGTCGTGGTGTTCGCCTGGAGGTAAATGGCTGCAGGGGCAGTAACGCCGTCGAATGTCAGGACGCTGCTGTTGTTGCCGTCGATCCCGCACACGCTAAACGCGACGCCAAATTGGAGCTGCGAAATGGTGCATCCTATGTCCATGTTCGTCGTCTGCCCGCTGTTCGCCTGTATGGTTACGACGCTGTCCTGCAGGGGGGAGGTTCCCGACGAGGACCAGTTACCCCTCGTCGCCCAAGACTGACTGATGGCGCCGGTCCAAGTGTCGAATTGCACCGCGCGGGAGGCGCGGCTCATCGAGAATAATGCCGAGAGGATTATCGCCCCCTCCTTTGGGCCGATAGTCCGCCTTTTTGCGTTCATGTGCTTCTCCAGAAATATGCCCGGACCCTGATTACGTGTGATAATAATGCCCCAGATTCCACCTATTGCAAAATATGGATTGAAGGGAGGTCCCGCCTCGGGCCGATAAAAGGGCTTGGTTCTCGCCCTATCGCTGGTCTTTGCGGAGGTCGAACATGACACGCGCGCCGAGAAAAACCCTCCTCTTGGCCTTGCTCATCCCCGGGTTCCCCGCCCTTGCCTCGTCCCCCCAGTTTGACGTCCAGGCGATCCCGGTACCGCCCGGCAGCACCGCCGACACGCCCGTTGTAATTTCCGCGGATGGTGCCGTTCTTGGCGGCTATAGCTTTATTGGCGACAGTAGCCACGCAAGCGGGATCTATGAGCCGGCCCTGTGGCAGGGCACCCAGGCGCAGATTCTTCCTGTTCCGGCGGGGGACGGCGGGCGCGTGAGAGGCATAAACGGGTCGACCGCGGTGGGAATTGTTGCGGCGGGAAGCTCGCAGGACCAGTTGTCGCCGGCGGAGTGGGCTGGCGGCCAACTGCAATTGCTCGACACGCTCGGCCTCCCGGGCGGGTACGCAATGGACATCAACAGCAGCGGCACCGTCGCCGGCGTTCTGACGGGGCCCTCCGGGGAGCAGCCGGTGATATGGAATGGCGGCGTCGCGAGCAAACTCGGCCTTCCTGCGGGCGGGACAAGCGGCGAAGTATTCGGCATCAACAACTCCGGGCAGGTGCTCGTGAATGCGATCACGGGCAACGTTTCCACGGCGTGGGTCTGGTCGAATGGCATGTACACGCCGATTCCCTCCTTAAGCAGTTCCTCTCAGGCTGGCCACGGAATAAACAGTCTCGGCCAGGTGGTTGGTTCAGGCTATTTGCCGAACGTCGAGCAGCCCGTGGGGTTTCTCTATAGCAACGGCGTGACGACCGCACTGGCTAGTTTCCTCGGCAGCTACGGGGATGATCCGGTTGCGATCAACGAGGCGGGCGAAATCGTCGGTGATTGGAATGGCCCCCTGGGCGACCGCGCGGCGCTTTGGGTGGGCGGCCAAGCGTATGATCTCACCACGCTGCTCCCCGCAAACAGCGGCTGGACCCTGGAGTCAGCAACGGACATCACCCCCGACGGCGTAATCGTGGGCCAAGGCCTCTTCGATGGCCAGCAGCGCGGCTTTGAACTCACCCCCACCGCCTCCCCCTCCGCCGCCACCCCCGAACCCGCCTCGCTGGCAATCCTCACCCTGGGCGCAACCACCCTCCTCCGCCGCCGCAGGCGGTGATGGGGAATTGTGGCGTCAGGGAAGCCACGACATGGCGGCTGAAGCCGCAGACCAAACGTATTTGAATGATTGAAAAAACGCGGTTGGGCGGATTGTTTACTCTCACTTTTCGCTTCATTTGACAGGGGGAAGCGGGGGGAATATAAAGGTAGGACTCAGCATTTTTGCGGCTGGGTGGCCCCGGTGGCTCATCAAATCGGCATTGGTAATCAGCGGCAGGAAAGCAGAATCCATGGCCCAGAAAGCGAAGAAGGCCCCCAAAAAACCGGTGGCGAAAAAGGCGGCGGGGAAGAAGATTGTCGCGGCGCCCAAAAAAGCGCCCGTCAAGGCCAAAGCGCCCGCGCCCGTGAAAGCACCTCCCAAACCAACCCCAGCACCGGCGGCCAAGGCGGGGAAATATGCTCCATCGCCGGCGGCTGAACCAGTGAAAAAAGAAAAGGTTCAGCCATTGTCCAAATCTGACTTGCAGTACTTCCGCGGGCTCCTGCTCGAGCGGCGGCGGGAGATCATCGGGGACATGGGGTCGATGGAATCCGAAGCCTTCAAGGGGGGATCGAATCTTTCCAATATGCCGATCCATATGGCGGATGTGGGGACGGATAATTTTGAGCAGGAATTCACGCTGGGGCTCATTGAGTCCGAGCGGCAGACGCTGCGGGAGATTCAGGAAGCACTCGTGCGCATCGACAACGGGTCCTATGGCATCTGCCTGGGGACCGGACGGCAGATTCCAAAGGTGCGGCTCGAAGCGGTGCCCTGGGCCAAGTACACGATCGAATACAAGCGCCTCCTGGACTCCGGCAAGGTGGCCCAGGAAAACGGGCAGTCGTCCGATGATGATTCGGGCGGCGGCGGCGACGACGATGAAGATTGATGCCCCACTGCGGTGCGGGCCGGTGTGAGCGGGGTGCGGCAGAGTGGGTGAGCGCGTGAGCCCTGACGATACAAGCAAGACGGGTGCGACGCCGGCGGGGAATACAACCGCAGAGACATTGCAAAGAAACAAAGCCTATCAATCCCTGACGGCGTGGCTGCTCCTGCTGGTGCCGGCGACGGCCGGAATTGCGGGGGATCAGTGGGTCAAGACCTGGGCGTTCCCCGGCGGGGTTCCGGGCGATCCGGAACTGATGCCCTATGCGGGCCGGCAACCCGGGACCATGAGCCCGATCATCGATCACTTTCTGGGATTTACGACGACGGTAAACCGCGGCGCGGTCTTCGGCTTTGCCCAGGGGCACGTGAGCATTTTTCTGGCGTTCAGCCTGGTGGCGCTGGCGGTGATCTTGTGGGTGTTCGCGACCAGCGGGGCGAGGAATCACGCGGTGCATGTGGCGCTCGGGCTGATCACCGCCGGGGCGATCGGAAATCTCTATGACCGGGCAGTCTATCACGGCGTGCGCGACATGCTGCGGTTCTATGTCAGCTGGTATCCCTATATTTTCAACGTGGCGGACGTGCTGTTGTGCGTGGGGGTTCCGCTCCTGATGCTGTGCTGGATCGTGGAAGGATACACACAGTCCAAAACAGGGCGCGGGTTTCCGCTGGAAGACAAACCGGCCTAGTCTGTCTGCGGCACTGCGGTTTCGATTATGCTTGGGCGGCTCTAACCGACGGGGACAGCATGCCGGCATTTTCCCTCGACATCACCTCTCCCAATGCCCCGCCGGCGCGCGTTGCGCTCGCCGGGCAGCAGCTGATCATCGGGCGGGCGAAGGATGCCCAGATTTTTCTCGATTCCCGCACCATTTCCCGCCGGCATGCCGAGATCATTCACGACCCCTTCGGCCGTTGGTGGATTCGCGACCTCGGCTCGCACAATGGCACGCTGGTCAACGGCGACCGCATCCGCGAGCATCTCCTCAAGCACGGCGATCTCGTGCAGGTCGGCGAATTTTCCCTGGCGCTGGCTTCCACCGGCGATGACTCCGCCGCGCTGCCGCCGACCAAAGCCGCCAGCGTCGCGCTCACCGAATCCGGCGGAGGCCGCATCGCGTCGCTGCGCGATTTTGAATCCCCGCGCCTCGCCGCAGAGCATCTTTCGATTCTCTCCGAGCTCGGCCAGCAGTTGCTGTTGCTCGAAAGCCCCGGCCAGCGCCTTGCCGCCCTGTGCAAGTTAATGGTCCGCCCCGAATTCCATGGACGCTCCGCCCTGGCCCTGCGCGCCAGCAAGGAATCTTTCACCGACGCCGCCCAGCCGCTGTGCGATCCGCAATCCGCCCCCGGCGATGAAACGCTCTCGCCCTATATTTCCAAAACCCTCATCCGCACGCTGCTGGCGCGTAATGAACCGGTGCTCGCGTCCAATGCCCAGGCCCCCGGCCAGGGCGCTTCGGCTCCGGCGATGACCGAACTCTCGCTCGCCGCCGACGTCATGACCATCTCCGCCGTCGCCTGCCCGATCAAATCCGAGCCGACGTATACTGATCTGCTGTACGTGCTCTTTCCGCCGGAATACGGCAACTCCGAATGGCTGGCGCTCACGGCTCTGGCGGTCAAGCAATTTCAGCAGGCCGAGTCCACCTGGGCCGCGCGGAAGCTGGGCGAAGACCACGCCGCCATTGAGCGCGAGCTTAATCGCGCCCACAACATCCAGGCCCGCCTCTGCCCGCGCGACCTGATCCTCCCCGGCCTCGATTATGCCATCGGCTTCACGCCCTGCCGCTGGGTCGGTGGCGATTACGTCGATCTGATCAAGGCGCCCGATTCCATCGGCGGCAAAATCCTGCTGACCATCGCGGATGTCTGCGGCAAGGGCCTCCCCGCCGCACTCGTCGCCTCCAGCCTGCACATGATGACCCACACCGCCATGCGTGCCGGCACGCCGCTGGAGGCCATCATGCAGAATCTCAACATCTATCTCTCGGAATCCCTCACCCCCGGCACCTTCGTCACCATGCTCGCCGCCCTGCTCGAACCCGAAACCGGCAAGCTCGAAGTGATCAATGCCGGCCATCCCGCGGGCCTTTTCGTCTCCCCGGCCGGCGAGATCACCCAGACCCAGTCCGCCGCCAATCTCCCCCTGGGCCTCGACGCCGACGCCGCCCCGCACGCCGAGACCACCACCCTGCACCCGGGCGAATACCTTGTGCTCTTCACCGATGGCCTCACCGAGCTCTCCGTCGGAGAAGGTGAACTCCTCGGCGATGACCTCCTCGCCCAGCATATTTCAGATTTGATCAAGACCCATCACGCCGGCGCGGACGCGGCGCTGACCACCGATTCCGCCGCCGCCTTCCTCGCCGCCAAACTCACCGCCCTGCTCGATTCCCTGCAGGTCGGCATGGCTCAGGACGACCGCACGTTTCTGATCGCCCGGCGGATATGAGCGCCCGGCATTTTGATTTCCGACTGCCGCTCTTTACGATCAACAGCAGACACCGGTGAGGCAAAGCCACATGAAACTGCCGCTCGCCATCCCGCTGCTACTGCTCACGGCACCGCTTCGCGCCGCCGCGCCTCCCCAGCCAACCCTCCCGGTCAAGGAAACCATGGTCGACAGCCTGGCCCTGGTCGTCGTGCCCAATTCGCTGGTCGTCTCGCCGGATTCCTCCCGTGTCGCCCTCCTTGCCAAGGCCGGCGATACCACCCTCGCTGACCGCGGCGTGTTTCTTGGCGCCGATGATAGTGATTCGGTGAACCCGGCCAACGATTCCGCCCAGCCCAAACACGAACCCATCCGCCTCTATCTCGATGGCCATTCCGGCGCCGCGTTTGATTCCATGACCATCCCGGTCTTTTCGCCTGATTCCAAGCACGTCGGCTTCACCGGCCTGCGCGACAAAAAATGGCACGTCGTGCTCGACACCAAAACCGTCACCCAGGACGGCGATGACATCCCCGGCGTGCCGATAGTCTTTTCCCCCGATTCCGCCATTGCCGTGTGGGCCGTGCAGCGCGGCTCGCAGTTTTTCGTTACCGTCGGCGATAGGCATTGGCCCGCGATCGACGCCAACAACATCGGCACGCCGCTGTTTTCTCCGGACTCCAAACACGTCGCCCTCGCCGTGCGCCGCCGAACCGCGTGGATGCTGTACGTCGATGGCAAACCGCTTCCGCTTCCTGATCCCCCGCCGGCCCGCCCCGGCCGCGCTGCGGACACCGCCCACCTCGACCGCTTCACGCAACTCGGCTGGCGTCCTGATTCCGCCGCCCTGGCTTACTTCGCCGCTTTCGCCGGCTCCGGCTGGCAATGCTTTCTCCAGAATTCCGACGGCCAGTTCCTCTCTGCCTCGCAACCCTTTGAAGATGCCCTCGGCCAGGCGCCGATTTTTTCCGAAGACTCGCAGGACTTCGCCTTCGCTGCCGAAAACCGCAAGGCCTGGTCGATCTTTCTCGACGGCAAGCCTTTCCCCGCCTCCTATGAACAGCTGCTTCCCGCCAGCCTGAACTTGCTGACCACCGCCCCCCCCGCTGCCCCCCCCGCTGCCGCCACAAATCTCGTCGTCCTCGCCCGCAGCCACGAGCACTGGCAGCTTCTACGCGACGGCACGCCCGTTGGCGACCCCTTCGACGCGATCATCCCCAATACGTTCATCACCTCTCCCGACCATCAGCACTTTGCCTTCGCCGCCCTCCGCAACCATCAGACCGTGATCGTCCGCGACGGCGTCCAACTCGCCGCCTGCGACGAAGCCGCCGCCGGCACGTTTGCCTTCTCGCCCGATTCCCGCCACCTTGCTTACGGCGCGCGCAACGGCGGAATCTGGTCTGCCTGTATCGACGGCGCGCCTGGCGCACCGCTCGCCGCCTTCGCCGCGACGCCCATCGCGTTCTCTCCCGATTCTTCCCGCATCGCCTATGACGCAACTATCACACCCAAATCATGGCGGCTCATCGTCGGCCAGGACGCCGCTCAAGCCTCCAAACCCTTCGATGCATTCCTCAAAGGGACCAAAGTCGTCTGGCGTCCCGATGGCACGATCGTCACCCTCGCCATCGAAAAGAAGGTCGCCATGCGCATCGAAGCCACACCATAACGATGTCCGATACCGCGATTCACGAACCGCTTTTCACAACAAACGTCGCCGGCCCGTCGTTGACGATTTCCACCTGCATGTCCGCGCCGAAGCGGCCGGTCGCCGTCGGGATGCCACGCCCGCGTACCAGCTCCACCAGCTTCTCAAAAAGCACGCGGCCCTCCTCCGGCGACGCGGCACCATCCAGGCTCGGGCGCCGGCCCTTGGCGGTCTGTGCGGCCACGGTAAAATTGCTCACGAGCAGAATCGCCCCGCCGATCTGCGTGACGTCCCGGTCAAAGTGCTTTTGGCCCGCCTGATCGCGAAAAATCCGCAGCCCCGCCAGCTTTCCCGCCACCCATTCCGCCTCCGCCGCGGTGTCCCCCTTTTCCACCGCCGCCAACACCACCATCCCCGGCCCGATATTCCCCACCGTCTCCCCCGCCACCGTCACGCTCCCGCGTAAAACCCGCTGCACCAACGCAATCATGCGTCCATCCTTATCAAAGGGCCCCTATCCAGGCATTTTAACTTCATGGACTTCGCCCCGCCTTTCCGATAAGTTCAGGCTTCATTTGCCGGGATGAAGAATGCCAGACGGACCAGCGGTCGAGCGGCCGCGGCCTGGTTTATTTGCCGGAATTCGGAGAATTCATCATGAAACTGTGGAGCAAGTGGGTTGCCGCCCTCGCCATCGGAGCGGCCTTTATCGCGGTGCCAGCCGCCCAGGCAGCGACCGCCAAGCCCGTCAAGGCGACGGCCTCAAGCCATGCCCTGGTCAAGAAAAGCAAGATCGCCAGCAAGGCGCACAAGAAAGCCGTCGTCAGCCACTCCAGCAAGAAAAAGACGCCCGCCAAGCATGGCAAGAAGCTCACCCCCAGCGTGAAGGGCGGCAAGGGCTCCAAGAACGTCAAGTGGCATCACCCGCAGCTTCACAAGGCCTGAGGCGCCTGCCTCCCGGTGCGGCCGCTGGTTTCACCTAAAATGCGAACGCTTCGCCCCACTTGGAACTGAATGCCAGCTCCGAGAGGGGCTTTCGCATGCGCGGTGCGGTCTCGCCGTTCCGGAAATCAGGCGGGGCCATCTCCGGCGTGCCGGGGTAACCCAATGCCATCGCCGCCACCGGCTCAAAATCCTCCGGAATTCCAAACACCTCCCGCGCCTTGTTCTGGTCAAACCCGCCCATCTGGTGGATCTGCAAACCCATCGCCGCCGCCTGAACCGCCAAGAGCGCGCTGGCCGCGCCGGTGTCATGAAGAGAATGCCGATTCTGCCGGCCGCTGGTTGTGGTTCGCTTGGCCACCGACAGCATCAGCACCGGCGCCCCCTTGGCCCAGAGCTGATTCTTTTCGACCAGAACACTGAGCAGTTTGGCGAATTCCTCCGGCTGCTCGCGCCGCGCCACGATGTACCGCCATGGCTGCTCGTTCGAAGAGGATGCCGCCCAGCGCGCCGCCTCCAGCACCGTCCGCAGCACGTCCGCGGGCACTGATTTGTCCTGAAACCCCCGCGGGCTCCAGCGATGGCGGATCGGTGTAATCAGCGCCGCATCGGTCTGCGGCAGCTTCTGATGCGGAATCACGAGTGCGGTTGAATCATTCATCCTGTTGGCTCCTGTTTCTTTTTTGTTTTCGTCCGGGGTCTGTTGCGTCATGTGCGATGCTCCCACCCCGCCTTTGGCCATGGATGCCGCTTCCCATTCGCATCCATCAGAACTAGCTCCTTCGCCTCCGTCACCATTCCGATCGCCGTCAGCGGCACGTCGCTCAGGTTCACGATCTCCGGCACCTTCTCCGGGTCGATCGCAAAAAGCAATTCGTAATCCTCCCCATCCGCCAGGGCGTGCAATCCCGCCGGAATGCCGTCCTTTTCCGATAGCCGCTCCGCATCCGCATGCACCGGCAACCGCGCCGCATGCACCACCGCCCCAACGCCCGATGCCGCACACACCCGCGGCAAATCCTGCGCAAGGCCGTCCGACAAATCCATCATCGCATGCAACCCGTCCCCCGCCGCCCGCAAAATCGCGCGAGCCAATTCAATCCGCGGCACAAATTCCAGATGCCTCCCCAAAATCGACCCGCCCAATCGCCCCGACACAAACAGCGTATCCCCCGGCTTGGCCCCGGAACGCAGCACCGCCCGCTCGCCCGCCTCCAGCGTCCCCATCGCCGAGACAGTAATCGCCAGCCGCTGATCCCAGATCGCCGTATCCCCGCCCACCAAGGGACAATCAAACACCGCCGCCGCATCCCGGCACGCCAGAAACAATTCCTTCGCCGCCGCGTCGCCGCTGCCGGGTCCTTCCTTGGGCAGCGCCACCGACACCATGATCGCCGCCGGAAGACACGCCATCCCCGCGCAATCCGACAAACACCGATTCACCGCTTTCCGCCCCGCCTGCCGCGGCGAATGCTGCCGCAAATCAAAATGCACCTGATCCAGGCATTGATCTGTCTTAAGCAACACCAGCCCCGCCGATCCCTCCGGCAGTTTCACCGCCGCCATGTCATCGCCGACATTCACCGGCACGCGCGCATGGGCCCGCGTCTCTGATGCAATCCAGCGAAGAAATTCATTCTCACGCATACCCGCATTATACGAGCGCGATTCGGCCTGTGTCCGCGCTCATTCGTTGTTTTGTAGAAGCGCACTGTCACACGGCCGGAGCCAACGTGCGTCGTCACTTCGGCTCACGAGAAGTTGGTTGTGATATCGAATGAGAAGCCCGGATCGGTCTGCGGCGCGCCGATATAGACGAAGGATCGCAGCACCGGCGTGACTGTTGGGAACGTCACGTTGCCGCTCATTTGGGTCGGCGTGGTGGCGCTGTCGAATTGAAAGGTGGACAACGTGTTGCCGGAGGACAGGCTTGCCGAGGTGGTCGTCCACTGGAGGGAAAAGCCGCCGCCGGAAAATACGTTGGGCGTCCAGCCGGCCGGCGAGACGATGTTCGTTGGCGACGTGGGCATGAAGTCGTAGCCGGGAATCCAGCTCAACCAGAACGTCCCGATCGCAGTTCCACCAGTGTTCTCCAGACTGATGGTATAGCGAAAATCAGTCGGGCTGATCTGCTGGACGGTCATCACGGCGCTTGCCGCCAGCGTCGGCGAGACATCGCGGGCGATCGTCGCTTGGGCAGAACTCGATTGATTTCCCGCTGCGTCGCTCGCCTGCACCGTGAAGGCATTGGCGCCCAGGCTCAGCGCCACGTTGGGGAACGAGAAATTGCCGGAGTTGTCGGAGGTCACCGTGCGGTTCAAGCCCGCCAGCGTCACCTGCACATTCGGCGAAGTCAGCCCGGTGAGCGTCACTATTGCATCGGTCGTGTGGCCATCTCCCAGCGGCGCGGTATCTGAAGCGGCGGCGAGACCCAGGGTCGGCGTCAGCGGCTGGGCCGTCTCGAGCGTAAAAGGAATGCTCAGGATGGAAGATGGATTGTCGAGCGAGTCGGTGGCCTGCACCCGCAACGTGTAACTGCCGTCGGGCAGCGTGCCGCCGTTGATGGTTGCCAGCTGGGATGGCGTCAGTGTGAAGGTGCCGCCCGACAGGTTGGCTGTGATATCCACGCTCGGCGTTGCGCCGAAGCCTGCGAGCAGGGAAGCAATGCCGTCGGGATCGGTGACCGTGCCGCTGATCATGGCATTCGATGTGATCCCATCGCTGGAACTTATGCCGGTGTCGCTCGTCAGCCCGCCGGTGAGAATCGGAGCCGATGCGGGGTCGGGCTGCCGTGCGACATCGATTTGCGTGCCGTTGGGATCGAAGTTCCCCAGGCCATCCTGCGCCGCGCCGGTGTACACGAAGGAGCGGCCGACCGGCACGTCGGCATAGAACGGCGTGAGCCCATTCACCTCGGCCGGCGTGGAGGTGCTGTCGAACTGAAAAGTGAGGGTCCCACCGGGTGCAAGAAGGTCGGAAGTCGTATCCCACTGAATGCTGAAGCCATTGGGCGTCTCACCAGAAGGGCCGCCGCTGATATCCGCGGTCCAGCCGGTGGGCGAGACGGCATTCGTCGGCTCAACGGGAAGAAAATCGATATCGGGGATCCATGCATACCAGAACGTGCCGATGGGCGTGAGACCGGTGTTGTGCACCGTGACGGTGTAGCGGAACGTGCCGACATCGAGCTGTGCGGCTGAAATCGCCGCCGCGGCATTTGGCACGACCAGGTTGGGGACCTGGAAC
>Ga0265314_10005482_pt1 | contig 11439 bp, 8 predicted proteins | sample 4126metaG_FD_203106 | JGI IMG/M metagenome (GOLD analysis project Ga0265314, IMG submission 203106) | Rhizosphere microbial communities from Carex aquatilis grown in University of Washington, Seatle, WA, United States - 4-1-26 metaG | ecosystem: Host-associated > Plants > Roots > Rhizosphere >... | reverse complement strand
CTCCCGCTTGGCGACGTCATCGAGATCGCGGCGCTTCACGCCGTCGATGAGCAGCAGCGGCAGCGCATCCGAACGCGCCGCCTGCACCGTTCCCTGCGCCCCCTGCGCCCCCTGCGGCACCGGCACCATCAGCGCCAGCGCCACCAGCCCCGCCGCCACCACCGATCCCGTGAGCGTCTTCATCACACGCCTCCGCGGCTCAGGCCGCATCAAGTGTTCGACCCGCTTGCCCAGCCCGCTCGCCCGCTCGGCGAACGCCGGCGACGGGAGCCACGCCGCGCTCCCGCGCGCGCGCTGCCAGGCGCCGAGCAACACGTTCGCGTAGTCGCCGTCGCGCACGCCGCGGGCGAGCACGCGTTCGTCGCAATCCAGTTCGACGGCGCGCTGGAGCCGCCGCCACATCAGCCAGAGACCGACGTTCCACGGCATCGCGACGAGCGCGATGAGCGCCGCGAGCAGGAGGCGCGGATCGCCGGCGCGGCGATGCTCTTCCTCATGCACGACGATGGTGCGCTGCGCCGCGGAGTCGAGCGTGAGGACCCACGCCGGCACGACGATCGACGGCCGTACGATGCCGACGATGGCGGGGCCGAAGTCGTCGGAGACGAGGACATCGGCGTCGAGCACGGTGCCCGCGTGCCAGTCGCGACGCTCGCGGCGCAGGCGCACCGCGGAGAACAGCAGCAGGGCGAACATCGCCGTCGAGCCGACGATCCACGCGCGGCGGATGCCGAACTCGACGATCATCGGAAAGCGCGGCGCGCGCACGACGGCCCGCGCGCGTTTGAACGCGACGAGGAGTTCGTCCGCGGTCGACGGGACATACGCGGGCCGCGCCGGACCGATCGCGCGGCGCGCCGCGCTCGCGCCGGACGGTGCCGCCTCGCCCACCGGCGCGCGGGAGCCGAACGCGGCGCGCGACGCCGCCGCGGGCCGAAGCCAGGTGAGCGAGAGCACGAGCGTCGCCGCGATCGCCGCGACCCAGACCCAGCGGAGCGGCACGCCGCGCCGCAGCGCCGCGACGCGTTCGACCACCACGGCCGCGCAGGCGAGCAACAGCGCCACGGCGGTCGAGGCGAACATCCACGAGGAATCGATGGAGGGCGTCACTTGCCGGCCTCCTTGATGCGCGCGTCGACGAGCTTCTTGAGGCGCTTCAGCTCCGCGGGGTCGATGTCCTCGTCGGCGAGGAGCCCGGCCACGAGCAGTTCGCGCGAGCCGCGGTACACCTTGTCGAGCACGCGCGAGAGCGCGCTGCTCCCGGCGACATCGCTCTTGAGCCTGGGGAAGTAGCGGAACGCCTTCCCCTCCTGCGTGTGCCGCACGTGCCCCTTGCTCTCGAGCGTGCGGAGCATGGTGAGCACCGTGGGGTACGCGAGGTCGTCGGTGAGGCCTTCCTTCACCTCGGCCACCGTGGCGGAGCCGAGCTTCCAGATGACGGCCATCACGTCGAGTTCGCGGCGGGTGAGCTGCACGGCCATGCCGATCTCCTATTAGCTTTGTAATAGATAATCGGTGCGGCCGGCCGGTTTGTCAAGCACGCGTTCGAGACCGGCGGCCGGCCCGCCGGCCGCGCGCCGCGCCGCGCACCGGCCTGGGCGGGGAAACCGGGGCACGCCGCACGCACGTACTATTGTTGCAGCCGGCCTCCTCCTCCCCGCACGCCACGGATCTCCTCCATGCACCGCGTCGGCAGAACACTCGAATTCGTCGGACTCGGCCTCGGCGCGCTCGCTGGGGCCGCGCTCACGCTGCATCTGCGCATCGGCGAGCTCCCGTGGATCGTCACCGTCGGCATCGTCAAGTCGGTGTTCGGGAGCGCGCTCGCGCTCATCGCGACGGGCGCGGTGATGGAGCGGATCGCGAAGACGGAGCGGACCGACCGCACGCTGCCCCGCTAGCTCTGGCGCGCCTGTCGCGGGACGCGGCGCGCGCAGCGCATCGCTCGCGCCGCCGCCGTCACGGCCCCTACCCCGGGATCGCCGCCGCGAACGCGGCGAGCTTCTCCGCGTCGAGCGCGCCGTTCGTCCGCACGCCGCTGCACACATCCACCGCGTACGGCCGCACGGCATACACCGCGTCGGCCACGTTCTCGGCGCGCAGTCCGCCGGCGAGATACACCGGCACGCCCACGGCCTCGACGATGCGGCGGCTCACCGCCCAGTCGTGCGTGCGGCCGGTGCCGCCGAGTTCCTTCACCTTCGCGGCGGGATTGCCGGAGTCGAGGAGGATCGCGTCGACATCGTCCGCCAGGCCTTCGGCGTCGCGGATACTCTGCTCGCCGAGGACGTGGATCACCTGCACGAGCTTCACGTGCGGGATGAGATCGCGCAGCCGCGCGTGCGAACCGGGCGGGAGGGCGTCGACGATCTGCACCGTGTCGGTGCCGGCGCGCATCACCTGGCGCGCGATGTCGTCGGCGTCGAGGCGCGAGGTGAGGAGGAACGTGCGGAGGTGCCGCGGCGCGGCGGCCGCGATCTCGGCGATCAGCGCGTCGGCGATGGGGCCGGGTCCGCTCGGCATGGCCGACACGAGCCCGATGGCGTGCGCGCCGAGCGAGGCGGCGAGCTCGGCTTCGTCGAGCGAGGCGATGCAGCAGACCTTCATCATCGTCATGCGGTCAGCCTCCGGCGCGTTCGAGCGCGGCGGTCATGGGGCGGAGCGCGTCGCCGACGTAGCAGTGCATGCCGACGCCCGTGAGGCCGGCGCGACGAAAGGCGGCGCGGTACTGCGACGGCGATCGATCATGCCAGGCGCGGCGGTCGCCCTCGACGGCGTCGCTCGTGGTGTAGGCCTCGAGATAGGTGACGCCGCCGAGGAGCGCGGCGATGGCGCGCAGTCCGCGGCCCACGTCGCGCGGCGGCACGTACTGAAGCACGTCGCAGCAGACGATCACGTCGTACGGTCCGCCGAGCCCGAGCGCGTCGAGCCCGGCGAAGGTGCCGCTCACGATGTTGCGCGACTTCCCGAAGCGTGACACGACGTACTCGCTCGAATCGACGCCGGTGTACGTGAGGCCGCGTCGTGCCTTCATGAGCGGCGCGCGCCATGATCCCTCGCCGCAACCCACGTCGAGCACCGATCGCACCGGCCGCTGCAGCAGCGCCTCGGCGACGCCGAGCACGAGGTGCACTTTGCGTTCGACGGCGGCGCGCGTGGCGACGCGCGCCTTGGGATCGCGGTACCAGCGATCGAAGTAGGCGCGATCGTAGCGCTTCGCGGTCATCGGGCGGTCAGCGCGCCATCATCGCGCGGTGCGGCGGGCCGCGGCGCGATCAGGTGGAACGCAAGAAGTGGCAGCCCGCTTCCTGCGCCCGCGCGACGGCGAAGATGCCGCTCGGCTGGAGGATGCACCCGGGCACGAGCGACGCGGCGATCTTCGTGCGCGCCTCCTGGGCCGAGATGTTCGCTTCCTTCGCGAGGCGGCCGGAGAAGCGCATGAGGGCGAGGTTGCAGACGAGTACCACGACGCCGCGCGCGATGAGCGCGTCGAGGGCGCCCTCGATGAGGGTGACGGCGTGCTTGTCGTCGGCCTTGAGACCGGTGAGCGGATTGCGGAGCGCCGTCTCGCCGGTGGTGGGGTCCTTCATGTTCTCGCTCTCGCCGAGCTTCATCGTCGCCCACATCTCGTCGTTCACCGCGGCGGCGATGCCCTTGTGACGGATCACGATCACCACGCCCATGTCGGCGTCGGTGGTCTTGTAGACTTCGCCGTAGCCCTTGAGGTACGTGAGGGCGTTGTTCTCGGCGAGGCCGTCGGCGATCTCGGGCTGGTCGAACACCATGCGATGCTTGGCCTTCTCGATGCGGTCGACCCACGAGAGGTCCCAGCCGCCCTGCGGCGCGGGATATTCGGGAAAACCGCGCCCCTGCGCGAGCAGGCTGCCGGCGCCGACGGTGGCCGCGAACGCGGCGGTGCCGCCGGCGACGGTGGTGATGAAGGCGCGGCGGTTGGTGGGCGTCTCGTCGTTCGGCACGGCGACCTCGATGGTGGCGGACCTATGGATGCTGCGGCCGAATTGTAGCGCCGCGCCCGCCCGAAGTCACTCCGTCGGTTGCGGCCGCACCCAGAGGAGGATCGCGAGGAGCGCCGCGCCGCAGGTGACGCCGACGTCGGCGACGTTGAACGTCCAGAAGCGCACGTCCCCCACGCCGACGTCGATGAAATCGACGACGCCGCGCGCCGAGCGCAGCCGGTCGAGGAGGTTACCCAGCGCCCCTCCGGCGATGAGCGCGAGGGCCGCCGCCTGCAGCCAGTCGTGGGCCGGGGTCTGCCGGTACATCCGGAAGATCACGACGAGCATGATGCCCGCGATGATCGTGAACATCACGCGCGACGACTCGCCGAGCGAGAAGTTCATCGCGGCGCCGGGGTTGTACGTGAGCGTGAAGCGGAACCATTCGCCGATCACCGAACGCGGCACGTGGAGGGCGAGCGAATCCTCGGCGACGCGCTTGCTCAGGAAGTCGGCGGCGACCCAGCTCGCGAAGAGCGCCCAGAAGGTGCGCACGCGGATCGGAAAGCGTTCGGCCGGGATCGTGTCGGGGGATTCGGTCATTGCGGGTGTCATTCGTACGAGGAGCGACGCGGGCTAGGTTTCATGGGTGTACACCACGCCGCTGCCGATTGATTCGGTCCTGCCGGAATTGGCCGGGGCGCTCGCGCGCGGCTCGCGGGCCGTGCTGCAGGCGCCTCCGGGTGCAGGGAAAACTACAAGGGTGCCGCTCGCGTTGCTCGACGCCCCCTGGCTCGCGGGGCAGCGCATCGTGGTACTCGAGCCGCGGCGGCTGGCCACCCGCGCGGCGGCACGCCGGATGGCGGTCACGCTCGGCGAGCCCGTGGGCGAGCGGGTGGGATATCGCGTGCGCGGCGACTCGCGCGTGGGGCCGCGGACGCGCATCGAGGTGGTCACCGAGGGGGTGCTGACGCGACTCATCCAGGACGACCCGTCGCTCGACGGGATCGGCCTGGTACTCTTCGACGAATTCCACGAGCGCAATCTCGTGGCCGACCTCGGGCTCGCGCTCACGCTCCAGTCGCAGGAGGTGTTGCGCCCCGACCTGCGGCTCCTCGTGATGTCGGCGACGCTCGACGGCGAGGGCGTGGCACGCCTCCTCGGTGGGGCGCCGATCGTGTCGAGCGAAGGACGTGCGTTTCCCGTGGAGACGCGCTGGGTGCCGCGCCGCGCGGAGATCCGCATCGAGGCCGCCGTCGCGGGCGTGATCGAGCGCGCGCTGGCGGCGCACGAGGGGGACGTGCTCGTCTTTCTTCCCGGCGCCGCCGAGATCCGCCGCACGGCCGACGCGCTCGCCCAGCGCGCGTTGCCGCCGCGCACGACGGTCTACGCGCTGCACGGCACGATGCCGCTCGAGGCGCAGGACGCGGCGATCGCGCCGAGCGCGCCGGGCATGCGGAAGATCGTGCTCGCGACGTCCGTGGCGGAGACGAGCCTCACCATCGAGGGCGTGCGCGTGGTGATCGACAGCGGGCTCGCGCGGGTGCCGCGCTTCTCGCCACGCTCCGGCATGCAGCGGCTCGAGACGGTGCGCGTGTCGAAGGACGCCGCCGAGCAGCGGCGCGGCCGCGCGGGGCGCGTCGCGCCGGGCGTCTGTTACCGGTTGTGGGACGAAGGCGAGCAGGCGCAGTTGCTCGAGCGCCGTCCGCCGGAGATCCTCGAGGCCGACCTCGCGCCGCTCGCGCTCGAACTCGCGGCGGCCGGCATCGACGATCCGCGATCGCTCGCCTGGCTCGACGCGCCACCGGCGGGCGCATACGCGCAGGCGCGCGAGTTGCTTCGCGCGCTCGGCGCCCTCGACGCGGGCGACCGCATCACGGCGCACGGCAGACGGATGGCGGGCGTGGGGATCCATCCGCGGCTCGCGCACCTCGTGCTGCGCGGCATGGCGATGGGCTGCGGCGCGCTGGCGTGCGATCTCGCCGCGCTCCTCGCCGAGCGCGATCCACTGCGCGCCGACGCGGCGAGCGGCGATCCCGACGTGCGCACCCGACTGGATCTGCTGCGCGCGCCCGGCGGTGAGCGCGACCCGCGGCTCGATCGCGGCCGCTTCTTTCAGATTCGCGACGAGGCGCGGCGCTTGCGCGCGGAGGTCGGCGCGCGACGCGACGACGCCGTGCCGGACGACGAGACCGCGGGCGAACTCGTCGCCCTCGCCTACCCCGACCGCATCGCGCTCTCGCGCGGCGAGCACGGGCGCTTCGTGATGCGCAACGGCCGCGGCGCGCGCGTCGATGGCGCGAGCGCGCTCGCGACGGCGGCCTGCCTCGCGATCGCCGACACGGACGGATCGGGGGGCGAGGCGCGCGTCTATCGCGCGGCGCCGGTGCAGCGCGCGCGACTCGCCGAGCTGTTCCGCGACGACATCACGCGCGAGGACGTCGTCACGTTCGACGACGCGACGGGCGCGGTGCGCGCCGTGCGGCGCGAACGGCTCGGCGCGCTCGTGCTCGCGGAAAAGCCGCAGCGCGACCCCGACGCCTCTGCGATCCGCGCGGCGCTCCTCGACGTGGTGCGGCGCGCCGGCATTGCGTCGCTGCCGTGGTCGCCGGAGGCGCAGCGCCTGCGGGCGCGCGTCGCCTTCGCGCGCACGCTCGATGCGTCGTGGCCCGATGTCTCCGACGACGCGCTCCTCGCGACGCTCGACGACTGGCTCGGCCCGCACCTCGAGGGGATCAGTCGCACGAGCGCGCTCGCGAAGCTCGACCTCGTGGGCGTGCTCCTCGGACGTCTCGACTGGACGCAGCGCGCCGCCCTCGACGAACTCGCGCCGACGCACCTGACGGTGCCGAGCGGTTCACGCATCGCGGTGGACTATGCGGACCCGGCGAGCCCGGTGCTCGCGGTGCGCCTGCAGGAGATGTTCGGCGCCGTGGAGACGCCGCGCGTGGGCCGGGGCCGGGTGCCGGTGACGCTCCATCTGCTCTCCCCGGCCCATCGTCCGGTGCAGGTGACGCGCGACCTCGGGGGGTTCTGGCGGGGGAGCTATTTCGACGTGCGAAAGGACCTGCGCGGGCGGTATCCACGGCATCACTGGCCCGAGGATCCGCTGCAGGCCGAACCGACGCGGCGCGCCAAGCCGCGCTGAGCGCCGATATCGCACCTTTGGGCGGTGCCGCGGTGCCTGCGCGACCCGTACCTTTTCGGCATATGGGAGAGAGGTACGGCCACTGGGGCGCCCGGTTCGGCGCTCGCGTCGCGTTTGCCATCGCCGTCGCGTTGCCCGCGGCGGCGGCCGCGCAGCAGGCATCGTGCACGGCGCGGCATCCGATGATCGATGCCGTGACGTTCCACGGGAACCGGCACGTCGGCACCAGCGAGCTCGCGCCGATCATCTCGACGGAGCGCACCGGTTTCTGGCGGCGCACGTTCGGGTGGAACGTCGGCGCGCTCACCTGCCTCGACACGGTGGAGCTGCGCCTCGACGGGCAACGCATCCGCGAGCTGTACGCCGAGCGCGGCTTCTTCGGCACGAAGGTGCATTCGACGATCACGCGGCACGGCGTCCGGCGCGCGCAGATCGCGTTCTTCATCGAGGAGTCGCAGCCGACGCTCGTCGAGTCGGTGATCGTGACCGGCGTGCCGGGCGAGGCCGCGAACCTGCGGGAACTCGAGCGGCGCCTGCTGCACACGCGCTTCGACTCGCTGGTGCGGCAGACGGTGCGCGACTCCGTGCAGAACCTGATCAAGGACCGCGGATACGTGAACGCGCTGCCGCCCCTCGACTCGAGCCGCCACGACTCGACCACGCATACGGGCGTGATCCGCCTCGCGTACCGGCCCGGGCCGCTCGTGACCATCGGGCCGGTGGAGGTCTGGTTCACCGACACGACGCGCGCGCCGGCGCTCGACGCCAACGCGGTGCGTTCGATCCTGCGCTTTCGCACGGGCGAGCGCCTCGAGGGGCGCCGCGTGGCGGGGAGCCAGCGCGACCTCTACGCGTCGGAACTCTACCGCGCGGTGCGCATCGACTACGCGGCGATCGACAGCACGCGCGACTCGGTGCTCGTGCTCCTCACCGAGGGCGACCGGAAGCGCGCGCGCGTGGGCGCGGGCTGGGGCACGCTGGACTGCTTCCGCACGCAGGGGCGATTCATCGAGGAGAACTTCCTCGGTTCCGGCCACCGGCTGGAGCTGAACGGGCGGCTGTCGAAGATCGGCATGGGGAGTTCGCTCGAGAACCTCTGCGCGCCGACGACGCGGGACGATCCGTTCAGCCAGGACCTGAACTACTACGCGGGGGCGACGATCAACTTGCGCGGGCTGCTCGGCGCGAACCTGCGCCCCGCGCTCACGCTGTTCACCGAGCGGCGTTCGGAGCCCTACGCGTACGAGCAGAAGACCGACATCGGCGGCGTCGCGTCGCTCGGCCGCGAGCTCGCGCCGCGGCTCCTCGCGGTCGCGCAGTACAGCTACGTCGACGCGACCACCGTGGCCGACCGCGCGGTGAGCTGCACGACGTTCGGCTTCTGCCGCCTCGAGGACCTCACGAGTTTCCTCCTTCCGAGCCCGATCCAGACGCTCGGCGTGACGTTCACGCGCGACCCCCTGTTGCCGACGTCGATGCCCGACCACGGCACGCGCTGGCAACTGGACCTCAAGTACGGGCATACCTCGATCTCGCGCACGGTGCCGCTCGACTTCGGCCGCGTGCAGGGTGAGGTCGCGGTCTACCGGCAACTGAGCGAGTGGCTCGTGCTCGCGTCGCGCGTGCAGGCCGGGTTCATCTTCGCGCCCAAGGACCGGTCGGTGCTGCTCCCGCCGGCGGAGCGCTTCTACTCCGGCGGTCAGAACAGCGTGCGCGGCTTCGGCCAGAACCTCCTCGGGCCGGGCTCGTACATCGTCGACACGTTCACGGTGAAGACCCTGCAGGACGGCACGACGGTGGGCGAGGTGCCGGCGAGTTCGGGATACAAGCGCATCGCGCCGAGCGGCGGCAATGCGATGTGGGTGGCGAACGTCGAGCTGCGCACGCGCCGTGGCTGGCCCTCCGACCTGCTGCGCTGGGCGTTCTTCATCGACGCCGGGCAGGTGTGGAATTCCAACGACGTCTTCAGCGTGCTCAACGCGCAGCCCAAGATCACGCCCGGCATCGGCGTGCGGCTGATGACGCCGCTGGGTCCGTTCCGGCTGGACGTCGGTTACAACGGCTATCCGCTCGAGGCCGGGCCGGCGTTCTACGTCGTGAACGGCGACCTCTCGAAGGGGTCGCTCGGCACGGTGACGTGCGTGAGCCCCGGCTCGATCGACCCGCTGCCCGTGAACGGGCGCCTCCCGTCGGGCAGTTGCCCGGCGTCGTTCACGCCGAAGGGGCGCGGCGGACTCCTGCCGCGCCTCGCGTTCCAGTTCAGCATCGGGAACGCCTTTTGACCCGCGGGCGGCGCGTCCTGTGGTGGACGCTGGGCGGCGCGGCACTGCTCGTGCTGATCGCGATCGCCGTGCCGAGCGTGGCGATCGAGACGGCGTGGGGGCGCGCGCTGACGCTCCGCATCGTGGTGGCGCGGGTCAACGCCTCGCTCGCGGGGCGCGGCACGCTGCGCGTCGCGCACATCGACGGCGGCTTCCGCACGCCGATCGTCGCCGACTCGGTGACCGTCAGCGACGCGTCGGGCACGGTCGCGCTCTCGGCGACGCGCGTGGAACTGGAGACGGACCTGTGGAGCGCGTTGCGGCAGCAGGTGCGGGTGACGCGACTCACGCTCACGCATCCGTTCGTGCACCTCGAGGAGGGAGCGGACGGCCGCTGGAACCTCGGGCGCATCTTCTCCTCGGGGGCTGCCACGACGCCGTCCGGGCGGTCGGCGCTCTCGGTGAACATCGACGGCGTGACCATCACCGACGGCCGCTTCGAACTCGTACAGCGTGAGACCGGCACGGGGCGCGTGACGCGCCGTACCTTCGATCACGTCGAGATCGCGCTCGGCCCGACGCGCGCCGTCGACCCGGTGCGGACCGACGGCGACGCGTTCATCCAGCGGCTCGCGTTCGACCTGAACGAACCGCCGGTGCGGCTCCGCTCGCTCACCGGGCGCCTGCGCTGGTGGAAGGACTCGCTGGCCCTCGACGTGCCGTCGTTCCAGCTCCCGGCGTCGCACGGCGCGATGAACGGCGTCGTGGCCTGGGGCGTGCCGGGCGACACGAAGGTCGACCTGCGCGCGACGATCGACACGCTCGTCGTCTCCGACGTGACCTGGATCTCTCCGCTCCTGCCGAAGACCGGTCGCGGGAGCACCAAGCTGCACGTGCACAACGGCGCGGGGCGCGGCGTGATGGCGTACGCGCTCAGCGAGCTCGACGTGCAGGCCGATCAGTCGCGCATCGGCGGGTCGCTCACGGCCGAGGTGGGCGGCGGCACGGCGTTGCGCGACTTCGCGCTGGAGGCAAAGCCGGTGAACCTCGCGCTCGTGCGCGACATGTTCGGCGCCGACATCCCGAAGAAGCCCTGGGCGGGATACGTCGAGGGCAAGATCCGCGGCCCGGGCGGCCCGCTGTCGGCACTGGTGTTCGACAGCATCGCGCTCACCTGGCACGACGCGCGCGTGCCCGGCGCGACGGGACGCGTGTACGTCGGCGGCACGATCGACGCGTCGGCGACGCCCACGGTGCTGCACGCCCTCGCGATCGACTTCGCGGCGCTCGACATCCGCACGCTCGGCGCCGTCACCGCCACCGCCGACTCGCTGCACGGCGCGCTCGACGGCCGCGTGGTGCTCGACGGCCCGGTGAAGGACTTCCGCTTTCACGACCTCGTCGCGCACCACTCCGACGGCGACCTTCCGCGCTCGCGCATCAGCGGCGAGGGGCGCTTCGCGACCGACGTGCGCACGCAGTGGCTCGAGGCGAACCTCGTCCTCGACACGATCATGCCGGCGACGCTGCTCCGCGACCGCACCGCGCTCCCGCTGCGCGGCATGCTCACGGGCACGTTCGCGGCGCGGGCGACGGGCGACTCGATGACGCTGGCGTCGCTCCTCCACCTCGGCGCGGGGACGGTGCAGTTCGACGGCACGACGCGGCTCGATTCGACGCGTTCGGCGCTCAGCGGGCGCGCGGTGCTCACGGCCGTCGACCCGCGCCTGCTCATCGACCGGCGCGACATCCCGGCGCTGCGGTTGAGTGGCACCGCCGACCTGACGGTCGAGGGCCCGGTGCACGCGACCGAGACGCACGTCCTGCTCGCGCTCGACACGACGAGCCTCATCGGCGGGTCGCACGTGCGCTACGCGAGCGTGCGCGCGGGTTTCGATACGTCGGGCTTTCACGTCGACACCGCCGAGCTGCACGCCGCCGACTGGGCAGTGAGCGCGCGCGGCCGGCTCGCCCGCACCGGCGCCACGCACGACACGCTCTCGCTCACGGCGCGCTTCGCCGAAGCCGATTCGCTGCGCTCGCTGTTGCTCGACTCCGCCGGCAAGGCGATGCT
>Ga0265314_10005479_pt1 | contig 11445 bp, 3 predicted proteins | sample 4126metaG_FD_203106 | JGI IMG/M metagenome (GOLD analysis project Ga0265314, IMG submission 203106) | Rhizosphere microbial communities from Carex aquatilis grown in University of Washington, Seatle, WA, United States - 4-1-26 metaG | ecosystem: Host-associated > Plants > Roots > Rhizosphere >... | reverse complement strand
TTGACGAAGACCTTGTCGAGCACGGTGATGATCCCGCTAACGTTCACGTCCGACAGGAAATTCGCCGCGGTCAGCGGCTTGCCGAGCTGATTGTTGACGACGACGAGGTCGGTCACCGCGACCAGTCGGCTCTGGTTCACGTCGCCGACCAGAAAGCCGGCACGCGCGCTCGCGCTTCCGCCGGTGCCGCCATCCGTCGACGCCACGTTGGAGAGCGCGACCGTGACGTACTGGGCGTCGGTCACTCCGGTGAGTCCCACGACGACGTCATTCCCGTTGATCGTCGACACGCCCACGGTCGCGATGCCTTCCGTGACTGCCGCGGCGGCGCTGCTGATCGGCTTGTCGAACGTGAAGACGATCAATTGCGCCGGACCCACGCGTGGCTCCGTCGTCGGATTGTGGTTGATCGTCGGCGGCGTCGTGATCGTGAGTGGGAGGTCGAACCTGCCGGAGTCGACGTGTGTCCTGCGCGACGCCGCGGACACAAGCACGGGCGGGGACGCCAGCGGTATCGTGATCCGCCCGATCTTGTCGATCGCGTCCTCGCTGAACCAGAGGTTGCCGTCCGGGCCGGCGGTGATGAATGGGGTGGCGCCTCCCGGCGATATTCCCGTGGTGTACTCAGTGACGACGCCTGCAGTCGTGATGCGGCCGATCGAATTGCCTTCGGTGAACCACAGGTTGCCATCCGGACCCTGGGCGATGCCGACGATGAGCGCGCTGCTGCTGATTCCGGCGGTGAATTTATTGACGACGGCGCCGGCCGTGGTCATCACGCCGATCGCCTTGTCGAACGATGAGGTGAACCAGAGATTGCCATCGGGACCTGCCGTGATGACGCCCAGGCTGTTTCCCGTCGCAAATCCCGTCGCGACGAATTCGGTGACCACGCCCGCAAGCGTGATCTGTCCGATCTTGCCGCTGGACGGCTCCGTGAACCAGAGGTTGTTGTCCGGGCCCGCGGCGATGCTATACGGGTAAGTATCCGAGATGCCAGTGTTAAACATCGCAAATACGTGGGTAATCGGATCGATGCGTCCGATCGCGTTCGGGGCGACGGTGAACCACAGGTTTCCGTCCGATCCTGCCGCGATTCCGTACGGGCCGCCATAGGGAGGGGGAATGTTGAATTCGGTGATCGCTCCCGCCGTCGTGATCATACCGATGCGATTGGTCGCGCCCTCGGTGAACCACAGGTTCCCGTCGGAGCCGAGCGCAATGCTTGCAGGTTGCGCGTCCCCGTGGATTCCCGTGCTGAACTCCGTGATTGTGCCCGTCGGCGTTATCTGGCCGATCCGGTCGCCGAAACGCTCGGTGAACCAGACGTTGCCATCGGGACCTGCGGCAATGCCCTGGGGCGTTGCGCCTGCCGTGGTGCTGAACTCCGTGACGACCTGGGCGTGGGCCGGAACTGCCGCGAGCGCAAGGAGCGCCAGTCCCAGGGCGAGCGCAGTACGCGACGGGGCGATGCGACACAACGCATCGAATGCATCTCGACGACGAGTCTGCATGAGACCTCCTTGCTTGCCGCGTCGCCAACGTCGCGGCATCGTGGGTCATGGCCTTTCGGGGGAGTCTACGGTGTTGGCAACTGCTTCGGAAGAGCGGTGGCCGCAAGAACTCGAGCGCGACCGCACAATTCGTCCACTCCGACTACCGGGTCATTCCTTCGCTCGCGATGAGCCCCCGGGAATTCGCCACGGCACCCATCGCGCGCGCCAGGTTACGGTGTCGGAAGGAAATGGCCCAATGCGTTGTTGACGACGACCTTGTCGAGCACGGTGATGATCCCGCTGGCGTTTACGTCGGACACGAAATTCGCCGCGGTCAACGGCTTGCCCAATTGATTGTTGACCACGACGAGATCGGTCACCGCGACCAGACGGCTCGAGTTGACATCGCCCTTGAGGAAGCCCACCCGCGCAGCACCCACGCCGCCCGTGCCGCCGTCAGTGGAGCCCACGCTGGTCAGCGACACCGTCACGTATTGCACGTCGTTGACCGCCGTCAGATTGACGACGACCGTGTTGCCGACGATCGACGAGCTCGGCGTCGCAACGCCTTCGGTCACCGTTGCGGTCGCCGCATTGAGCGGCTTGTCGTAAGTGAAGACGAGCTGGAACGTCGGGCCCGCGCGCGGCTCGATGGTCGGCGCGTGATTGATCGTCGGCGGCGTCGTGAAGGTAAGCACGCGGTCGAACGTGCCGGACGCGCCGTGCACCTTGCGCGAGACGATGCCCTGCAGCACCGGTGCGGCGACCGAAGGCGCGAATTCGTAGGCGCCCATGTCGGCCGCGGCACCGACGACGCGCGGGAACCCCGCACCGCGCTGGTCCGTGGTCAGCGACAGCGGATTGCTCCCCGTGTCGATCGCAGGACTGCCGGCCAGGAGCGCCTGCGTCTGCGTCGGACCGCCGTTGTTCGTGAGCGGGCCCAGCATCGGATCGATAGCCGTCAGATTTCCCGTGCCGGTGACCGTAATCACGCAACTCGGCGACGGACAGATGTTCTCGATCAGCGAGTTCGTCGAATCGACGTTGAACGTCGGCATCGTGGCGAGGTTGGTCGCGAGGTCGGTGACGGCGACCTGGCTGTTCGCGACGATCGACGACACCAGCTTGAACGTCGGCGCGTCCGCGTTGCCCGCCGTGGGAGGAACCGTGGCACTGGTCGTGAACAGGACGCCCCCCGTGCGGTTGACCGCGGCCGAATTCTCGGCGACGGTCGAATTGTCGAGTTCGAGCGCGACGTTGGAGACGACGAAGACTCCGCCTGCCGTCGCCGGCGATGTATTGCCGGAAATCGTCGAGTTGACGAACGTTGCCGCGAACACGTTGCCGGCGCCCTGAAGATCCGACGCGTTGTTGAAAAGATGCACGCCGCCGCCCCGCGACAGATCGGCGCCGGTGGCATCGACGAGCGAATTGCCCGAAATCTCCGTGCGCACAACCGTCAGCGACTTCGCGTGCGCATAGATCCCTCCGCCGCGGTAGATCTGCGTTACGACGGGTGGGCTGGGAAGGATGACGGCGTTGCCGGTGATCCGGCTGTCGGTGATCGTGATGTCGGCGACAGAGTCCGCCGCGATCGCGCCGCCGAATCCGTTGAGCGTTGTCGGCAGCGACTGATTCCCGCTGAATACGCTGCCCGTGATGCTGACGGTCACCGGCGACGTGTGCACGGCGCATTTCTCGAAGATGGCGAGCGCGCCCCCCGAATCGGTGGTGGCGGAAGGACCGATCGGCTGTGCCTTGTTGTTGAGGAACTGCGAGTTCGTGATCGCCAGCGTCTGTCCCGGATATTGCAGCTGGAAGTAGAGGCCGCCGCCGCTGCCCGCGATGCTGTTGTCGATCTGCACCGAGTCGAGCGACAGGCTGTGCTCGGTGAAGATCGCCCCGGCGCCGTTGCTCGAATGGCGCTGCGCGTTGGTGAGCCGCAGGCCCGAGATCGAGACGGTGTAATCCGGCCCGTCCAGCGCCGGACAGGCGGGGTCGGTCTGGAAAATCGAAAAGATCCGGCTGCTGGCGTTCGCGTCGATCGTGAGAGTCGCCGCCCCGGGGCCGGCAATTGTCATCGCCTGGTTGACGTTGATCTGGCCCGAGGTCAACAGGATCGTTCCCGTGACCGCAGGAGCGAACGTGATCATCGGCGCCCCGGCCGCGACATTGGCCTGCGCGACCGCGTCTCGAAGGCTGCCTGCGCCGCTGTCGTTGTTGTTGGTCACCACGAAGTCGGAGGTCGTCGTGATCCGCGCAACGCGATTGATGCCTGGTTCGGTGAACCAGAGATTGCCGTCGGGGCCCGCGGTGATCCCGAACGGAGTCGCACCCGCAGTGATGCCGGCGGGGAAAACGGTGGAGACCCCGGCCGGCGTGATCCGGCCGATCTGGTTCCCTTTGCGGTCCGCGTACCACAGGTTGCCATCGGGACCCGTCGTGATGCCGGTGGGGCGCTGGCCGGTTCCGGTCGTGAACTCGGTGGCGCTTCCGCTGGGCGGAATTCGCCCGATCTTGTTCGTGTGGGCTTCTGTGAACCAAAGATTGCCATCGGGACCCGCTGCGATGTAGAACGGGCTCGCACCAGCCGTTATCCCGGTACCGAACTCGGTCGCGTTCCCTGTAATCGTAATCCGCCCGATGCTGTCGATGGCTTGTTCGGTGAACCACAGATTGCCATCGGGACCCGCGGCGATGTAGAACGGACTCGCACCGGAAGTGATGTCGGTGGTGAATTCGGTGACCGAGCCGACGGTTCCGTTGGCCAGCAGCGCGATGATCCGGCCGATCCCGCCACCCGGCTCGGCGAACCACATGTTGTTGTCGGGGCCGAGGGCGATGCTGGTAGGTGCCGCGCCGGACGTGAGACCTCCGTACTCGGTCACGACCCCTGCAGTTGTTATCCGCCCGATGCGGTCGATGCCCTGTTCCGTAAACCACAGGTTGCCGTCGGGGCCGGCAGCGATGCCGGCAGGCGCCGCGCCGGGTGTGATGCCGAAGCTGAACTCCGTGACCACGCCCGCCGTCGTGATCTGCCCGATCTGCCCGGCGGCGTATTCCGTGAACCAGAGATTGCCGTCGGAACCCGCCGCGATGCCCCACGGCTGCGCGCCGGGGGTGATGCCCGTGTTGAATTCGGTGACGACGCCCGCCGTCGTGATTTGCCCGATCTGATTGCCCGTCGTTTCCGTGAACCACAGGTTGCCGTCGGGACCGGCGAAGATGTTGCGAGGACTCGATCCGGCGGTGATTCCCGCGGCGTACTCGGTCACCACGCCGGCTGTCGTGATCTTGCCGATCTGGCTGCCCGTAGTTTCAGTGAACCAGAGATTACCGTCAGGGCCCGCGGCGATGCCGTTCGGGTTGGAGCCCGCCGTGATGCCGGCACCGTATTCGGTTACGGTCCCGCCCGTCGTGATCTTCGCGACCCGGTCGATGTTGTATTCCGTAAACCATAGATTGCCGTCCGGGCCGGCAGCGATGCTGGTCGGACTTGCGCCGGCCGTGATCCCCGCGCTGAATTCGGTGACAGTGCCGGATGTCGTGATGCGTCCGATCCGGTTGCCGGTGCTCTCCGTGAACCACAGGTTGCCGTCGGGACCCGCGGCGATGGCGACGGGAAGCGAGCTGGCCGTAAGCCCACCGAACTCGGTGATCGTGCCGACCGTTCCGTTGGCCGGGTCCGCGATAATCATCCCGATTTTGTTGCCGCTGCGCTCGACGAACCAGACGTTGTTGTCCGGGCCGAGCGCCATGCCGCCGGGATTGACGCCGGGGCTCAAGCCCGCGCTGAACTCGGTGACCACGCCGGCCGGCGTGATCCGCCCGATCCTGTTCCCCGTCTGTTCCGTGAACCAGATGTTGCCGTCGTGGCCGAGGACGATGCCGCGCGGCGAAGGCGCCTGCGTGATGCCGGCGCTATATTCCCTGACGGACTGCGCATGCGCAGGATCCGCAACCAGCACGAATGCCGCGAGCGCCAAGAGCAGCGCGGTGATCCATGCGGTAGCGGCGGAGCCGCGTGTACGGACGGGAACGAAAGCGGACGTGCGACGTGCCACAACAGCGCGGACGTTCATGACATCCCCCGATGTGCAAGGCACCGCGCGCATGGCGCGCGAATGGGGGAGCTACCGCGTGAATCGCTGCCGCCGGACGAGGGTCCCCCGTCCATGCCCGGCACTGCATTTCGTCAGGGAATCTTAGCGACTTCCGGCGCCGCGTCAATCACTTTCCTATGGGATGGCGGCCACTCCGACGTGTGGAGCGGCTGCGGATCGAGTCGCCCTGCGACCTCACGTTGCCGCAACACACCAAGACGCACGACTCCCGTGCAACGAGGCCCCGGCGCATGCACGCCGCGAGGGTACGGCCGACCCCGAATAGGGCCGGCCGCGGCAAACGCTTTCGGCTGCCTTACGGCGCCGGCAGGAAATGCCCGAGATTGGTGTTGACGACCACCTTGTCCAGCACCGTGATGATGCCGCTCAGGTTCACGTCGGACAGTTGATTCGCCGCCGTCAGCGGCTTGCCGAGCTGGCCGTTGACGACGACGAGATCGGTCACTGCGACGATGCGGCTGCCGTTGACGTCGCCGGTCAGGAAGCCGATGCGCGCCGTCCCGACGCCGCCGGTTCCGCCGTCGGTCGACGCCATGCCGCTCAGCGACACCGTCACGTATTGCTGGTCCGTGACGCCCGAGAGATTGATCACGGCGGTGCTGCCGGCGATGCCGCTGCCGGCCGCGATCGTCGCCGTCCCTTCGGTTATCGAGACGCCACCCGAGGTGAGCGGCTTGTCGAACGTGAAGACGATCTGATGGGTCGGGCCGATGCGCGCCTCACTCGTCGGCGCGTGGTTGATCGTCGGCGGCGTGGTAAACGTCAGCGGCAGGTCGAACGTGCCAGCCGCGCCGTGCACCTTGCGCGAGACGATGCCGATCACGACCGGAGGCGCTCCTACAACGCCGGACACCGTCAGCGTCGCCGACGGAAGCGCCGTGTTGAACGCAATCGGATTGGTCACCGTACCGCTCCCGTCGGGATAGCTGCCGACCGTGCTGCTCGTGACCGTGACCGTGTAAGTGCACGTCACGCCGGCGGGAATCGTTGCCGCGGAGATGCCAAACGTGCCGCCGCCGCCCGCCGCAGTGAGCGTCGCGACGCACCCGGCGCCGCTGACGGCCGCATTCGGGCTCGCGGCGTTCACGACGTGCGTCGGATACGTGTCGGTGAACGAGACCGCCTGCATCGCCAGCGAGTTGGTGTTGGTCACCTGGATCGTCAGCACGGACGTCGCGCCGGACGCGATCGACGGAGGCACGAAGCTCTTAGCGGTCGTCAGCGTGAGCACGCTTCGCACTGCGACGTCCGCCATCACGATGCCGACGCCGGTATTGACGTCGGTCCCCGCGACATCGATGTCGATGGGCGAGGTCTTGAGCGCCGTGGTCACCTGCGCTTTCGTGAGTGTGGATTTCGCCGACTTGATCAGCGCCGCGATCGCGGCGGCCGAGGGTGCCGCCGCCGACGTGCCGCAGAACGTGGTGAAACCGGTGGTCGCCGTCGAGCCGCAGTCGGACGCGGTGATGTCGACCTTCGGGAAGGTCGTTCCGCCGCCGGTGCCGAACAGGATGCTGGCGTTGATCTGCGTCCCGTTGGGATTGAAGAACATCTTGCGCGGGCCGTCGGAGCTGTAATAGTCGACGACCTGCGCCGAGGTGAACGGCGTCGAGTTCAGCAGCGCTCCGCCGTTGTAGCCGGTCGACGCCACGGTGATCCCACTGACCGCGGCGTTGTGGCCAAACGTGCTGCCATTGGTGGCGTTCGCGTCGGGGATCCGGCCGCGGTTGGTGTCGAGGCGAAGCGCGCGGGTCGAGCCTGCGAACTTGACGATGTAGATGCGCGCGCCGATCGGGAACGGACACGTCGAGCATGCGGTGCCTTCCCACGGCTGCACGCCGCCCGCCGTCTGGTCGTTGAAGCTGTGGCCAATGATCGTCGTCCCGGTCGAATCCATGACAAACAGGTCGTAGTCCGTCGTGTCGCTTCCGCTCAGCGGCGAACCCCACTGGAGGTCGATAAAGGTGGACGTTGCGGTAAGGGTCGTATACGGGTTGGCGCCGAACGCATGGGCGACGACCGGTGCGCCTTCGGCAGTCGTAATCGCGGCCGGAACTGCGACGCCACTCGCGACGAAGTCGCCCTCGAACGTGCCCGACTGCGTGCCGAGCTTGTGTCCCGAGTTCGCCGCCGACGAGAAATAGAGCACGCCCGCCGCGGTGACCGTGTTGACCGACTGCGCGACGGGCCCGTCCTGGAACGCACCTTCGTCGAAATATGTGACATCGTCGACGATGATGTTGCAGCCGGCCGCCTGCAGGCTCAGGATGTTCGTCGCGAACTGCGGTTCGCTCGTGAATGCTGTGGCGAATTCCAGCGTCGCGCCGGGCGCGATGTCGTGGATGATCTCCATCATCGCCGTGCCTTCGTCGCCGTTGCCGGCCTGGCCGGGCAGCGCGATGGTGCCCGCCGGAAGGTTGCCGTCTGCAATCCGCAGGGCGAGCGAGTTCACGCCGTCGGACAGCACACAAACCTTGACGCCGGTGCCGTCGAAGCCGGAGTTCTGCACAAGGTCGGCCTTGTGCGCGCCGACGCCCTGCCAGTTCACGGTACCCGCATTTCCGATCGCGCCGCCGAGGTCGGCGAGATCCTCCGGCGACGGCACCCAGCGGTTGGTGCGGACCGGTGGGTTCGGCGCGATCGAGCGCACGTCGCTGCGCTGCGCGATGTCGACCAGCGCCGTGATCGGCACGCGCGCGGTCACCTGACCGTACTGCGGAAACTCAGAAATGTCGTAGGCGCCGGTCACCTTCAGCATCGCGACGAGATCCGCCGAGACGTCGCCCTTGATCACGACGAAGATGGTCTGGTCTGCCGCGACGTTGGCGTCGATGAACGCCTGCACCTGCGGCGCGACGGCTGTCGGAACGGTGCCGCGCGTCGGCGCAAACGCGCGCACGGCGTACATGAGATTGGAGTTGAGCTTGGCCTCGGCCGGCGTGCGGTCGGTCCGCCGGGTGGTCGTGCCGGGCGCGGAAACGTCCGGTGGCACCTGCTGCGCCAGCGCCGTGCCGGCGCCGAACAGGACGACGAAAACGAGCGCAAACAGACTGCGACGCGACGAAGTGACGTTCATGCGGCTCTCCCCGATCCGTGCACTGCCAAGGTGCGCGCGAAAGTCTCGCCCCGCGCGATACCGGAAACCCAAAGCAATTCCGGTGCCAAAACAAAGGGGGCCGCCGTCTCCGGCAGCCCCCGTCTTCAGATCAATCGCCGCGGGCTTTCGTCACCCGCGTGCGAGCTTTCTCAGGCCTTGCGCCGCACCATCAGCATGCCGGCTCCGCCGAGCATCAGGGCGAGCAGCATCAGCATCCACTCGTTCAGCGTCGGGATGACGCTGGCGATGACGATGCCTGCCGCCGTCCACGCGTAGGTTGCGCCGACCGGGTCGAGGTTGCCTCCCGGACCGATCGCCTGCACCTTGAACGTGTGCGGGCCGTTGCCGACGCTGATCGTCAGCGGCGACGAGCACGCAAAGACCGCGCCGCCGTCGACCTGGCACTGGAACGTCGATCCCGCGATGCTCGAGGTGAACGTGAACTGCGGGTTCGCGACGCTCGACGGGTTCGTCGGCATGCCGGTGATCGTCGTGACCGGCGGGAGGTCGAACGTCGCCGTGACCGCCTGCGCTGCCGACATCGTCACCACGCAGGTGCCCGTGCCCGCGCAGCCCGCACCGCTCCAGCCAGTGAAGGCCGAGCCGGCATTGGCGACCGCCGTCAGCGTGACGGTGGAATTGGCGGGGAACGCAAAGGCGCACGTGCCCGGACAGGCGATGCCCACCGGCGCACTGGAGACCGTGCCTGCGCCCGTGCCGGCCAGTGTGACCGTCAGCGTTTGCGGACCGAGGTCGAACTGCGCGTTCACGGTCGTTGCCGCGGACATCGTCACCACGCAGGTGCCGGTGCCCGAGCAGCCGCCGCCGCTCCAGCCGATGAAGGACGAGCCGCCATTCGCGACCGCCGTCAGCGTCACGGTCGAGCCGGAAACGAACGGCGCCACGCACGTCGCGCCGCAGTTGATGCCCGCCGGTGCGCTGGTGACCGTGCCGCCGCCCGTGCCGGACTTGGTGACCGTCAGGTTGAACGACGGCAGGTTGAACGTCGCCGTCACCGCCTGTGCCGCGGACATCGTCACCACGCAGGTGCCCACGCCCGAACAGCCGGCGCCGCTCCAGCCTGCGAAGCTCGAGCCGCCCGCCGCAACTGCCGTCAGCGTGACAGTGGAATTGGCCGCGAACGCGGAGGCGCAGGTGCCCGGGCAGTTGATGCCTGCCGGCGCGCTGGTGACCGTGCCGCTGCCCGTGCCGGCCAGCGTGACCGTGAGGGTCTGCGGCAGCAGGTCGAACTGGGCGTTGACCGTCGTGGCCGCCGAGACCGTGACGACGCAGGTGCCCGTGCCGGAGCAGCCGCCGCCGGTCCAGCCGATGAACGTGGAGCCTGCGTTGGGCGCGGCGGTCAGCGTGACCGTCGAGCCGGGATAGATGTCGGAACAGGTCGCACCGCAGTTGATCAGGCCGATGTCGCTCGTGACCGTGCCCGCTCCCGTGCCCGACTTCGTGACCGACAGCGTCGCGCCGATGATGATGTCGAAGGACGCCGGCGTGATCGCGAAGTCGGTTGTCAGGTCGCTGATCGTCGAGGAAGGCGAAGTCGGCTGGATCGTGTACGTGCCGAGCGGCGTTGCCGGATCGGACGTCAGCGTGATCGACTGGACGTACAGGTTCGAGCCCATTGCGGCGGGAACGAGGCCGATCGTGCTGCGCGACAGGTTGTCGCCATTGGCAGGACTGAGCAGCGCGCTCGGCAGCGCGAACACCACGGCATCGGGCTGACCGGAGGACGTGTCGTTGAAGATCGACGCAGTGAAGTCGCGACCGGTGACCGTGAGGAAGCCGCTGGTGGCCGGCGCGGTCTGCTGGATGAAAAGCACCGCACCGACAAGTCCGTTGGACGGCGAGTCGACGCGCATTTCGAAGGTGGCCGACTGTCCGGGCAGGATCTTGGTCGACGTGAGCGCCCCGCCGGGGAGGACAAATCGCGTTGCCGGCTGCGCCACTGCGTTTGCGGAGACGAGTACACCCAGCGTCAACGCCCCGATCAACATTCCGATCCGCTTGCCGAGATTCATTGCCGACTCCCCGTATTCGATGCGAAGAAACTCCCAGAGCGGAACCTTACTACAGACTTCCGCTGTAAACCACAGCGAATCGCTTCGCCCCGCATTTTTCACGGACGCTGTGGCGCCGTGGTGACACCCGCCCGACAATGCGCCAAAAAGGACACCGTTCGTCAGGGCACCACGGCGGTGCGTCGGGACCCGATGCACGATTCCGTTCCACCCCTCCTGCCGGCGTGCGCGACGCACGACCGGAGGCGATGTTCGCTCCCATTGTTTCGCGGTGCGACATCACCCGCAATTCGACGGCATCGCCCGAAATATGCCATGAGCATATCCGCTAAAGCAACGAAATGCACGTTTTTCGGAGGGGCTCGATTGCTCACGTGCCGACAAACAACAGATTTTCAAATCGCGGCCCCACATATCTCGCCCAGGTGTCGACGCACATTTTTGTGCGTCGCAGCAAGAATGGATCGCCAGATTCCGCGCGCCAGAAGGCGCCGCCGCTGGTCCTGGTTCGCCGATCCGTTTCTCCTCATGCTTACAGGCAGCTTACGTTCAGGTTGCGGTCACGGCGCCGGCAGGAAATGCCCCAGCGCGTTGTTGACGACGACCTTGTCGAGCACGGTGATGATGCCGCTGGCGTTGACGTCCGCCCGGAAGTTCGATGCGGTCAGCGGCTTGCCGAGCTGGGCATTCACGAC
>Ga0265314_10005478_pt1 | contig 11446 bp, 11 predicted proteins | sample 4126metaG_FD_203106 | JGI IMG/M metagenome (GOLD analysis project Ga0265314, IMG submission 203106) | Rhizosphere microbial communities from Carex aquatilis grown in University of Washington, Seatle, WA, United States - 4-1-26 metaG | ecosystem: Host-associated > Plants > Roots > Rhizosphere >... | reverse complement strand
TTAAAACGATATATGCACCTGTGCTGCGCATAGCTTGCGGTGCCGACCTGCATAAATGTCGCTGCTGCCCGCGGTTCCCTGGCGTTATACACCGCGACCCTTAGATTATTGCATTGCAACGGATCCGGGCTCCTCAACATATGGGCGACAGTATCGCAGTGGCTTCCGGCGGCTCGCCCGCGGCCACCGACAGCAATGGCGCGGAGCATCGGGCCGGCTTCTGGGCGTTGACCATTGGCAGTATCGGCGTCGTCTATGGCGACATCGGCACCAGCCCCCTGTACGCGCTGCGCGAGGCCGTGGTGGCGGCGGTCGGCAGCAACGGCGCCGCGACCGAGGCGGCGGTGCTGGGCATCCTGTCGCTGATCATCTGGGCGCTGATGCTGGTGGTGACCGTGAAATACGTCATCATCCTGCTGCGCGCCGACAATCACGGCGAGGGCGGCACATTGGCGCTGATGGCCTTGGCCTCGCGCGTGCTCGGCAGAACGAGCGGGCTGATCATCCTGCTCGGCATCATCAGCGGCGCCTTGTTCTACGGCGACGCGATCATCACGCCGGCGCTGTCGGTGCTCTCCGCGGTGGAAGGCTTGAAAGTCGTGACGCCGGCCTTCGACGCCTATGTGGTGCCGATCACGGTGGTGATCCTGCTCGGGCTGTTCTGGGTGCAGTCGCACGGCACCGCCAAGGTGGCCTCCTTCTTCGGCCCGGTGATGATCGTGTGGTTCATCGTGATTGCGGTCGGCGGGCTCTGGCACATCGGCCAGAACTGGTCGGTGCTGCTCGCCTTCAATCCCTATTACGGCGTCCACTTCCTGCTGCATCACGGGCTCACCGGATTCTATACGCTCGGCGCCGTGTTCCTGGTGCTGACCGGCGCGGAAGCGCTCTACGCCGATCTCGGTCATTTCGGCCGCAGCCCGATCCGGCTGGCGTGGCTTGTGGTCGTGCTGCCGGCGTTGCTGCTCAACTATCTCGGCCAGGGCGCGCTGGTGCTCACCGATCCGAAGGCGATCGAGAACCCGTTCTTCTTCCTGTATCCCGACTGGGCGCTGCTGCCGATGGTGCTGCTCGCCACTGCAGCCACTGTCATCGCCAGCCAGGCGGTGATCACCGGCGCTTATTCGCTCACCCGCCAGGCGATCCAGCTCGGCCTGCTGCCGCGCCTGGAGATCCGTCACACGTCGGAGGCGCTGTTCGGCCAGATCTTCATGCCGCGCGTGAATGCGCTGCTGCTGGTCGGCGTGCTGCTGCTGGTCGCGCTGTTCCGCTCGTCGAGCGCGCTGGCCTCGGCCTACGGCATCGCGGTGACCGGGACGATGGTGGTCACAGCAACGATGGCGATCATCGTGATCTGGCGGAACTGGGGCTGGCCGCTCGCCGGCGCGCTGGCGCTGATGCTGCCGTTCCTGTTCATCGACGTGACGTTCCTCGCGGCCAACATGCTGAAGATCGTCGAAGGCGGCTGGATGCCGCTCGCGCTCGGCGCTCTGGTGATGGCGCTGATGTACACGTGGCGGCGCGGCACGCGGCTCTTGTTCGAGAAGACGCGCCGGCTGGAGACGCCGCTCGAATCCTTGGTCACCAGCCTGGAGAAGAAGCCGCCGATCCGGGTGCCCGGCACCGCGGTGTTCCTCACCAGCGACCCGCATAGCGCGCCGACGGCGCTGCTGCACAGCCTCAAGCACTACAAGGTGCTGCACGAGCACAACGTCATTCTCACCATCGAGACGGCGCATACCCCGCGCGTGCATGCCGACGAGCGGGTGCGCATCGAACCGGTCGGCAAGACCTTCTCGCGCGTGGTGCTGCGTTTCGGCTTCATGGAGACGCCGAACGTGCCGAAGGCGCTGGCCATCGCGCGCAAGCTCGGCTGGCAGTTCGACATTATGTCGACCTCGTTCTTCCTGTCGCGCCGGGCGCTGAAACCCGCCGCCCATTCCGGCATGCCGCGCTGGCAGGACCGGCTGTTCATCATGCTGACGCGCGCCGCCAACGACGCCACCGACTATTTCCAGATCCCGACCGGGCGGGTGGTCGAGGTGGGAACGCAAGTGACGATTTGATCCCGAGGCAAGTGACGATTTGATCCAAAACAGGCGTGCAGGCCGCCCCGTTTCCGGCTAGAAATCTCGGCGCTGGGGGAGGGAGTTGGTGCCATGAGTGATATGCCGCGCGCGGACGAGGTCACCAACCTGACGGTCGAGGAGGTCGCCGCCGGCTTGCGCGAAGGCCGCATGCTGCTGGTCGACGTGCGCGAGCCGAACGAGACCGCGGTGGAACGCTATCCGGGGGCGGCGATCGTGCCGCTGTCGAGCTTCGATCCGTCGGACATTCCCGATCCGCAGGGCAAGCAGGTCGTGTTCGCCTGCCGCTCCGGCCGGCGCTCGATCACCGCCTCGGTCGCCGCGCAGGACGCCGGCTACCCCTACACCTGCCATCTCGCGGGCGGCATGCTGGCCTGGAAGGCGGCCGGGCAGCCGACCGAAACCTGAATCGATCAGTCGAGGATTTGCGAGGATTTGCCATGCGCCGATATGCCGTCGCCGCTCTGACACTTGCTCTCTCGGTCTTAGCCTTTTCGTTCGTCGGTGCCGCGCATGCGCAGGAGCGCGTGGTCAACGTCTACAACTGGTCGGACTACATCGATCCGGCGGTGCTGGAGGCCTTCACCAAGGATACCGGCATCAAGGTGCAATACGACACCTTCGACGCCAACGAGACGCTGGAGACCAAGCTGCTCGCCGGCAAGTCCGGCTATGACGTCGTGGTGCCGAGCGCCTATTTCCTCGAACGGCAGATCAAGGCCGGCGTGTTCCAGAAGCTCGACAAGAGCAAGCTCGCGAACCTCGGCAATGTCTGGCCCGACATCGCCAGGCGGCTTGCCGTGTACGACCCCGGCAACCAGTACGCCGTGAACTACATGTGGGGCACCACCGGCATCGGTTACAACATCAAGGCGGTGCGCGAGCGGCTCGGGCCAGACGCCAAGATCGACAGTTGGGACGTCGTGTTCAAGCCGGAGATGCTCGCCAAGTTCAAGGATTGCGGCGTGCATATGCTCGACTCCGCCGACGACCTGATGCCGGCGGCGCTGCATTATCTCCGGCTCAATCCGAATTCGACCGACGAGAAGGAGCTGCAGCGCGCGACCGACCTGCTCTTGAAGGTGCGCCCGTCGGTGCGCAAATTCCATTCCTCCGAATATCTCAACGCGCTCGCCGGCGGCGAAATCTGCTTCGTGGTCGGCTGGTCGGGCGACATCAAGCAGGCGCAGAAACGTGCGGCCGAGGCCAAGAACGGCGTCGAGATCGGCTATACGATCCCCAAGGAAGGCGCGCAGATGTTCTTCGATAATCTCGCGGTGCCCAAGGACGCCGCGCATGTCGCCGAGGCGCATGCCTTCATCGATTATCTGCTCAAGCCGGAGGTGGCCGCCAAGAACAGCAATTCGGTGGCCTATGCCAACGGCAACCTGCCGAGCCAGAAATTCGTCGACAAGGCGGTGCTCGAGGATCCGAGCGTCTACCCGGACGCGGAAACGATGAAGCGGCTCTATACCGTGAGCGCGCGCGATCAGAAATCGCAGCGCGTACTCAACCGGCTGTGGACCAAGGTGAAGACGGGGCGGTAGATCGCTTCGCAGTCGGAGGGGAATCAAAGAACGTCATTGCGAGGAGCCCCGAAGGGCGACGAAGCAATCCAGAGCTGGATTGCTTCGCTTCGCTCGCAATGACGGGTCAAAGAGCCGGATCAGCTCTACCGCTTGTCATCCTCCGGCCGCCAGCGTCGGTGCAGCCAGAGCCACTGCTCGGGGTTCTCGCGGACCCAGCCTTCGATCACGCTCATGATCGCCTGCATGGTGCCGGCGATGTCGATCTTGCCGTCGGCGTCGCGCGGCGTTGGGATGGCTTCGGTGATGTCGCCGCGGAAGCGGTGGCCCGGCAGCCTGATCATGCGCACGCCGTGGATCGGGCAATCGAAGTGCTGCGCTAATCGCGCGATGAGCGGATTGGCGCGCGTGCGCTGACCGAAAAAAGTCACTTCGACGCCGCGCACATAGTATTGATCGACCAGCATGCCGACATGCGCGCCGCGCTTGAGCGCATCGGCGAGCTTGACCGGCGCATCGAGCCCGGTGGCGATCAATTCGCCCATGCTCGCTGACCGCGTCGCGCGCACCCAGCGGTCGATGGCCTCGATATTCGGCCGCCGGTACAGAATCGCGCTGTCGATCTTGCTGGCCGCCGCGCTGATGGCCGGCAGTTCCCAGTTGCCGAGGTGCGCCGAGAAGATCAGCGCCGGCTTGCCGTCTTCGGCGAGCGCGATGGAGCGATCCAACGATGTGCGGCTGATGTCGATGCGGCTGGGCCGCTCGGGATGCTGCGGGTCGAAATCCCACAATCGGTCGAGATGTGCGAACTCGGCGCCGAGCCGTCCGAGATTGTCCCAGACGCCGCGCAGGATGGCTTCGATCTCCGCCGGCGACTTCTCCGGGAATGCCGCCGCGAGTTGCTTGCGCGCGATGCGGTTCTCGCGGAACAGCGGCCCGAGCGTGCGGGTGACGACGCCGGCGCAGTCCGCCAAGAGATCGGGTGGAATGAGCCGCAGGGCCTTGATGACGCCGATCGCGACCGCACCGATGGCGGCGTCCCCGGCGCGCTTAAGGCTACGACGCAGACGTCGCTTCATTGCCGGCGGCCATCTTGTTAGCTCTAGAAATGGACGATCACCTTGCCGAAGACCTGGCGGCTTTCGATCCGGGCCAAGCCTTGCTCGAAATCGGCCAAGGCGAACTCGCTGTCGATGATCGGCGACATGCCGGCGGCGATCTTCGACAGGCTGTCGCGGATGTTGCGGATCGAGGCGCCGAACGAGGCGAGAATTTTGTACTGCTGCTGGAACAGCTGCATCAGGTTGATGGTGACCGTAGGCCCCGCAGTCGAGCCGCAGGTGACCAGGCGGCCGCCGCGCTTGAGCACCAGCAGCGAGCCGTTGAAGCCCTCGCCGCCGACGTGTTCGAACACCACATCGACGCCCTTCTTGGCCGTCAGCTTGCGGGTGATGGTCTCGAAGCGGTCGGTCTTGTAGTTGATGACGTGATCGGCGCCGAGGGCCTTCGCCCGCTCCGCCTTGGCGTCGTCGCCGACGGTGGTGATGACGGTGCAGCCGAGCGCCTTGGCCATCTTGATGGCGACGGAGCCGATGCCGGAGCCGGCGGCATGCACCAGGATGGTCTCGCCGGGCTTGAGCTTGGCATTGTCGAACAGCATGTGCTCGGTGGTGCCGAAGGCGATCGGCGCGCAGGCGGCGTCGCGCAGCGACACGCCGGCCGGAACGGGGATAACCAGCCGCGCCGGCAGGTTGATCAACTCGCGGGCAAAACCGTCGATGTGGAAGCCCATGATGCCGCCGACGTTTTCACACAAATTGTCGCGGCCTTCGCGGCAGGCGGGACACTGCCCGCAGGTCATGGCGCCGTACATGACGACCTTGTCGCCCGGCTTGAACGCGGTGACGCCCGGCCCCGCCGCGGCGATCTCGCCGGAGGCTTCGGCGCCGACCACCAGCGGCAGCTTGCGCTTGGCGAAGGCCATGCCGCGGAAGCCCCACAGATCGAGGTGATTGAGCGCGACCGATTTGATGCGGATCTGCACCTCGCCGTCGCTGGGCGGTGGCGGATCGGGCAGGGTCGCAAGCTCGAGCTTGCGGTCGGCGATCAGTTGCAGGGCGCGCATGGGATTTGACCGGTGCTAAACCGGCTCGCGGCCGAGCACCAGCGAGACGTTCTGCCCGCCGAAGCCGAAGGAATTGGAGATGACGTGCGTCACTTTCGCGTCGCGCGCCTGGTTCGGCACGACATCAGCCGGGATCGCCGGATCGGGCGTGTCGTAATTGATGGTGGGCGGGATGCGCTGGTTGGCCAGCGTGAGCAGCGAGAACACCGCCTCGACCGCACCGGCTGCCGACAGCGTGTGGCCGATCATCGACTTGTTCGACGAGATCGGCAGGCTCTTCATACGCTCGCCGAACACCGTCGAGCAGCCGAGATATTCCATCTTGTCGTTTTCCGGCGTCGAGGTGCCGTGCGCGTTGACGTAGTCGATGTCGTCCGGCGTCAGCCCCGCGTCCTTGATGGCGTTGACCATGCAGCCGATGATCGGCTTGCCGTCCGGGCTCGAGCGCGTGCGGTGGAAAGCGTCGGTCATCTCGCCGCAGCCTTCCACGACGCCGAGGATCTCGGCGCCGCGCGCCTTGGCGTGCTCGTAGCTCTCCAGCACCAGGGCGCCGGCGCCTTCCGCCATGACGAAGCCGTCGCGGCTCTTGGAGAATGGGCGCGCCGCCTTCGCGGGCGGATCGTTCTGCGTGGACAGCGCCGACAGCAGCGAGAAGCGGATCACCGCCTCCGGATTGATCGAGCCGTCGGTGCCGACGCAGAGCGCTGCATCGGTCTCGCCGCGCCGGATCGCCTCGACGCCGAGTTGGATGGCGCTGGCGCCGGAGGCGCAGGCGGTCGACAGCGAGATCGGCGCGCCTTGCGTGCCGAACTTGTCGGCCAAATGATCGGCCACCGAACCCATCAGGAAACGTTCGTGATAGGCGGGGAATTGCGAACCGACGCGCAGCAGCTCGTTATAGCCGACTTGGTCGTTGGCACCCGACTTGGCGCCCACCTCGAGGCGCTGCGGCCAGTCGAGCTCGATCGGCGGTGTGGCCAGGAACAGCGGGCCGGGGAATTGGCCGTTGCTGCTGACGCCCGACTGCGTGACGGCTTCGTCGACCGCTAGCACAGCCAAGCTTTCCGTCAGCGCGGCGGCGCAGGGCTGCGGCGGCAGGAAGTTCACCGTGCCGGCAATGCGCGTCTTCATGCCGTCGGTGGGGAAGCGGGTGATGGCGGTGATGCCGGAGGTGCCGGCGGTCAGCTTGGCCCAGTTTTCGGCCTTGCCGGCGCCGAGCGAGGTCACCACGCCGAGACCGGTCACCACCACGATCGGCCGGCCCATCTTGTCCTTGCCCGTCGTCGCCATAGTCTTGTTCTCCGTCAGCCGACGCGTTCGACCAGTGCGAGGGATTCGCCGCGCCAATGGCCGACACCGGTCACCACGACCTGGGTCAGCTCGCCGCTCATCGGCTTTTCCAGCCCCGTCGAGTCGTTGGGCGGGAACAGGCTACCATGGCCGACCGCAGTGGCGGCCAGCGCGATATTCATGGCGAATTGCGGCTCCAACCCATGGCCTAGATAGGTACCGGTCGCACGCACCGGTAGGTCGCCATGGCTTTTCAGGAACTCGCGCTCCTCGCCGGTGGCCGGGTTGACGCCGGTGGCGCCGGAGAGCACCGCGGCGTGGCCGCTTTTGACCTTGTCCTTGATCTTGTCCCAGAGCTTGCCGAGGGTCGCGCCGGTGGTGCCGGGCTTGCGTGAGGCGCGGTCGGTGACGACGGCCGACAGCCGGGCCAGCGGCTTGGCGCCGCGCTTCTCGGCATGCTCGCGCGCTTCGATGACCAGGAAGGCGCCCATCGACCCTGGCGCGAAGGCGCTGGTCTCGCCGCGCTCCCATACCGGTACGAGCTTGTCCTTCAGCGCCATGTCGCTGAAGCGGTAGATGATCAGCAGGTCGGGCCGCTCGCCGTTTTGCGATCCGCCCACCAGCGCGATGTCGCTCTGCCCGGCGGCAATGCGCGACTGCGCGATGCGCACACATTCGCTGCCGGCGATTTCCTCGCCCATGAAGGTACGCGAGGAACCGGTGACGCCGTGCACGATCGAGATATTGCCGGCGAGCAGGTTGGAGAGCTGCGCCAGGAAGAGGGTGGGACGCAGGTCGCTCATCAGCCGTTCGTTGAGGAAGGCCGCCGGACTGGCTGCCTTGGGCATGCCGGACAGGATGCTGCTGTCGACATTGAGGTCGCGCTCGCCGCCGCCGGCGGCGACGATCATGTCGGTGTGCGAGAGGATTTCCGGCTTCCCCTTGATGCCGGCGGAGTCGAGCGCAAGTCCGGCGGCATAGACGCCGATGCGCTGCCAGTTCTCCATCTGCCGCTGATCGCCCTTCTTCGGGATCTGCGTGTCCAGATTGATCGGCGCCAGCGGGTGCACGACATAAGGTGCGAAGGTCGTGGTGTCGGCGGCGGGCTCGCCCGCCATCAGCTTCTGCCAATGCGCCTCCGGGCCTTCGCCCAGGCAGGACACAATGCCGACCCCGGTGATCCAGACTTCGCGCGGCGCACTAGCCATTGACCGGCGCCTCGAATGTCAAGCCGATGCGTTCCGCAGTTTGCCGCATGAGGCGAGCGATGTCCTGGTTGGGGAAGTCGAGCACGCGTAACGTCAGCGTCGCGTCGCAGATCGCCTTGCCGTCGCACTTGATGTGCGCCTCGGTGATGGCATAGCCGGAGCCGTCGTGCACAAGCTTGGCGGTGACGTCGAGCTTCTGCCCGGGCAGCACGAAGGTGCGCAGCTTGGCCTCCTTCACGGCGGCGAGGAACGGCATGCGCGTAAACTTGTTGATCGACACCAGCAGCCAACCGGACGTCTGCGCCATCGACTCGATCAGCAGCACGCCCGGCATCAGCGGATAGCCGGGGAAGTGGCCTTCGAAGATGGTATGTGCGGCCGGAACCGTCGCCTCACTTCTGATCGTACGATCGTCGACGTTGACTTCGACCACCCTGTCGATCAGCTGGAAGTACTCGAGACGCATGCGGGTTTTGCGCTCAGGCTCCCTTGGCAGCGACGAGTTCGTCGATGCGGGCGCTCAGGTTCTTGAGCACGAAATACTGGTCGGTGGTCGCCTTGCCGTCGTTGACCTCCTGCGTCCACTGCTCAAGCGGCAGCTTGATGCCGAAGGCCTTGTCGATCGCGAAGGCGATATCGAGGAAATCCAGGCTATCGATGCCAAGATCGTTAATGGCGTGGCTCTCCGGAGTGATGGAGTCGCGCGGAATATCGCAGGTCTCGGCGATAATATTGGCGATAGTGTCGAACGTGGAGGACATCGATAACTCTCTGATTGATTTTGAGTTTCCGGTAATTAAGGCGGCCGGCGAACGCGACGACCGCGAGTGCCCCGAACCGGCCTTCCCCCCGGGCAAGCGATCGCTGCCCGTATAGCGAAGCGGGGACACAAGTTCAATGCCGGCGGGGATTTAACGGGTAAAAGTGGCTAATGGCCGCGTTTGGGGGCCGAGCCACGGCCGGGAGGGGGCGTTACCAGCGTTCTTTGGTGACCTCGACCGGGGAGCAGCCGCGCCGCCCCGACAGGACGCAATCCTGGTTCTTGCGCATGCTGGCCATGGTATCGGCCAGCCAATAGCCAGCCCCGATCAGTGCGATCACGAAGGCAAAGGTGATGACATTGACCACCATCCGGTGGCGGTAGTCGTCCGGCCCCTCGGTTCTTTCGTACTTGCTCAAATCCTCGACCGGCTCGGGGTGCGGTGGCGGCACCGGCTGTCCGCGGCGAAAACTCACCACGCGGGTCTCGTTGTCCGGCGATCCTGAAGTGCTGTCGGGCATGCCGGGAGACTTTATCACGGCTCTTGCGGCAGCACGAAGGCCTTACCGCAGTGCGGTAGGGCCGCCGGTATCGGCTAAGCTGCTTGTCCACCGCAAGCCGTTACGCCAAGATCGCGCCGGGAGCGGAATCAAAAAAGAACAGGCTCCTGCCGGGCTGCACATTAGCGGCCGGGCTCAGGTGGGGGGACGTCTTGCTTCAAACACTGAGCGCGCTCGGGCAATTCAGTTTCGATATGCCCTGGCTCGCCAAAATCGGCTCACTGCTGGTGCTGCCCTTCGCGCACGAGGATCTCGCCATTATCCTTGGCGGCTACATCATCGTGAACGACTTGATGCCGATGAGCCTAGTGACGCTGAGCATCTATGGCGGCATCGTGCTCAGCGACTTCGCGCTCTACGGCATCGGCGCCGCGGCGCGGCACGTGCCCTGGCTGTCGCGCTATGCCATCGACGAACGCGTGCACCGCGTTGGCGACAAGCTGCGCAGCAACGTGTTCAGCCTGGTGGCGCTGTGCCGCGTGGTGCCGGGCATCGTGTTCGTCGCCTTCATCGCCTGCGGCTGGACGCGCGTCTCGCTCACCCGCTTCAGCGCGGCGAGCCTTACCGTCTCGGCGCTCTATCTGCCGCTGATGCTCTATCTCGTGATCGTATTCGGCGACGCGCTCGACGACAGCGTCGGCTTCTGGGCCTGGCCGATGCTGTTTGCCGCGATCGGGACGACGAGCTTTGCGCGCAAGCGGCTGTTCGCCTTCATGGGCGCGCCGCAGGCCGACGTCGCTGAAATTCTGCCGGCTGCCTGCTTCGGCATGCCGCCATTGGCGCGTGCCGACCGCAAGGTGGCCGCCGCCGAACGCATCCCGCCGGCGCTGTTCTATCTGCCACTGGTCGCCAATTGGCTGCGGCTCGGCATCAAGCACGGCTCGCTGACGCTGCCGACCGCGGCCAATCCCAACATCTTCACCGGCGGCATGTGGGGGGAATCGAAGAGTTCGTATTTCTTCGACGTCGCCTATCCGGAGCGGCAATGGATCGCCGATTTCGTGCTGCTCAAGCGCAATGGCGACGATGGCGCGCTTGCGGCCGATCGCGCGCGCGCCGCGCGCTCGCTTGCTGACGCCGGGCTGGATTTCCCGGTGATCGGCAAGCCGGACATCGGCTGGCACGGCCACGGCGTACGCCGCATCGACACCCGCGCCGAGCTCGACGACTACGTCGGCAATTTTCCGGTCGGCTCGACGCTGATCCTGCAGCGTTACGTTCCGTACGCCGCGGAGGCGGCGATCCTCTATGCGCGCATGCCGGGCGAGGCAACCGGGCGCATTTTGTCGCTCACCTTCCGTTACTTTCCACACCTCATCGGCGACGGCTGCTCGACGCTCAAACAGCTCGTGCGCAAGGATGCGCGTGCGCAGTGGAAGTCGGCGCTGCATCTCGGCGGCGATCCGAGCCACCGGGGGCTCGACGCCCTCGATCTCAAGCGCGTGCCGGCGCGCGGGGAGGTGGTGCGCATCGCGCTGATCAACAACCAGCGGGCGGGCGCGCTCTATCGCGACGGCCGGCGCTACATCACCGTGGCGCTCGACCGGCGTTTCGACGCCATCTCGCGCAGCATGCGCGAATTCCATTACGGCCGTTTCGACCTGCGCTTCGAGAGCCTGGAAGCGCTGATGCGCGGGGAGGGTTTCTCGATCGTGGAGATCAACGGCATCGGCGCCGAGGCGATCGACTGCTGGGATCCGCACCTGCCGGTCTCCGAAGTCTACCGGCGGCTCGCCGAGCAGCAGCGGCTGCTGTTCCTGATCGGCAAGCGCAACCGGGAGCGTGGCTTTGCGCCGACCGCGCTCAGCGACTTCCTCGGCAGCCTGGTGCGCCAGAACCAGCTCATCCGGCGCTATCCGGCCTCCGCTTGACGCTGGCGGCGTCGCGGGA
>Ga0265314_10005477_pt1 | contig 11446 bp, 9 predicted proteins | sample 4126metaG_FD_203106 | JGI IMG/M metagenome (GOLD analysis project Ga0265314, IMG submission 203106) | Rhizosphere microbial communities from Carex aquatilis grown in University of Washington, Seatle, WA, United States - 4-1-26 metaG | ecosystem: Host-associated > Plants > Roots > Rhizosphere >... | reverse complement strand
AACAAAAAACGCGCGGCGGAAAAACTCGGCATCGACCGCCGCACGCTCTACCGCGCTATCGAACGCTCCGGCGACGCCCCCGAGCCCGAAGAGGACACCGAGGGCTGAAGCACCGAACAGCACAGCATCGACCTAAGGCAGACCTAGGGCAGGACGTAGCTGACCCCAAGCGACCATTGACCTTCCCATGTCGGCAAAGCAGCACTTGTGCTGTTGTTGGACGAGGTTGAGTCGATCTGCACGCTCTCACTATGAAACCACCGCCAGCCGCGCAGATCGGTCCAGAGCCGGACACGTCCCCAAGGAATCCCGGCTCGGATGCCCGCGACCGGCCCCCAGGTGACGGATCGATCGCTCCGGTTTTCGGCGTAGCCCGTGCCCCAGGCAGCGGCGAACGAAAGGGCCAGTCCGAGATCCGCAGCGGCAAATGGCCTTTTCGATCGGTGACGAGCATGCACAGTCGCGGCCGCGGTGGCGCGCATCCAGTGTGTGACACCGTTGCCGACCCAAATGTCGCGAGGAGCGAAGAGGCCAATGCTAGCCTGCCAGCCAAGGTCTTGCTCAGCCCGCATGCGAATGAATTCGGCGTGCCCGCCGGGCGCCCAGGCGCCGGGCACGGCTGTCGACAGACCTACACCGATTTCCTGATAGGCGGGACCGCTCGACAGCGGCGGCGGGGCTTTTGCTCGCAGGATGGGAGCGCCCGTCACCTCGTCCGGCAGATCGTCCATCCATGTGGCGATGACCAGAGCGGCCGACATGGCACGTGCGGCACAGTCGAGACCGGCCGCCAGTCGGCGTTGATGTGTATCTTGGGAGCCAAGGTCTTGGGAGCCAAGATCGATGGTAAGGGATTGGTCCGCGGCACGGATCGCGACCGTCGTATCTGGCCAGTCCGCGGCCGGCCGCAAGGTCGTCAGCGCCTGGCGGACAGAGTCTGCCGAGGGACAAGGCGAGTCGCTCGTGATCACGAGCTCGCCATCTGGCGAATCCGTCGCGGGCGCATCGCTCGGAGATTGTGCCAGCAGAAGGAGGACCAGCAGGTTCGGCATCGTGAGCATGGCTAGCGGTGCTCGTCGAGCAGTCGGCCTGCTTGATCGGCGAATCGTCCGTCGGGGAAGCGGCGCAAGTACTCGTGCAGATCCGCGCGAGCACCCGCGTCGTCGCCCACATGGCTGCGCGCCGAAGCACGGCCCCACAGCGCGCGTTCCATGCGCTCGCTCACGCGCTGGTCGTCGTCCGCGTCGTCGCTGCCTGGGCTTGTGGGATGTGCCCGCACCACGGTGTCGAAGTCGGCCAGTGCCGCTCGCCAGCGGCCGGCGGCCGCGCGCAGTTCGCCGCGCAAGACTACCCGCTCGTCGCTTGCCGGTGTTTGACCAGAGAGGGATCGGTCGAGCTCCTCGAGCACCACGGACTTCCGCCCCAGACGCAAGAGTGCCTCTGCACGCAGGCGGGCCGCTTCGGGGGCGAGCTCGCCGCCAGGGAAGCGCAAGTGGTACTCGTCGAGAACGGCCAAAGCAGCCGCAGGTTCGTGCGAGGTGCGCAACTTGTGCAGGGCCGTGGTGATAAGCGCATGCTCATCAGCTGATGTTGCCGACGCGGGAACAGCAGCGGCTACGCCTGGCGCGGACATCACGGGCGCCGGCACGAGCGCCTGCGATGGCAACGTGGCCTGCGTCTGTGGGCGCGGCTGACGGGCTGATTCCGCAGAGAGATGGTTTGCGGCAACCCGGTGGGGTGCGGCCTCGGCCTTCGTTATTTCGCTGGGGTCCTCGCTCGCGGCTGCCGGCGATGCCGGGGGGGTGGGGGCACTTGGCGCGAGCGAAACAGTTACCACTTCGGTGCTCGTCTGTTCATTCGTGGACGGTTGCGCTCCCTGGCGCCTGCTGCTCCTGGCGGGCGGGACCGTGGCCGGGACGGCGTGAGAAAAAATCTGCGCCAGCGTGCGTGCGCGCAAGAGTGGTTGCACAAACGCACTCGCCACGCCGCCAGCGACAAATATCACGGTGGCCGCCAGCGCGAAACGCAGCACGCGACCGCGCCGTTGGCGCTGCTGGTGAAGGGTATTTCGGATCCGCCATTTCACAGCCGGTGTGTCTTCGACCGGCGCCGAAGCAGCGCTGCGGACAAGCTGGGCGACTTGGCCAGGATCCTGCTCGCGTGGCAAGTCGACAAACCGGATCGGGTTTTCGGGGACTTGCTTCATGGCCGCTCCTCTTCGGATAGACACGCAAGCAGCTTGGCCCGTCCGCGGTGAAGCCGGACCCATAGCGTGCCCAGGCTAATGCCGATGAGCTCGGCCACTGCTTCGCCGGACAGTCCATCGATCTCGTACAGGATCAGCGCTGTTCGATACGCGTCGGGCAGCCTACCCAAGGCTTGGTACAGCAGAACGTGTTGCTCGCGTCGCTCGACCTCCTCGTGCGGGGTCGCGGACGGCGTCGTGGCTTCGGCGAGGGCGTCCTGGTGTCGGCCAAAAAGCAGAGCGCGAAGGTAACTGCGGCGCTGTCGACTGCGCACGACGTGGTGGGTAATACGGAACAACCAGGTTGTTACGTTGGCCTCGCCGCGGAAGGTGAATCGGCGGCGAAGTGCGATCACGAACACGTCGTGTAGCAGATCGTCCACGTCCGCGCTTGGGCCCGCCAGCCGTCGCACCCAACGTTTGACATCGGATGCGTGCCGCGCGTACAGCTCGTCGAGCCGATCCGTCCGTTCGGTCGCCACGTCGGCGTCATGGACTGGCTTGATAAGATGTAGGGTCATTTTGCTGTGCAGTACTTCCTATCGCCCGAGCGGAGGAAAGCTTACTGCCAAGACGCCAATTTCTCGCCGAGCACGGCACCCATCGGCAAGAAAGTTAGTAAGCAAAGCCGATCTCGGGGGATAGGGTCTTGGCGGAAATGCTGACAGAACGCACACGAATCCCGGTTGTCTGTTGTTTGCTGGGCCTGCTGGGCCTGGTACCGTTTTCCTGCGGTGGTCGTTCTGGTCTGGTGGTATCTCGGCCCGGAGACGCAGGGGCCTCAGGCTCCGGCCACGTGACGCAGATCTTGCCCTCGGACGGCGGGTCCTGCCCAGGCACGACCAGTCTCTGCGGCGCGGGGGCAAGGGCTCGCTGCTATGCCCTGGACACCGATGCCATGAACTGTGGCACATGCGGACGGGCCTGCACGCCGGGCGTCGCCTGCTCCGCCGGAACTTGCCAGCATACCAAGTGCACGGGGCCAGTGTCGTTCGAACAGATCGCCAGCTTTCCTTCGATCCTTGCAACACCCACGACGACCCTTAGTTCGGGCGATCCGACCGAGTTTGAGGGCTACGTGGGTGCGGACATCAATCGCGATGGTCGCCTCGATCTGATCGAGTACAACCTGGGCGGAGACCTCGTCATCTGGCTGGGGCAGGGCGACGGCACCTTTGTCGTCAGTACCAGCTACTCGACGACGGGCAGCGCCAGCACCTGGGCTCTGCCGGGCTACGCCGCGGTCGGGGACTTCAACGAAGACGGCTTGGCAGATCTCGCTGTGACCAAACCAAACAGCGACACAATCGAGATTCGACCGGGGCTTCCGGGCGGAGGATTGGGCGGGCAGCCAGGGTTGCCGGTCAGCCGGCTTCTGATGGCGGATCTCGATGGTGACGGCCACCTGGACGTGATCGAGTCGCACATCGACAAGAATGGGTCCCCCACCGGATTCACCGTATTGCGCGGTCGGGGCGACGGCACTTTCGCCACCGCCGGCAACTATGCCGTCCGCGCCGACGATCCATGGGGACCCTCCGAGCTTCGCGATTGGGATGGCGATGGAATCCTTGACCTGGTCGGCATCGGGATCACTGTGCACGTTCTTCTCGGGAAGGGCGACGGCACGTTCGCCGAACCCCTGCGCTGCGCGCTCAGCTTCGGTTTCGAGAGCTCTACCTTCGCGGATCTCAACGGCGACGGCAAGGTTGATGCTGTTTGGGAGCTTTTTCGCGGCCAGGGCGTAACAACTGTCTTGGGATTGGGCGGCTGCAGCTTCACGCCACGCACGGACTACCCGCAATCTTTCGAACCTTTCGGGTTCGGGCTCGGCGACCTTTCCGGAAATGGCGTGCCGGATCTCGTGCTCCCCGGCGACAAGGGTGGCACGGTGCTGCTTCTCGGAAAAGGCGATGGAAGCTTCGTGGCCCAACCCGAGTTGGCCTTGGACATGAGTGATTTGACTCTATTCATTGCCGACGTCACGGGCGACGGCATTCCGGACATCGTTTCCACGGGTGTTCGTGGCATCGTCGTCTTCGCCAACACGTGTCCTCACTAGGCAAGGGGTGGGCTCATGAAGAGTCTCATGGCTTCGAAAAGGCTTCGCAACGTCGGGCTCGCGCTCGGTCTTGCGGCGATGGCGGCGGCTTGTGGCCGGCACGTGCTCCATACCGGAGCGACGGCCCCGCCGGCTGCGCCACCCACCCCAGTGCCGGTCCATCCCGATGGCACTTGCGACCCGGGACTCGATCCATGCCAAGGACAAGGGGCCGGCTTCTGCTTCGATCTTCAGGCAACGCCCAACCACTGCGGCACCTGTGGAACCACCTGTCCCCTCGGTACCCCTTGCGAAGACGGTCAATGTCGTGTCGTGCACTGCACGTCGCAGGTTTCCGTCCAGACCATGCGCGTGGACTATGGTTTCGGCTGGAACTACCAGATCGCCTTGGCCGACTTCGACCGCGACGGCGCGCTCGACATGTTGGCACCGACGCCTCCGAATCTTGCGGTTGCTTCAGGCCAGGACGTATACAGCACCGCGAGCGTGTTTCGCGGCGTTGGCGACGGTACCTTCGTGGCGGGTGCGAGCTATTCGGCAGATGTCTCCTCAAATGGAGGCTTCGCAGTGGTTTCCGCGGACTTGAATCAAGACCAGATTCCCGACCTGGTGATGAAGGCTCTGCCCCCGTCAATTTACCAGGCGTCGGGTGCGTCCTTAACCATCGTGGCCCGGCTGGGCAATGGAGACGGCACCTTTGGTCCCGAGCTCGGCCTCGCGGCCGGTGCCGATCCCACCAGTATCGCAGTAGCGGATCTCGATGGAGACGGCAAGCCGGACCTAGCCACAGTCGCCGAGAACGGCAAGCGGGTCAGCGTCTACCATGGCAATGGCGACGGGACGTTTTCCAACCGACAGGACGTCGTCGTGGGTGGCGAGCCTCGTCTGGTGATGGTGACCGATTGGAACGGCGACGGCATTGCCGACCTAGTTCTGTCGGACGACTACCTCCACATCGTGCTGGGAACTGGTAACGGACAGTTCGCCCAAGCCATCGACTGCGGCGTGAGCCTTGCCAGCAATGTTTGGGGTGGGGCCATGCCGGTGATTGCTGCCGACTTCGACCGAGACGGGGTCGTCGATCTGGTGGCCAACGACACCGTGTTGCTCGGCATGCAGGGATGCAACTTCACGCGACTGGTCGCTTTCCCATCGGCCTACGGTTCAGCGCTCCCGTTGACCACCGGCGACTTCAACGGCGACGGCTCGATCGATATCGCATTTGCCTCATGGGATGGTGTCGAGTTCATGCCCGGCGATGGTCACGGCAACTTCGGTGCTGTCGTCAAGCTCGGGGATTTCGATGGTGATTATCGTACGCAGCCGGACATGACGATCGCAGTCGCGGGGGACGTCAATGGCGATGGCCGCCTCGACTTGGTCGTCGCGAACCAAGTCAGCGTTCGGACATTTCTCAACACGTGCAGGTGACGTTACTTCAGCAACGCCAGGAACGCACGTGCGGCGTGCGACAGCGTGCGCGCGGCGGGATGGACGAGGCGGATCTTGCGCTCGGGCATGAGCCCCTTGACTTGGATCTCGCGCAAGGTGCCCTGGGCGATCTCGTCCTCCACGCACATGCGGGGCAGGAACGCCACGCCTTCGTTTCGCTGCACCATCTTGCGAATCGCCTCGACGGTCGGCATTTCTAGATCCCGGTTGAGCGGGACCCGCAGCCGTTCGAACTCGCGCTCCACAACCTCTTTGTAGGGCGAGACAACAATGTGTCCGATGAAGGTCTCCATGCCGAGGTCGGTAATCGACACCGAGCGGCGCCGTGCCAGCCGGTGCTGGGGCGCCACCACGCAGGCCAAGTGGTCGGTGAAGATAATACGCGAGGCAAGTCGGTCGTCGCCGGGATCGTAACTGACCACGCCTAACTCCAAATCGCCCTCGACGATTTCGGTGGGGATCTTGCTGGACTGGCTGCGGCGGACCTGCACCTTCACGCGCGGATAGAGCCGCCGGTAGCGACTGATGAGCGGAAGCAAGTAGAGCGTGGCCGACTCGTTGGCGCCGATGAGCAAGCGGCCCGTGGCATTGTCGCGCAGTTCGGCCAAGGCCTGGGTCAACTCGGAACGCAGGTTTTCGAAGCGCCGGGCATGATCGAGCACGACCTGCCCCGCGTCGGTCAGGCGTGTTTGCCGCCCGCTGCGATCGATGAGGGTTTCGCCAAGGTCTTGTTCAAGCCGCTGGATGGCCAGCGAAACCGCGGGCTGCGTGCGCGCCAATTTGACCGCCGCCCGCGAGAAGCTTTTTTCCGTGGCAACCGTGCGAAACACCGCAAGTGTCGATAGATCCATGGCTGCTTGGAAGTATAAGCAGAATTTATATGATAACAAGCAGTTATACTAACAGCTAACAGAATAAATTCGCCATATCGCACAAACGGCGCTAATTTGACTGTCTTCCTCGCCTCACGAAAGGAGCCCGCCCCCATGAGTAACCGCGTTCACATCTTCGACACCACCCTGCGCGATGGAGAACAGTCGTGCGGCTGCAGCATGAACGTTTCCGAGAAGATGAAGATGGCGCGCAAGCTCGTCGACCTCAACGTCGACGTGATGGAGGCCGGCTTTCCCATGGCGTCCCAAGGCGACTTCGATGCCGTGGACGCCATCGGCCGCGAATACAGCCAGGTGACCGTCGCCGCCCTCGCCCGCTGCCACGCTGGCGACATCGAGCGCGCCGCCAAGGCCCTGGAAAAGGCCAAGCGCCCACGCATCCACACCTTCATCGCCACCAGCCCCATCCACCTCAAGCACAAATTGAAGAAGACCGAAGAGGAAGCGCTGGAGATCGCCATCAAGTCCATCGAACTGGCGCGCAAGTACGTCGACGAAGTGGAATTTTCCGCCGAGGACGCCACCCGCACCTCGCCCGAGATTCTGGTGCGCTTTTCGCGCGCGGTGGTCGCGGCCGGCGCGCGTATCGTGAACCTGCCCGACACCGTCGGTTATTCGATCCCAGCCGAATACGGCCAATTGGTGGGCACGGTCGTCCGCGCCCTGGAAGGTCAGGCCGAAGTCAGCGTCCACTGCCACAATGATCTCGGATTGTCGGTGGCCAATTCCATCGCCGCCATCCAGGCCGGCGTGCGCCAGGTCGAATGCACCATCAACGGCATCGGCGAACGCGCGGGCAATTGCTCGCTGGAAGAAATCGTCATGGCGCTCAAGGTACGCGGCGACATCCTGCCCTTCACCACCGGCATCAAGACCGAAGAGCTCTATCCGGCCAGCCAGCTATTGACTGAAATCATCGGCATCGGGGTCCAGCCCAACAAAGCCATCGTAGGCAAGAACGCCTTCGCGCACGAGGCCGGCATCCACCAGGACGGCTTCCTCAAAGAGCGCACGACCTACGAGATCATGGATCCGAAATCCGTCGGCGTTCCCTCCAGCCAGCTCGTGGTCGGCAAACACAGCGGCCGCCACGCCATCGCCGATCGCTGCACGCACCTCGGCTACAAGCTCAGCACCGCCCAGCTTGAGGACATCTACCACCGTGTGATCGCTGTGTGCGACAAGAAGAAGTGGCTGTCCGACCAGGAGATCGGCGACATCGCCCGCACCGTCGTACAGGCGTAGCAGAACCCAATCATGGGCTATCATGGGCCCATGCATTTTCGATTTTCCACCCGCCTTCTCCTCATTCTGACCACGTTCGCGATCTCTTTTGCGGCCGCCAGCTTGCGGGCACTCTCCCACCCCGGCGAAGCCGCGGCTGGGAACATCCTGGAGAAACCGACGCAGTCTCCCGACGAGGAGCGGCCACACGTCCCGGCGGATCGGCACGCGGGTGGCTTGCTCGCTTTCGACGTTCGTGACGCCGAGACCGGAAAGCCGATTCCATGCAAACTGACCTTCGTGGGTGTCGAGGGCACGCCTCGGCCGGTGTTCACCCACAACGACATCGGCCGCCCCGAGGGCGAAATGGCCATTTCCGCCTTCGACCGCGTGTTCTCCGCCGTGGGCAGCGAGGATATTCGCGTCCCGCTCGGCACCTACGATATCTACGTCAGCCGCGGTCCCGAGTGGGACATCGCGATCAGTCGAAGAATCAAGATCGGCCCCGAGGGCGCGAAGATCGTCGCGAACCTCCGCCACGTAGTGGACACCACCGGTTGGCTGTCCGCCGATTTCCACGTTCACGCCGCGCCGTCGCCAGATTCCATCGTTCCGCTCAGCCATCGCATTCTCGAGTTCGTCGCCGACGGCATCGACATGATCGTGTCCACCGATCACAATGTGGTGAGCGACTACGCGCCCACCATCCGTCAGCTTGGGCTGGGCGCGCTCATCACCTCGGCCAGGGGCGACGAGCTGACCACCAACGGCTGGGGACACTACGGCGCCTTTCCCTTGTCGCAAGACACGGCCCGCGCGGGCCAGGGCGCCGTGCTGGTCCACGGGCACAACGCCAAGGAAATCTTCGCCAACGTGCGCGAGCGCGCGCCCGAGGCCATCATCGACGTGCACCACCCGCGCATCGATCCCGGGGTGGGCTATTTCATCGTCGGCGAATTCGATCCGCACTCGGATCGAGCGGGCCGCCCTGGATTTTCCTTCGATTTCGACGCCATCGAGGTGCTCAACGGCTACCAGGATCCGGCGCGCAAGAGCGTCGATCGCATGATCGACGACTGGCTCGGTTTGCTCAACCACGGGCACATCGTCACCGCCACCGGCAACTCCGACACCCACCACCTGACCTACAACATGGGCGGCTACCCGCGCAACTACGTGCGCGTGCGCGACGACCGGCCAGATCACGTCACGCCTCAAGAAGTCGCCACCGCCGTCAAGAACCATCAAGCCTTCTTCACGACGGGCCCCTTCGTCCGCTTTCGCTCGGGCAAGGGCGACATCGGCGATCTCGTGCCAGCGCCGGGGGGCAAAGCCGAAGTCGATATCGAGGTGGACGCCGCGCCCTGGATTTCCGTGAGCCGCGTGATCCTCTACGTGTCGGGCAAGGAGGCCAATCGCTGGCCCGTGCCCGAAAGCCAGGACGTCGTGCGCTTTCGCGTTCACCAGGAGATCGACCTCGTCATCGACGGCTACGCAGTCGTGCGCGTGGACGGCGACAAGATCATGGCCCCCGTGGTCGGCGACAACCGCACCTTCGGCGTGTACCCGCTCGCGCTTGCCAATCCCATCTTCTTCGACGTGAACGGCAACGGCCGCTACGATCCCGAACACCGCCACGGTCCCCACGACTAGGTTTCTTGGCCCAGGCGCGGCCAAGGGCATAAATTGAGACCATGAACGGCCGCGGAATCTGTGTTCTAGTTCTAGCCACGTGCGCATTCGCTGCGCGCGCGCAAGCGCAACCCATCACGCATCCCATCTGGGCGAACACGCCCGATACTTCAGCAAACGACGCCGCCCGTGCGCAATTCGAAGCCGCAACGAAAAAGCGCGGACTTGGTCCACTCGAAATCGTGGCGGTCCCTAGCCAGCCGGCAACACGGCCGGCAGAACTTTTCGGCGAGGGCATGACCGCCCTGCGCACCTCCAACTTCGTACTGGCGGCAGCACTGCTCGGCGAGGCCGCGACACAAGCCCTGGGCAACGGCGGCGACGGCTTATCGCCGAAGGATTTCGCCAGCCTGTTTTTCCATCAAGCCATGGCGATTCAGCTAGCCAGCGGCGCAACCTACTCGGAACCGTTCACAGCCATCACGCCGCCGGAGGCCAAGACGGCGTACCTGCGCGCCGCGGTCCTGGGCGCCGGACTGACTCTTGCCGAGGCCGCCGGCCAGCCCGTGGTCGAGGCAAGCTGGCGCCTGGCGATCGCCACGGTTGGACAGCGTTCGAGCGGCACCCTGACCGTGCGCGCGCATCCCCGCGCTCTGGTTTTCGTCGACGGCCGCGCCCCACAGGCCTCGCCCGCCAGCAGCCCTGCCCTGCCCTACGGTGAGCACTTCGTTCGCGTCGAGGAAGCCGGGCATGCCCCGTGGTCGACGACGGTGGTCGTCCAACAGCCATTGGCGGTGATCGACGTGCCCGCCACTCAGTTCCTTACTTTCGATGCCGGAGTCGCGGCAGGACTGGCCAGGGCGCGTGGCGCAGCCTTCGCGCTCATCGGCCAACTGCACCTGGGTGACAAAGTCGAAATCGATCTTCGCCTCATCGACGCGCGCACCGGCGAACTACGGGATGCCACGGCGGTACCAGTGGCGCCAACCGCAGCGTCCCCCGAGTTGGTGGCGGCCGTGCTTCGTCTTGACGAGCTGGCGAGCCGCACCGACCTGACGCGAAGGGCCGAAGACGGCGGCGCCCAACCGAACTCGCCGCTCATGCTCGCGACTCCCCCGCCCCGCATTCCAGCCGAAAGCGAACCTGCCGGCGCTGCTCAGCCCGGCAACTGGTTGCAGCAGCGATGGCCGCTGGTCACAGCTGTTGCCGTGGCCGCCGGAACGGCGCTTGTCCTCGGAATCGTGGTCGCCAAGGACAACCGCTAGTCGTTGCACGCAAAGCCAAGATCACCTTCGCGATCCGAGCGCCCAATGAGGTATCATGCGCTCTGGCATTTTCCTTCGGAAGCGACCTAGCGGACTAGATCATGTCGGTAGTTGGAATCGATCTCGGAACCACGAACTCGGTGATCGCCACCGTGCGAGACGGCCAGGTGGTGGTGGTGCCGGCTGCCCACGGCGGTTATCTGCATCCCTCGGTAGTGTCGTTCTCCGCCGACGGGCTCAAGTACTTCTCGCGCGAGGGCGTGGCACGCAGGATCGTCGACCCCAAGTACACGGTCTATTCAGGCAAGCGCCTCATCGGGCTTTCGTTCCGGTCGAAGGAGGTTCAAAAAGCCGTCGCCCGCCTGCCCTACGAGTTGCGCGAGGGCAACAACGAGCAGGCGGTGTTCGTCGGCCCGGATCGCACGTACACGATTCCCGAGGTTTCCGGCCTCCTGCTCGGCTATTTGCGCCAGTGCTGCGAACTGTTCCTCGGCGATACCGTGACCGGCGCCGTGATCACGGTGCCCGCGAATTTCAACGATGCCCAGCGCCGCGCAACCATCGACGCTGGCCGCATCGCCGGGCTCGACGTCTTGCGCGTGCTCAACGAACCCACCGCCGCGGCCTTGGCCTACGGGCTTGGCCAGCACATGTCGCAGCGGATCGCGGTCTA
>Ga0265314_10005476_pt1 | contig 11447 bp, 12 predicted proteins | sample 4126metaG_FD_203106 | JGI IMG/M metagenome (GOLD analysis project Ga0265314, IMG submission 203106) | Rhizosphere microbial communities from Carex aquatilis grown in University of Washington, Seatle, WA, United States - 4-1-26 metaG | ecosystem: Host-associated > Plants > Roots > Rhizosphere >... | reverse complement strand
GAAACGGACATGCCCTATCAGGTGTCCATTCGCCACCTCTCGACCCTGCTCCAAAGCTACGAGGGAGACATCGAGAGGACTCTGGCGGCCTTGGAAGGCGTCAAGCCCTCCCAGTTGGCCAGGTTGAAACAACGTGCCGAGTGCGCGTGGCGCTGGGTGACCCGCTTCGCTCCGGAAGATTTCACGTTTCGGCTCAAGCCCGAAGCCGCCGTGGCCAACACGCTAACCGACGCTCAGGCCCAGGCCGTCCGCGGCCTGCTGAAAGTTGTCGACACCGCGTTGGACACCCTGGACGAGAAGGCGTTGAACGACAAGATCTACGCGGTGGCTGGTGAAGCCGGAATCGACACCAAGGAATTCTTCAAGGTGATGTACCAAGCCTTGGTCGGCAAAGACCAGGGCCCCCGGCTGGCCAGCTTCCTCAAAATCATCGGCAAGCAAAAACTGCAGGGAGTCCTATCGAACTATCGGTGACTCGGAGATTGAAGGAAAAGAATGCGACAGGATTGCAGGATGGAGGAGGATTGCTGTCTCTTTCCTCTTCGAAGTCTGTCAAACAGGAGTTAGCCTCCGAAATACAACTTCATGGGGTCCAAATAGAACTCGTGCCAACCGCCTTCGTAGCTCTCGATCTGGTCGTCGGGAAGGCCGGAATGTGCGAGATGAAAGGTGCAGCCATCGGAAGAATCTGTGAAGGTGAGCTCCAGCGTTGAATCGGGTTGATCGTCGGCAAATTCGGTCGTCCGCCAGGTTTGCACGAGCTTTTTGCCAGGGACTAGTTCAAGAAATTCGCCAGTGATATAGCCGTCGCCCGAGGAATATTGTCCGCCTACCCGCGGGTCAAATTCAGCTTCTCCGCCGTAGGACATCGCCGCGTGGTGGACAGGGTCCAGCCATGCTCGATACAGTTTCTCGGCAGAGATAGAAAACTTCGCAGAAAGATCGATGGTGTTCATGGCGTTGCACGACTCCTTGCGTTTCTTTTTTTCATCCCAGGAAAGACTGGTTTGTTCCAAAGCATAGGAAGGAATTGGCGCCGAGGCAAATTTTCTCCGCGTCAGCCGAAGAAACTCCTGACAGATCTGGAGACTATTCAAGGCTCTGGGCGGGAATATTCCTTCTGACAGCCGTTTGCCGGTGTCCACGCCAGACCCCAAACTGAACCCATGACCGAAATGCACCGCTGTTTGGCCGCCAACCTCAAGGCTCTTCGCCAGCGTTGGGGCTTCTCCCAGGCGGAGTTGGCCGAGAGAGCCGAAGTTTCGGTGAGCTACATGGGCGAAATCGAAACCGCTGAGAAGTGGCCCGCGGCCGAAATCCTGGAGCGCTTGTCTTCGGCGCTTCACGTCAAGCCTTTTCAGCTGTTTCTGGAGCCCAGCGACGCCTTGTCGTTTCAGGCGTGGCTGGAGAGGCACGACCAGATTGCCGAACTTGGAGAAAAGCTCTTCGGCTACTTTGAAAACCGAAAGCGCTAACGTAGAATGGGCGCCATGAATCCCCAAGACTTAGGAAAGAAAGCCGCCGGCGAGCAGGCCGTGCTCGATCTTGTCAAGCCGGGAATGAAACTCGGCCTTGGCACCGGGAGCACAGCGTTCTGGGCCATCAAGAAGACAGGCGACCTTTACCGTGCCGGCCAGCTGCCTGGACTGCTCGTGGTGGCAACGTCGTTCGACACCGAAATTCTGTGTCAGCAGGAAGGTCTCGCGGTCAGGGCGCTTGGTGACCCTCTGATCGACGGACGCCTTGACCTCTACCTAGACGGCGCCGACGAATTGGACCCGAGCCTCCACTGCATCAAGGGCGGGGGAGCAGCTCAACTGCAAGAGAAAATCGTCTGCAGCGCCAGCAAGACCTTCGTGATCGTCGCCGATGAAAGCAAAGCTGTCGCGCATCTGGGAACCAAGTTCCCGGTGCCGCTGGAGATCCATGCTCTCGCGCGGCTTCCCGTCATCCGGGCGTGTCAGGCCTTGGGGGCGTCCGCCAAACTGCGCTATGGAACCGGCAAGAGCGGACCCGTGATCACCGACAACGGCCACTTCATTCTCGATGTTGTCTTTGGCGAGCCTGTCGACGCCGTGGCCATGGAAATGCAGCTCAAACTGATCGCCGGGGTGCTGGAAGTTGGTCTGTTTCCCAACCGGGCGTCGAGCGCCTACCTCGGTCAGGCCGATGGAACTTGCCGAATCCTCAAGCCCCGTTCTCCGCTTACCTGAGGCCGAGACGAAAGGATGGGTCGTTTGCGCCTTGCTTTCTGGATTGGCTTAGGCTCCGGACCAGTGGCCCTGGTCGTTCTGGCCCTGGGAACCTTGGCCCCCGCCGTGGTCGAAAAGTTTTACTCGAGGGGATTCTACCCGTGGCTCACCGTCCCTCTTAGCCGACTGTCTGCCCTCGTTCCCTTTCCTTTGGCTCCGGTTCTTCTGGTTCTGGGTGTTGGGGCTGCCGTAGGAGCCTTCTTTTTCTACCCGAAGGCGTGGATGGGCGTGGCGGCGGCGCTGTCGTTCCTTTTGGCCTGGTTTGTTTTGGGTTGGGGTCTGAACTACCAGCGGCTGAGCTGGGCGGACAATCAGGGTTGGACGGTGAGAGGGGGCACAGTCACAGACCTTGAGTCTCTGGCCAAGCGGTTGGCTACCCGCGCCGGCCCGTTGCGGCAGCAAGCGTGGAAGGATGGAACTCCCCCCTGGGCAGCCCTCCTTTCCAAGGGCATTCCCTTGGCCTATGGGCACGCGGCTCAGCGTTGGCCGATTCTAGCCGGCCGTTATCCCGGTCCCAAAGCGGCTCCTGTCAGTTTGTTGTTCTCGTGGCTTGGAATTTCTGGGATCTACCTGCCATTTACCGCCGAGCCGCTGGTGAATACAGGGCCCCAGAGTTGGAGTCTGCCCTTCACCGCCGCCCACGAAAGTGCCCACCTCCACGGCTGGGCAAGGGAAGACGAAGCGAACTTCCTGGCCTTTTTGGTGCTCGCCGATTGCGGTGACGCGAGGCTTGAATACTCAGCCTGGTCCATGGCTCTTCTCTACGTCGCGGGTTCTCTCAACGACGCGGGGCCCGCAGGTGTTGGCGCTTGGAAGGCGATAACGGCGAGTTTGCCACACGAGGTTCTCGACGACTGGAAGGCCTACTTCGGCTACTGGGAGCGTTTCAAGGGTCCCCTCCAGCAGGCGGCGCAAGCCGTCAACGACACTTACCTCAAAGCGCAGGGGCAAGCCGACGGCGTCAAAAGCTACGGCCGGATGGTGGATCTTCTGTTGGCTTGGGAAACTTTGCCCTGACTCGGGGAAGAATCGAGCTTACGGCGCCTTCATCAAGTGGCGCACGTAGCCGGCGGCTTTGAGCGCCTCATAGGCTTGCAGGACTTCTTCGGGAACCTCCTGCTCGATCTGGAACCCTAGCGCCGGGTACTTGAGAATGCGTTCTAGGTCGCCCACCATTTCGTCGACCAAGTCGTCGAACGACCGCCCGGCGGCGTACGGACCTTCCAGTCTCGTGTCGGGGCTTGTGATGTTCCACTGGACCTCGGGACCCAGGCGACATGCCGTAGCGAGCGCACGTCGCTCGGTGTTGGGCTTGGTCACTAGCAGCAACTTCGTTGCCGGAAGTCCATAGCTTTCGAGGAGCCGGCGGGTCAGCGTCACATTCTGGCCCAGATTCGTGGATTGGTCTTCCAACAAGAAAACAGAATGGGGAACCCCAAGCTGCTGGGCCCTTGAGGCAAAAAGCTCAGCCTCGGTTTCGGCCTGGGCCGTGGTCCAGTTGCCTCGGGCACCCGAAAAGACAAGCCGCGGCACCAGGCCGGCCTTCCAGAGTTCGGCGCACCTGTCGGCAACGCGAAGGTCGTAGCTCCCCAAGCCAACCGCAACCTCAGCTTGCTCTACGGCCTGCCCCAAACGGTGGTAGTTCCAGAGGATTGCCGCTTCCCGAATCGCCGCGTTCATTCGTGGGGCTGGCTGGATCCGAGAATCGATTTGATCAGGTGGTCCTTGCTACGCCACTTGGGGTCGGATTTGCACCGCAGGTCGAGGTGGATGCGCTGGCTGAAAACCTTGCCGAGCTCCTTTTGGGCGGCCTGCCGGATCTCCTTGATCTTCTCCCCGCCTTTGCCCACAACGATGCCGACTTGACTCTCGCGCTCGACGATGAGAAAGACTCGAAGCCAGAGCGTTTCCTGAGACTTGGAACCCTCGGCGGGAGGCGATTCTCGGATTTCTCTGTCGGCGACCTCGACGTAGAGGGCGTGCGGAATCTCGTCGGTCAGCCGGTTGATCGCCTGTTCGCGCACGATTTCGGCGATCCGGAAGCTTGGATCCTGGTCTGTATAGAATTCTTCGGGGTAGTAGGCTTGACCCTCGGAGGCGTTCTCGAAGAGGGCGTCAAAGAACCCGTCAAGTCCCGTTTGCGCCAACGCTGAGATGCGAACCACGGCTTTGGGATTGAGCCGCGCTTTGACCCAGACCTCAAGATCGTCCGCGTAGTTGGGTTTGAGTTCTGTCTTGTTCAGGGCCACAATCAGCGGCTTGCGGAGCGTGACAAGGCGTTCGCAGAGTCCTTCTTCCTCGGCGCCGACTTTCCGGCTCGCGTCGATTAGATAGACCACAACATCGGCGTCGTGGAGGGACCTTGTCACGTTGTCCATCATCGACTTGTTGAACTTCTTTTCGCTCAAGTGGAAACCGGGCGTGTCAAGAAAGACGATTTGACCGCGGTTGGGCCGGTTGACGATGCCGCGCACTTGGTTTCGGGTGGTCTGGGGAACCGGGCTGACGATGCTGACCTTGTGGCCGCACAGGGCGTTCAGCAGGGTCGATTTGCCCGAGGAGGGGCGGCCGACGATGGCCGCAAAGGCGGATTTCATCCCTTGGTTGTACCACGGCACCTGGGGGAGGGGGGAGTCCCCCTTAGGGTCTGTTCAAATCGCTTTGCACTCTCTAGAAAGGAAGAATGGGTTATTTCTGGGGCTTCCTCGGGGTTCTTGTGTTTAGTCTCACGCTGCCGATGACGAGGCTCACCGTCGGTGCCCTCGACCCGATGTTCGTCGGCATCGGCAGGGCCGCCGTCGCGGGCCTGCTTGGGCTAGTTTCGCTGGCCGCGACCCGTTCGCCAATCCCACGCTGACGGACCTTGATCCGGTTGGCGTTGGTCGCTATAGGACTCGTCGGTTTTGGCGTTTTCACGAGCTACACTCTTCAGCACCTTCATTCCTCGCATGGCGCCGTCGTCATCGGCTTGCTCCCGCTGGCCACGACCGTGGCCGGAGCCTTGCTGGCCCGGGAGAGGCATCGCAAGGTTGGACAGGTGCAACGGCTTCAGCCGTACCTCACCATAGGCTTCGCTGCACTCTTCTTGTCTGAACCCCCCGATCCTTTGACTGTCGTGACAGGCTCCTAGGTCGCTGGGAACCGAAATCCTAACCGACGTCCGCGCGGACTTTCCCTTCGACCATAAAATCAGTATCCTTGGTGCCATGTTCCACTACGAAGACGAAGAAGAAGAAAACGAAGACAAGAAAGAAGACGCCAAGGCTCCAGGGCCCGATGCTTCAGAAAAATTCCTTAAGACAAGGACCATTCTGCTTTCGGGCGAAGTAAACAAGGCCCTTGCCGAGCGCGTTATCCGCCAGCTCCTGCTCCTCGAGGCCGAATCCTCCGACCCCATCAAGGTGATGATCGACTCCCCCGGGGGCGACGCCGACGCCGGTTACGCGATTTTTGACATGATACGGTTCATCGGGGCGCCTGTGTATACCATCGGCATGGGACTTGTGGCTTCCGCAGGGGCGCTCATTCTGCTGTCCGCCCCCAAGGAACGCCGTCTGGGTCTTCCCAACAGCCACTATCTGATTCATCAGCCGCTGTCGGGAATTCGAGGAGTAGCGACCGAGATCGAGATCCACGCTCTCGAGATCGAGAAACTTCGCGTCAAGATAAACGAACTGATCGCCTCCGAAACCGGCCAGAAACTGGCGCAGGTGGAAAAAGACACGGACAGAGACTTCTGGATGACGGCCGAAGAAGCTGTAAAATATGGTCTCCTAAGCCGCGTCGTCGTCCGCCGGTCCGACCTCGGGGTCTGATTGTGGCTGTAGCCATCTACCGGGGCAAGGTCCGCGATGTGGTCGACGCAGGCGACAAGCTCGTGATGATCACCAGCGACCGCATCTCGGCCTTCGACAGGCCGCTGGGCTCGATTTCCGGCAAGGGAGAAGTGCTGAATCAACTGGCGCTGTATTGGTTTGAACAGACCGCCGACGTCGTCGAAAACCATGTGATTGAGCGCTTGGGACCCCGTTCCACAGCGGTAAAAAAGGCCGCCATGGTCCCGGTGGAAGTCGTGGTGCGCGGTTACTTGACCGGGTCGGCTTGGAGGGAATACGACGCGGGACGGACCGTTCCTGGTCTGAAGGTTCCTTCGGGGATGTGCGCCCATCAGAAGCTCGAGACTCCGCAAATCACGCCCTCGACCAAAGAGGCGGTCGGCGACCACGATCAACCCATTGACCCTGCCGGAATTGTTGCCCAGGGACTGTGCTCCCAGTCGCTTTGGCAGGAGATTGAGTCTACCGCTCTGGCGCTCTTTGCCCGCGGCCAACAGCTGATGGCCCAGCGCGGATTGATTCTTGTCGACACCAAGTACGAATTCGGGATTTTTGAAGGCCGGCTCATCCTTTGCGACGAGGTCCACACCCCGGACTGCAGCCGTTTCTGGTTCACCGACGACTACGAGGCGGCCTTTGCCGTCGGCCGCGAACCGAGAAAACTCGACAAGGAATACCTGCGATCATGGTTGTCGGAACAAGGGTTCGCCGGCGAGGGTCCTGTGCCGTTCATCCCCGAGACTGTCTTTGACGAAACCCGAAAACGCTACGTGGAAGCCTTCGAGCGCATCACCGCGCAGAAATTCAGGTTTTCAAGCGAGTCGTTTGAAGCGGAATCCCAAAGAGTTCTGTCTCTGCTCAACGACTGAGGCCGCGGTGTCACCGGCCCGTCGGGGGGCCTGCCGTGGAAAAGAAAATCCTCTCCTACTTCCCATCGAGACAGAGTTCTTTCTGCCTTCTTTTCCTCCTTGCGTGGGCGATTCTTTCCTCGTGCGCTCTCTTGCCCGATCCGAGGCCTGCCAACCGTCTGACTTTGGCGGCTTGGAATGTCGACAACCTTTTCGACGAGGTCGGCGACGGCGACGAATACCCCGAATTCGATCCGAAGAAAGGTTGGACGAGAGCCCAGTTCTGGCACCGATGCGAGGGCCTTTCCAGAGTGATCCGAACCCTGGGTGACGGCGGGCCCGACGTTCTTGTCTTGGAAGAGGTTGAAGGCGCCCACGCGTTGGCCGTCCTGAGAGACCGCTTCCTGCAAGACCAAGGCTACAAGCACAGCTTCTTGGCTCCCGCTTCGGTTCCTGGCGTAAAGACGGCTGTTCTCAGCCGGTTCCCGTTCCTTCGCACGGGACTTCTTTTCCCTTCTCAGGGAGACGATGACGAGACCCTGCGGCCGCTGGTCGAAGTGGAAATCGACCTGGGCGGGCGTTCCCTTGTCGTTCTTGGCAACCATTGGAAGAGCCGGATCCCGACTCCCAAGAGCACAGAGGGTTCACGGCAAACGGCGGCCAGCCTTCTGCGCCAAAGGCTGGTTGAGCTCGAGGCGCGAACCGACAGGCCGTTAGTGCTCGCCGTTGGCGACTTCAACACTTCGCTGGAGCTGTCGCGGGTTTGGCCCAACCGAGCCCTGATTTCGGGTGGCGTGGCCGATGAGAAGGATTCGGGGCTTGTTGTCTTTCCTGGGAGGGCGGCAGCCCGTGCCACGACGCTGGCCGGTGCGGTTTGGGATCCGTGGGAAGTGGTCACCGACCCGCCTGGCAGCTACTTCTACCAAGGCGACTGGAACCGCCTCGACCACGCCTTTGTTGCGGTGTCTGGGCTGGCGCTGTCCGACTGGGGCTTCGAGTCGTTTCGGGTCGCAGCGTACGCGCCCCGCCCCGTGGCCTACGGCGTCAAAACCCCTGACGGAGTGTCCGATCACTTCCCCCTGGTTCTGACCTTGGCGAGAGTTCAGCATTGAGGTTTCGAGACTTGATTCACCGCGCGCCCCAGCCCTCCAAGGCGCGTGACTGGCAGCGCGATGCGCTTACCGATGCTCTGAGCGGTCTGGGCGACAAGGCCCTCAAGATGGTCGCCAAGGCCCTGGGGCGAGTCTCCGGAACGAGGACCAGGTGATTCGTTGGGGAGGCGAGGCGTTTCTGATCGTCGTGACGCCCGCCTGATGGCGTGCAAGGAGGGGGGCCGCAACAGGACCCTTGTAGGTTCCTCGTTCCTCCCGCCCCAAGGACGTTGCCGCGGGTTGAGTTTTTGGCGCTTTTCTTTTACAAAGAGGAATGACCTACCAAAGTGCCGAGGAATATCTGGCCGACGTTGAAAAGCGCTCGGCCTTGCCCGAAGGGTTCCGGACGGCCACCGTTGACTTGACTTTCCGGCCTTCGGAGCGCCCGGTACTCGAGCCCTTCCCATGCGGCTCAACTTGCTCCTTCTCGATGAACCAACGGCCGCCTTCGCCGGGGTTTTTACCCGCAACGCGTTTCCCGGTGCTCCCGTAATTCTAGGGCGACAGATGCTCTCTGAGCCGCTCACACGAGGAGTCCTGATCAACAACAAGGTAGCCAACGTTGGCGGACCCACCGCCCTTGAAGACGCCAAGTCGTTGCAGGCAGCCGTTGCCGCGACCCTCGGGTCGCCCGCCGAACAGTTCTTCGTCGCCAGTACAGGCATCATCGGCTGGTCCCTGCCCGTCGCCGCGATGAAGGTCGCGCTTCCCGGGTTGCCTGGCGCTCTTCAAGCGCGTTCGGCGCTGCCTCTGGCGCGGGGCATTATGACGACGGACGCCTGGCCCAAGGTCAGGTCGAAGTCGCTCTTTGGCGGCAGAATCGTTGCCGTGGCCAAGGGCGCAGGAATGATCGAACCCAACCTGGCGACCATGCTTGTGTACGTCATGACCGACCTTGAGGTCAGCCGAAACGCCTTGAGGGAACTGCTTCCCCGCGTGGTCGCCCAAAGTTTCAACGCCATCAGCGTCGACGGCGACCAGTCCACCAGCGACATGGTGTTGATCTTTTCGTCCCAGCAGGCGGCCTGTCCCGACCCTGTGGCCTTCGAGAGGGCGCTCGGGGAGCTCTGCCGGGAACTGGCCCAGGACATCGTGCGCAACGGCGAGGGAACGGCCCACGTTATCGAAGTCCGAGTCACAGGCGCGGCCACAGAAGCCGCGGCGCTGCTGGCCGCCAAGGCCGTGGCCAACTCGCCCTTGGTCAAGACAGCGGTTTTCGGCAATGACCCTAACGTCGGCCGGGTGCTTTCCAGCGTCGGCGACGCCTTCGGTAACGCGGACCTTCCCCTCGACCTCAAGAATCTGCGCCTCAAGATCGCTGGCGCCACCGTCTTCGAACGGGGCGCGTTCGGCCTGACCCCCGAGGTCGAGGCCCACCTGAGCGACGCCTTCGTGGCGGCCTCTCAGCCCGAGAAGAAGAACGGCTTCCCCCGTCACGAAGAAAACGTCGTTCTGTCGCTGGAAATGGGCACCGGGCTCGGCTGGGCGACGGTCTGGGGGAGCGACTTGTCCTACGAATACGTCCGAGAGAACGCCGACTACCGCAGCTAGGAGAAACCATGGAACAGACCCGCGAGAAGAGCATCCAAGAGACCCTCAACCTGGTCCAGGTGGCCAAGCGCGAACTCGGAAAACGGATTATCGGGCAAGAAGCGCTGGTGGACGCCCTGTTGCGAGGAGTCGCGGCGGGGGGGCATATCCTGCTGGAAGGAGTCCCCGGGCTGGCGAAGACCCTCGCGGTCAAAACCCTCTCCGAGGTCATGGGCCTCGAGTTCAAACGCATCCAGTTCACCCCCGATCTCCTTCCCGCCGACTTGGTGGGAACCATGGTCTATCGCCAGCAGACCGGTGAATTCAGCCCCCGCAAGGGGCCCATTTTTTCCAACTTCATTCTCGCAGACGAAATCAACCGGGCACCTGCCAAGGTCCAGTCGGCGCTGCTCGAGGCCATGGGTGAACAGCAAGTGACCATCGGCGAAAACACCTTTGCACTGCCCGACCCGTTCTTCGTGCTGGCCACCCAAAATCCCATCGAGCAGGAGGGTACCTACTCTCTCCCCGAAAGCCAGCTTGACAGGTTCATGATGAAGCTTGTCGTCTCCTACCCCACTCCCGAAGAGGAACTGCACATCCTCAAGGTGATTGCCAGCGAACGCGAGATTCTGCCTCCCATCAACAGAGTTCTCGACAGCGCAACGCTCAAGAAACTCAAGAAGGCGGCCTCGGAGGTGAGGGTCGACGAGGGGATCGAAACTTACATTGTCAGCATCGTGAGCGCGACCCGCGAAAAGGACCGCAAGAACTACGCCTTCACACGGTTTATCGACTACGGCGCCAGTCCGCGGGCTTCGATCGCCCTCTACCGTTTGGCTCGGGTCAAGGCGCTCTTCGAGGGCCGAGGATTCGTCCTCCCCGAAGACGTTAAGGCCGTGGCCTTCGAAGTTCTGAGGCACCGTATTGTTCTGAGTTATGAAGCCGAGGCCGAGGAGATGAAGGCCGACGATGTGATCCGCATTTTGCTATCGGCTGTCACGATTCCATGATCTGAGTCCACCTAAAACGATGTTCGATTTTCAGGATTTTTCCACGCGAATCCGGCAGCTCAATCTCCACTCCTCCCGCTTGGTCGAAGGGTTGTACGCAGGCAACTACAGGTCGGTCTTCCGTGGACCTGGTCTCGAGTTTGACGAAGTCCGAGAATACGACCCCATGGACGACGCGCGGTTCATCGACTGGAACGTCTCAAGCCGCATGGGGACGCCGTACACCAAGAAGTTCCGCGAGGAGCGCGAACTCAGCCTGAACCTGATTGCCGACATTTCTCCCTCGATGAACTCGGGATCCGGGCGGCACAACAAGCGTGAGATTCTCAACAGTCTGTTTGCCAACTTGGCCTTTTCGGCCGTGTCCACCGAAGACCGGGTCGGGGCGGTATTCTTTAGCGACAGGATCGAACGGTGGGTTTCGCCCCGCAAGGGCAAGACCCACGCACTGACGCTGGTTCAGGAGTGTTTCACCTCCGAGGCCGAGGGCACAGGCTCGCATTTGGGCTTGGCGCTCAGGACAGCGCACGAATCGATGAAACGGCGCGGCGTCATTATCATCCTTTCGGATTTCAAGACAGGAAATTTCTGGAAGGAGCTTTCGCTGGTCTCCAAGCACCACGACGTCATCGCCGTCCGCATCTTCGATCCGATCGACACCGAATTTCCCGAGGGCGGTCTGATCGAACTGATCGACACCGAAACCGGACAGGTCGTGTGGGGGCTCGGGAACAGCAAGACCTTCCGCAGAGAGTATCACGACTTCTGGATTCTCCAACGGCTCCACTGGAAGCGAGAATGTGCCCGGCGGGGCGTT
>Ga0265314_10005473_pt1 | contig 11450 bp, 10 predicted proteins | sample 4126metaG_FD_203106 | JGI IMG/M metagenome (GOLD analysis project Ga0265314, IMG submission 203106) | Rhizosphere microbial communities from Carex aquatilis grown in University of Washington, Seatle, WA, United States - 4-1-26 metaG | ecosystem: Host-associated > Plants > Roots > Rhizosphere >... | reverse complement strand
TTCGCGGCCATCAGGTTGAACAGGTTGAACGCGCCGTCTCCGTCGAAAATGGCTTCGCCGTCGCCCGCACCCTTGATGACGATGGGCTTGTCGGCAGTGCCGCTTTGAGTCAGGAAATACGTGCCGCTGGAAAGCGTGCCGAGCTGGCCTCCATATTTGTAGCGGTCGTCTTTGTACACGCCGGCGTGAACCAGAATCACATCACCGGGCTGAACGCGAGCCGGGAAGCTGTTGAAGTAATCCGCTCCATTGCTCCCCATGTAGTACGCGGCCTGTAGACCGGTGAAGGCAGGCTCCTGCTTCTGGCCGGTGAAGCCGGGCGGATAGACGTGATAGATTTTGCCTCCCGTGGCCGGCTTGGGCTCGGGACGCGTGTGGACGGTGACGATATTCTCGGCCTTACCGTCGACGCCATCGGGATCGGCCAGGACCAAGCGGCACTCGTAATCGGTCCCAGGATCGAGATCGAAGATGCTCCCGGCGAACATATTCGGGACTATGTATTGCAGCGCGTTTTCGTTGATCCGTTCGTGATCCAGGCGGAGCAGAGGGAGCCCTTCCTTCCACGCTTGCTCGCCCTTCTTGCGATAGAAGACCGAGACGGCGGCGTTATGGTTGTCATCGCCATCGATGTGCCATTCAAAACCCAGGGAAATAAGCGTCGGACGTTCGGTGATGAACTCGCCGGCGGTGGTCCGGTTCGCGGCCTGCAGCGAGATCGCGAAGAGCAGCAAGCCCAGAATCAAATAGGTGCGCATGGCACCGAAGATTCTATCACTCCAGTACCATGAAGTATGCGTTTTGCTGCGTTGTTTCTCGGTCTCGTTGGATTGGTTGCCGCGCAAACGGGCAGTCTCTCGGGCACTGTGACCGACCCGGACGGCCAGGGTGTTCCCACGGCGCCCGTTCAGGCTAAGAACGTCGCCACCGGAAAGATTTACAAAACGGAAGCGGTGGCAAAAGGCAACTATACGCTTTCGAAACTCCCCGCCGGAACGTACGACATCACGGTTCCGCCGATTGGATTTACATTTCCCAAGTACGAGGAGAAAGGCGTCTCGATTCAGAGCGCGAAGACAGCGCGCGTAGATATCCGGCTTTCGTGGGGCGGAAACCTGGGTACGCCGGGAGACGACTTCTCGCTGTTGATCCGCCAAAAGACCGAAGCTTTGCACGCCGGGCCGGCGCCGCGGGGGCGCGATGGCAAACCCGATTTGTCCGGCGTCTGGATCGGGAATCCCGCCGACGCAGACACTCCGGAGATGTTGCCCTGGGCCGAGGAGGTCACCAAGCAACGCCGGGCGCGAGGCGGCGCCGGGAATCCCGGGGAGTCTTGCCTGCCCGGTGATAACCTGCTCATATCGCCATTCATTTACAAAATCATTCAGACGCCGGCGGTGATCGCGATTCTGTGGGAAGGGAACGTCCCGGGGATTGTCCAGATTTTCCTCGATGGGCGCGCGCATCCCAAGAATCTCGACCCGAGTTGGATGGGTCACTCGGTAGGCCGCTGGGAAAGCGACACACTGGTGGTCGATACGGTCGGGTATAACGAGCGGAGCTGGCTCCGAGTGTTTCCGCACACGGAGATGCTGCACGTCGTACAGCGCGTGCGCCGGCCAGATGTCGGGCACATCGAGAAGGAAATCACGATTGAGGATCCGGGTGCGTTTGGGAAGCCCTGGAAGATCCGCGATGTCTGGGATCTAGCTCCCGGCGAAGAGATCGCCGAGTATATCTGCAACGAAAACGAGAAGGACGTCGGGCACCTGAAGTGAATAAACTTGCTATCTGGATTTTCGCGGTTGGCGTGCTATGTGCCCAGCAACCTCCGGACGACGCCGCCCGGGGCAAAGTGATTTTTGAGGGCAAGGGCGATTGCCTGAGCTGCCATCGGATCAAAGTGACCGGCTCGAGATCGGGACCCGATCTTACACTGATCGGGCGTGAACGCCGAGCGACACCCGTGTACCTGGAACGCGCGCTGCTCGATCCGGACGCGGACGTGGCAGCGGCGAATCGGGGCGTTCGCGTGACTCTCAAGAAAGACGGCACCGTCGTCACTGGGAGGCTCGTCAATCGGGACATGTTCACAGTGGAGCTGGTGGATGCCCAGGGGAACCTTAAGCTATTTCCAAAGTCCGAGCTGAGCGACGTGACCATCGTCACCAAGGGACTGATGCCGTCGTATAAGGGCAAGCTGAGTTCCGAGGAAATCGCGGATGTGGTCAGCTATCTGCGTTCTCTGAAGTAGCGATCCGCGGACGACGTCGGCCTATAAGGGCCACAGCACGCTTTCCTGCGGTGGCGAGAGAAGCTGCACGGCGATCGGCCGCGCTAGTTCGTCATCGCTCAGCTGGCACATGCCTTGCTGCTCCAGTTCCTTCAGCAGGTTCGCAACCTCCTCGAAATCCTTTCGAAGAGCCGTTAGCGCGGATTCGTCGACCATGACCCAACCGGTGGTCGCCTCACTGCGGGTGCATAGATAGAAATAAAGCTTGAAAGCAGGATCGGTCAATAGAGGGGTAAGCTGTTCGATCGGCGTTACGTACTCTTTGGGCAAAGGCGAGAACATAGGAGACAACGCATTCCAAAGCACGTTATCTATTCGGCACTTTGAAGGTCGCTCCCGGGGAGGATTCTAGTGAATCTTACCTTAGCCAGATTTCAGAAATTACCTGAGTACTTTGGGCGTATGTCCAGAGCAGACGCTTCTGCCCGAGTCGTTGAACCAGGTCCGGTTCTAGTCCCAATAGACGAACGCCATCGCGTTGCCGGTACCGGCTTCCGAGCGATAGCAGGGCACGTAATCGACCTTGTGATACATCAGGCCCGCCGCGTTCATCGCCGCGATCACCGGATACCAGTTCTTAGTCTCCGCGGTTCCCACCTTGAAGACGTTCTCGGGGATTTTTTCGAGAGCCGCTTCGTCGCCCTTTTCCATGGCGTCGAGAATGGTCTTGTCCAGCTCCTCATCGATCACGAAGTGCGTGAGGCCCCCAGAGGCCATGAGCGCGACGCGGCCGTAACCCTTGAAACTCTTGATCGCGCGATACAGCGCGTGGCCGAACTGCAGGCAGCGTGCGTTCCTCGGAACGTTGTGCGGGAAATGGACGTTCAGGATGATCGGCACGCTGGGCGGAGGCGTGTCGCCCAGAATCGAGTGATACAGGAATCCATAAGCGTGAGGGATTCCGCCGCGCGGGGCCGCTTTCGGAGTGATATCGGATTGCGCCAGGTCGAAGTTCTCGACGGCCAAAGAATCCAGGATGTGGTCCGCTAGCTCAGACGCGCCTGGATAAGTCGCGCCCTCCTCGGGTGAATTGCCGGGCTCGGCGATGTTCAGGCCGGGAGCGTCCTCATGCAGGTGCTGAACATTCTTGATCTGGGCGCCGCGATAGACGGTGATCGAAGGCGTCAGGCCTTCGTCGAAAAACTCGCGCTGGTCATTACCTAAAATAACGACGGCCTCGGGGGCGGTCTCCTTGAACTTTTTGCCGAGCACCTCCATCGCGTGGCGGCACTGCTGAAAACGTTCGCGGCGGACCTCGACGGTGACTTGATCGGCGAAGCCCGGGGCGCGCTCCTTGAGCAACGTCTCGAAGTCGTAAGTCTTGCCGCGGAACCAATGCTTCTTGTTTTCGCGGTCGGCTATCGCGCGTAGATCCCATTGCTCGGGGGGCGTCGACAGCAGAGGCCCGTGAGACGATCCAATACCCAAAACGATTTCGGCCATATATGAATCTTGAGTGTACTACTTGAAGGCGAGCTTGGCTCTCGCGTCTTCTTCCGCTTTGATCGACGGTCCGAACAGGTTTTCGAAGAAATGTTCGCGTACCAGCCGCTCGACTACACTGTTGTCGATCACCTTGTGGAAGTCGTACGCCTTGAGCCGGGCGCCGACCTGCGGGTCGGCTTGATGCTCCACGATGTACTGTACCGCCGGCGCCAGCACGTAAGGAATGCGCTCATAGGACTCGGCTTTGCGGTCGTGATCGTACAGCCGTTCCACATCGGCCTGCGTTTGAGGATCGTACACCGCATACGCCTTCACGGCCATGGCTCGATCGTCGTAGTAGCGCTTGATGCCTTCGGCTTGCGCCTTGATCAGCAGCTCGGGCAGCTTGGGATTCGCGGCGATGGTGCTCTTCTTGAACACGTATGCCAGGGGCGCGTAGAGATCCTGGTAGTCGGCCAGATTGGCGATTTCCTTGAACCCCTGCGATTCGAGCTTGAAGTAAGCCGGAGGCGGAAGCATGGTGGCGTCGACGCGGCCGCTGACGAGGGCCGCTACTCGGCCGTTGCCGTCGGTGCCCAAAGGGATCCACTGGACGTCGCGGGAGTTCAGCCCGTTTTTGGCGAGAATCGCCAGCGCGAAGTTGTAAGGAGGGTCACCCAACTGGCTGACGCCGAATCGCTTGCCCTTTAGGTCCTTGACGCTCTTGACGTCGTCCTTGGTCATCATCGCGAACAGGCCACGGTTCATGGGACTGCCCATGATCACCAGCGATCCGTCGAGCGAAGCCGCCTGCATGGCTTGCTCCATGGGGTAATTGGTCGCCTGGGCTTCACCGCTGACGATCATCGCGATACCGGCCGGATGGACGCCGAACACCATGGTCGCGTTCACGCCGTACTTTTGGTAATAGCCGCCTTCTTTCGCGAGGAACAACGGCCAGTTGGCGGGAGCCTTGGCAGGATAGTTGATGGTGATGTTCTGCGACGGAGTTTGCGCCCAGACTGTGAGCGCAGCAACGGCGATCGTCGCCGTTAGGAAGCTGTTCAACGCGAAGGTTCGCATGTTGCCAGAGGGGATTATAGCGGCTCTGTTCGCCGGTAGCAAAGCTCTGCTCAATAAAGCAGGAACGGGCGGCGGCGATTCATGAAGCTAGCGATATCGTTCATCAAGCCCTGCTCGATCACGCGCGGATCGTCGCCAGCCTTGAGCGAGTCGATCACTTTGCGGTTACCGATCAACTGCTTCGACAGCTCGACGTCGATCTTGCCGGGATAGAGCTTGTGGAGCGCGTAGGCGACTTCCAGGCCCAGACGGATCGAATCGAACTGATCGCGATCGGTGATGATGAATCGCACGCCTTCCGTCTTGGGGGTGAGGTGCGTGGGATAAACGCGCACGCCAGGAATGTATCGGCTATTCAGAAACTCGGCGAGTTCCACGCCATGCACCCAATCCGCGCCAATCTGCTCGAACGGAGCATCCGTACCGCGTCCTACCGAATAATTCTTCGACGACTCGATCAGCGCGAGGCCGGGATAGAGCGTCGCCGCGTTCAGGCTGCGCATGTTCGGCGAAGTGTCGATCCATGGCAGGCCGGTGGAATCAAACCAGTCGCCGCGCTCCCAGTTCTGCATTTTGATGACGTGCAGGTCGGCGTTCCACTTGCGTTCGGCATTCGCCATCGTGGCGAGCTCGCCTAGCGTCAGCCCGTGCCGAACCGGTAGATCGTAGCAGCCCACGAAGCTTTGAAGACTCGTGTCCAGCATCGGTCCTTCGACGTGAGTCCCGGTCACCGGATTTGGCCGGTCCAGCACATAGAATGGAAGCTTGGCTTTCGAGGCTTCCTCCAGCGCATAGAGCATGGTGCAGGAATAGGTGTAGAAGCGCGAGCCGACGTCCTGGATGTCGAACACCAGCGTGTCCACACCGCGCAGCATCTCCGGCGTAAGCCGGTATCGGCCGTCATTGTAGAGGCTGCGAATGGGGAGTCCGGTGGTCTGATCCCGCGTATCGCCAATATCCGGCCGATTTTCGCGGCCGGTAATTCCGTGCTCCGGAGTGAAGATCGCGGTCACTTTTACGCCCGACGCGAGCATGACATCCACGTTGCGGCGGCCCTGCCGATCTATTCCGGTCTGATTAGTGATCAATCCCACTTGGAGGCCTTGGAACGGAGCGAACTTCGCTTGCGCGAGCACCTCGAGTCCGGTCATGACCCGGTCATTCTTGGGACCGAGGCCCAGACCGCTCGCGGCGATCGTCGCGACACTCCTGCGCCATTCGTTGATGCTGCGACCGCCCTTGGGATGGACGCGATTGGTCATGATCACGACGAATGCTTTGCTGGCCGGGTCGATCCACAAAGACGGTCCGGTGAACCCGGTGTGGCCGTAGGATGTTCCGCGCGGGAAGATGTCGCCGCGATTCGAAGAATACGGTGAGTCGATATCCCAGCCTAGGCCGCGCAGGATCGGGGGATCGGGCGGTGAGGCCGGCGAAGTGAATAGTTCGATCGTGGCCGGCTTGAACAGGGTGCCGCTCAGCATCGCTTGGGCATACAGCGCGAGGTTGTCGGCAGTCGAAAACACGCCGGCGTGACCCGCGACACCGCCCATGTATCGTGCGGTGGGATCGTGCACCACGCCGCGCAGGGGCTTGCCAGTAGCAGCATCGATCTCCGTTGGCGCGATCCGAGCGACGAGCGAGGTCGCGGGACTAAATGTGGTGTCGCGCATTTGCAGCGGCTCGAAAATCTGTTCGCGCGCGAACTGATCGAGCGGCTTGCCGCTAACACGCCGGACGATCTCGCCTAACAGTTCAAAGTTGATGTCGCTATAAACGAAGTTCACTCCGGGCGGACCCGCGGGCTTGTCGATCAGCGCCTTGCGGATGCCGGTATCGTACCCGCTCCACGCGGGGTCGAGATCGAGATCGGGACGCAGACCGGAATAATGCGTAAGTAGATTACGGATGGTTATGGTGCTCTTGCCGCCCTGAAATTCGGGCAGATACGCGGTCACCGGATCGTCGAGCTTGATCTTGCCCTGTTCGTAGAGCTTCATGATCGCGGGCGTGGTCGCCACGACTTTGGTAAGGGACGCTATGTCGTAGATGGTGTCCAGTGTGGCGGCTTCGCGCGCCGGAACCAACGCTCGCTCGCCATACGCCTTGCGATGGACGATTTTTCCGTCGTGGCCGACGATGATGACCGCGCCGGGGATCAAGCCATCGCGAATGGCCTGCTCGGTGGCTGCATCCAGTGCGGCTGAACTCGTGAAGGCAGCAAAAGTTTGCGCTGACGCATACGCTGCGAACGTCACCGCCAGCAATAGCCTCATAGCAATTGTTTCGCGATTCCTTCGAGCAGCGTCGCCAGATCGAGATCCTTTTGCGTAATGCCGCCGGCGCTGTGAGTCGTGAGGTCAACAGTCACTTTGTTATAAACGTTGGCCCATTCCGGATGGTGGTCGTTCTTTTCGATGGTCGGCGCAGCGGTGGCCATGAAGCCAAAGGCGTGCGCGAAGTCGGCGAATTTATACTCGCGATGGAGTTTGCCGAACTGAACTTTCCAGCCCGGCAGCTTGACTAAGCCTTCGAAAATCTGGGTATCGGTGAGTTTTGCCACTTGATCCGACTTTATCAGACATCTAAACCCACCGCGCGCATCAGTTCCAAGGCGTTGCCCCGCGCCACCACTCCGGGGCGCAGATGATAGTCGAAACGAATCTCGCCGCCCTCCAGATGATCCTCGAAATGAACATTGATCGCGCGGCCGTTGAGTTGTTCGGCGATCTCAGCCAGCGCCAGGTCATGCGTGGTGGCCAAACCGATCGCGCCGCGCTCGACCAAGCCGACCAGCAGAGCCTGCGCGCCGATCCTCCGATCATGCGAGTTGGTGCCGCTCAGAAGTTCGTCTAATAGAAACAGCAGCGGCTCGCCGGAACGCGCCAGGTCGACGACATCTTTCAGGCGGCTGATCTCGGCGTAGAAGCGCGAGCGGTGGTCGGTTACCGAATCGGTGGTACGCATCGACGCGCCCAAGCGCAGGCGTGAAAGCTGAAGCCGGCTAGCGGTGACAGGCGCGCCCGCCCAGCCAAGAACCACGCTCAAGCCCACGGCGCGCAGCAGCGTGCTCTTGCCCGACATATTCGACCCGCTGATGATCCATAGTCTGATATCGCCTTCAAGCTTTACGTCATTCGAGATGGCTTCAGCCGCGGGAATCAGAGGATGGGTAAGACCCTGCGCATCGTAAAACCGTTCTGATGAATCCGCCAGTTCGGGGAACACCGCATTGGGCCGCTCGTACGCGAAGCTCGCCAACGAGCTCATCGCTTCGAATTCGCCGATCGCGGCCACCCATCCGGCGACATGCGGACCGTAGCGGATGCGCCACTTTTCGATCGCCATGGCGAATTGCGGCATCCAGACTAACGCGGCGGCAGGCAGGCGAAAGAAGAGATTTCGAGCCCAATCGAGGCGGTCCACCAAACCGACCAGGCGCTGGATCTGCCGGGTGGCGGGAGTTCCGTCCACGAGCAACCGGGCGCGCATCCCCGCCAGCGCGGGCGAGCTGAATGGCTCCCGCTCCAGCCGTTCCAGCAGCAGCGCGATCAACCGCAATTCATGCGCGGGAGTGCCGACGCTCCCAGCCACCTGGTTGGTCGCCCGGTTCGTCGCCATCATGAATATGAGCTCGCCCAAGACGACAAACAGGAACGGGACAAGACTGGTCCATTCGAGCATCACAGTGATCGCCGTCACCACGGCGGCGATCGACAACGCGAGCGCCACCCAGCGCGCTCCGGGGAAAAAGATCACGGCGGGCTCGGTGCCCCACGCGCCCAGTCTGCGATCGTCCAGCGCGGCTCGGAGGTCGTCGCCCATCAGCGCGATCTCCTCGCGCAAATCCACACCAGGACGCAGTTCTTTGACCGACTCCTGTCGGGCGGCGACCTCGGCGGGCTCACCCGGCGTCAACAGCCAGCCTGCAAGTACGCGTTCTCCCATGCGGGTCCGCGCGGTAGAGAGCAGCTCAAAGAGCGATCCGCGGCCGAACAGATCCAGATCGTCGGAAAAGACGTGGCGAGGATCGCGGAAGCGCTCGCCTTGATTGCCGGCGCCGATCCACTTGTTATCGAGACGGGCTAAGGCGCGCTCGTAGTGTGTCATTCCGCGCGCTGCCCGACGCAGGTCGCGATCGACGCGATCGTGAATCACCACCAGTACTATGAGCGCGAAGATCGGCAACAACAGCCACCATGGCGAAATTCGCCCGGCTCCCAAGGAGACCGCGGCGACTGCCACCAGCAGGAGTCCGCTGATCAGCCGAGCGTTTCCCAGCCGCCGATGCAGCAGTTCGTTCCGGGCATGTTCGCCACGCCAGCGGTCCAGGCGATTTCGGTACTCATGAAGAGGATCCAAGTCTTTAAGGTACTCATTGTTGGTCCACCAGCGCGCGGTATGCTTGGGAACTGGTGGTTCCTGATGCTGGCTCGCCTGCGCCCCACGTTGGATTTCATGCCGTCGCCGGTTGCGGATAAACCCGGTCTTCTGATCCGGGATCCGTTTTATTTCTCGGATGCGACGCTGATCATTCCACCCGTTCTGGTCGAGAGCCTGACATATTTCGACGGCGCTCACAGCTCGCTCGATCTGCGCGAGCATCTGGTTCGCCTGACCGGGGACCTGGACGTCTCCGGGCTGGAGCAGCACCTGATCGATACGCTCAGCGAGGCAGGATTTCTTGAAGATGAAAACTTCTTCCACCGTAAGGAGGAAGCCGAGCGCACCTTCGCCGACGCGCCCACGCGGGAATTCGTGCACGCCGGCACAGGGTATCCCGATAATCCGGCGGAACTTACATCCACCTTGCGCGGATATCTCATGAGTAACGGCGTGGGTAACGGCGCCGCGGCGGCGCCAACAGCCCGCGTGCGAGCGATTGCCGCCCCCCACGTGAGCCCCTACGGCGGCATCGATTCCTATCGCGCTGCGTATGCTTCGCTCACGCCGGCCGATGCCGAAAAGACGTTCGTGATCCTGGGCACTTCGCACTATGGACAACCTGACCGCTTCGGTCTCACGCGCAAACCGTTCGTCACTCCCTTCGGCGAAACCGGCACCAACCTGGCCCTGGTCGATGAGATTGCGCGCGCGGCCGGAGACGGCGCCCTGATGGAAGACTACTGCCACGCGATCGAGCATTCCATCGAGTTTCAGGTGGTGTTTCTGCAACACCTGTACGGGCCAAGTGTGCGGGTGCTGCCGGTTTTATGCGGAGCTTTCTCGCGCGGCATGAAGTCAGGCGCGCAGCCCGATGACGACGAGGCCGTGCGAAGAACCATCGGGGCTCTCGGCGATATCGCGGCCCGTGAAGCCGACCGGCTCCTATGGGTGCTGGGCGTCGACATGGCACACATGGGCCGCCGGTATGGAGACCGGTTCGAAGCTGCCGCGGATCGCGGAGAGATGCAAGATGTCGCCCGTCGCGACCACTTGCGCATCGAGCGGATGGAGCACGGCGACGCGGCCGGCTTCTGGGAACAAGTCCGCGAAAATCGAGACGATCTCAAATGGTGCGGAGCATCGCCGATCTACACGTTCCTGCGCGCGATGCCCGACGCTCGCGGCAGCCTGCTGCACTACCAGCAGTGGAACATCGACCCGCAAAGCGTGGTCAGTTTTGCGGGCATGAAGTTTGCGGCTTAGCCTTGGCCACTCGCTACCGCTCGTGGTTCTGTGCTCCAACCGAACCGCGAACATCAGTGAGCGGCTAGTTCGCTGCCCCTCCACGTCCATTCTGCGCCGCTGGAGGCTGCGGCTTCGGCAGTGGTTTGCGCGGCAGCATTTCTTCGCGATTCGCGGCTTGGTACACGAACGACGCGACGATCGCCGCCATCTGCGCCATATCGGCGCGCTGAACACGATCATACACGTCCATGTTGGAATGGTGCGTCCGCGAGTTGTATTCCAGGCCGTCCTGAATGAACTGGAATCCCGGCAAGCCCACCGCGTCATAGCTCAGATGATCCGTTCCCGTGGTGTTGCGGATGCTGATGGTTCCGGCGCCCAGGTCCTGGAACGGTTTGAACCACGCCTCGAACACCGGACGCATCGCGTCATTGCCTTGCAGATAGACGCCGCGAATCTTCCCGCTGCCGTTGTCAACATTGAAATAGCCGGCCAGCTTCGCATGCTCGGGCTTCAGCTTCATATCCTCGCGTTTTCCGAAATGTTCGTCGACATAGGCGCGCGATCCCAGCAGACCCTGCTCTTCCCCGCTCCACAACGCCATGCGAACCGTTCGATCCATGGGCAGATCGAGGGTCTTGAGAATGCGCATCGCTTCGATCATCACGGCGCAGCCGGCCGCGTTGTCGGTGGCTCCCGTGCCGCCCTGCCAGCTATCCAGGTGCGCGCCGATCATCACGACCTCATCGCGCTTGCGTCCGCCGGGGATCTCGCCAATGACGTTCACGGAATCGGTGCGGTCGTCCAGGAATTTCGCTTGGATTTCGAATTCCAGCTTGACGGGAACTTTGTTGTCGAGAAGACGCATGACGCGATTGTAGTGTTCCGGCGTCAACGCGACCGTGGGAGGCGGGACAGGATCCTTGATGTCGCGTGTTCCGGCGGCTTGGCCGAAGACGGTGCCGCCACTACTCTGGCCGCCGCCCAGGCGGACCACTACGGCCACGCCTTCATCCTT
>Ga0265314_10005472_pt1 | contig 11451 bp, 9 predicted proteins | sample 4126metaG_FD_203106 | JGI IMG/M metagenome (GOLD analysis project Ga0265314, IMG submission 203106) | Rhizosphere microbial communities from Carex aquatilis grown in University of Washington, Seatle, WA, United States - 4-1-26 metaG | ecosystem: Host-associated > Plants > Roots > Rhizosphere >... | reverse complement strand
CGGCTGGCCTCCGCGGCGGCCGCCTCCGGCGCCGACACCGTGGTCGCCGAGCTCACCCGGGGCTACGACACGCTGCTCGCTCGCCAGTTCAAGGACGGCGCCGAGCTGTCCGGCGGCCAGTGGCAGCGCATCGCCGCGGCCCGCGGCTTCTACCGCACCGCGCCGCTGCTGATCATGGACGAGCCGACCGCGGCGCTCGACGCGCGGGCGGAGTACGCGCTGTTCTCCTCGCTGCGCACCCTGGCCCGCGACCGCACCGTGCTGATCATCACCCACCGCCTCGCGTCGGTCAGGCACGCCGACCGCATCTACGTTCTCGCCCACGGCAAGGTCATCGAGACGGGCACGCACGCCGAGCTGACCGCGCTGGCCGGCCAGTACGCCGAGCTCTACACCCTGCAGGCATCCCAGTACCAGGCCACGGCCTGACCTGGGGATCCGTAAAAAAGGCCACCGGGAGACCAGCCTAGTTATCCCGTTGCCGTGCGGTCCGGGGGCGTGCTTCAATCGCGACGTGCCAGCCCTTGATCCTGAGCGAACCGGCTCATGCCTGATCTGCGCCACATCCCGGAGGGGGGAACTCCCCCCAAGCGGGCCGCTGGACTGTGATGCCTGATCCCTGGGAGGGCGTGGCGGCTGACGGGACGATCGTGACGGGCGCGGACCGAAGCCGGGTACCCGCCGCCTTCGAGCCCGTCCTGGCGGACGCGGCTGCCCTCGCGGCCGCGTCCGGGGCATCGCTCTACGTCTATGGATCAGTGGCTAACGGGACCGTGCGACCTGGCTTGTCGGACGTGGACCTGCTGTCCGTCGACCTGGCCGACCCTTACGGCGCAGGCCAGGTCTTGTCGGATCGGTACGCGGGACTGTGCCGGGGCGTGGAGATCTCCCCTCTCACGGCCGCGGACCTGGTCGGCGACTCCGACGCCGCCTACGGCGACCGCGTCTTCCTGCGCCACTACTGCGTCCACCTGGCCGGGCCGGACCCGTCCGCCACGCTCCCGGCGTTCCCCGCGGATGCCAGGGCTGCCCGCGGCTTCAACGGCGACATCGCCCGGTGGCTCCAGCGCTGGCAGCAGGTACTGGAGTCCGGACAACTCGCAGGAGACGTACTGGGCGTCAGGGCCGCCAGGAAGACCCTGCTGGCCGTCGCCGCGCTGGTAAGCGTCCAGGACCGGACCTGGACGACCGACCGCGCGCGTGCTGCGCGACGCTGGAGTGAAATCGAACCGAGCCTCGCCGCTCCACTGAGCCAGCTCCTCGCCTGGGCAACGACGGAGCTCCGCCCGGCCCAGGAAGAAGTCCGGCTGGCACTCGCGGGCGACGGGATCGTCGCAGCGGTCGTCGATCGATTCGCCAGCCTGATCGGGCTCTGGCCGGAAGAAAGCCAGCAGGACGACGATTACCAGCGAGTGATCGCCAGCCTCCGGGTGGCGTACGGGCCCGGCCCGGCGGCCCTGCGCGACGGCTGGGCCAAGGAAGACTTCAAGGTGCAGGAGCGGCGTCGCTTCCTTGACCTGCTCCGGGAGCGGGGCGCGGCTAGCCTGCTTGAGGTGGGCGCCGGCCCAGGGCACGACTCGCTCTACTTCAAGCAGCAGGGCCTGCGGGTACTGTGCACCGACTTGTCGCCCGACATGGTCCAGCGCTGCACGGCCAAGGGCCTCGACGCGCGGGTGGCCGACTTCCTGCGCCTGGGCGTTCCCCCGGCGTCCTTCGACGCGGTCTTCGCCCTGAACTGCCTGCTCCACGTCCCGACCCCGGACCTGCCCCGCGTACTGAAGGCGCTCAGCGAGGTCCTCGTGCCTGGCGGCCTGCTCTACGTAGGGACCTGGGGCGGCCCGAACCAGGAGGGCCTGGTAGCCGACCCCCGGTACCCGGTCCCGCGCTTCTTCGCCTTCCGCTCGGACGAGGTGATGCGGCAACTCCTGGCCGGGCAGTTCGACATCCTGTCGTTCGCCGCCTTCGACAGGGGCGACAACGACCGCTTCCAGTCGTTCATCCTGCAGAAGACCGCGAGCTGAGCAAGAGAGCGGGCCGGCGGAGCCACGCCCTCGTCCTGCTGACGACCGCTGGCCTCAGCGGGGGCCTGCCGCGTCGAGCAGCGCGACGAGCTTGGCCGGGGCGACCGCGCGGTAGGCGTCCGCGCACAGCTCGGCGAGCTCCGCCCAGTCGACCTCGCCGTCGAGCCGGACGCCGATCCAGCCCCGGTGCCCGACGTACGGCGGGCGGAAGAAGCGGCCGGGCGACGCCGCGGTCAGCTCGGCCTGCGCGCCGGGCAGGCCGGCGCACCACAGGTGCGGGAAGTGATCGTCATGGTGCCCGTCGGCCCACAGCTGCGCGAACGACTTCTTGCCGCGCACGAACCAGGCGGGCACACCGTGGGAGGGCCGCTCGGTCACCTCGGGCAGTGCCAGGCAGATCGCCCGCAGCCGTGCGCCCAGGTCATCGTCGCTGTCCACCTGGCCACCGTATCGCCTGGGCGGTCAGCGCCGTGGCGTCAGTGCCGGGAGTGGCCAGCGGGGAACGATAGGACAGCGGGCGGGCCGTGTTACGCGAACGGCATCGTGGGTACGTGCCCGAAAACTGCCGGACGGTTATGGTTGGGGGATGAATCGGCCCGTGCTGGGGAGCTGCCCGTGCTGAGGCGTTGGCGGCGAGCTCCCGTTCGCGCTGCTATATTCGATACTAATATGGTCGGAAAACCCGACTTTGTGATGAAGGGTCTGGCCGGAGTTTGATCACGTTCGAGGCAGTGACGAAGCGGTACCGGGACGGGACGGTCGCCGTCGACGGTCTCGACCTCGAGGTGCCGGCCGGCCAGACGATGGTCCTCGTCGGCCCGAGCGGCTGCGGCAAGACTACCTCGCTGCGCATGATCAACCGGCTCGTCGAGCCGACGGAAGGCACCATACTGCTCGACGGCACCGACATCAGGACGCGCAACCCGGCGCAGCTGCGCCGGGGCATCGGCTACGTGATCCAGCAGACCGGGCTGTTCCCGCACCGCACCATCGAGGACAACATCGCCACGGTCCCGGTGCTCACCGGGTGGACGCGCAAGAAGGCGCGTGACCGGGCGCGGGAGCTGCTCACGCTGGTCGGCCTCGATCAGGGCCTGGCCAGGCGCTACCCGCACCAGCTGTCCGGCGGGCAGCAGCAGCGCGTCGGGGTTGCCAGGGCCCTCGCCGCCGACCCGCCCGTGCTGCTGATGGACGAGCCGTTCAGCGCCGTCGACCCGATCGTCCGCGCCGCGCTGCAGGACCAGCTGATTTCCCTGCAGGCCGAGCTGCGCAAGACGATCGTGCTCGTCACGCACGACATCGAGGAGGCGATCAAGGTCGGCGACCTGGTCGCGCTGTTCCGTCCGCACGGGACGCTGGCCCAGCTCGCACCGCCGGAGACGCTGCTCGCCGAGCCCGCCGACGACTACGTGGCCGGCTTCGTCGGCTTCGACCGCGGGATCAGGCGGCTGTCGTTCGTCCGGACCACCGGGCTGAACCTGGGCACCGGGCCGGTGCTGCCCGCCGACGCGACCGTCACCAAGGCCCTGGCCGCGGGCGAGCCGTGGATCCTCGTCACCGACCCGCAGTCCGGCACCCCGCGGGGCTGGGCGGACGCGGCCAAGCTCGCCGCGCTGCCCGGCGACACCCCGCTCGGCCAGGCGGCGACCGAGCCGCTCAGCCACGCGTTCACGGTCGGCACCGACTCGCTGCGCGCCGCGCTCGACGCCGCCGTGCTGTCCCCGGCCGGCCTGGCGACCGGGGTGGACAGCGACGGCCGGGTGCTGGGCGTCGCCACCTTCGACCAGCTGCGCGCCGCCATCCAGGCCGGGGAAACCGCGCGCGGGAACGCCGCGCGCGCGGACGCCGCGCAGGTGCGGGAGGTGCCACGGCCGTGATGTGGTCATGGATTCCCGGGAACGCGTCACTCATCTGGCATCTGACCTGGGAGAATCTCAAGCTTGGCGTGCTTTCCGCGCTCTACGGTCTTGTGCTGTCCCTGCCGCTCGGCATCATCGCCGCCCGCTTGCGGTGGTTCTACCCGCCGGTGCTCACCGTGTTCACCATCCTCTACGCGGTCCCGTCGCTGGCGCTGTTCATCGCGCTGATCCCGGCGTTCGGCCTCACCGACACCACCGTGATCATCGCGCTCACCGTCTTCTCGCTGTGCGTCATCCTGCCCAATGTCGTCGCGGGGCTGCGCGCCGTCCCGGCCGCCGTGACCCAGGCCGCGACCGCGATGGGCTACGGCCCGCTGCGCCGGCTCGTCACGGTCGAGCTCCCGCTCGCCGTGCCGGTGATCATGGCCGGGCTGCGCGTCGGCGTCGTGTCAAGCATCAGCCTGGCGAGCGTCGGCCAGCTCATCGGCGTCTCCAGCCTCGGCTACCTGTTCATCGACGGGCTGCAGCGGTCCTTCCCGACCGAGATCTACGTCGGGCTCGTCCTGGTCATCGTGCTCGCCCTCGTCTGCGACCTGATCCTGGTCGCCGTCAGGCGGGCGCTGACGCCCTGGCTGGCTCGCACATGAGGGGCGGCGGCGGATGAGCTTCTTCTCCTACGCCTGGGACTGGATCACCCAGAGCGTCAACTGGCATGGCTCCGACGGCATCCCGCACCAGGTGCTCGCGCACCTCGGCTACAGCGGCCTGTCCCTGTTCATCGCCGCGGTGATCGCGGTGCCGGCCGGCGTGGCGATCGGGCACCGCGGCGGCCGGTCCGCGGTCGCCGTCGTCAACGTGGCCAACGCCTGGCGCGCCATCCCCACCCTCGGCCTGCTCACGCTGCTCGCGGTTTTCCTCGGCTTCTCCGCGCTCACCTGGCTGGTGCCGCTCGTCGCCCTGGCGATCCCGCCGATTCTCCTCACCACGTGCGAGGGGGTCGCCGGGGTCGACCCCGGCGTCACGGACGCGGCCAAGGGCGCCGGCATGACCACCTGGCAGCAGGTTGTCCGGGTGGAGGTGCCGATCGCGATGCCGCTCATCCTCGTCGGCCTGCGCACCTCGGCCATCTTCGTGGTGGCGACCGCGACGATCGCCGCCTATATCGGCCTTGGCGGCCTCGGCCGGTTCATCATCGACGGCCTGGCCAGCAACCAGTACGGCCCGGTGGCCGGCGGTGCGCTGCTCGTCGTCATCCTCGCGATCCTCGTGCTGGTCCTGTTCGCCGGCATCTCCCGGTTGGTCGTCCCGGCCGGACTGCGCAGGCAGGGACGCTCGGAGTAACGCGGCGCGGCTCAGCGCTGAGCATCGCCTCACCATGTTATATAGCAAAAAACGAATACCCGCTCGAAAGGATATGATATGCCTATCAGAACCGCCGCCACCGCCGGGCTCGCCACCTTCACGGTGGTCGCGCTCGCCGCGGTGACCGCGTGCTCGAGCAGCAGCTCTAGTTCGAGCACCTCCGCGAGCAGCCCGGCGAGCACCGCGGCGAGCAGCGCCTCCAACCCGCTGTCGTCCGGCGCCGCCTCCGGGACGGTGGTCATCGGCTCCGCCAACTTCCCGGAGAACGAGGTGCTCGCCGAGGTCTACGCCCTTGCCTTGCAGGCGAAGGGGGTCAAGGTCTCCACCAAGCTCAACATCGGCGCCCGCGAGGTCTACTACCCGCAGGTCGAGAAGGGTGCCATCACGATCATTCCCGAGTACAACGGCACCCTGCTCTCCGTGGAGGTGGACAAGACATCCACCGCGAAGTCCACCGCGGACGTCGACACGGCGCTCGCCGCCGGGCTGCCGTCCACGCTGACCGTGCTTGACCCGGCCGCGGCCCAGGACAGCGACTCGATAACGGTCACCGCGGCGACCGCGGCCAAGTACCACCTCACGTCCATCGCCGACCTCAAGCCCTACGCGGCGAGCATGGTGCTCGGCGCCCCGCCGGAGTTCAAGACCCGGTCTGACGGCATCGCGGGCCTCAAGGCCACCTACGGGCTGACGTTCAAGAGCTTCGACCCGCTCGACGAGTCGGGCCCGATCACCCTGGCCGCCCTCACCGGCGGCAAGGTGCAGGCGGCCGACGTGTTCACCACCACGCCGCAGATCGTCAGCGACAAGCTGGTCTCCCTCACGGACCCGAAGTTCAACTTCGCGGCGCAGAACGTGATCCCGCTGGTCTACAAGCCGGCCGTGACCCCCACCATCACCGCGACGCTCAACGCGGTGTCCGCCAAGCTGACCACGGCCGCGCTGCTGCAGCTTGACATCGCCGTCATCACCAACAAGGAGGACTACACCACCGCCGCGCAGCAGTGGCTGCAGTCCGCCGGCCTCAGCTGAGCCTTGAGCTGAGCATCGCGGGCCGCGCCCCCTGGCGTTTCTCCCGTGGCGGAGATTAACGTCAGGGGGTGCGGATCACGGATATCACGGTCGTACTCCACCATCGCCAGGCCACGGCCTCGGCCAGCTTCGGTCCCGCCCGCCCGGTCCCGCTCGGGGTGCTGCGGATCGAAACCGACGAGGGCATCGAGGGCAACGCCTTCCTGTCCAGCCCCGGCCCCGGCCCGGCGGCGATCGCCGACCAGATCGTCACCATCGTCAAGCCGTGGCTCCTCGGCGCGGACCCGCTCGACATCGGCAAGCACTGGCGTCGCATGGAGGGCCTCGTCCACTACCTGTCGCCCCACACGGTCGGCACGGTCGACATCGCGCTGTGGGACATCGCGGGCAAGGCCGCGGGCCTGCCGGTGCACCGGCTGCTCGGCACCTGCCGCGACCGTATCCCCGCCTACTTCTCCTCTGCCCACCACGAGACCCCGGCGCAGTACGCGGAGGAGGCCCGCCACTGGCAGCAGCAGGGCTGGCGGGGCTACAAGATCCACCCGCCGCGCAGCCCCTGGCTGCCGCCCCGCGAGGCGCCCCCGGTCGGCGTCGACATCGAGATCTGCGCCGCCGTCCGCGCCGCGGTCGGCGACGACATGACGCTGACGCTCGACTCCTCCTGGTCCTACTCCTATACCGAAGGCCTCAAGGTCGGCCAGGCGATCCAGGACCTGGGCTACCACTGGTTCGAGGACCCGTTCCCCACCCACGACATGCACAACTACGTCCGACTCGGCCGGCACCTGAGCATCCCGCTGCTCGCCACCGAGATCAGCCCGGGCGGCCTCGCCGCGCTCCCGCCGTGGATCACCAGCGGCGCGACCGACTTCCTGCGCGGCGACGTGGTCATCAAGGGCGGCATCACCGGCCTCATGAAGATCTGCCACCTCGCCGAGGCGTTCGGCATGAACTGCGAGGTCCACGACTCCTACAACGCGCTGAACAACGTCGCGGGACTGCACGTCGTGATGGCCATCGACAACTGCGACTGGTTCGAGGTCCTCGCGTTCAACCGGTCCGGCGACTACAGCCTCCGCCACCTCGACTACGGCCTCACCAACCCCTTCCAGGTCGACGCGCACGGCGACGTGCACGCCCCGGCGGGCCCCGGCCTCGGCGCCGGCATCGACTGGGACCTGATCAACTCCGCCGTCACCGCGGTCGCCACCTGAGCGAAAACCCCGTCATCCAGAACGGGAGCGTGCTCCGCCCGGCCCGCGCCGGTTCCCGCGGGTGAGCGGACGATCCGCCCGCTTTGACGGTAGCCGCGACGTCGAACTACACTGACGCGAATCGATTCGCTTTGGTGGTGGGCGGCTTGGTGGTGGGCGGCCAGCGGGGGAGCGGGGATTGAACATCGGGGAGATCGCCAGGCGCGCGGGGGTGTCGCGCAGTACGGTCTCATACGCCCTGAGCGGCAAACGGAACGTCTCGCAGGAGACCCTCGCCCGGGTGCAACAGGTCATCGAGGAACTCAACTACCGCCCCAATGCCGCCGCCCGCGCGCTGAAAGAAGGGCGTACTCGCACCCTCGGCCTGGTCATTCCCCCGGCCGCCCGCCGGCTGACCTACATGCAGCTCGACTTCGTGGCCAGCGTGCTCGACGCGGCGGCGCGCGCTGATCTCGACGTCCTGCTGTCACCATCGGGTGACATGCACGAGGGCGCATTCCAGCGGCTGATCGACGGCCGCCGGGTTGACGGCGTGATCCTCATGGAGATCAGACTGGACGATCCGCGCGTCACGCAGCTGCAGAAGGCGGACATGCCCTTCGTGAGCATTGGCCGCACGGCCCGTCCCGAGGGCACCTGGTGGGTCGACGTCGACAACGAGTACCTGATCAACCGGTGCGTGCGCCACCTCGCCGACCTCGGGCACCGCGATATCGCCCTGATCAACCGCTCACCGGAGATGCTGGCCGCCGGGTACGGTCCCGGCTGGCGAGCCCGACAGGGCTTTCGCGACGCGATCGCCCGGGGCGGCCTGACCGGATGGGAGTACTCGTGCGGCGACGACGCGGCCGGTGGCGACGCGTGCATGCAGCTCATACTCGAGGAGCACCCGGAGATTACCGCGGCGGCGACCATTAATGAGGCGGCACTGCCCGGCGTGCAGCGCGCGCTGCACCGTGCGGGGCTGAGCGTGCCCGCGGACTTCTCGTTGATCGGCGTCGCCGCGCAGCACTGGGCCGAGGAGTGCCATCCGCCCCTCACCTCGGCCGACGTCCCCGCTGGCGAGCTAGGCGCGCACGCGGTGAGCCTGCTCATCGAGCGGATCGCGAACCCGGCCGCCCTGCCGAAGCACCTGCTGCTCTGCCCGCCCATCTCGCTGCGGGAGAGCGTCGGGCGCGTCCCGGTCCGCAGCATCGCGGCGTCCTAGCGCGGCCCTGCGCTTATCAAGGCGTCACGGAACTTCCGCGTGCTGCCGCTGTGCTGCGGCGACCCCGCGGCCGGCTGGCCGGCGGCGCGCTCTGGCCGACGGGGGGCTGTGGCATTTAGCGAATCGGTTCGACGGGAGTGTAGGCCCGCCGCCAATCGTCGTCAAGGGCGTGCCGCCGAGCGGCCGGCCCCATCCGGCCGTCCGGCACCTGATGAAAATTACCTGACCGCGAGCGGCGCCAGGGTGACGTTTTACGAGGGCATGCGGCGATCCGCGTCCCGTGTGCCAGGAATCTTGCCGCGCTTCCGCCGCGCGGCTGAGCAGGCAGGCCGGACTTAGTGCCAATGCGTCCGCAATCACCTATTGATCCATCCGGAACCGGACCGTAACATGCATCTAACCGATTGCGCGAATCGGTTCGACGCTTGGAAACCATCACGCCGAGCAGGAACGACAGAGCCGAGCCGCCAGGCCGCAGTGGCCGACGGACCCAGGCAAGCGCCGTTCCCTCATGCCCAACCACACGGTAGAGCCGGCGCCGGGGCACTGCCGTACCAGCGACTTCGCCGCGAGCCGTTACGCCTCCCGGCGAGGGACGTCCCCCAGCCCGAGAACTCATGACCGGTCGCAGCAAGCTGCGACGTCGGCAGCCCGGCCGTGCCCGTGCGCGGGTCAAGCGTGCTGCCGACGCCGGGAGAACGCACCGGTGTGCTGGCGTCACGCGTGCCCGCGCTCGCACCGTCGCACCGTCGCACCGTCTCGCCGTCGCACCGTCACCGGCAGCCCGCTGGCGACAGGGCCGCGCTCACCACGTGAAGAAAGAAGGTCGCAGGTGACCATCAAGTCACGACTACGCTACGCGATGAGGTTGCTACTGCTTGCCGGGGCGGCGCTTGCGCTCGCCGCCGGGGGGCTGGCGGGGGCATTCGCCGGCGCGCCCGCCGCCCGGGCGGCGGCGTCCCTCCCCTGCGACCTCTACGCGTCCGGCGGGACGCCGTGCGTGGCGGCGTACAGCACCACGCGCGCGCTGTACGCCTCCTACAGCGGGCCGTTGTACCAGGTCCAGCGGTCCTCCGACCAGACCTTCCTGAACATCGGGCTGCTCGCGGCGGGCGGCGACGCCAACGCCGCCCCGCAGGCGTCCTTCTGCGCGGGCACCACGTGCACGGTCACCAAGATCTACGACCAGAGTGCCAATCACAGCGACCTGCCGATCTCCTCGGGCGGGTTCTGGAAGGGCCCGGGGCCCAATGGGTCGGACATCGGGGCGAACGCGATGGCCCTGCCCATCTCGATCGGCGGCCACACGGCGTACGGGATCAAGAGCACGCCGGGCACCGGCTACCGGGTCGACAACATCAACGTGCCGACCGGATCCCAGCCCGAGGGCGTTTACATGGTGACGTCCTCGAACCTGTTCAACAACCAGTGCTGCTTCGACTTCGGCAGCGGTGAGACATCGCACACCGACACCGGCAACGGCCACATGAACGCGATCGAATGGGGCAACGCCTGCTGGTTCGGCGGGTGCACCGGATCGGGGCCCTGGGTGGAAGCCGACCTGGAAAACGGCATGTACAGCACCAACACCGGCCCCAACAGCGCGAGTAACCCGGGAGTGAACGACCCGTTCGTCAGCGCCTGGGAGAAGAACAACGGCACAAGCAACTTCACCCTCAAGTACGGCAACGCCGCCAGCGGCGGCCTGACCACCACCTGGTCCGGCGCACTGCCGAACGGTTACTCCCCGATGCACGAGGAGGCCGACATCCTGCTCGGCACCGGCGGCGACAACAGCAACGGCGCCTCCGGCGAGTTCTTCGAGGGGGCCATCACCAGCGGCTACCCGTCCGACGCGACCGAGAACGCGGTCCAGGCCGAGCTCGTCACCGCCGGCTACGGGTCGGTTGGCGGCGGGACGACTGGTCCGATTACGTCGGGCCTGAACAGCGCCAAGTGCGTTGACGACAGCGCCGGCAGCACCGCCAACGGCAACAAGATCCAGATGTGGGACTGCCAGTCCGGCAACCCGAACCAGCAGTGGACTGTTGCGTCCAACGGCACCCTGCAGGTCTACGGCAAGTGCCTGGACATCACCGGCGCCAACTACGGCAACGGCACCCTGATCGAGCTGTGGCAGTGCAACGGCGGGCCCAACCAGCAATGGCAGGCCAGCAACGGAACGCTGGTCAACCCCGCCTCCGGCAAGTGCCTGGACGACCCGAACTCCAGTACCGCCAACGGCACCCAGCTCGTCCTGTGGGCCTGCAACGGCGGCACCAACCAGCAATGGCACCTGCCCTAGCAGGTGCTGCTCACTGGCACCTGCCCCAGCAGGTGCTGACCAGCCACTGAGCTGAGCCCCGGCCGCCCGCGCGGGCGGCCGGGGCGAGGCGGGCACCATCCGGGCGCCGCTAAGACACCGCGGACCCGTACGTCCAAAAATGTTAACGCTAACAATTCGCACCGTGACCGCCCGGCGCGCGCGACCGCGCCGCCGTAAGAGGAGGAGTTCGATGAAGAACAGGATCAGGCCGCTCATCGCCGCGGCCGCAGTGCTGCTCGCGCTGGGGACAACACTGGCCGGGACCGCCGGGAAGGCCTCGGCCGCCGAGTCGCTGAGCGTGAACCTCGCTTCCGTCACCGGGGCGTCGACCAGCGTCGGCGAGGGCTTCCTGTACGGGGTGAGCCAGGACGGCACCCAGCCGCCGGATCAGTACCTGCAGCCGCTCGGCATCACCGCGTTCCGCGGCGGC
>Ga0265314_10005470_pt1 | contig 11453 bp, 15 predicted proteins | sample 4126metaG_FD_203106 | JGI IMG/M metagenome (GOLD analysis project Ga0265314, IMG submission 203106) | Rhizosphere microbial communities from Carex aquatilis grown in University of Washington, Seatle, WA, United States - 4-1-26 metaG | ecosystem: Host-associated > Plants > Roots > Rhizosphere >... | reverse complement strand
ATTCCAGCTTCGCGCGCGACTCCAAAATGTTCATCAGCTCCACCGTTTCGGGAGCCGCATCGGCGCGATGGCTCAGTTGCATCACCAATCCCGGACAGGAAAGCCGCGCCAGATCCTTCGTCAAATCGATCGCCGCGACGTCGTCGAAAAACGCGGGGTTCACTTCGTAGCCGTCGAAATCGAGAACGGCACCCCTTACCCCGCGTTCGCCCAAACTGCCCGGCTCACGTCGGCCCTCTCCCTCAAGGGGAGAGGGAACGGCGGCGTCGCTGGTGATTTCGGCGCGAATTTTGGAGCGCATCTTCCACAGCCGCACCTGCGCCGCTCCTTTAACGATCGGCGCGAGCGCGATCACGCCTTCGCCGCCGGCGCGAATCGTTTCCTGCAGCGCGAGCGTCCCGCCGAGCCGCAGACCGAGCAGCACCGAATCCCGTTTCCCGCTGAGCCGCGCCAACGTTTTCCGCACGACCGCGAGGTCTTCGGCGAGGTGCGACCAGCGCCGCTTGGCCGGATTGCCGCCGGATTCGCCGCTGCCGCGGTAATCAAAGCGAATCACCGAATGCCCGGCCGCCGCAAGTTTCTCCGCCAGCCGCCGCAGCGGTGCGTAAGCCGATTTGCGTTCTTCAAACAGAGGAGGCGCGATGACGACAGGAAATTGCCGGCTCGTCGTGGACTTCACATCCGCAGCAGGATGGTACGCGGCGTAAAGCGGCGAACCGTCGAGGGCTTTGATATAGCCGAGTTGGAGATCGTTGCTCATTTACTGGCGCGCCCGTCATCCATGCTGTTGGTCCCCAAGAGCTTGTGAAAACTTCTCAATGGAAGGTGGCGCAGACATTCTTGTCTGCGTGGCCTTCGCTCACTTGACCGAGGCCGTGCGTCCCGAAGAGACGCTCTGAAAATAGCCCAGCACTTCAGTGCTGGGTTTGCGACTGTCGAAACGCCCCGGCTCCGCGCTTTCCAGACTCCAGACTCCAGACTCCAGACTCTAGACTCTAGACTCCAGACCCCAGACCCCAGACCCCAGACCCTAGACCCCAGACTCGCCCTTACGCCGTCGGCACCGGCAAATACCGCAGCGCTTTCACGCCGCACTGCGGACACTTGAAACGGCATTCGCGCGCATCGCCGAGCGGCACGAAATCGCTGCCCTGGCACGACGGACATTTCAATCCTTTGCCCAGCTTTCTGATCTTAGCGAGGTACGGCCACTCCATCAGGTCCGAACAGAAGAAGAAATAAAACGGTGCGGCCGGAACGGCGAGAAACGCCAGTTCGCCGCCGACGGTGAAATACAGCGTCGTAATGGAAATGATCATCAACACGAGCGTCAGCCAGCCCGCCGCCGCGCAGCCGGGCTCGATCGATTCGTATTCGCGAGCGACCTCTTCAAGCTGCCCGCAATCGGTGCAGACAAAGCGAAAAACATTCTGAACGCGTTTCTCGGCCAGTGCCTTCGGCCACGTCAACCCGTGCGTCGCGAGATCGGCACGGTAATCGTCGTGGAGAATCTCGAGCTTCCCATCACCGCTTTTTATCGCGCGCTCCGGGCTGTTGAGCCCGTGTTTATGCCCGCACTCCGGGCACGCCGCTTCAAACGGATAAAGAGGGCAGGGCGCTTTCGCAGCAGCGGCGTGGACGGCGTTGGACATTTTTCAGGCGTCGGGTTTCTGTGTGCGAACGGCGTCCGCAATACGGTGGATGGTTTGAAATTTCTTCATGTTGAAATCATCGTCGCCGAACGTCACGCCGAATACTTCTTCCAAGCCCACCACGATTTCCAGAACATGCGGCGAACTGATGCCCCACCGCGCGAACAAATCATCTTCGTCGCCAATTTCTTCCGGCTTCGCTTTCAGAAAAAGGCGTTCAACAATGAACGCCTTCAATCGATCCTCAAGCCGGCTCACGCATGTGAATCCTTAAACTTCCAACCACCATCCACAAATCACACTTTTCAAACCGTCGTTAAGCATCCGGCTTCTTTGCCTTTACCACTTCCGCAATATTCTTCACCGTGCGGAATTTTTTGATGCTGAATTCGTCGTCGCCCAGCGCGATGCCGAAGAGCTCTTCCAGGCCGATCACGATTTCCATCAGCTGCACGGATTCGACGTTCCACTTCTTGATCAAATCGTCCTCATCGCCAATGTCGGCGGGCTGCGCTTTCAACATGAGGCGCTCGACGATCATTCCTTTTAAGCGGTCTTCGACGCGGTCTGCCATGGTGCGGATCTCCTTATCCCTGTGATCTTAAACCGTCGGCACCCAGAAAACGTCAACGTTTCGCGAGAGCAATCCGGAAAAATAGCCGCCCAGGCGCACCCAGCATTCGCGCTCGCGGCCGCCGAGCTCCCTCAATTTTACGTGGAAGCAGACCTGCAGCATCGATGAGGAAAAAAATCCCGGCCGCTCGGCCCAGCGGCGCGACACGGCATCGATGATGGTGTATTGATTGCCTTCGGCCCATTTGATCATTCGCTTGATGGACTCGTTGCGTTCCCACAATCGGTACAGGAAATGTCCCGTGCCGAACGCCAGCAGGGCGAGGATAAAGTAAACGATCTGCATTCCCTAGTGATACGTGACAGGTGACGGGTGACAAGTGACAGGTGAAAAGATCCGCATGCAGATTCACGCCTCGGTCACTTTACCCGCCCGTCACATTAACAGATCAGTTCCTCGCTGAAGCGATACGAATATATTGCAATGCACGACGCCGGATTAAAATCCATCCATCGCAATAAGGAGGGCTCCGCCATGAAACTGGGACTGATCAATTCCGCGTTCGCGCAGGCCGGAAAAGGCACGAAGTTCGGGCTCGAGCAGACCCGTCGGATCGGCTTTGACACCGTCGACATTTTCGCCGACCCGCTCGACATCGACGTGCGCGAACGCAAACTGATCAAAGGCACCGCGGAGAAACTCAAACTCCCGATCAAAAGCATCTGTTGCGTCGCGCTGGGCCTCGTCGATTTCAATCCGTCCGTGCAGCGCTTCAGTGTCGACCGCGTCAAAAAGTACCTCGATCTGTGTTACGAACTCGAATGCGACAATCTCCTGCTTGTCGTCGGCGAATACGTCTGGCAGCAGGAAGTGATTCCGCCTGCCGAGCAATGGAAAACCGCCGTTGCCAATGTCCGCGAGTGCGGCAAGTACGCGAAGACGCTGGGCCTCGAAATCGTAATGGAACTCGAACCGTTCAAGCTTTCGCTGATCAATTCGATCGACACGATGCTGAAATTTCTCGACGACGTCGACCTGCCGAACACCGTGCTCGCCAACTGCGACATCTCGCATCTGCATCTGGTCAAGACGCCGTTCAACGCGGTGAAGCGGCTCAAAGGCCGCATCGGCCACGTTCATCTTTCGGACTGCAATGGCAAAATTCACGGCGATCTCCCGCCCGGCCGCGGCATCACGCCGATCAAGAAATACCTCGAACAGATCCGCGACACGGGCTACGACCGCGTGGTGAGCATCGAACTGGAATACTCGCCGCAGCCGGAAAAAATCGTCGAGTGGGTCGAGGAGGCCTACGAGAAGACCAACGCGATCATGCAGGATCTGGGCTGCCGGTCGTAAAATTCTGCCCCAATAGCAGTCGCATTCCGCGCCGAATCGGCTATACAATCTGGCTCACTTTTTTGAGACAAGGAGCGGTAACGACATGGCACAGAAGAAACACACCGGCTGGGAACGCAAGAAGAAGCGCCTGACGCAGAATCGTCTCGCCAAGCGCGCAGCGGCCCCCGCCAAGAAGAAGTAGGAAAGTACGAAGGACGAAGTGAGAAATGCGAAGTAACTGAACTTCGCATTTCGCGCTTCGAGATGAAATCAGGTTTCTACGCCGCGTTACTTCGCATTTCGTCCTTCAAACTTCGCCGTTCCCCTCAACCCTCGCTCGCTACGATTTGCGGCAAGTACAGCTTCGCGGCGGGCGTTGCCGGCAGCCACTTCAACAACAGATCGATATCTTCAATCAGCATGCGGCCTGAAGCGGGGCGTTCGTCGACATTGATCGCCATCATGCGGCGGATCAGCTTCGATGTCGCATCGCTCAGCTCCGGCACAATCTCGCGCGGATCCGGGCGCGGCGCCTGCACGTGGCTGAACATCACTTCCGTGGCCGATTCGGCGAAGAACGGGACCGTCCCCGTCAGCATGTGATAGAGCGAGCAACCCAGGCCGTAGATGTCGGCGCGCGCGTCAATCTCGGCCTTTCCAGTGGCCTGTTCGGGAGCCATGTAGAGAGGCGTGCCGACGCTTTCGCCCGCGGCGGTCACATGCGTCAGGACCACGAGCGATTTCGCCAGGCCCATGTCGATGATTTTCACGCGGCCATCGCTGGTGAGCAGAATATTGTCCGGCTTGATGTCGCGATGAACGACGCCGTGTTCCTCGGCGTGCGCAAGCCCCTTCGCGGCTTCGCGGCCGATCTGCCAGGCGATCTGTTCGGGCATGTTGCCTTCGCGTTCGAGGCGATGGCCGATCGAGACGCCTTCGAGGTATTCCATCGCGATGTACGGCGCGCCGCCGGCCGAGCCGCATTCGTAGGTCGTTACGAGATTGGGATGATGCAGGTTTCCGGCAAGGTACATTTCGCGGCGGAAACGCTCGATCCATTGCGAATTCTTCGACAGATTCGCCGGCAGCACTTTCAGCACGACAAGACAGTCGCTGGTGGCGTCGTGCGCTTTGTAAACGCGCGTGTAGCCCTTCTCTGAAAGCAGCGAATGAATCTCGAACTTGCCGAAGAACTTGAGCGCAGCCATTTTTTGCGCATGCGTCAGGTTTGAATGCGTGGTCATGCGCGCGCGGCGCAGGTCCATTTCATCGGCGAGCGTCTTGAATTGTGCGGACGTGATGTAGCGCTTCTGCAGCAGGATTTGTTCAATGGGAAATTGAAGTTTTCCGCGCGTAAGCTGTTTATGAAGCGCGACGGTATCCTGAACTTGAGTGGGGGTCAAATATCCCAGTTCAAGCCCCAGCGCCAGCACCGTCGGCGTCGCAATCGCAGCCGGTTGTTGACTCATAAGCAAGTCCCCACAGCGTGCACATTGTACCATTTTGTGGGCAAATGTCAGCGCGCAATTGACAGTAAAATATTATCGGACAACGGATTAGGGGGCTTTAGAAAAGTTCGTGAAAGAAGAGTTTTAATACCAGAGCGGTTTCGAGGTACGCGTTGCCGATGTGTTCGCGGAAAAACTGAACCGGCATCTCCGGACTGCCGACGAACGGCCGCAGATCCCAACCCATCTGCACGCCGACAAAGGCGTAGACCAGAAACCAAAGCTGCTTCAAGCGTGCGTGGACCGGATTTTGAGCGATCAGCGGGCGGTAACAATTCTGCAGCGAGCGGCGCGCGTTCCATCCGGCGACGCCGAACATCAATGTGCTCCACGCCTGCGCCGTGCGGTAGTCGCCGTGAGTGACGTTCACCAGAACCGTCACCGGCGCGAGCGCCAGAAGCTGCATCGCGACGAGCAATTGGTAATCGGTCAGCCCCCGCCAGACGATCGGAAGATCGTCGCCGACGCCGAGCAGCAGATTCAGCACGTAAAAGCACGGCACGGCCGTGACCATTGTGGCTAGAAAAAGTAGCGGCACTTTGATCGCTCCGTAAGCGACCATCAACGCTCGCGAACCGTCGATTCCATTGTAACTGGCCATGACTGCGCCATAAATTCCGCCGCAGAGGACGATCAAAAAGAGCGGCGCGTGCGTTGGCAGGCGCGACCATTCTTTTCCGCGCATGCCTCCGGCGTTCAGGAACGCAACGATCGCGGCGATCCAATCGCCGGCGGAGTCGGAATGGCGAATACTGCGCGCAGCAGCCATGGAAACTCAGCCCCCGAAGAGCACGTGAATATGATGAAGGACGGACTCAATCATGCTCCCGCTTTTGCCGCGGAACAAAATAAACGGCAATTCAGGCGAGCCGATGAATGGCCGCAGAATCCAGCCCATCTGAATTCCAACAAATATGTAGAGCGCGACCCACCAGCCGAGCAATTGCCATGCATTTTTGTCCACATGCGCGGGGCGGCTGAACATTCCGGACGATGGGGTGTCCTCTGCGAGCCCCGGCGCGTCGGCGGACACCGCAGCCCCGGCCAGGATGTCCGTCGGCGGTTCGTTCATCGCGCGAACGAACGCGCGAACGCCCAGGAATCCGGCGATCGTGCAGGCAATCACTGTCAGCACGACCATGAATGAGTACGAGATCGTTGTCAGCGCGAAGAAAGCCACGACCGGCGCGAGCGATCCGAGCACCGCCGCGAGAATCGTGTGCGCGACCATCAGCATCGCCGCAAATTCGCGCGCGCTGAAGCGCAGCCCGCGCAGTGCGCCGAAAACGTAGAGCGATGGAATCGTTACCGCGGACGTGAAGAACAAGAGCAGCGGCATCTTGACGATGTCCGCGAGCAAGAACCGAAAATCCGGTTCGGCGCGGCTGCTGAGCGCGTACACGCCGAGCGACAGGCCAAAAACCGCGGCACACAGCCCCTGCCAGGCGATCCAATTGACCATCAGGCGCACGCGGTCGCTGGGCATCATGCGCCCGCGCAACAAAGCGTCGAACGCGGGCCAGGAAAGCAGGGACAAGGCGGCGCTGGACATGTGCGTTCTCCATAAAATGGCGGTTTTTAATCGTGACGTGCTGGCGTTGAAACCGCGCAGCGCGGAGTGGCGTCACACCATGAAAAAAATAATTCTACGGTCTTGGTTCTTCAGGCGGCGCGGGTTCGGCGGAGTGGGGCGATGGCGGCGTTTCCTGCGCCGGAGGCGGCGGCGCGATCTCGCTGGCGGGAGGTTCAAATGCCAGGACGCGTTTTTCCGGAACGGGCACGGGCGGAGATGCTTCGGCCGCCGGCAGTGCCGCTTCACTCGGCCCCACCGGCGTATTCGGAGCGGGCTCGGCGGTTGGTGGAGGTTCATCAACCTTAGAGGCCGTCCGAACGACGTCGGGTTTTGGCGCAGCGTCTTCGGGAACCACTTCCACGGGAACCGGCGCTTGAGAAGGTGAAATTTCCGGGGCGACGGCGATTCCCGCAGCTTCGATTGCCGGCGCTGCGGCTGTTTCAGGCTTTAACGTGTCGAGAGGAACGGGCGCCGCCTGCATGGCATCGTGGGGCGCGGGCGCGAGGCCGGGCGTTTCGATCTCCGCGACGAATCGCTTGTCGCGCACGGATGTCAGGAGCATCAGAAAGAGTGAGAGAAAAATAAACGCGAGCGAGAGCAGACCCATCGTGTGGTACATGCCGAACGCGAGGACCGAATCTTCACGCACCGGGCCGCCGAGAACAGAAGCGGCTTCTGCTTCCTTCAACCGCCGGTAGATATCCGCCGCCAGCAGCAGCGCGCCGCTGGCTCCGATCGCGCTAATCAGCAGGATCAAGTGGCGGAGTTTCATAAAGGATAGGGGTCAGGGGGCAGGGTCCAGGGGTCAGAACCAAACATCCTGACCCCTGAACCCTGACCCCTAACCCCTCGATATTACGCCTTGGCTTCTTCGGCCGGCTTCTCGGCCTTTTCGTGGTGCTTCTTTTCCTGCTTGGGCGGAACGCTCTCGGCCAGGCGGGGCTTGACGGCCTTCTGGTCTTCCGCCACGCGCGTTGCCTTGCCGACGCGGTCGCGCAGGTAGTACAGCTTGGCGCGGCGCACTTTTCCGCTCTTCTTCACTTCGATCTTGTCGATCGACGGGCTGTGAATGGGCCACACGCGTTCGACACCTTCGTTGCCGACCAGGCGGCGCACGGTAAAGGCTTCGTTGACGCCGTGACCTTTGCGGCTGATGACGATGCCCGAGAAAATCTGGATGCGTTCTTTTTCGCCTTCCACGATTTTCACATGAACGTCAACGGAGTCGCCGATCTTGAATCCGGTGATGCGTTCGGGCTTGAGCAACGACTTCTGCACGATCTCTAGAAAATTCTTCTTGGCCATGATTTCAGTCCTTTCAATTTTCAGTCCAGAGTCTGGATTTCAGAGTCTGGAGTCTGTGTTTCGCGAGTTCTGAGTCTGACTCTAGACTCTCGACTCCAGACTCAAGATTCCATCAAGTCAGGTCGTTCTTTTTTTGTTTTCAACCGCGCTTGTTCCCGCCGCCACTCGGCGACCTTCGCGTGGTGGCCGGAGATCAGGATCTCCGGCACTTCGTGTCCTTCAAACGCCGCGGGCCGCGTGTACTGCGGGTATTCCAGCAGCCCTTCGTTCTCCGGCGCGAACGATTCGGATTTCACCGAGTCGTCGTCGCCCAATACTCCCGGCAGCAGCCGCGTCACCGCGTCGATCACCACCAGGGCCGGCAATTCTCCGCCGGTCAGGACGTAATCGCCGATCGAGAGCAGTTCCGGCTTGAGGAGATCGACAATGCGTTCGTCGTAGCCCTCGTAGTGCCCGGCCACCAGGATCAGTCGTTGCTCGCCCGAAAGCGCGCGCGCATGAGCCTGGTTGAACTGCTTTCCGCGCGGGCACATCAGCAGCAGGCGCCCGGGATTTTCCGGTTCCTGCTCGCGCACGGCCCGTACTGCTTTTGCCACCGGCTCGACTTTCATCACCATTCCCGGCCCGCCGCCGTAAGGACGGTCGTCCACGGACTTGTGCCGGTCGATGGTAAAATCGCGCAGGTTTGTAATGCTCACGCGCAGCTTGTTCTTTTCCTGCGCGATCTTCAGTATGGATTCGGTCAGCACGCCTTCAAACATGCGCGGGAAGATGGTGATGATATCGACGCGCATGGAAAGCAGTTACTTCTTGGCCGCTGCCGGCTTCGCCTTCTTTTCCTTCTTGGCCGTCGGCTGGTCGTGAAGATTCAGGCCGCGCTTCTTGAGCAGATGGGCGACGGCTTCGGTCGCCTGCGCGCCGAGTCCGATCCAGTGCTTCACGCGTTCGGTGTTGACCGTGATCTGCTTCGCCGCGTCTGTTTCAATCGGGTCGTACTGGCCGAGCTTCTCCAGGTACGCGCCCTGACGTTTTACGCGAGCGTCCGTTACCACGATTCGGAAATAAGCGCGGTTGCGCCGTCCCAACTTCTGCAATCTGATTTTGACCACTGTTTGTCTGTCCTCCCGCTGCGTCAGCAGCACTGCGTACCCAGGCACACTAAAAGCGCGGCGCACAAGCGATCCGCGCGGTTCCACCGAGTGCCTTCCGGTGGTGATTTCTGTTCCCTCTCCCGGGGGGAGAGGGTTCGGCAACTACTTTCGATTCTTCTTCCGGTTGGCCTTCTCGCGCTTGCGTTTGTCTTTGATCGCTTTGCGTTCGGCCTGGCTCATCTGGCGTTCGCCGGGGCGCGCGCCGGGAACCATCTTGTCGACGAACTTTGCCGCCTTCGTGAAACTCGACAGCTGTTTCGTGACCTTCTCAAATTCTTTCAGCAGATGCGAAACATCGTTCGGCGTCGTGCCCGAGCCGGCGGCGATGCGCTTTTTGCGGCTGGCTCCGATGAGCTGCGGATTTTTGCGTTCTTCCTGCGTCATCGAACAGATCACGGCTTCGACGGTCGCAAACTGGTCGTCGGACGAATCGAGTTCTTTCAAACCCGCGAAGCCCGGGATCATTCCGAGCAGGTCCTTGAACGAACCCATCTTCTTCACGGCGCGCAATTGCGTCAGGAAGTCGTCGAGGGTCAAGGTGTCCTTGACCATCTTGTCCTGGAAAGCCGCGGCCTGGTCCTTGTCGAGAACGGCCTGCGCTTTTTCGACGAGACTGACAATGTCGCCCATCCCGAGGATGCGCGTGGCCATGCGCTCGGGGTGGAATTCTTCGAGGCGGTCGAGTTTTTCACCGACGCCGACGAACTTGATCGGCTTGCCGGTCACCGACTTGACCGAGAGCGCCGCGCCGCCGCGCGAATCGCCGTCGAGCTTGGTCAGGATTACGCCAGTGATCGGCAGTTTCTGGTTGAAGACTTTGGCCGCGTTCACCGCGTCCTGTCCGACCATGCTGTCCACGACGAGGAAAACTTCGTCAGGCGTCGTGCGCGTCTGGACCTCGGCGAGCTCGTTCATGAGCGGCTCGTCGATCTGCAATCGTCCGGCGGTGTCGAGGATGATCACGTCGCGGCCGTTGGCTTTCGCGAAATCGATCGCGTGGGCGCAGACGAGCGGCGGAGACACATTGGTTTCGCTGAAGACTGGCGTTTCAAGCTGTTCGCCGAGTACTTTCAACTGTTCGACGGCGGCGGGGCGCTGCAAGTCGGCGGCGACCAGCAGCGGACGGCGGCCCTTCGAGCGCAGGTAATTGGCGAGCTTGCCGCAGGTCGTCGTTTTTCCCGAACCCTGCAGGCCGGCCATCAGGATCACGGTCGGGCCGTCGGCGCGGAACTTGATATGCGCATCGACGGGTCCCATCAGCTCGATTAGTTCGTCGTGGACGATCTTGACGAGCATCTGCGAGGGCTCGACGGCGGTAAGCACGTCCTGGCCCATCGCTTTGACGCTGACTTTATCGATGAATTCTTTGACGACAGGCAGCGCCACGTCGGCTTCGAGCAGCGACATGCGCACAGTCCGCAAGCCTTCTTTGACGTCGGCTTCGGTGAGCTTCCTGCCCTTGCCCCTGATTTTGGTAAAGAAGGAGCCGAGAGATCCGGTGAGACTTTCAAACATCGTATTACGAATAGTCTGGAGTCTGAAGTCGAGAGTCAGGAGTCAAACAGCAGCACACGCCGCGATAAAAGACTCTAAGACTCCAGACGCTGGACTCTGGACTGAATTCCGCCCCCAAAAAACAAATCGCGTCCAACAAAGGCAACGCGACTTAAGAGGCAAAGGTATAGCCGCAACCGATTCCCCGCGCAAGGACAATCAGGGGTTCAGATTGCAGTGTTCGAACCGGATTTCACGCGAGGCGATCGAGCACACCTCCAGAGTACAAGAATCAACGCGGCAAGAAAGGCCGCGAAAAGGGGCAATTCCAAAAGGACGGAGACGAACGGAATCATGATGATGAATACGATTCCAATGGCGCAAAGCAGCATGTAGTAAAGTACGGGCAGAAACAGCCCCAGGACTCCGGCAACAATGATCAAGACTGCAGAAGCCAAGGCATTATTCTGAATTTTCTCCGGCTGAGTGCCCGAAGTGCGCCCGATGAAAATGCCTATCAACTGCCCTGACAACATGGTTGTCGCCAGAAGGCCCCATTCAGAATAATTCTCACCGTGGTTTTGAGCACACAGTCCAATCAAAGCCAATGTTGGCGTCAAGGCAAGCATAGCCGCCCAGATATCTGTAATCCGATATGTAAACGTTTTTGTATTCTTCCCTTCATTTTTAAATCGACGCCAGAAATACCGCGACACGTAATACAAGAACGCCACATAGCCGCCGAAGAACAGAAGCGCAAGAGCTACGGTCGTCATATAATCTTCCCACTCGATTGCATTGCCACAATTTCATGGTAACGGCGATTTTTTAAGTCCGGCATACAATGAAACAAGG
>Ga0265314_10005469_pt1 | contig 11455 bp, 5 predicted proteins | sample 4126metaG_FD_203106 | JGI IMG/M metagenome (GOLD analysis project Ga0265314, IMG submission 203106) | Rhizosphere microbial communities from Carex aquatilis grown in University of Washington, Seatle, WA, United States - 4-1-26 metaG | ecosystem: Host-associated > Plants > Roots > Rhizosphere >... | reverse complement strand
ACCTTGAGTGTCTACAGTTCCACGGGTCTGACCTTCCCACAGTTGACTTCGCTGGCGGAAGACGATGACAGCGGTGGGAGTACAACCAGCCTCGTGGTCATCACCGTATCGATGGGAAGCACCTACGTCATTTGCGTGGATTCTTATTATCAGACGCCGGTGGCGGGAACCAATATTGTCCTGAACGTTAAGACCAACGACAACCTGGCCGATGCGGTCCAATTGCCGAATACTCTGCCGATTAATTTTCCAGGCAACAACACCAACGCGACCGCCGAAGGCAGTGAAAACGCCCACGGCGGCGTCGCGGCATCGCGATCGGTCTGGTACAAGATCACGCCGCCAGCCGGCAAAACAACTGTTGGAGTTCAGACGCCGAACTTCAATCCCCGCGTCGCGGTTTACACAAATCCCGGTTCGTTCCCGCTGATTCGCGTTGCGGAAAACGATGACACCAACGGCAACACCCAGGCGCAATGTTCATTTACCGCCGACGGTTCGACACTCTATTTTATCGCTGTAGACACGTACTATTCGGGCTCCACCGGAAACTTCAGCCTGCAAATTCACACCGCCAGTCCGCCTTCGAACGATGATTTCGCAAGCGCGATCGATCTTTCGAACACCAACCTGCCGATTTCGACCACTGGTTTCAGCGTTGAAGCGACCAAAGAAAGCGGCGAGCCTTCGCATGCAGGGAATTACGGATCGGCGTCGGTCTGGTGGAAGTGGACGCCGAACATCAGCGGCAAGGTCACGGTCTCCACGCAAGGCAGCAACTTTGATACGCTTCTGGCCGTTTACACCGGCAGTGCGGTCAATTCGCTGGTTTCAGCCGGCTTCAACGACAGTTTTGCCTTTAATGACTTCTCGTCGATTCCCTATAGCCAGACAACGCTGACGGTGACCAGCGGCACGACGTACTACATTGCCGTCGACGGCAACAACGGAAATACCGGCAATATCAAGCTGCTCCTTACACAACCGCCGGCAAACGATGACTTCAACAATGCCATAATGCTCTCCGGTACGCTGCCGATCAAAGCAACGGGCTCAAACCGCTTCGCCAGCCGCGAAGGCGGCGAACCGTTGATCAATGGAAACGGCGGCGGGTCGTCAGTCTGGTGGAGCTGGACGCCCAGTTCCAGCGGCAGCGTTACCCTCTCGACGTCGGGAAGCGATTCCAATCTCGACACACTTTTGGGCGTCTACACCGGCACCAGCGTCGGCACGCTCGCGCTGGCCGGCTCCAACGATGACAGCGCGCCCTCCGTAACCAGCAGCCAGGTGACATTGAACGTCGTCGGCGGCACGACCTACAGCATCGTCGTCGATGGAAAACTGGCCAAGACCGGGCTGATTCAATTGAACATCGTCAGCGCCACCGCCAACGACAATATCGTCAATGCGCAGACACTCAGCCTGACGGGCGTGCTGCCGGTCTCCGCCAGCGGTTCAAATAATTTCGCCAGCAAGGAATCGGCAAGCGGGCCGGGTACGATCTCCAGTTCCGGCACAGCGGTTACCGGCGTCGCGACATCGTTCAACACGCAGCTCTACCAGGGCGCCAAGATCTTCGCGTCGGGACAAACTCAAACCGTCCAGAGTGTCGCGAACGCGTTGAGCCTGACCACGCAGGGTACGTTCAATCCCGCCATCACCCTGGGCACCGGCTACAGCATTCTTGAGCCCGATCACGCGACCTACGCCGGTGGCGCGTCAATCTGGTACCGCTGGAAGAACAACGGTTCCACGCGCAAAGTTGTGGCCACTACTGAAGGCAGCGCGATCAATACCGCGCTTGCCGTTTACGTCAGCACCACCAATCCGGCCCTCAATATCGGTACGCTCAGCCCCGCACTGGCCTCAAATGGAAATTTCGGATTTTCAAAACCGTTCAGCCAGCTCGTTTTCATCGCCAATGCAAACACGGATTATTACATCGCCGTGGACAGCCAGTTCGCGAGCTCGACGGGAGCCATCGCGCTCACGTTGACCACACCGCCCGCCAACGACGATCTGGCCAATGCCACCGCGCTGGCCAGCGGCGTGCCGGCGAGCGCAACGGGCTCGAATCATTACGCGACGACTGAGGGCGGCGAACCCAGCCACGATGAAAACAACGATCAGTCGTTCTCGTCGGTCTGGTACTCATGGACGGCGACCGTCGACGGTTCTGTAACCGTCTCAACGTCCGGCAGCGCGTTCAATACCATGCTCGCCGTTTACAATGGAACGGCTGTAAACAATCTGATTCCGATCGCGAAGAACAACGATTTCGGCAATTCGACCAGCCAGGTCACTTTCACAGCATCGGCTGGAAAAACATACCTGATCGCGGTGGACGGCTATTACGGCGACCAGGGAAATTTCTCGTTGAGCCTCGCCAGCCCGCCGGCAAACGACAATTTCATCAATGCGACGGACTTGTCCGCGATGTCGCTGCCAATTTCAGTTGCCGGCTCGAACGTGGATGCCAGCAAAGAACCAAACGAACCGGATCATGCATCGAACTTCGGCTTTCCCAAGGGCGGAGCTTCCGTCTGGTGGGAGTGGACCGCATCTTCCACCGGTAAGTTCACCGTCACAACCGATGGGAGCAGCTTCGATACGCTGCTCGCCGTTTATACGGGAACTTCGGTTTCCACAATGACTTCAATGGCGCTCAAACCAGCACACTCACGTTCAACGCAATCAACGGAACGACTTATTTCATCGCCGTGGATGGAAAACTCGGCGCCAGCGGCAGCATCTTCCTCGGAATGGATGTGGCAAACGCTCCCATCAATGACGACCTGGCGTCGGCAACCACGATCACCAGCAGCCTGCCGCAGACCGTGACCGGCAGCAATTTCGATGCGACCAAGGAAGCTGGCGAGCCTATTCACGATCCGAGCAACTACGACAGCGGCGGCACGTCTGTCTGGTGGCAGTGGACCGCGAGCAGCAGCGGCGCCGTGACGGTCTCCACCACCGGCAGCGATTTCGTCACGTTAATCGGCGTGTACGTGGGAAATTCACCGCCGACGCTGGCCTCGGTCGCGAAGTCCAATCGCGGCAACATCACCTTCAATGCCGCAGCCGGAACGACCTACGAAATCGCCGTCGATGGCTCCAATGGATCCGCAGGCAACATCGTCCTCACGCTGGCATCGCCGCCCGCCAATGACAATTTTTCCGCCGCCACTGCGCTGAGCAGCACGCTGCCGGTGACCGTTTCAGACTCCAACGTCGGCGCGACAAAAGAATTCAATTCAGGCGAACCCTATCACGGCGCCACAGTCGCCGGCGCCGGCAACATCGGCGGAGCGTCGGTTTGGTACACGTGGCAGGCGCCCTCCAATGGCACGGTCATGGTGACCACCTATGGCAGCGATTTCGATACACTGCTGGGCGTGTACACCGGCACCTCGGTAAGCGGCCTGGCCTTTGTCGCCGGCAACAATGATTTCATCGAGCGCACCAGCCAGGTGAAATTCGATGCCACGGCCGGAACGATCTACCGCATCGCCGTCGACGGCTACAACGACAACACCGGCGCACAGACGGGCAATATCGTTCTGACCATTCGCGACTACGACCAGCCGGACCTGGTCATCCAGAGCATCTCACACCTGCCCGCGAATCCAACGCCGGGGCAATCGGTGACCTTCACCATCACTGTCCAGAACAACAGCACGGCCGAAGCCGGTCTCTTCGACGTGGGCTTCTACCAGAACTTGGGTTCCGCCCCGACGTCGGGATCTTCGACAAACGGCACCGCGAGCATCACTTCGATTGGAGCGAATTCGACGGCGACCGTGGACTTCACCATCACTGCGCCGGCCGTCGGAACCTACAAAGCCTGGGCTTTCGCAGATCACAACGATGAGATCTCCGAAACGGACGACACCAACAATGCCGGACCGGCCGGCGGCCATAGCTGGACCGTGGTCCCCACCCCGCCTTCGGTCACGAGCACTCTGACGGCCAGCGGCACGGTCGGCAGCGCCCTCACCTACTCCATCGCCGGCTCGAATAATCCGACGAGTTTTAACGCGAGCGGACTGCCGGCGGGGCTTTCAGTGAGCACCACGACGGGCGCGATCACAGGCACGCCGACCGCGACTGGCACGACGTCGGTGACGATCAGTGCGACCAATGCCGGCGGAACCGGAACAGCGACACTGGCCATTACCATCAACCCTGCTCCGCCGACGATCACCAGTGCCGTCGCCGCATCGGGAGTTCAGGGTACGGCGTTCAACTACACAATCACCACCACCGGCACTGCGCCGATCACGCTCGGCGCGTCGAACCTTCCGGCTGGACTGACCTTGAGCGGCACGTCGATCTCCGGAACGCCGACGGTTTTCGGAACGTTTGTCGTCACGCTGACCGCGACCAACGGCGCGGGATCGGACAGCCTCCAGTTGACGCTGACCATCGGTGACAAGACCGACAACGACAATGACGGCTTCACCAACGAACAGGAACTCGCGCTGGGGACCGATCCCAATGACGCCACGTCGACGCCCTTCGCCGGCGCGGCGGCTGGAACGCCGGAGACGCTTGGCGTCACTGCGCTGAAACTCAGCGTCGTCAGTTCCTCGGGCGGAGCGGACAGCATCGGCATCTCCGGCTTCTTCGCCGGCTCCGTAACATCCTTCGCCGGACAAACGATTGTGCTCGACATCGGCGGCGTGGTGAAGTCCTTCACGCTCGACGCCAAGGGCATGTCGCCCAAGGGGAACGATTCAATCAAGGTCACCTCAAAGAGCGGCAAAGTGAGCTTCGCGGCCAAACTGAGCAAAGGCAGCTTCGCCTCGTCCTTCGAAGACGAAGGCCTGACAGGTGCGAACGCCTCTGGCGGCGTCAAGACCATGCGCATCGACGTGCTGTGGGCGCTGAAAGTCTATCGCAAAGACCAGTTCATCTCGGTCTCGATCAAGAGCGGCAAAGTGGGCGGCGGCGGATTGGGACTCGATTCCAAAACCGGTCTGACCGGCCGCAGCGGCGGACTGTAAACGGCCTGTGCTGAGTGCTGAGTGCTGAGTAAACAGCGGCGAACGCTGCGCGTTCTGTTCCCCTCTCCCCTTGAGGGAGAGGGCCGACGTGAGCCGGGCTGTATCGGCGAACGCGGGGTGAGGGGTGCCGTTGCCGTTTACTCAGCACTCAGCACTTTTTTATCCCGGAACGCAGACGATGCGGAAACCGAAACTGACGTTGCGCGACTCGGCAGTGCTCTTGTAGCGCGCAGCGGCGCGGCAATAACGCGCGGTGTAATTCCAGCCTCCCCCGCGCAGCACACGTTCTACTCCCAGCGAGGTGTTCACCGGATTCACGCACGGTTCGTGGTGATAGAACGGCTCGCTGTAAAAATCTTCGCACCATTCCCACACGTTGCCGTGCGTGTCGCTCAAACCCCACGCGTTGGGCGGATACGAACACACCGGCGAAGTCTGGTTGCGTTCTTTCGCGCCGCTCGACCCGCCAACATAAACCCATTTCCAATCGTCGCCCGAAGTCCGGTCTTCCTTGCAATTCAGCTTTTCGATCGAAAGCGTCTGGCCGAAATGAAACGGCGTCTCGGTTCCCGCGCGGCATGAATATTCCCATTCGGCCTCGCTTGGCAGTCGGAATTTCCAGCCCGCGCTGGCGAAGGACGAAATCTTCGGCAGAAATTTTTCCTGGATATCGAGCCATGAAATGCGTTCGGCCGGGCGCTTCGCGCTATCGGGCAGATCTTTGAATTTGCAGGCATTCAATCCCGTCACCGACTGCCACTGCTCCTGCGTCACCGGCGTCGTCGAGATATAAAACGGCCGCGTCATTCGCGCGTAGTGCGGAAATTCATCCTTCTCGCGGAATTCCTCCGTCTGCGGGCTGCCCATCAGGAATTCGCCCGGCGGAATCAATGCCAGGTGCAGCGGCGCCGATCCGCTCAGTGGAATGGACACTTCCGTCGGCAGCCCCTGCTTTTCGGCATAATCTTTTCGCCGCCGCCGTGCTTCGTTCAAGTCGAAGGGCCAGCCGCGATATGCCGGATTCGGCACGGGCGCCGGGGCTGCGCAGCCGGGAATTGAACCATTCAAATCGGCCGCGGGCGGACGAACCATCGAGACCGCTGTCGCCTGCTGGCTGCTCGACGCGGCCGGCGATACTTCTTCCACCTTGGGTGTAGCGGGCGCTTCCTTCTTGAACTTCGTCGCCGTGCGTGTGTCCGCATCCGGTTCGGTGATCGGCGAAATGCGCGTGTTGCCTTTCTTGCGCTCCGATTTCGGAATTACCGTCGTGTGATCGATCGATTTCTTCGGCGGCTTCGCGCCTTCTTCCACCAGCATCTGCCGCCCCAGCCTCAGCGCGTCGACCAGCGCCTGTCCGTCGGCATAGCGCCGCGCCGGTTCTTTGCTCAGGCAGCGATCAATGAGCGTCACCGTTCCCAACGTGACGTCCGGCCGCACGCTTTCAACCGGCAGATGCGGCTGCGTCATCGTGTTCGACAGCACGATCATCTGCGACGAACCCGGGAACGGCGTGGTTGCAGTGAGCAGGGCGTGCAGCGTCGCGCCCATCGAAAATACGTCTGCGGCCTTTCCGGCCGTCGAGGCGTCCTGGATCTGTTCGGGCGCCATGAATCCCGGCGTGCCGATCGCCTGGTAAGCGCCGGTCAGTCCCGCGTCCTGGCCTTCGGGCCGCGCCAGTCCCAGATCGGCGAGCTTCGAGAGCTCCAGGTCGTAGCCTTCACCAGTTTTGCTCTGCGGAACCATGATGTTCGCGGGCTTCACGTCGCGATGAATAATGCCTTCCGCGTGAGCCGCCGCCAGTCCGCGCGACGCGGCCATGATGATGTCGATCGCTTCGGCTTCATCAACGCCCTTTTTGCCGCGCTTCATCTGCATCTTGAGGTACTGCACCGCGGAGATGCCGCGCACGTACTCCATCATGATGTAGAAAAGGCCGTACTCTTCATCGACGTCGGTGACGTGAACGAGATGCCGCGAGCTCACCCGCGCGGCGCTCTGCGCTTCGCGATAAAAGCGTTCGATCAAAGCCGGATCGGACTTGGCGAGATTGGCGTGCAGTACTTTCACCGCGACTTCGATTTTCAGACGCGGATGAACGCCGTAATACACTGCGCCCATCGCGCCGCGGCCGAGCCGCGCCAGCAGCGGAATTTTTCCGAGCACCGGAACCTGCCGCCCGTCGACATCCACGCGCGGCAATTCTTCGAGCAGCGGATCGCTGGTCAGATCTTCAGGAGGCACGGGAGCAAATCGTTGTGTCAGCGACGCCATAAGCCTGCGGTCCGCAATCTCGGGGCGAATCTAGGAGTACCATTTCACAGAACGTGAAGACAATGTTTAAGCGTCTTCGCGCCGTTGTGCAATCGGAATTATAAGGAGCGAGATATGGGCCCGGGCAAGCCATTTATGGACCGCGAGCGTCCCGCGCCCGCCTCACGTCCCGGAGAGGCGCCGGATCGCGATTATCCTTTGACCCTTACTTCCCCACCCCCGCATAATTCAATTTCAAATCCAGCGCCCCCAATTTCCGCAACTCATCGAACGCATTCGCGATCTTCGCCAGCACTTCCGGCGTCGTGTTGTCGGCGATGGATTCGCTGTTCAAATTGCCGCCGATCTGCAGGTTTCCGGTCGAATAGAATTTCGCGGCGTCGTTGGTTTTCTTCAATTCAAACGTTGTCGTGTACACGGACATGCCGTCCATGAAAAATTCGAGCGGCCGCGTGCCGTTCAGCGAAATGGTGCACGGTTTGGGCGTGCCGTAAAACTGGTCGTGGCCGAGGAAAATCTGGCCGGAGTAATTGTTGACGGTGACCGGGCCTTTGTTCGTGTTGAACTTCGCGCCCTGATAGACCACGATTCCATTTGGATCACCGTCTGCTCCCTCAAACGACAATCCGTCTTCGGCCGCCTCCATGTAAAAATCGCTCGCCACGAAACTGTGGTTGTCGCGGACATACAGCGCCATCGGCACGCTGGTGCTCAGCCGCGTCTGCAGTCCGAGAAAACCATCGCGCCGTTTGTCTTTGCCATCGATCGTCACCGCGCCTTCGTACGAGGTGTCCATCACGATCGTCGCTTGCGCGCTGTCAGTGACGTGGAAATTTCCTTCGAGCTGCTTGATGTGAACGACGCTGTCCTTGCCGAGGCCGTTCAGACGCATGCCTTTGTAGTCCGGCTGCTTCTGGTATTTTCCGAAGACGTGAACTTCGTCGTATGTGATCGATGAGGGAATGCCGGAACTCACCTGCAGGACGTCGATCTGGTTTTTCATCTGCCCCGCGTCGTGCGAACCGATGCAGATGTTTTCGATCGTGACGCGCTGCGGGTCGCTGACCAGAAACATGATGCCCTGTTCATCGCCGCGCCAGACGATGAACGAATTGAAACCGCTGCCGCCCACGCGGTAATCCGCGCCGTTGACTTTGATCGTCTCCTTGATCACGTACGAACCCGACGGAATGTACGCGAGCGCGTTGTTGCCGGCCGCGCGCGCCGCGTCGATCGCTTTCTGAATCGCGGCCGTATCGTCGGCGATGCCGTTGCCCACCGCGCCGAAATCACGCTTCGCATCGAAGATTTTTCCGATGGGCTGAACCGTGTCGGCCAGAAAAGTCTGCTCGGCCGACGTCAGCGAGCCCTTCACTTTCCCCGCGGGGACCTCGAACACTTTGCCCGGCCCTTTCGGATCGACGAGAGGCCCTTTTTCGACCGAGTTCTGCGATGCAACGACCGGCTGGTTGCCGTGCATCAGTTTGACGGGCGGTTTCTCGCCGGGCGCTTTGGCAAAACTGCAATCGAACATCGTCACCGGCGCATTGTTGAGCAAGATCGCGCCTTCGGGATTCGTCCAGCCCGCGACGTGACAATCCTGAATCGTCAGCGGCGCCACCGGCGAGTGCGCATCGATAAAACTTCGCGATCCGACAGACGTGCAGCGCCGCACCGAACTGCCGTGCTCGCTCTGCATGTTGATGTCGACAACCGTGCTGCCCTGAAAATGGCAGTCGCGCGCGTAGAAATTTCCGTGAATGTCTTTCAGCCCCGTGCCGCAATTCCGAAATTCGCAGCCGGTGAACGTGTTGTCGTAATCGTTAAATAGAATGAACGCGACCGCGATGCCGCATTTCTCGAAAAGACAATTGTCGTAAACAATCTCCGCCGTCTCCGCGCGATTCTCCTTCGAATTCGGATCGCGCGAGCCGATGCGGATGCCGCAGTCGGTGAAACCGATGAACGCTTGGTGCTGATGAATCACTTCGGTCTCGAACGTTTTCGACGCGTGATCGATCCCGATGCCCGCCTTGCCGCCGCCGTTCCACGTGATCCCGACGTAGCGCGAATCCGGCATGCCGCCGTGCGCCCAGAACATCCGCCCGCCATCGGGGCCGTCCCATTTAATGATCGTCGTCGCGCCGTTGCCGACGATGAGCACGCCCGTCGGCCGTGCCTGATTGAAATCCAATGTCTGCGTAATGCGGTACGTTCCCGCGGGAATGTAAACGGCCGAGCCCGCCTTGATCCCATTCAGCGCCGCCTGCAACGCCGCCGTGTCGTCCGCAACGCCGTCGCCGACCGCTTTGGGCGTCACATCGGTTTTGACGTTCACCCAATTCGAGCGCGGCTCCCACTTCAGTTCGGGACTATTTTTGGAAGCGGCGAAAATGTTCGCTGCGGCGAGCAAAGCAAGCAACGCAAGCCGGCGTGCGGAAAAAATCATAGTCAATCCCCAAAAGAGTTCCGTCGAACCTCCACGGGCTCGAATAACCTAATGTATTGACCGTATTAATTTGTATTGAAATCGAAAACCATCAACTTCCCGAACAAGCGGAAGGAAATGTGGACGGAGAATTATTAAAGACTAGCCCCCGGCTTCAGCCGGGGGTCCCGGCGCGCCGAACGATGAAAACCCCCGTTTCACGGGGGTTACTAAATGCGCAGCCTTCAGGCGATCGCAGGGTGTAACGCCCGTAAAACGGGCGTCAAGAATCATCAGCATCGTCGTGCCCCCGGCTGAAGCCGGGGGTTAGTCTGAAAGGAAATCACTCACGGATCGTTCGTGGAAATGTGCTCGGCGTCATTCGCCGTTCTTGGCGCTCTTGGTGGTTAAAAACTATCGCTTCCTCGCCACCACATGCAGCCCAAACGGCGTCCACAAATCCCGCGTCACGCGCGAGAGCGGTCCCACTTGCGGCCAGGGCTGCCAACCGAGTTTTTCTTCGAGCGACGCGAAGAATTTCAACTGGCGGCGCAGTACCGTGAAGCCCGCGCCCTCAACGGCGTTCACCAGAGTGCGCGGCGTGAAGAAAAATAGATGCCGGGGAATGCGCCAACTGTTCACGTCGCGATTTTTGCGGCCATAGGCGAGCACGTTCGGCGTCGAGAGCATCACAATTCCGCCCGGACGCAGCAGATCGTTCACACGCGTGAGCAGCGCTTTCGGATCGTGGACGTGCTCGATCAACTGGAACATGCCGATCGCGTCGAAGCTTTCTTTTTCGAACGGGGCAGCCCTCAAATCTTCGCTGCGCAGCGCCAGATCGAACCACTCTTTCGCATGCTTGACGCGCGGTTCGGAGAGTTCCAGCCCCTCGACCTGCCAGCCCACGGTGCGCGCAGCGTTGAGCAGATAGCCGTCGCCGGCGCCGATGTCGAGCAGCCGGCCGGGCTTCGTGGCGTAGCGCATCAGCCGGCGGATGTGGCGCTGCGCGCGGTTCTCCTGGCGCGGATCGCGCTGGGCGTCGCCTTCGTAAAATTCATCGTAATAGGTCTTCATCGCGTCGATCGGCGGGCGCGGCGAGAGCAGAATCGTGTTGCAGCGCGGGCATTGTTTCAAACCAAACGGCGGATCGGGCTGAATTGGCGCCGTGTTCAGCGGCTGCGCATTGCAGAGCGGGCACTGGTCGACATTTTCGAGACGGCGCGGGCGTGGAGCAGGTTCGGGGGAAATGTTGCCAACCATACCAGATGCGTGCTTCCTGGAATCGATGATCAAAGGTGTCGACAGTGTATACGTCCGTAGGCAATTCGACATGGAAATTTCAGCGAAGTGCGCAGCACTTAAAATCGCGACCGTCCAATTCTGCGCCACGCACCTGTGCAGCTATCGCCCGGTGTCGCAGCCGTTTTTCCTGTGCTGAAGCCCCTCTCGGGACGAAACCATAAAAGGTTAATAGTATTGTTCTTAGGCATACTGTAAGATTCCGTGAAGACTGGATGGTCGAGGCCGTCTGAATCCTATCCGGCGCCGCGCTGGACTTTAACTAAGGGGGAGAAAAGCCCATGTCGAAAGCTTTTGCCGTTGCATTGGTTGCAGCGCTCGTGATGGCACCGTTGAGCTACGCCGGAGATAAAGATTCGAAGGACGCCAAGACCGAGGACAAGTACAAAGAGAAGTCCCGCAAGTCCGATAAGTCCGAAGATCGAGGCGGATTTAAGGGATTCTGGAT